>Ga0116210_1001113_pt1 | contig 21529 bp, 7 predicted proteins | sample TshhotsprinmetaG_FD_94483 | JGI IMG/M metagenome (GOLD analysis project Ga0116210, IMG submission 94483) | Hot spring microbial communities from South Africa to study Microbial Dark Matter (Phase II) - Tshipise hot spring metaG | ecosystem: Environmental > Aquatic > Thermal springs > Hot (42-90C)... | reverse complement strand
CGCGGCCGGCAGCGGCCAGACCAAGACGGTGACACTCAACGCAGCCGGAAATATCAGCCTGGGCGAGAAGAACCTGACCGTCGAGATCATGGCCGACGAGATGCTCAGCCCGCAGAGCTACGCTGACATCCTGAGGATCGGCGCCGACCTGACGATTGACGGCATCGAGATCACGCAGTCCATCCAGGACTACCCCAGCAACAGCGTGCGCCTGCTGGAGTATCGCAAAACCTGGATTCGCGTCTATCCGGTCACCAACGCCGGGACCGTGCAGAATGTGGACTGCGTGCTGCGCGTCTATCGCTGCACCGGCGACAATTGCAGCCAGCTGATCCTGACTCTGACCCCGCTGGCCGATCCAGCCGGCAAGACGACGCGCAGCGTGGGCACGACCTACGACCGCGGGGATGGCAACCAGGGCTTCTTCTTCGGCCTGCCGACGGATCAGGTCCACGGTCGGCTTTCATTTCAGGCGGAAGTCAACCCCTATCCCCATGGGGTGATCGAAACCGACTACACCAACAACACGTCGGTCAGGGTTACCAGGGACCTCCTGCCCAGCATGGCCACCGGCTTCTACTGGGTGCAGGGTCAGTACATGGATCGTTACGGCAACGAGTATCTTGCGGAGGCCTCCAGCCTGGACAACGACGTGGAGTGGCTCTCCGCCTCGCTGCCGTTCCGCTCTGCCAGCAATCTGGGCCTGGCGCCTGTCCAGGCGATGAACGTCAATAGCTACGACTTCACGGTGGACGCCGGTTGGAATGATGCGTTAGCACGATTGGCCGAGTTGCACGACGACTGCGAAGGGTCGGTTGCCTGCGCACAGCCCTGGGTGCTGGCCTTGCCGCCTTTCCCCCCCCGGCTACGGTTCTCTGGAGTGGGCCGGCATGGCCTACGTTCCCGGCCGCGACGTCGTCGCTAATCCCAAAGCCCAGGCATCGGTCGTTACGCATGAACTGGGCCACAGCTTTGGCTTGTACCACGCTCCCAGCGTCCTGCCCGGCTGCGACACCCCCAAACACATTGACTGGAACATCCCGACCCATCTGGAGGACTACGGCCTGAACGTACTGACGCGGGATATCTATCCGCCTGACACCACCGCGGACTTCATGAGCTATTGCCCACATGCCTGGCCCACCATTCATACCTACAATGCCATCTACGATTACTTCTACGCTGCGCAGACGCAGGCGATCGCCGCGGCAATAGCTGAACGGCAGCCCGGCCTCCTGGTCACGGGCGAAATCAGCCCAACGGGAGACAGCGGCGCCCTCGCCCGCACCGACCTCTACCGCTGGCCGGGTGGCCCGTTCGACCAGCCGGGAACAGGGCCTTACACCCTGGAGCTGCGCAATGCAGCCGGGATCGTGCTCTTCACGCGCTACTTCACATCCACCCCCGCCATTGCCGAAGGCGGCCGCGTGACGAGCTGGACCTTCAAAGAAATCCTGCCACCCCAAACCGGCGCGCAGCGCATCGTCCTCAAGCACGGCACAACCGTGCTGGCCACGAAGCTCGTCAGCGCCAACGCGCCGACCGTGACGGTGCTGGCGCCCAACGGCGGCGAGAACATCACTGCGCCGTTCCAGGCCCGCTGGCAGGCGCAGGACGCGGACGGCGACCCGCTCACCTACGCCCTCCAGATCAGCCGCGACAGCGGCCAGACCTGGCTGCCTGTGACGCGCGGCCTCACCGAGACGACCTACACCCTCGACCCGGCCCGGCTCCCTGGCGGCAATCACCTGCGCCTGCGCGTGCTGGCCCACGACGGCGTGCGCACCGGCGGCGACACCTCCGATGCGGATTTCAGCGCGCCCAACGCCCCGCCGGCCGTGCAGATCGCACGGCCCGAGGAGGGCAGCAGCTTCCAGGCCGGGCAGTTGGTCTTCTTCCTGGCCCGCGCGGCCGACCGCGAAGACGCGGCCATCGTCGAGCAGGTGCAGTGGCACTCGAACCGGGACGGCGCCCTGGGCACGGGCAGCGAGATCGGCACGCGCAGCCTCTCGGTCGGCGTGCACACGATCACCGCCAGCGTCACCGACAGCGGTGGCCTGACCGCGTCCGCCAGCATCTCGCTCACGATCACCGCGGCCGCGCCGCCGCCCAACCTGTGTGTCCAGTGGCTGACCGACGGCAACTTCGAGCAGGCCGGCTGGGGCGCTTGGGCCTACGGCGGCGCGCCGGAGCCGGTCATCGCCTACAGCGAGGCGCCGACGCCGACCCACGTGCTCGTCCTGGCGCCGCCCGGCAACGAAGACATCAACGGCCTCTCGTGGGCGCGGCAGACCGTCACCCTGCCGCCCAGCACCAGCACGGCACGGCTGACCTTCCGCTACCGCACCGGCTCCCGCGACAGCGACAGCGAGCGCGACTGGTTCCTCGCGGCAATCACCGGTGCGGACGATCAGCCGGTGCGCGCGCTCCGGCGACACGGCGGCCAGAGCGACTGGCAGACGGTCGAAGCCGACCTGACCGAGTACGCCGGCCAGACCATCGGCATCCTCTTCGCGGTGCGCAACGACGGCCAGGCCGGCCAGACCTGGGCCGAGGTGGACGATGTGGCGCTCTGCGTCAGCGCGGCGGCCGACCCCGGCTCGCCGCTCGGCGCGTGCGGGCTTCCGCAGGACCTCCCCGACTATGCGGCCGCCGGCCTGCCCGACTTCGACCAGCGCCAGGCCGACTGGCAGACGACCGTCGTCTCCCGCACCGCGTGGACGCACGACGGCCCTGCCGCGCTGGCCGATCTGCTCTGGTGGCGCGACTCGGCGGCCGAGACGGGGACCACCCCGCCGCCGGCGGTCTCCGATAGCTACCCTCTGGTCGCAAGTTACGGCCCCTGGGACGACCACGACGCCCAGAACGTCGTCCCGTTGATCGGTGATCTGGCGGCCAGGGCCAACGTCAACAGCGATCACCCCGGCGCCGACCTGGAGGACCTCGCCGCGGGCCTGGACGCCTATCTGGCCGCCAAGGGCCTGACCGATGCCTACGATGTTACCGTCCGACGCTCGCCTTCGTTCGATTGGGTGCGCGACGCGGCCAAGCAGCACGAGCAGGTGCTGTTGCTCCTGGGCTTCTGGGAACTGCAGCCCGGCGGCTGGAAGCGCCTGGGCGGCCACTACGTCGCGGTGGCGGGTGCAGCCTGCACCGAAGACAAGATCGCGTTCAGCGACCCGTTCCGCAACGCGGCCGAATACGGCTGGCCGGGCCACGTCGCGCCGCGGCGGGGCGAGATCACCTCGCCCGCGCAGCACAACGACGCGGCTACGGTCTCGCACGATGTCTACGGGATCATGCGCACGGCCGGCGCCTGGGGGCCGCAGGGGTACGCGCGCAGCTTCGGCGACATCGCCAACTTCGCCGGCCTGAACTTCGCGGCGGCGCTCGAAGCGAACCGCGCGAGCGGCTACAACGGCGGCGAGATCCTCACCCTGGCCGACTACGCGCTGGTGCTGGCCCCGCGACGCGATGATGCGGTGCTGCGCCTGGCGCCCGGCTACAGCCGCGCGGCCGGCGGCGAGATCTTCGCGGTGGAGATCGAGGCCGACGCCGGCGAGCAGGGCGTCAACCGGGCACAGGCGTTCCTCGACTTCGACCCGGCCGTCCTGCGGGTGGTGGATGAGAACGGCAACCCCGCGACCCAGATCGTCCCCGGCGCCGCGCTGGCGAACGTGCTGATCAACGGCGTGGACAACGCGACCGGCCGCATCGGCTACGTCGCCCAGGGCACGGCCCAGGCCGGCCGCTTCACCGTGGCGATCGTTCGCTTCCAGGTCATCAGCCCAACCCTCACCAGCCGGCTGGCCTTCAGCGTGACCCCGCCGCGGCGGAGCGACCTGCAGCTCGGCGGCACGTCGGTGCTGGACGGCTTGCGCGGCGGGCTGGTGACCGCGCTCCCCGGCGCGCGGCTGACCGGCCAGGCGACCATGCAGGGCCGGCCCGCGGCGCCCAACCCGGCCTGGAGCGTGCCGCTGCTCCTCACCCTGGGGCAGCCCGGCGAGCGCGGCCCGGCCTACGCCTTTGGCCTCACCAGCAATCAGAGCGGCGCGTTCACCATGCCCGGCGTGGCCCAGGCCGGCGACTACCGCGTGCGGCTCAAGGGCATCCACACCCTGCGCAACCTGCTGCCGACGGCCCTGGCCCCCGGCGCCAACACGGCGAACATGGAGACGCTGCTGGAGGGGGACGCGTTCGGCGACAACCGCGTGAACGGCCGCGACGCGTCGCTGCTGGCGGCCGCGTTCGGCAAGAGCCAGGGCCAGGCCGGCTTCGATCCGCGCGCCGACTTCAACGAGGATGACGCGATCAACGCAGCCGACCTGGCGTTGCTGCAAGCGAACATGGGCCGTCGCGGGGACATCCTGGTCGGCGTCGCGACGATGGCCGCAGCAGCTGGGACAGGCGAAGAGGCGCCCCTGTTCCTGGACCTGGAGCCGCAGGCTGCGGGCCCGGTGGGCCTGCGCATCCAGCCCGCTTCGGCGCAAGCTGCGGTCGGCCAGGTGGTGGTGCTCGATGTGCTGGCCGAAGCGGGCGCCCAACCGGTGGACGTCGTGGAGCTCTACCTGGACTACGATCCGGCGTCGCTCCAGGCGGTGGATGCGGCCGGCGCGCCGGCAACGGGCGTACAGCCCGGCACGGCCCTGGGCACGACTCTGCTCAATCGCATAGACCCGGCCTGGGGGCGGGCCGACTTCATCGCCACCAGCGCGGGCGGCGCTGCTCCCAGCGGCCAGTTCCTGGTCGCCCGGGTGCGCTTCAAGGTGCTGGCCGCGGGCCAGACGACCGTGCGCTTCAGCTTCTCCGATTGGCGCACGACCGATGTGGCGTATTGCGGGGACTCGCTGCTGGGGACCGTGCAGGCGGCGGTGATCGAAGGCGGGCAGGTCAAGTCGCTTTACCTGCCGTTGGTGCTGAAGCGTTGAGCGTCGCCCCACGTGCCAGGCACCTGGGAGGGTGCCTGGCACGTGGATGCGTCATATCGCCAGCCGATAGCCCAGGCCCGGCACGTTGACGATCAAAGCTGGAGCGGCGGGCTGCCGCTCCAGCTTGGCGCGCAGGCGCTTGATCAGGCTCTCGATCTGGTAGTCGTAGATCTCGCCCCGGCACTCCGGCCAGACCGCTGCCGCGATCTCGTCCTTGGTGCACACATGCCCCCGACGCCGCCACAGCAGCAGGAGGAGCGCCCGCTGCTTGCCCGAAAGCTGCACCGGGCAGCGATCCACCCACGCCTCGCCGGTCTCCTCGTCCACCACCAGCTTCGGAAAATGGGCGGTCGCCAGGGTCGCGTCGGGATCGCGGAAGGTGAAGCGCGCGCCCCCGATCTCGATCACGTCGCCGTCGCGCAGGCGTTCAGGCTCGACCAGCCGCCGGCCGTTGAGCCAGGTGCCGTTGGTGCTGTCCAGGTCGCGCAGGAGATGGGTTGAGCCGGCCTCGCGATCCGCCGTGGCCAGCGCATCCGCGGCCAGGGCGATCTCCGCGTGGCGCCGCGAGGCGCGGCGGTCGGCGATCACCACGTGGCATTCCGGCCCGCGGCCGAGCAGGGTGGCCGGCCGCACCAGCGGGATCTGCCGGCCGAGCGGGTCGGTCAGGTAGGGGGTCTCAGGGGCGCTCATATCCGTACACCAGCTTCAGCTTGGGCCAGAGGTTGGGATCCTCGTACTCCGACGTGTAGACCCACAGGTGCGCCATGCCGAAGCTGTCATCGGTCATGCGCAGCGCCAGGCCGTAGTTCGGCGCGCCGGCCAGCCACTCGCGCACGACCGGGGTGATGTCCAGCTCCAGCCAGCCCTCCTGCGCCAGCAGGGTGGTCAGCGTGGCCGTGATGAAGGGGGTGCTCTGGAAGTCCACATCCGGCTCCATGCCCGGCGTGCGCCACGGCGTCTCGTAGGTGGCCGTGGTCACGTCCCAATCGCGCAGGATGCGGTGGGCGGCGACGGTGGCAAAGCGGTTGTCCGCCGGCTTCCAGGGGACGGTGTACAGGCTGAGGGTGGCGTTCAGCAGCTCGGCGTCGGCCGGCCAGGCGGGGAGTGTCAGGCGGACCAGCACCCGGTCGGGGGTGGAGGGCCCCTGGAGGTGCACCTTGCCGTCGTCGAAGGCCGGCCGGTCGGGCACGTCGGGGTCAATCCAGGTGTCGGCGACCGCCGGCCCGCCCTGCAGGGTCAGCACGGCCGGGGTGGCTTTGGCGGCGGCCGCCCGGTCGCCCGGCCCAGGTACGCCGGGGAGCCAGCCCAGGCGCCAGGCTACCAGCAGCGCCACGAGAAGCAGCCCCACTGCCAGGGCCGCGGGGAGGACATGCGACCGCCTGGCCGCGGGCTGGCTCAAGCTCTCGCGCAGGGCTGCCGCGAACGACGCAGCGTCTGGGTAGCGCGCCCCGGGGTCCTTCTCCAGCGCGCGCAGGATGACCGCCTCGAGGCCGGCCGGCAGGTCGGGCCGCAGGGTGCGCGGGGGAGGCGGCGGGGTGTGGATGTGGCGCAGGATCAGCGCGTAGGGCGAATCGGCCTCGAAGGGCGGCGCGCCGGTGAGCAGCTCGTAGAGGATCACGCCCAGCGCGTAGACGTCGCTGCGCGCATCGCCGAGCTGGCCCTGTCCCTGCTCCGGCGCCATGTACGCCGGCGTGCCGAGGATGGCGCCCGCTGCGGTGGCGGCCGTGGCATCCACCAGATGCGCCACGCCGAAGTCGGTCAGCGCGGGGTCATCGGGCCGGCCCCCGCGCAGCAGGACGTTGGCGGGTTTGATGTCGCGGTGCACCACGCCCCGGCTGTGCGCGTAGGCCACCGCGTCGGCCAGCCGGCCGACCAGCGTAACAGCCTCCTCGACCGCCAGCGGCCGGGAACGGCCCTGCAGCCACGTCCGCAACGATGGCCCGTCCACCAGCTCCATCGCCAGATAGTGGAGGCCGGCCTCGCTGCCGTGATCGAGCACGCGCACGATGTGGGGATGGTCGAGCTGCGCCGCTGCCTCGGCCTCGCGGCGAAAACGGGCGACGAAGCCCTCGTCTTCGGTCAGGTGGGGATGGAGGACCTTCAAAGCTACTTCCTGGCCGCTGGGGTCGCATGCCCGGTAGACCTGAGCCATGGCACCCCGGCCCAGGCGCCCGATGGGGCGGTAAGGCCCCACGCTGGGGGGATGATATTCTGGTTTCATGGTCATGGCGGGGATGTGAATGACAGTCCGATGCTTTGATTATACGGCATGTGTGGCGGTTGTCAATAGACCGAGGTGGACGGTTAAAAGGTTGTCCCCAGCCCGGCCTGCGCGCGGCGTCCGTCGCCTGCGCCCGGTCGGTCACCCGGAGCCTGACGAAGATGTTGGAGACGAGGCTGCGCCGTGGCCGGCCGGCGCAGGGCCGCGAAGTAGCCTATCAGCCGCCGCGCGATGGCCGGGCCAAAGATCGCCTCGCCGCTGTGCACCGCGCGGATGGCGCGCACGATCTTGGCCTTGTCCGCGCCCTTCAGCGTCCGGCAGCAGGCTGGCGATCTCCGCGCCGCTGGCGGCCTCGCCACATTGATTCTGCCTGTCTTTTTCTCATCAATGACGTCGTTTCAAATATGGAACTTATGCTACATTATCGTTGTGCCCACCCCGCATATATTTCATACAATAGATTCGTGTGAAAAAGTTTATCATGGTGGAGGTACGAATGAAACGTGCAACAAGGGTCACGCGCTGGGGTGTACTGGCGGGATGGGTGTGTGTCTGCCTGCTGACGTTTTCGGCGGTACCGGCTGGGAGTTTCGCTGACCGCGCAACGCCCCATGCGCCACAGGGGCCGGCCGCCACCATGCTGATCGTCACCTCGCCCGGAGATGATGGGTGTAGCATCTTCGGCTGTCCACCCTGTGATGGTTCGAGCGACTGCACGCTGCGCCAGGCCATCAGCAGGGCAAACGGCCTCCCTGACCCCGAGGTGGATATCGTGTTCTCGCCGCTTCTGGTCGGTGGGATCATTCTGGTCAACTCGCCCATGCCGATGATCACCCGATCGGGCTTGTGGCTGTTGGGCACGGACACCAGCTACAACCAGATTGAACTGGAGATTCAGGTGCAGCCCGGCTCGGACGCCTTTCTGATCGTCAATGCGAACGACGTGCGCCTCGCCTATCTGCGGATCGTGCGCCAGGCAGCCACCAGCGGCGGCGTGACGACCGCCATTGACGTACGTGGTGGGCGCAACATCATAATCGAGCGCAATCAGATCGGCGGCGCGTTCACTGTCGGCGAGAACGACAAGGTCCCGATGTGTTTCCTGGGCCGGGTGGAGGCCGGCGCCATCGGCATCCTGGTGCGCAACGGCGTGCCGCGCGACGGCAACGTCCGCATCGTGCGCAACACCATCGGCTGCATGCAGAATGCCATCGTCCTGGCCGGCGCCGACGACATCCTCGTCGGCCGCAACCCCAACGCCACAGTGCCGCAGCAGGGCAACCACATCGGCATCGAGCCGCTCACGCGCCGGCCGATCCCGAACTACCGCGGCATCCTGGTCGCCGATTATCTGCCCGTGCCCGGCAACCCCGACCAGAGCTTCGCGATAGCCAACATCATCGCGCACAACACCATCGCCCACAACCAGACGGCCGGCATCCTGCTGCACGGCGCATACGGCGGCAGCGGGGTCAGCGTAAGCCAGGTCTACGATAACGACGTGTATGCGAACGAATGGGGCATTGCGCTCAGCGGCGTTGTGTACAACAATACAGCGATCGGTGTGGCCTGCACGGGCGGCGGCGCCAACCCGCCGTGCGGTGGCAACCGCATCTATGACAATCGGGACAGCGGAGTGCGGATCGGCGAAGGCGCGCCGCATAACACCACGATCTACGGCAACTTCATCGGCACGGCGGATGGCACGATCGCCAGGCCCAACCGCCGGGGCATCCATGTCTTCGGCCAGACCTACTGGACCCAAATTGACAACAATGTGATCTCGGGCAACACAGCGGAGGGCATCCTGGTGCAAGGGGACTCAGCTGCCTCGCGGCCGGCAAACATCCGCATCCAGAACAACAACATCGGCCTGACGCGCAATCTCGGCGCAGCGCTGCCGAACGGCGGTTCCGGCGTGTTCGTGGTCACCGCCGCCACGGCCATTGAGATCGTGACCAACATCATCGCCGGCAACGCGCAGCGCGGGGTGCGGCTGGATGGCGCCGCAGTCGAGAACAACACGATCTCCCAGACCTCCATCGGTTACTATACAGGCGCCATCGGGATAGGCAACGGCTGGGATGGGATCCTGCTCACCAACGATACCAAAAACAACCTGATCGAAGGGAACCATATCCGCTTCAACGGCTTTTCGGGCATCGCCTTCAGCGCGGGGAACAACAACACTGCGCGCGCCAACCTGATCGCCGACAACACCCTCTACGGCGCGCTCTTCGTAGGCGCAGGCACCGTCAACAACCGGATGAGCAACGACACGATCAGGGCCAACGGCGCGGACGGCATCGGCAGTCGCCCCGGCGTCACGGGCAACGTCTGGCGGCCGGCCGCGGTGTTCGGCAACGGCGGGCTGGGCATTGATCGCGAGGCCGCCTCTGACAGCACCAATCAGCCGACCGATCCGCTGCCGATCATCACGCGCGTGCAGCGGGTGCCGAGCGGCTACACCATCTTCGGGACTGTTCCGGCTGTGCCCGGCGACCGCTACTGGATCGTGGACTTGTACCGTGCAGCGCTCGACCCGTCTGGCCACGGCGAGGGCCGCGAGAAGATCGGCACCATCGTAGTAAACGCCAGTATGGACTGGCAGTGGCAACGCAGCGACTTCGCGGATGGCGACAAAGGCTGCTACACCGCCATCATGACGCTGGTGGAAAGCGGCTCGCAGTGGTATACGACCGAGTTCAGCCGGTTCGTCTGCGGCAACCGCCAGTTCCTGCCTGGGATCATGCGGCCGTAACAGGCCAGTCACAGTTGTGCGCTTCTTCAATGCGCGCACTGCACGGTGCTCTCGTGGGGGTAGGCGCTATGCGCCCGCCCCCAGCCCTGCCCGCCGCGCCGCGGCCATGGCCTGCGCCCGGTCGGCCACCTGGAGCTTGGCGAAGATGTTGGAGACGTGGTTGCGCACGGTCTTGAGGCTGACGACCAGGTCGGCCGCGATCTCCTGGTTGGTGCGGCCGCGCGCGATCATGGTCAGGATCTCGCGTTCCCGGTCGGTGAGCTCGGGGAAGGGGGGCTGCGCCGCGGCCGGCCGGCGCAGGGCCGCGAAGTAGCCCATCAGCCGCTGCGCGATGGCCGGGCCGAAGATGGCTTCGCCGCTGTGCACCGCGCGGATGGCGCGCACGATTTCGGCCTTGTCCGCGCCCTTGAGCAGGTAGCCGCGCGCGCCGGCTTGGAGCGCAGCGAACACCGAGTCATCGTCCTCGAACATGGTGAGCACCAGCACGCGGATGTGCGGCGCCTGCGCGACGATTTTGCGCGTGGCCTCGATGCCGTTCCCCTCCGGCATGTGCAGGTCCATCAGCACCACGTCCGGCTGCAGGCTGGCGGCCATGCGGACCGCCTCCGCGCCGCTGGCGGCCTCGTCCAGCAGCGTCAGATCCGTCTCGCGGCGCAGCATGGCGCGCATGCCATCGCGGAAGGGCACCGAGTCGTCGGCGATGAGGATGGTGATTTTGTTCATGGTTCAAGATTCCCCCGCTTGTCATGCTGAACGAGTCTACGGCTCTTGTGCTCAGCCGGTCTGTGACCGGCGCCGCAGGGCGCATCAAGCAGCTTTTGGTCGCAAGTCGGGGGTCACAGACCCCATACAAGCGAAAGTCAGTGACATTGGACTGAACCCTCGATACCGTATCATTTCACGGCAGCGGCAGCCACACCCGCACCATCGTTCCTTCCCCTGGCGCCGACGTGATCACGCATTCGCCGCCCAGCTCCGCGGCGCGCTCGCGCATGGAGAGCAGGCCTACGCCCGCGGCGGCGTCGGGGGGGAGACCGCGGCCGTCGTCGCTGATCGCCAACTCTACCCGGTCGGTCACGGCCAGCCGCACTGTACACGTCTTCGCATGCGCGTGGCGGACGACGTTGGTCAGCGCCTCGGCGACGATGCGATAGATCGCGACCTCGACGGCCGCTGGGAGCGCGGGCAGGCGCTCCGGCAGGTCGCAGGTGATGGTCAGCCCTGGGCTTTGGTAGCGCTCGGCCAGGAGGCACAGGCTGGCGGCCAGCCCCAGATCGTCCAGCGCGGGCGGCCGCAGCTCGTAGACCAGGCGGCGGATGTCGCTCACCGCGGCCTGGATATCCCCCTTCACGCGGTCCAGCATCTCCGCCGCAGCGGTGGCGTCATAGCTCAGCTCATCCCGCGCCGCGTCCACCTTCAGGGTCAGGCTCGCCAGCGCCGGGCCGAGGCCGTCGTGGAGATCGCGGCGCAGGCGGCGGCGCTCCTCTTCGCGGGCGGTCACCAGCCGCTCGCGGGACCGCTGCAAGTCCTCGGCCAACCGCTGCGCCTGCCAGGTCTGCTGCGCGGCGAAGAGCGCCACGCCGGCCTGCCGCGCCAGGTCGTCCAACAGGCGCCGATCGAGGGCCGAAAGCGGCTCGCCCGCGCTGCGCGGGGCCAGGAGCAGCTCACCCACGGGCTGGCCCTGGTGGTGCAGCGGCAGATGAACCAGCGGGTAAGGGGGCGGCGCGCCCCAGGCGGCCAGCGGCTCTTCGGAACGGCTAAAGCCGTTACTACGAGCGTAATGGTTCGTAGTGGCGGCTTCAGCCGCCGGTGGCGCGGCACGGCTAAAGCTGTTACTACCAACGATGAGGGCCACGTAGGGCAGCTTGAGCGCGACGGCGATGGACTCGACGACCGCCGGCGCGACCGCGTCGGGCGCCAGCGCGCCGCCGAGACGCTGGCTCAACCGCGAGAGCACTGCATAGGGGTCGTCGCGCTCGCCGTACATCAGCCGGTTCACTGCCCGTTGGAGGCGCTGGCGGGCCGGCTGGAAGAGCACCGCAATGACGCCGGTCGCCAGGAAGAAGGCCAGGGCGCTGTTGCTGGCGCGGAACAGCGTGCTCAGCGCGCCGACGATCAGCACGTACAGGCCCATGGTGAGCGCGGTCAGCGCGCCCCACACCAGGGTCCGGTTGATGACCAGGTCGAGGTCGAAGAGGCGGTGGCGCAGGATGGCGACCGCGAAAGACAGCGGGATGACCAGTGCGGCGACCCAAATCAGGTTGTTCCGCAGCGCGGCTGCCTCGGGATCCAGCCGGGGCTGGCGGGCCAGCGCGGCGATCACATCCGGCAGGATGGACAGCGCGATGCCCATGACCAGGGCGCCGAAGAAAGCCAGCATGACCCACCGGCCGCGCAGCCGGTCGTCGGCGCCCAAAGCGCGGTAATTGGTCACGAACAAGACCACTGCCGCCACAAACCAGAGCAGTTGGGCCACCACGATGGCGGATGTCACACGGGAAATGCCGGCAAGCGGATCCGGCGCAGCGCCCAGGGCCGCAAGGGTGACTGCCGCGATCCAGCCGGCCGGCGCGGCGCTCAACGCGATCAACCAGAGGCGGCGCCGCGCCAGCCACGCGTGTGGCCGGGGGAAGAGCAGCGCCAACCAGACCAGCCCCAGCATCCAGCCGGTGTTCGCAACGACGCTCAGGAACAGGAACAGCCACCAACTGGGGCCGGAGAACAGCTCGCCCACGCGAAGGTCTGCTGCGCGGGTGATGCTGTAGCTCAGCAGGCAGGCCGCGGTGAGGAAGATCGTGCGCACCGCGGGATCGCGCGGCCGGCGGCGCAACAAAAATGCGGCCACGAGCTGAAAGACCAGGCCGAACAGCAGGATGCCCCAGCGCCGGGGCGGGAGCACGAAGCGGCCGGGCTGTTGGGGAACCACCACCTCGATCTGGCGGCCGTCACGCGCCACCCGGTAGACGACCGACCCTGCGGCTGCCAGGGTGCGATCCACGCGCATGGGCCAGCGCGTGGTCTGGCGCAGCGCCTCCCCCACATCCCGGCCGGCCACCGTGAGGATGACGTCGCCCTCCTGCAGCGTCGAGCCGGGCATCGTGCGCACGACCGTGACCTGCCCCGGCCGCGGCGCGATCAGCGAGGCCCATGCGCCATCCCATGGCAGGGTCGCGCGCAGGGCCAGGAAGGCGATGGCGGGCAGCCAGAATACGGCGGCCATCAGCCAGATGGCCGCCGCCGGCTGCGAGCGGGAGGAAGTCAGATCGTTCACGATGGTCATTATGCCGCAACGGTCGCAGTTCGGCAAGCCGAAGGCGCGGCAATGGTCACCCGCGGACTTTTTTGGATTGCGGCGCTAGAGCGCCGCTTTTCGATTACCACCACGTCGCAAGCCAAAGCGACGACGTGTCGTCGCAAGCCAAAGCGGCGATGTACCGCCGCAAGCCAAAGCAGCCGGCGTGCCGTCGCAAGCCAAAGCGGTTCCATCATTGTCGCACGGCGACTAACCGCACCTCATCCAGGTAGAAGGTCGGCCCCGCCGCGCCGGCATCTTCTTGCACGTTGACCCGCTGGATCGCGGCCGGGTTGCCCAGCGCGCTGAGCGGGACATTGATCTGCGTCCACGCGCCCGCGGCCGGGGTGAAGGTGTAGAACGGGCTGGCCGCGCCGTCATCAGATGGCTGGATGTAGAGCGCCAGCGGCTGCCCGTGGCCGTAGACCCACAGCCGGATGCCGCTGTAGCTCGCCGTGTTGACCGCAGCCGGCGCGCGCAGCGAGAAGCCGGCCCAGGCCGCGGTGTAGGTGACGGCGACGGCTTTGGTACCGGTTTTGACCTGGGCCGTGGCCGCGAAGTCCACGGTGGTGTCCCATGACCAGTCCTGCCAGCCGGCCGCGAGCGCGTCGTCGTAGATGACCAGGTCGGCGTTTGCGGGGGTGGTCGGCGTCGCCGTCGGTGTATGCGTAGGCGTGGTGGTTGCCTGGCCTGTGCCGGTTGGAGTAGCCGTGGGGGTGCGAGTCGGTGTGGCCGTCGCCGCGGGTTGCGTCGCGGTCGGCGTGGCTGTGGGCGTGCGGGTGGGTGTGGCCGTCGCCGCGGGTTGCGTCGGCGTGGGGGTGGCCGTGGGCGCCGTTCCTCCGCCCGGCCGCACGATCACCGGCAGGTAGACCTTCTGCCGCGCCGGCTGCAGGTGCGCGTCGAGGCAGGCCTGCGCCAGCGCCACGTCCTGCTGGTCAATTCTGCCATCACGGTTGAGGTCGTAGCGATAATCGAACCCGGCCTGCGTGTTGTCGCTGCCTACCCGGCTGACCACTCCCGCCACGTCCGCCTGGTCGAGGGCCCCGTCGCGGTTGGCGTCGCAGTAGGCCGCTTTGTGCGTCACATTGACCGTGACCGGCAGGACCACGGTGTTCAACCCCGGCGCCGAGAAGGTGAGGGCGCCGTGATGCGTCCCATCATCGAGCGCGGCCGGGTTGACCAGGACGGTGGGCACGCCTGGCGTCTGGCCGCTCCCCTGGCTGAACAGGAGCCACGGCGCATCGCTGCTCACCGTCCACGCCACAGGTTGGCGGCTGATCACTTGCACCGGCTGCTGCGGCAGGGCGCCGTCGCCCGCCAGGTCAGCGTCGAAGGTCAGGGAACCGGGCCGGACTTCCAGGTGATCCGGCGGCGGCGGCGCATCGTTGACCAGGGGATCAGCGCCCTCGGCGATCTCGACATCGTCGTTGCGGCCATCCCCGTCGCTGTCCGGTGCATTGGGATCCGTCCCCCAGTTGCGCTCCATGATCAGGGGCAGGCCGTCGCCATCGGCGTCGCTGTAAGCATCGGATGACGTGAGCGGGTTGAGGCCGGCCGCAGCTTCCGCTGTGTCGCCGAGGCCATCACCGTCATAGTCGCCCTCCACGTAGACCGTAGCGGTCGCGGTGGCAGCCAGGCCCGCGCGGTTGACCGCCCGCAGGGTGAGGACGTGCGTCCCCACGCTCAGATAGACGCTCGCCAGGTCGCCGGCGCCCAGGTCGCCGTCCCGGTCGCTGGCCCAGCTCAAGGCCGCGCCGGACAGGTAGCCGTCGGTCGCGTCACGGGCGCCGCCGATCAGGTCAACCAACTGCGCCTCGCCGAAGGTCGCGCCATCCAGCGGCGCGGAGATGAAGGGGTGCGGCGGTTGCGCAGCCACGGTGAAAGACGCCGAGGTCGCGCTGCCGATCTGCAAGCCGTCGCTGGCGGTGACCCGGATGCGCGCGTCCGCGCTGGCCGCCAGCTCCGATGAAGGGATGCTGGCCGCGCCGCTGCCAGCGGCCGAGGCGACTGGCGTCCAGGCCGCGCCGCCATCCGCGGAGTAATCCACGCTGACTTCCAGCGCGTCGCCGTCGGCGTCGGTCGCGGTCCACGCCACGGGGAGCGCGCCGCCGTTGAACGCGCCGCCGGTCGGGCTGGCGATCGTCACCACCGGCGCGGCCGGCCCAGGGCTGAAGGTGGCCAGGAGGGCATCGTTGTGGCGCAGCGCCACCGTGCGCGTGCCCTCGCGCAGCAGCATCGTCGCCGCGAAGAATCCCACCGGGCTTTCGGGCTGCGGATTGTGGTCGTCGTGTTTGTGGATGGTGTCGAAGACCGGGAACACGCCCAGCCGATCCAGCTCGCGGCCATCGGCAGCCAGTTGCACCAGCCAGTAACCCGTCTCGAAGCCGAGGCTTGGGGGCGCGCCCTCGCCCAGCGCCTCGACGCGGCTGAACTGACCGCTGCTGCCGTCGCGCGCCACCGTGCCGGTGATGTTCAGCCGTCGCCCCGGAATCTGCCGCGCAGCCACAGCCGCCTCGGCCGGCTCGCCAGCGGCAGCCGCCTGGGACAGCTGGGGGCCGGAGAAGCCGGAGAGGTCCGGGCCGCCGATCGTGGCGCGGATCATGCCGTAATCCACCGGCTCGAAGAAGGCGTTACTGTTGTACTTGGCGCAGGCGTAGCTCATCATCGCTTTGGCGCGCGGGGTCCAGGCCATGCCATCGTTTTGCGGGCGCAGTTGCGCGCCGGTGATGGGGTTGACGACCGGATTCGCCACGCCCGGCTGCCTGTACAGCGACAGACCCCAGTCGAAGAACCCCTCGTTCAGCTGCGCGCATGATTTGCTGGCGGTGTTGATCGTGCCGAGGGGGCCGATTTCGTCGTTGATCGAATGACTCACGTTGTCGTGCAGCGAGCCGTTGACCGCCCACGGCTTAATCAGGTTCAGGATGTGACCGATCTCGTGGGCAAAGAGGTAGCTCGACTGCGCCGTGCGATTCATGCCGTTGGCATCTTTGCGCGACACCCCGTCGTCGCCCTTGGCCCAGCCGATATAGAGCGGGATGGACAGATGGCAGCCGTCATCGGAGCCGAGCAGGCCGAAGCTGAGCGTCTTGACTACGGTGTTGCCCACGTCACACAAGGTATCGAGGACGTTGAGGCCCAGCGCGTTCGCCATGGCGCTGGCGTCGGGCCAGAGGCCGTAGCCATCCGCGCTGCCCGTGACGATCGTCGGATCCACCACGCCGAAGGTGATCAGCGCATCGTAGGCCGAGCGGTCGTTCCAGCGGCTGCGCGCCCGATCCAACTGAGGCGCGTACTGGAAGAGCTCGAAGAAGTTGTCCAGCTCAAGCTGCTCGTCGGGCACGATGACATCGTTGGACCAGACGAAGTCCACGTCGCCGGTAGGCATGATGCGCCGCCGCAACTGATCCAGGTTCCGGTCAGTGTTGTCCTTCATCGTCCGCAGCAGCTCGGCGCTGTAACCCTGGCGCATCACCGGCACCAGGATCACGCGCATGGGGATGTTCTGCTCGAAACGCTGCACTGCGCTGTAGGTGGCAAGCCGGCGGCCGCGGTTGAGCAGCTCTACGTCAACCTTGAGATCGCCTGCGCGGAAACCCGCGCCGCCGATGGGCGTGATGTTGGCGATGTTCAGGCTGTTGACGATGTCGGCCAGCAGCGCCGGCGTCGGCGCGTTGCCCCATGTGGGCACGGCGGCGCCGCTGTAGGGCCGCGCATACGTGTAAGTAGCGTTGTTGCGCGGGTCGGTGAAGGTGATCTGCACCCGATCCACGGCGACGGTATCTGAGGCGCGCGGCGCCGCGCTGTGCCGCAAATAGTGTTGGAAGAAGGTGGGCCGGCCGTAGAGCAGCGGCTGGCCCGGCAACCCCTGGCTTAGCACCAGGCGGCTGATGCTCAGGTCAATCTTGTTGAAGGGGACGCTCCAGGTGTCGGCGTTGCCGCAGCGGTTGGTCACTTTGACGAAGCCGGTGGCGTCCGTGTTTTCGATGAGGGTCGTCAGGCGCTGCGTGCTGTTCGACCACGGTTGGCGGCCGGCCCCGCCCAAGGACACGGTGGCGTCCGGGTCGAAATTCGTGCCCGTGATCTTCACCTCCACGCCCGCGTTGCCGCCGCTGGGTGTCACGCCGGTGATGTCTGGGGTCGCACAGAACAGCGCGGTGCTGGTGGTCGTGCGCTTGCGGTTCTTGGTCAACGAGACCTGGCCGCTGGTGACATCCGCGCCCAGGCGCACGGTCACGTCGGTATCGCTGGCCGCGACGATCTCCACCGGCTTGCCGCCGATCCTGACGTCGAGGGCGAAGCGGTCTGTGCCGAACCCGCTGCCCAGGATGTGGATCTCGGCCCCGGCCGAGCCGGACCTGGGGTTGACATTGCTGATCAACGGCACTTGTTCGGCCAGCGGCGGCAGGGTGGAGCCGCGCACGCTGACCCCGCCGCCGGGATGCGCGAACCAGACCCGGTCGGCGCCGTCGGCCGCGTTGTCGCTGACGGCGTTGGCGGCCAGGCCGGAGTTGGCCCAGGTGTAGCTCTGCCAGGCGTCGCCGTCCACCACGCTGCCGCCGGCCCACAGCCGCCCCCGGTCGTCCACGGCCAGGGGCCGGTGCGCGCCGGAGATGGAGTAGCCCACGAAGGTGGCGCCCCCGCGATACTGCACCACTCCGCCCGCGTGACTGATGGCGAGCCAGCCGTTGCGCAGTTGCACGACATCGGACACGGCATTGTTGGGCAGGCCGTTGGCCGTGGTGAAGCTGCTCCACGCAGCCGCGGCCGGGTCGAACCGGGCCAGCCCGGCATCGGTCCCCACCCAGAGGACATCGTCGCGGTCGGCCAGCAGCGAGGTCACCGCGCCGCCGGTCGCCGGCGCCAGGGTCGTCACGAACCGGTTGCGGTCATAGAGAGTGACGCCGGCCGCGCCGCCGATCCAGACCCGGCCCTGACGATCTGCGGCCAGCGCGGTGATGGGGCCGGCGGGCGCGGCCGTGGGGCTGGGCGGGGCCACGAAGCCGGCCGGCCCCGCGTAAAGCCGCACGCCATCGGCCGCGCCCACCCAGGCCCGCCCCTGCCGGTCGCCGATCACAGCCTTCACGCCGGCGATGGCCCAGTTCTCCCAGGTCACGCCGTCGGGCTGGAGCACAAACAGCTCATCCGCGGTCGCGACGAAGAGCCGGCCGCGCACCGTCCAGATGCCGGTCAGCGCCTTGGCGCGCAAGGCGTTGCGCTCGTCCAACTGCTGCCAGCGCTGCGCCACGGTGAAGATCTGGCTGCCGCGCGCGCTCCACACCCGCTCGCCGTTGGCGAAGACCGCCGCGACGCTGCTGTCGTAGTCGGCCGCGCCGGATGCGGTTTTGCTGCCGATGGGCGCGTTGAGCCAGGTGTAATCGGTCGTCCACACCGACTGGCGGTTGGCGCTCTTGCCCAGCACCTCGAAGACGGTCAGCCCGCCGCTGTGGGTCGCGTCCTTCTTCACGCCGAACCAGACCCGGCCGTCACTGTCCACGCCGGGCGCGGTGGCGCCCGCCCCGGTGGGCAGATTCATCACATTCCCGGCCACCGTGGGCATACCGGGCAAAGTCCCCGCCGGGTAACGGCAAACGCCCGTGCTGCCCGCCACCCACAGGTCGCCGTTCTTGCCGAAAGCCAGCGCCTCCGGCACGAACGCGCCGCTGACGCAGATCTTACCGTAATTCTGCTCGGTGGCCTGGCCGTTGAGCCAGTTATACGTCAGCCCGCGCAGGGTGGTATCGCCGATTGCGTCCACCTGGCCTGGCGCCGCGCTCAGGACGCGCGGGCCGCAGTGCAACTCGCGCACCAGCCCCCAAACCTGGTTGGACGCCCGGTTGGCCAGCGCCGACGAGTTATAGCAGCCCTTCCAGCTGGAGGTCCAAAAGGTCGTCAACAACCCCCAACGCCACAGCAGCGTGCCGTAACCCTGGGGCACACTGGTGTCCACGGCCGTGCCGATCACCGGTGTATCGCCGTAGGGGTTGAAGTCCAGCACCTTGTCCTTTTCGGTGGTATTGGGCCACAGCTTGACAATGGCGCCGCCGTTGTCGTAGACGATGCGGTTATTGTCTATCACAAACCAGGGGCGGCCATTGACGTAGCGCACCAGCCGCACATTTGTCCCGCCCAGCGTGCCCGGCGTGTAAACGGTCACGCCGTCGTTCGTGCGCGCGGTCGCGCCGGACGTGGTGCCCACGATGACGCGATCCGCGCCGCCGTTGATGTCGTTGACCGCCCCGCTGGCGAACTCGAAGTCCCAGCGGCCCAGCTTGACCGCCGGCCCGTCGCCCAGCGGGAACTTCCACACGTTGGCCTGGCCCACGCCGGCGTTGAAGCCGCCGATCAGCAGCGCGTGCCGGTTGGCCGGGCTGTAGAGCGCGGCCGGCCGATAGCGCAGCGCGGGCAGCTCGGCCGGCGTCCGCCAGAGCTGGCCCAGGGCGGGGTCGAAGGCCCAGACGCGGTCGCTGGTCGCGCCGCCCAGCAAGTAGATCAAGTTCGTCTGGCCGTCCTCGACCGCGGCCAGGCCGCTGTCGGCCGCGGCCAGGGCCACGGGCAGGGCGGTCACGCGGCCGGTCGCGGCATTGCGGCCCGCTTTGACCTCGTAAATCGCATCCACCGGCTGGCCGGCGTCGTCCAGGCCGCCGAAGATGAAGACGCTACCCGTCGCTGAAGCGTAGGTCGCGGCCAGCAGCGACAGGCCCAGCGGCAGGTCGAAACCGGCCGGCGCCAACGTTTCCGTGGCCGGATCGAAGACACTCACCCCTTCCAACCGGTCCTCCCCGTCGGCCATGCCGCCCAGGACGAGGATGCGGCCCAGCCCCGGATGGTAGACCGCCGCCGCGCCGCTGGCGCCTTGGGGCAGTGTTGCCGCCAGCGTGCGCACCGCGGCCGTGGCCGGGTCAACCGCGTAGATCTTGTTTTGGGCCACGCCGCCGCTGCTGCCGCCGAACACGTAGACCTGGCCGGTTTCGGGCGCGTAGGCGGCTGCGGGCTGGCGCAGCGCGACGGGCAGCGTGCCCAGAGCCGTGAGGTCGCCGGTCCCGCCCTCGATTGCATCAATTCGGTTGCTCTCCGCGGCGTTGACGCTGCCGCCGATAAGCAGCAGCCGATCCCAGTGGGGCAGGTAGGCGGATCCGGCGGAATCCCGGCGGTGGGGCAGGCTGTTGAACAGTTCGTCGGCCACGACGGTCGCGGGCCGCAGGGGGAACGGGTGTACGGCGTCTGTGCCGACGAAGAAAATGCCCTTCGACGTGCCGGTGGCCGTGCCCGTTCGCCCGCCGATGACGTCTGTGTAATCTGCGCGGAAGGGCCAGGCAGCCACCAGGCCGGGCAGCTTTTCGTCCACGTAGCTGTGCATGGTGCGGCGGATGTCGGCCTGATCGCGGGCGACGTTCCAGATGCGGGCCTCGGCGATGAAACCGGCGAAAGAATCCCATGTCTGATCCCCGCCGATGCGCAGCTGGCGTGTGCCGGTCGGGGCCGGGCCGGCCGCGCCCAGGTAGTCGAAGTCGCCGTTGATGAAGTAGCGCCGCACGTTGAACACCGGATCCCAGACGACGGCGATGTGCGTCCAGACGTTGGGCAGGATCACTGTCGTCCCATCCTGGGCAGATGCGTTGCCGCCGGAGTGAAAGCGGATGCGGCCGTTGCACACCCCCACCCAGTAGCCCTCCAGGTAATTCTTGCCGAAGATAGCCCGGCAGCCGCTCAGGTTCGAGGCGAAGATCCACGCCTCGAAGGTGGCGCCGGTCTGCGGGCTGAGACCCTCGTCGTGTGGCACGGCCACATAGGCGTCGGCGCTGCCCTGCCAGTACGCGTAGGGCGCGAAGGCGTTAACCGCGGCGGGATCAGCCTCCGGCGCTTCCGGTGCGACGGCCAGCGCTGGCGCGGGCATGGTCGTTGGGGCTGGCGCAGCAGCCTGCACCGGCTGAAGCAGTGCGCCGGGCTGGCTCCACAGCACGGCCACGAGCAGGATCAGGCTGATAAGGCGGGCGAAGCGTGTGTTTTTCATGTTCCCTCGAACGTGGGGCAAGTGCGACGCGATTGCAAGTTGCGCGGCGCTTGTCCGGCGATTATCTGCTATCTGGCGATCAGCAGCCTACCATGCGCGGTATCCCGTTGTCGAGGGACGGATTCCCGATTGGACCGGGAATCCCGCGGGACGAGGACAAAACTCAGTTTCGTGTTAGGCGCTCTCATGCTATCACTATCTTTGCACTTTGTGACTATGCTGGTAGGCGGGCATAGAGCTGCTCAGCAGTGATGCCCGACCGGAACTGGTCTTCGAGCCAGACCAGGAGATTGCGTTGATGTTCGGCCTGAAT
>Ga0116210_1001094_pt1 | contig 21765 bp, 20 predicted proteins | sample TshhotsprinmetaG_FD_94483 | JGI IMG/M metagenome (GOLD analysis project Ga0116210, IMG submission 94483) | Hot spring microbial communities from South Africa to study Microbial Dark Matter (Phase II) - Tshipise hot spring metaG | ecosystem: Environmental > Aquatic > Thermal springs > Hot... | reverse complement strand
TTCAGACCAGTTCTTGATACGGTATACTCTCTTCGGGCGTGAGGGTGTGGTTTTGTGTTTTGGCATAAACCAAACTTACACGATCACGCTCTCTTCGTCAACTATTCATGCACCAACGCCGTTACAGTGTACAAATGTCACTTGTATGCGCCTTGTCATCTAAGTATAATAAAATCAGCTTTCTTCTATCCCTCCCCGAAGGCAGGAAAAGGCATTCTCTGTGAACCGCTTGTTTTCGCTTCAAAATGCCCTTCTAGGTATGGAGCAGATAGCGAGAAGCAGCGTTTGCCTACCTGCTCTGACGGAACAGGGGAATAACAACCGCTCCCTTAGAAAGGAGGTGCAAAAGGGAAATCATCTGTCAGAACGAATTGCGCTTGACCTTCTGGTTGCTTCTTCACAAGCTCGTCACCCATCCTGCCCCACCTGTCTCTTGCAGGTGAAAGGCATTAAGCGATTCCATCTAACTAAATTTCATAAGGAAGGAGAGTATCATGAAGACCCTCTCGGCGCTACTATCGGTCCTGTTGGTGCTCGGCATGGCTCTAGCAGCCTGCCAGCCGGCAGCGCCAGCGACCATCAAGATTGGCCTGAATGCAGAATTGACCGGCGGGATTCCTGTAGTTGGCGAATCGTGCAAAAATGCTGCTGAACTGGCCGTGAAAGAGGTGAACGATGCCGGTGGACTAGAGGTGGGCGGCAGAAAATACAAGATTGAGTTGATCGTTGAGGATAACGAAGATAAGGCTGAATCGGCCGCTGCGGTCACTCAGAAGCTGGTGACGGCGGGTGTGTTGGCCATGATCGGCCCGAACGCCAGCCGCAACGCCATTCCGGCGGCAGAAGTGGCCGAATCCAGCAAAATGCCGATGATCAGCCCCTGGTCCACCAATCCCAAGACCACCCTGGATGCCAAGACCGGGCAACCGAAACAGTTTGTTTTCCGCGCCGGCTACATTGATGACTTCCAAGGCCGCGTGTTGGCCAAGTTTGCCATCGAGCAGTTGAAATCCACTCGGCCGGCCGTTCTCTTCGACGTAGCTTCCGAATACAACAAGGGCATTGCTGAATTCTACAAGAAGACCATGGAGGAGAACGGCATCCAAGTGGTCGCCTACGAAACCTACACCACCGGCGATAAGGACTTCTCGGCGCAGCTGACCAAGATCAAAGAAGCCGGCGCCGATAGCCTCTTCCTCCCCAACTACTACAGTGAAGTGCCACTTCAGGTGCAACAGGCGCACAAGATTGGCTTCACCGGCACCATTTTAGGAAGCGATTCGTGGGGCAATCTCGAATTGATTACCCTCTGTGGCCCCGATTGCGAAGGATTGTACTTCACCGCACACTATGCTTCGGACATCGCTACTCCCAAGGCACAAGCCTTCATCAAGGCTTACGAAGCAGCTTACGGCAAGACTCCCGACGACGTGGCCGCTCTGACCTATGACTCGTTTGGGTTGCTCTTCCAGGCCATTCAAGCGGCAGGCCAATTGGATCGCCAGGCAGTGCGTAATGCTTTGGCTGCTATCACAGCTTATGAAGGTGTCACTGGCACCATGCAATTCAAGGGCAGCGGCGATCCCATCAAGAGCGCAGTGATCTTGCAGATCAAGGGCGGTAAGTTCACCTACTTCACCATGGCCAATCCGTAAGGCGGAGAGGTCGCGTTTGCTTGAGGGCGGCTGTTTCTCAAGCAGCCGCCCTCCCCTATCTTAGCGAGGAGCTTCCATGCAGTTTTATATTCAACAAATCCTCAATGCGCTTCAAGTGGGCAGCGTCTACGCTTTGATCGCACTGGGCTATACCATGGTCTATGGCATCTTGACCATGATCAACTTTGCCCACGGCGATATTTTTATGGTCAGCACCTATCTGGCTTTCTTCACGTCCACCTTGCTGCTCAGCATTGCCGCAGGCTTACCTCCCCTGTTCACGTTTGTGTTCACGCTGCTGACCGCCATGTTTGGCACCGCACTCTTGGCTGTCCTCATCGAACGCTTGGCCTATAAGCCTCTGCGCACAGCGCCGCGTATTTCGGCTGTAATCACGGCCTTAGGGGTAGGCTTGTTTTTGGAGAATTTCATGGTGGCGTTCAAGCCAGTCGGGCCGGCGCCGCGCTTTCTCCCACCCTTGATCCCTCAGATCAACTACGATCTGGGCGGAGTCACTGTCTCTACCATCCAAATTGTGATTATCCTGGTTTCGGGGCTTGTCATGTTCCTGCTGGACACCATCGTTCGACGCACCATGGTAGGTATGGCCATGCGGGCTATCTCTTGGGACAAGTTCACCGTGCCTCTGATGGGCGTTCCGGTGGATCGAATCATCTCGCTCACCTTTGCCCTGGGTGCGTCCATCGCTGCCGTCGGCGGAACCCTTTATGGTATGGCTTATACGATCGATCCCTATATGGGCATCCGCATCGGTTGGTGGGCGTTCATCTCGGCAGTGGTAGGCGGGATCGGCAACATTCGCGGCGCCATGCTTGGCGGGTTTATCTTAGGGTTTGTGGAAATCTTCACGCCGGTCTTTTTGCCCTCCACCTATCGCGACTTCATCGCCTTCTCTCTGCTCCTGCTGCTTCTGATCTTCCGCCCCACCGGTATTTTGGGACGGCCGGCCCCACAAAAAGTATAGAGAGGAGACCACAATGATGCATCCCGTGCTAAAGCGCTGGGGGCTGCCCCTCATTCTCATCTTAATATTCCCTCTCACGATCGTTCTACCTGCCACCGGTTTGATCAATCCGTATATTGACCTGGTGCTCAAGTATATCGGCATCAACATTATCCTGACGATCAGCCTAAACCTGGTCAACGGTTATATGGGCGAGTTTTCGGTCGGGCATGCCGGCTTTATGGCCATCGGCGCCTATGTATCCTCCCTGTTGACAGTCTTGGTGTTTCCAGACCAGGCAGGGCCGTTTCTCTTCCCGGTTGCCTTGCTGGCCGGAGGTGCGATCGCCGGCTTGGCCGGCCTGGGAATCGCCATTCCCTCTTTCCGCACCCGAGGAGATTATTTAGCCATCGTCACTCTAGCCTTCAACATGATCATCAAAAGCGTGTTGGAGAATCTGGACATTATCGGTGGACCGCGCGGCTTTTTGGGCATGGATAAACTCACCACGCTGTGGTGGGTGTATCTATGGGTGATCGCGGTCGTTTTTCTGGCACGCAACTTCGTCTTCTCCAACTTTGGGCGCGGTGTGCTCTCGATCCGCGAGGATGAGATCGCCTCAGGATTGGTAGGGGTAAACACCCGTCAAGTAAAAGTGCTGACGTTTGTCTTCTCGGCATTTCTGGCAGGCATTGCCGGCGGATTGTTTGCCCACGAATTGCAGTTTATTAACCCGCGTTCCTTCACCATTCTCAAATCCACTGAAATGTTGGTCATGGTCTACCTGGGGGGCATCGGAAGTTTGGGCGGTTCCATCTTGGGGGCGACGGTGTTCACCTTGATCCTGGAGGGATTGCGCACCGTCTTACAGCAATTGGGCATTTCTCAGGAATGGCGTCTGGTGGTGGCCCCGTTGATGCTTATCTTGTTGATGCTCTTCCGGCCGCGAGGCATCATGGGATTGCGCGAGTTCCCTTTCCTGATGCCAAGGTCGGAACGCCCCGAAGCCTTGTTGGAGCATAAGCGGCGCTTTATCGCAGCACAAGCAGAGAAGGGAGGTGGCTCATGACCTTGCTCCATATCGAACGTCTGACCCATTTCTTTGGCGGTTTGCGGGCCGTCTACGACTTCAATCTGGAGCTGCAGAGCGGGGAATTGGTGGCTATCATCGGTCCCAATGGCGCCGGCAAGACCACCATCTTCAACCTGATCACCGGCGTCTACCGACCGACCGAGGGGCGGATCGTTTTCAAAGGGAAAGATTTAATCGGCCTGTCGCCTCATCAGATTGTCCAAAGCGGCATCGCCCGCACCTTTCAGACCATTCGTCTGTTCAAAGAATTGTCGGTGTTAGACAATGTGCGCATCGCCCATTACGCCCGCGCTGGTTACTCGCCGTGGGATGCGCTATTTCGTCTTTTCCGCTTCACGGCCGAAGAGGATCGTATCCGTCAAGAGGCCTTGGAGTTGTTGAACATCTTCAAGATGGTCCATCTGGCCGATACAATCGCCAAGAACCTGCCCTACGGTCAGCAAAGGCGTTTGGAGATCGCCCGTGCCCTGGCCACCCATCCCGACCTTCTCTTGCTGGATGAGCCGGCCGCCGGCATGAACCCAGCCGAAGTAGAGCAGTTGATGGAAACCATCCTATGGATTCGGCGCGAGTTCCACTTGACGATCCTCTTGATCGAACACCAGATGCGAGTTGTGATGGGGATCGCCGAACGTATTAAAGTCCTAGACTTCGGCCAAACCATAGCCGAAGGCACCCCTCTCGAAATCCAGAACCACCCCCGTGTGATCGAAGCGTATCTCGGCGAGGAGGCGATCCTGTGACGTCCAACAGCGCTTTGCTCTCCATTCAAAATCTGCATGTGGCTTATGGCAACATCCTAGCCTTGCAAGGCATCTCGCTCGATGTGCGCGAAGGCGAGATCGTGACCCTGATCGGCGCCAACGGTGCGGGCAAGTCCACGCTACTGCGTGCCATTTCCGGCCTGGTGCCGATGCGAGAAGGCAGAATTCTGTTTGCCGGGGTGGATTTGCGGTCGGTGCCGGCCCATCAAATCGTTGAGATGGGAATCGCCCACGTGCCAGAAGGACGCGGCATCTTTGCTAATCTCACCGTTTTAGAGAATCTGAAGCTGGCCACCTGGAGCCGCAAAGATCGGGCCAATATTCAAAAAGATTATCGGCGGGTGTTTGAACTGTTCCCGCGCTTAGCCGAACGACAATACCAATTGGCCGGCACGCTCTCCGGCGGGGAACAGCAAATGTTGGCGGTGGCGCGGGCGCTCATGACGCGCGGACGCTTGATGCTATTGGATGAACCGTCGATGGGGTTGGCTCCGGTCTTGGTGCGCGAGATTTTCAACATCCTGGGGGAGATCAACGCGGCCGGCACAACCATCCTGCTGGTGGAGCAAAACGCTCGTCAGGCGCTGAAGGTTGCCCACCGCGGTTACGTGCTCGAAACCGGCCGGATCACCTTGGCTGGGACAGCTCAGGAGCTGAGCGATAATCCCCAGGTCAAGGCTGCTTATCTGGGCGGATAAACCTATCGTTCGTTGAGATAGAGGCGGGGCACGCGGCCGGCGATGCCGCAGGTCACTTCGTAGTTGATGGTCCCCCATCGCCGGCCCAGCTCTTCGGCCGGAAGTCGTTCCTCCCCCTGAGCACCGATCAGGACGACTTCATCGCCGGCCCGGGCCTGGGGCGCCTCGTCCAATTGCACCATGAGCTGATCCATACAGACCCGCCCCACAACCGGCACGCGTCGCCCACCAACCAACACCCAGTTCCTCTCAACCCGACGAAAGCCATCGGCATAGCCTACCGGCACAGTGCCGATTCGCTCCCATCGCGTGGTGACGTAGGTATGACCGTAGCTGATCCCACGGCCAGGCGGCAGTAGCTTGACTTGGCTGAGCACAGCCTTCCAGGTCAAAGCCGGTCGAAACCCCTGGGGAAGAGGACACTCGCCCGAGGGATGTAGGCCGTACATGGCGATCCCCACCCGAATTAAGTCGTAGTGTGCCGAGGGGCGAGTCAGGCCGGCTGCCGAGTTGGCCGCATGCACCCAAGGCGGGCGCAAGCCCTCCCGCTCCAGGGCGCGGAGGACGTCCTCAAAACGCTGCTGCTGCTGATCGGTGGGAAGCGGATCCCGTTCATCGGCTCGGGCGAAGTGCGTGAACAGGCCTTCAAAGATCACGCGTCGGGTGCGCGCGATCCGTCGCGCCAGGTGAGAGGCCGCTTCGGGCTGGATGCCCAGCCGGCTCATGCCGGTATCCACCTTGAGGTGCAGTCGGGCGTCCATTCCTACCCGCTGCGCTGCTGCGACTGCTTGTTCGAGCTGACGTTCGTCCCAAAGGGTCAGAGATATGCCGGCGACTATCGCCTGCTCTAAGCGAGCTGGGGGGGTATAGCCGAGCGTCAGGATCGGCGCGTCTAGGCCGGCCTGACGCAGCAAAAGCGCTTCATCCAGACGCGCCACTCCACACCAGGTCGCACCTGCCTGCAGAGCGGTGCGCGCTACCGGAATGATCCCATGGCCGTAGGCATTGGCCTTAACAACCGCCATGACCTGAGCTTGAGAATGCTCTCGGAACCAACGAATGTTTTGGCGGATAGCGTCTAGGTCAACTTCCGCCCAGGTGGAGTGAAGCAGCGAAGCATCCGACATACTTTACACGGAGGATCAGAAACGGTTTGAGGGCGACTCGCTACTGTGACAGGGGATCCAGACCCAGTCCGATTGTAACGTCACATCACGCTAGCGAGACTTCAAGTTTGTAGAATTATCGGGAAAGGAACCTCAGAGTGGCCTCCGAGGTTCCTTTGTGTTTGCTCGACGGATTTCGGCCGGCCCTAGCCCATCGCTTGAACGCGCCGCTCGCGCTCCATGGCATCCATGACGGCTACCGCCGCAATTTGGACGATGTCGTTCACTTCATCGCCAGTCTGCAAGACGTGCACTGGTGCGCCAATACCCAGCAGGATCGGGCCGATGGCCTTGGCCTTGCCCAGTCGCGCCACCAATTTATAGGCAATATTGGCCGATTCAAGGGAGGGGAAGACCAATACGTTGGCGTCTTTGACGGCGCTAAACGGATAGCGCTCTTCGATGATTTCTGGAACCACCGCTGTATCGGCTTGCATTTCACCGTCCACGATCAGGTCGGGGCGACGGACCTTGGTCATTTCGACCGCTCGGCGAACCTTTTCAGAGAGGGGATGTGGCGTCGAGCCGAAGTTGGAAAACGACAAGAAGGCCACTCGTGGTTCGATTTCCAACTGTTTGGCGAAATCGGCAGCCAGACAGGCGATCTCCACCAGGTCCTCGGCGGTTGGTTCAATGTTCACTGTGGCGTCAGTGAACAGGTATACCCGATCGTCCACGATCATGATGTACACGCCGGCCGCCCGACGCACGCCCGGCGCAGTGTGATGGATGCGCAGGGCTGGACGGATCACATCGGGGTACTCATACGTCAGGCCAGAGATGAAAGCATCGGCATCGCCCATCTTGACCATCATCGAGCCGAAGATATTCGGCTGGCGAACGCGATTGCGAGCAATGGCCAGGGTGACACCCTTGCGGGCGCGCAATTCATGATAGGCGCGGGCGTATTCTTCGATGCAATCGCAGTTGTTCGGGTCCACGATTTTCGGACAGCACGATAGGCCGAGTTCTTCGATGCGCTTTTGGATCACTGCCGGCCGGCCGATTAGGATCGGGGTGGCGATGCGCTCTTCGATCAGTTGATAGGCTGCGCGAATGATCTTGGACTCTTCGCCTTCGGCAAAGGCCACGCGCTTCTTACCGCCACTGGCGCGCGCCTTGTTCTGGAAGAAGTAACGCACCTGCTCGCCCTTGCCCTGGCGATAGGCCAGCTGTTCGCGGTATTCTTCTAGGTCAATCGTCTTGCGGGCCACGCCAGTGTGCATGGCCGCCTCAGCCACGGCCGGCGCTTCCCACAACAGCACGCGCGGGTCAAGGGGCTTGGGAATGATGTAATCGCGACCGAATTTCAGGCTCTCCAAACCGTAGGCGCGCAAGACCGAGTCGGGCACGTCCTCTTTGGCCAGGGCTGCCAACGCCTGCGAAGCGGCCAGCTTCATTTCGTCGTTGATGGCACGCGCCCGCACGTCGAGCGCCCCGCGGAAGATGAATGGAAAGCCCAACACGTTGTTGACCTGGTTGGGATAGTCCGAACGTCCGGTGGCGATGATCACGTCCTTGCGGGCTTCCATGGCGAGTTCAGGTTTGATCTCGGGGTCGGGGTTGGCCATGGCAAAGACGATCGGGTCCTCGGCCATGGTCTTGATCATCTCCGGGGTCAAGACGTTGGCCACCGAGAGGCCATAGAACACATCGGCGCCACGGACGGCGTCAGCCAGGGTGCGGGCGTCAGTCTCCACGGCAAAGCGTCGCTTGTAGGGATTGAGGTCGGCGCGTCCGGTGTGCACTACACCTTTGGAATCGACCAGCATGATGTTCTCACGTTTCACGCCCCATTGCACGGCCAGGTCTGCACACGAGATGGCCGATGCGCCAGCGCCGGAGATGACTAGGCGGATCTCCTCGTGCTTCTTACCCACCAGTTCCAAGGCGTTGGCCAGGCCGGCTGCCGAGATGATCGCTGTGCCATGCTGATCGTCGTGGAATACCGGAATATCGAGCATCTTTTTTAGTTCTTCTTCAATGTAGAAGCATTCAGGCGCCTTGATGTCTTCCAGATTGATTCCACCAAAGGTTGGCGCAATGGCGGCTACAATACGGATGAACTCATCCGGGTCATGGCTATCAACTTCGATGTCAAACACATCAATGTCGGCAAACTTCTTGAACAGCACTGCCTTGCCCTCCATGACCGGTTTGCTGGCCAAGGCGCCGCGATTTCCCAAGCCGAGGATGGCCGTCCCATTTGAGATGACGGCTACCAGGTTGCCTTTTGAAGTGTATTCATAAGCGTTTTCTGGGTCTTTTTCAATCTCCAGCACCGGTTCGGCCACGCCTGGTGAGTAGGCCAGGCTCAAATCGCGCTGGGTATCCATGGGCTTGGTGAGCATAATGGCAAGCTTTCCTGGCCGCCCTTTCAGGCGATGATATTCAAGCGCGTCTTCACGCGTAAACTTAGCCATAGAACCTCCACGGGAATGAAATTGAGAACAGCTATCCTTCTCCACACCACGAAACGCGGAGCCGACGACATTCCTGCCCTCCGCCTATATGCTCAAAAACACCTGTCTCTTGTATTCGTCACAGTATCATTATCGCACAAGAAACCAAAAAACGGATAGTTCTTTTTATCACATGTTTCCAGTAATTTCCTGATCAAAACCTTGACCGATTCTGACCTTTTTAACGTATAATCAAATCCATCAACCTATTCTTTGACCTGCATTCCCCCGCCGCTTCGGTGGCTCGGCGTGCTACTGGTTTTGGAACTACGACATTTGCCCGACAATTTAGAATTTGGTTGTCTGTTTGCCAGAAGCGTATTTTCTGATAAGGAATCAGGTGTTTATCGCTAAAGTTGCTTTCAAGTTGACCTGATCCTGCCGTTTCACCCAGGTGAAACGCTGGGCTGTTGTAGCAATCTCCGACATTGCACAGCCGAGGCCGGCTCGGGCGGCTCGCGGCTGTCTTTTTTATGACAACGATTACGGCGCTTGAAATCCAGAAGAAAAACCCTCGTCGAGTGAACGTCTATCTCGACGGACAATTCGCGTTCAGCCTATCAAGAGCAGTGGCCGCCGGCCTAGAAGTAGGACAAACACTGGACGCTGCCGACATCGAGCGCCTACAACTTCAGGACCTGCGGGCAAAGGCCTGGCAACAAGCCATGCTGCTGTTGAGCTTGCGGGATCGTTCTGAAGCCGAAGTGCGGAACAACCTAGAAAAACACTCCTTCCCGCCGGCAGTCATTCAATCCACTCTCGAACGCTTGAGGGCCGAGGGATTCCTGAACGATCAACGCTTTGCCCAGGAATGGGTTGCCAACCGCACCGAATTCCGTCCACGCAGTCGCCGAGCACTCGCCTTTGAACTGCGCCGCAAGGGGCTCTCCGAGACCGACATCCGATCAGCCACCGAAGCGGTGGACGAAACAACCCTGGCCCAGGTCGCCGCCCAGACCTGGCTGCGCCGCCTGGACCGAAAGAGCGCACGCACTGGACGCGCTTTTTTACAATGGAACGACTTTCGCAAACAACTGGGCGATTTCCTCGCTCGCCGTGGATTCGCCCACAACGTCATTGCGCTGACGGTAAAACGCCTCTGGCTTGAGCGCTATGACTCGAAGACTTCTGAAGACGAGGAAATAAAATGAACTTGTGGCTCACGATTCTAGTTACTCTATTTGCTCTGATCGCCGGTTTAGCGCTAGGTTATCTGCTACACCGCTACCAGATTGAAAAGGCAAAACGCGATCAAGAAGAGATGGCTGCCAACATCTTGAAGGTAGCCAACGAACAAGGGCGCCTGATCGAAGCTCAGGCTCGCGAAAACGCTCTCAAGATCGTCCAAGCCGCCGAACAAGATATCAAAGAGCGACGAGCTGAAAACAGCCGCGAAGCCGAACGCCTGGAGCGACGACGCGCCGAGCTCGAGCAGCGCGCTGAAAAACTGGAGCAGCGTGAACAAGCGCTCAACAAACGTCAATCCTCCATCGACCGCCGAGCAAACGAGATCGAAAAACTCCACGAGCAACAACTAGCTAAACTGGAGCAGATTGCCGGCCTCTCACGAGAAGAAGCCCGCAAAGAACTGCTAGCCGCAGTGGAGAAAGAAGCTCGCGCAGACATGGCTCGCATCTATCGTCAGATCGAGGCCAAAGCCCGTGAGGAGGGCGAACGCCGCGCCCGAAAACTGATTGCTGAAGCGATCCAGCGCGTGGCTTCAGAACACGTGGCCGAAGTCACCACCTCTCGCGTGGATCTGCCCAATGAAGAGATGAAAGGACGAATCGTTGGTCGCAACGGGCGCAACATCAAGGCCTTTGAGCAAGTGGCTGGGGTAGACATGATTGTGGACGACACCCCTGAGTCGGTCACTATTTCCTGCTTCGACTCGGTACGTCGCGAGATCGCTCGTCGTGCCCTAGTGCGCCTCACCCAGGACGGGCGCATTCACCCAACCCACATCGAAAAGGTGATCGAAGACGAGGCCAAGGCCGTGGAAAAATTGATCGTGGAGGCCGGCGAGCAGGCCGCTTACGATGCCAACGTCACCGGCCTGCATCCCGAAATCTTGCGCATGATGGGTCGCTTGAAGTTCCGCACTTCCTACGGCCAGAATCAACTCGCTCATGCAGTCGAGGTGGCTCGACTGGCAGCCATCTTGGCTGCTGAGCTGGGCGCCGACGTTGAAATCGCCAAGCTCGGTGGCTTCCTACACGACATCGGCAAAGCAATGGATCACAACCACGAGGGGACACATGCCATGTTGGGCGCAGAGTTCTGCAAGCGCTACGGCGTCAACCCCAAAGTGGTGAACACCATCGCCTCTCACCACCACGAAGTGGAACAGCAAAGCATCGAAGCCATCATTGTTGAAGCCGCCGACGCCATCTCTGGTGCTCGCCCTGGAGCCCGTCGCGAAGACCTGGAGTCCTATCTCAAGCGCATCAAGAGCCTGGAAGAGCTGGCTAGCTCGTTTAAGGGCGTGCAACAAAGCTTCGCCATCCAAGCCGGGCGCGAAGTACGCATCATCGTCAAACCGGAGGAGATCGACGACCTGGCGGCCAGCCGGCTGGCGCGCGATATTGCCAAGAAGATCGAGGAAAACATGCAATATCCTGGTCAGATCAAGGTGACCGTAGTCCGCGAGACTCGGGCGGTGGATTATGCCAAGTAACAACAGAACGCCACGTCTTAGAAGCCGAACTCCACCGCCGCCTTCAGGAAGAACGCGCCCTGATCACCTTTGGCCAAGCCCTGGCCAAGACGGAGCGCATTAGCCCAGAACTCGTCCTGCAGATCATCGTTGACTCAGTCAATGAACTTATCCCTAAAGCCGATCAGGCGTCATTCACCCGCTCGATGAGGAAGAGGGCGTTCTAATTCTGCGCGCTGTCTCGGGAAGTCAGAGGCAAACTTCGTATCAGATCATCAAAATGGCCCTTGGCGAAGGCGTGGTCAGCAAAGTCATCTAAGAGCGAACGGTGGTAAACGTCCACGACGTGTACATGTCTAAGCCGATCGACATCCGTGAACCCTGGGCACGGGTGAAAGCCTTTCTTCCTTCGCCGCGATGACCTACTCCTACGCGATCTACCTGGAATGTTCCGACTGCAGAAAGCAGTATTCGGTCCATCAGATCCATACCTTCTGCCCGGATTGCCGGGCGGCGCTGCTTACACAGTATGACCTGACCGCTGCCCGGCAGCACGTTGATCGCGAGGCGCTGCGCGCTCGCCCACGTGGGATGTGGCGCTGGCACGACTTCCTCCCCGTCCACGATCCACGCAACGTGGTCACGCTAGGGGAAGGGGATACAGCTATCCTGTCTCTGCCCCGCTTGGGAGCTTCTTTAGGGCTTTCCCGCTTGTTTATCAAGGATGAAAGTAGCAACCCAACCGGCTCGTTCAAAGCGCGCGGCCTCTCGGCTGCTATCTCCAAAGCCCGCGAGCTGGGAATACAGAAAGTGATCATTCCCACCGCCGGCAACGCCGGCGGCGCTCTGGCGGCTTACGCTGCACGCGCCGGTCTGCGTGCCTACATCCTCATGCCCAACGATACGCCTCGGGCAAACATCGAAGAAAGCCGCATGGCCGGAGCCGAAGTCAACCTGATCGATGGGCTGATCAGCGAGGCAGCCGGCATGGCCGGCGAGAAAGCCCGCGCCGAAGGTTGGTTCGATGTCTCCACCTTCAAAGAGCCTTACCGCCTGGAAGGCAAGAAGATCATGGGCTATGAGATTGCCGAATTCTTTGGTTACCATCTGCCCGATGTCATCGTTTACCCTACCGGCGGTGGAACCGGCCTAGTGGGCATATGGAAGGCCGTTCAGGAATTGGCCTGCTTGGGTTGGCTAGAAAGCGAAAAGCGACCGCGCCTGGTAGCCGTTCAGGCCGAGGGATGCGCTCCAATCCCCAAGGCATTTCATGCCGGCGCAGAATTCTGCGACTTTTGGATCAATGCCCAGACTCGGGCTTCTGGTCTGCGCGTCCCGAAAAGTTTCGCCGATCGCTTGATTCTGAGCGCGATCCGTGAAAGCTGCGGCACAGCCATTGCCGTGAGCGATGAAGCGATCTTCGCAGCCCAGCGCGAACTGGCCCGCCAAGAGGGTATCTTTGCCGCCCCTGAAGGCACCGCCACCCTAGCCGGCCTCAAAGAGCTCGTGCGCCAGAAATGGCTTGATCCCGATGAAACCATTCTCCTCCTCAACACCGCCCTAGGGTTGAAATACCTCGATCAACTGGACGAATACTAGGGAGAAAACGGCCTACGCGCTTCCCAAAGAGACCCTCGCTGTTCCTGAATGCGGATGACCGACCTGTTGAAAATCGAACAGATCGGTCATCCGCCGTGGCAGGCAGAACGCTCTCCCTGCGCTAGCCGGCCTATTCCTACCGAACCCGGTATATCACGCTCACCGTTGCCGTGATGGTCATCTGACCGGGCTGAATCGGAACTGCTGCCTGAGCGGACATTCCTGCACCACCTCGGCCAGCTTCCGCATACACATAGGGTGTTGATTCTAGATAGGAAATGGAAAGAATTTCCACCAATTCTACATTGGCCAGACCGGCCAGCTCCTTAGCTTGATCGGTTGCGCTCTTCACAGCGGCGGCGCGCGCTTGCCTCATGGCCTCGCTCTTATCGGCCAAGTCAAATTGGACGCCGGTGATCGTATTTGCGCCGGCAGCAATTGCTGTGTCGAGCAAAGCGCCCAACCGCTCCAGATTACGCACCGTTACATACACTGTATTCTCTACAGCGTAATACCTTTCGCCGGTCGGTGCGCCACTGCTAGGATCATAGCGATCGAGTAACCAAATGCTGAAATTTGCAGTACGAATATCCTTCTCATCCACGCCGGCCTGCTTCAGCGCCGCGATCAGCTGGGTAGCCTGACTATTGTTGGCGGCAACTGCCTCGGTGGGGTTGAGTGCTTCGGTACGCACCCCTATGGAGACATAAGCAAGATCCGGGGTGATATACACTTGACCGGTACCCGTGACGCCTAAGGTACGCTCCATAGGCTGCGCTCCTGAAGTGACAACGGTCGGCGCGCAAGCACCCAACGCCAACACGCTCAGCAAAAGAATAGAAACGAACAACATTTTGATACGCATCTCTCTCTCCTAATCGATATGTTGATTACCTAATCGCTAAGACGTCAATCAATCCCATAAGGTTCCCCCCAAAGGCTTGCACTTTCCTCGATTTGCTTGTAGAATATCGGCACATTTGTTCTAAACGACTCCCATGCCGATCAACTACCAGGACCTCCATGGACGCATCCGAGAACTCGGGCGGCAAGCTCGCCAACAGCGACACACCCTTGCCGAACGGCGAGCACAGGCGCGCGCTCTACTGCATGCCCATGCAACCGACCAGGAAGGCCTACGCCAGGTCGTTGAGACGGCTCTCCAACTCGATCCTACGTTGCGCTGCGCTGTGCCCCTCGAAGAACCTCTCACCACCTCTCATCCTCTTCCTAAGGGGCCGGCTGTCGCCACGCTCCTGGCCGTGGATGGTTCCCAAATCCCCCCCGATCGACATGCACCCCTCTCCTTCGCCGTGATCAACATCGGCGCCATCTGGATGCATCCGCAATCTGGCCAAGCCCCATCCACCGAAGCCGAGAGCCAACTGATCTATGGGGACGACCTGCTCGAAGAACACACCCTGATCTCCGAAAGCGCCCTCTCCCTAAAGCGCGATCTGCGCGAACGCACCAAACTGGCTGAACTGGCCGAGCGCCTGCAGAAACCACTCATCGCCCTCACCGATGGCCCGATCGAACTGTGGGGAGCCAAGGGCGAAGACGCCCGAGCCTATGCTGAATTCGTGCGAGAACACCTTCATGTCTTGGCGCGCTTGCAGGAGCAAGAGGTCATCCTGGCCGGATACGTAGAAAAACCGTTCGCTAATCTGATGATCCGCCTGTTGGAATTGACCATGGCGCCCCAACCCCTTCGCCGAGAAGATCTCTTGGCCTCCCCCTTGCGCGGGGTGAGCGATCGCTGGCTGTTCGGAGAACCTGGACAACCACTGTTGCGCGCTGGAGAACGCTCCGCTGTGTTTGGCCTGCAATCGGCTTCGTCGAAGAACTATCGCGGGGTGTTCTCCCTACATTTCTTCTACCTGAACGTCGGATTCGATCAGCATCCCTGGCCGGTGCGGGTTGAAGTCCCCCGCTGGGTAGCGGAGGATTCCCGCAAACTCGATCTACTGCATCGAGCTTTAGTGGAACAATGCCGCATGATGGGCAGCCGGCCCTATCCCTACCTGCTCCACCGCGCCCACGAGACGGCACGCGTCTCTGCAGAGGAAAAACGGCAAATCGAAGCCTGGCTGGCGCTCGAACTGCGCCGTCACGACGGGGAAATCGACGACCTCTCCCACAAACAATCTGCCAAGCAATTGGCCGGGCGATCGCGAAACAGGAGCGAGCGATGAGTCAACCCATTCCTATCGGACGATTGTTGCGCGCTGGAACCACCGCCTTTGTCGCCGGTTGCCGCGTGAACCAGGGCGCCCTGCCCTCTTTTGGCGCTCTGCTTCGCATCCCGCTTGAAGAGAGCTATCAGGTGTATGGCCTGATCTACGACATTCACATTGATGACGACGGCCTGGTGCGACAGCTCGTCACTGCTGAAAGCGTGGCCGAGGAGATCGTGCGCGATAACCGCGAGCGGCGTATCGTGCCGGTGGAAATGTCGGTGCTGACCGTAGGCTATGAGCAAAACGGTCGTCTCTATCATCTATTGCCGCCGCGTCCACCGCTCAGCCTGGATATGGTGTACCTGTGCACACCCGAGGAAATTGTGCGCTTTACCGAACGCTTGGGATACGTGCGGCTTCTCCTGCAGGCCTCCCAGATCCCGATCGGAGAAGTGATCGCCGCTCACTTCCTGCAGGTCCAAGCGGCGCATCCCGATCCCCAGTGGCAAGAGCGGGCCATCCACGAGATCATCACCCTGTTGCGCGATGACTACCCGAGACTGATGGCGGTGTTGAGCGCACTGAGTGAAGCGATCCGATAATTCGGAGGACGATGTTCATGCGAACCCAAATTGGCTACTTAGTCGGAGGCGGGCTGAAAGAAAACTTTCGTGTACGGCTAACCGTCTCGCCGCAAGAAGTACAAGAGGGGGCGTTTGTGGTCATTGAGAGTGGGAACTGGCTGTATTACGGCATCGCCACCGACATTTGCCTTGGCGCCACCGATCCGCGCTTCGCCGACGAACAGAGCGCCGACCGTTTCCCCCCTCAAATCGCCCAGGCGTTGCATGGCCAGACGTTGTACGCTGACCTGGAAGTGCTTCCCATCCTGATGCTAGAGATCGGCCCTGAACCCGGCACGGCCGAGTACCGCGCCTGGCGTGAACGCCTTTCCGAGGAGCCGCGTCCTCTGCCGATCAAACACATCCCTCCCCATCATGCTCCAGTGCGCTTGGCCGCTGAAGGGGATGTGTTTGAAATCTTCGGCAAACCGAATGAAACCAACTTCGTGATTGGCTATACCCGCGAGCAAAAGCATCCCGTATGTCTCAATTTAGATCGCTTCGTACAGCGCTCCTCCGGTGTGTTTGGCGCCACCGGCACTGGCAAGTCCTTCCTCACCCGCTTGCTGTTGGCCGGCCTAATAGACCGCAACCAAGTCTCGGTCTTAGTGCTGGACATGCACAACGAATACGGCTACGACGACATCGCCTCCGACACCAAGCAAAACGTCAAGGGGTTGAAGAGTCTGTTCCCTGGGCGCGTGCGCGTAGTGGGCCTGGGCTCCGGCGCAACGATCCGCGGCCAACCTCCCGACTTCAACTTGGAAATCGCCTGGAGCGATCTCCAGCCCTCCGACATCCTCATGCTATCCCGCGAGCTGGATTTGACCGATACGGCTGCTACCGTGTTGGACGCCTTGGTCAAGAGCTTCTCGCTTCATGAGTGGTTTGACCGCTTCACGGCACTGCGTTACGAAGGCTACATCGATGAGCAGGATGAGAAGACTGGCAAGACGCGCCGCGTCCCCCATCCGGAGAGTGTGGAGGCCTGGGCCAGTGAAAACGGAGTGCATCCAGCCGCTGCCAAAGCCCTGCATTCCAAACTGCAACGGCTGCGCAACAAGCCCTATCTGGTAGAGCAGCCGGCTGCCGACAGCGTCAGTCAGATCATCAAAGCCCTGGAAAGCGGCCAGCACATGATCCTCTCCTTCGGCAAACACGAGACCGATCTGGACTACCTATTGGTCTCTAACCTGTTGACGCGCAAGATCCGCCACGCCTGGGAGAAGAAAACCAACGAATTCCGCTCGAGCGGCCCGAACGCGCCAGAGCCGCGCCCCTTGTTGATCGTCGTTGAAGAAGCGCATAAACTGCTCAACCGCGAACTGGCCTCCCAGACCGCATTTGCCACCATCGCCCGCGAGCTGCGCAAGTACTACGTCACCTTGTTGATCGTCGATCAGCGTCCCTCTCAAATTGACGACGAGGTGATGTCACAGTTAGGGACGCGTATCTCCAGCTGGCTAGGCGATGAAGATGACATCCAGGCCGTGCTCTCCGGCTTGGCCGGGCGCCAGGCGCTGCGCGGCATGTTGGCCCGCCTGCAACCCAAAGAAGAAGCGCTGATCATGGGCTGGGGCGTACCCATTCCGCTCCCCATCCGCTCTCGGCGCTATGACGATGCTTTTTGGCGTGAACTGCTCGGCTCCAGCAACAAAAGGAGTTCCTCACACATCATGAAAGAGCTAGGATACTGATAAGCAAAGGCGATTGATGCTCATGCTTCCCCTTTCTCGGCAAGCACATCCTTTTTCATTGCCCCAATTCGTTAACGACATCCCTCCGCCGTCTGTCGATCCCCCTGCCGGCACGGCTGAACGTGTCCATTTGATTGTCCACCCAAACCAAATTTTCAAACACCCCCCAAAAACATTGACACATCTCAAATCTTGCATATAATATCGCCCAACAATTGACCGATTACTGAAAGACGAAGACGAGGACGAGTACGCATCGCACGACAGCACAGAGAGCAGGCGTCTGGTGAAAGTCCTGACTGAAACGGCGATGCAGAATGGACCTCTGAGTTGCAGGGTGAAACCGGCGCCGACGCCGGGAATAGCCCGAGCCGGAATCGCCACCGTTATGCGGCGAAGTCACTCGGTGGTGGAGTGTGACATCAGGCCGATGTGCTATCTGCCCCGGCTGACTACAGAGTGAGGCTGGCCTTCTTTCCCGTTGCTCACCAACGGGTTTTTTTCTTAAGAATTACCAGCCTAAGTTGGGTGGCACCGCGGATTCCAAACGTCCGTCCCAAAAGGATGGACGTTTTTTATTTCGCTCGTGATGTAGTTCTTTCAATAATCGGTTGCCCAATTCCACAGGAAAGGAGGATCGGTATGGACAAGGGAGTAGTAACGCTAAACAATCCTATGCAAGAGGCCGGAGCCATGGCTGTGGAAGATCGCTCCCTGCCGGCTGAGGAAGTGTTGCTGGAACAGCAGGAAGAACAAGACCATGCATCAATCTTTGTGCCATAGAATGTGTCTTTCACGCCATCCCCGTGATAGAGATTGAGAATTTCCACCTAACCCAGAAAGGAGAGTGTCATGTCTGAACAAACCCGTTTCCTCTTGAGCGAAAACGATCTGCCCAAATTTTGGTACAACATCCAAGCTGATAGCCCGGTTCCCCCAGCGCCAGTGCTTCACCCGGCTACCCTAGAGCCGGTCACGCCAGACTTTCTCTCTGTTCTATTCCCGATGGAGTTGATCCTTCAAGAAATTTCCACCGAACGATACATCCCCATCCCCGATGAAGTGCGTGAGATTTACAAGCTCTATCGCCCCACCCCCTTGATCCGGGCTCGCCGCCTGGAAAAGGCGCTGGACACGCCAGCCCACATTTATTACAAATTTGAAGGCGTCTCACCCTCTGGCAGCCACAAACCCAACACTGCCATTCCCCAGGCGTTCTACAACAAGATAGCCGGCACAAAAGCACTCACCACCGAGACCGGGGCCGGCCAATGGGGCTCGGCGCTGGCCATGGCCGGCAATTTCTTCGACATCGCCGTCGAAGTATATATGGTAAAGGTTTCCTACCACCAGAAACCCTATCGTCGCATCCTGATGGAGACATACGGTGCACAGGTGTTTGCCAGCCCGACCGATCGCACAAATTACGGACGATCCATCTTAGCACACGACCCAAACAACCCCGGTTCGCTGGGCATCGCCATCTCGGAGGCAGTGGAAGCGGCAGCTACGTCAAATGGAGCCAAGAAATACAGTCTCGGTTCGGTGTTGAACCACGTCCTGCTCCATCAGACGGTGATCGGCGAGGAGGCGCTCAAGCAGATGGACCTGGCCGGCGAGTATCCCGATGTGGTGATCGGGTGCGTAGGCGGCGGATCCAACTTCGCCGGCTTGGCGTTCCCCTTCTTGCGAGAGAACTTGCGGAACGGCCACCGCACCCGTCTGGTGGCCGTAGAACCGACAGCAGCGCCCTCTCTCACGCAAGGCATATACACCTTCGATTACGGTGATACTGCCCGCATGGCGCCGATCGTCAAGATGCACACCCTTGGACATTCGTTTGTGCCGCCCGAGATCCACGCCGGCGGCCTACGCTACCATGGCATGGCTCCCTCAATCTGCGCCTTATATGATGCGGGCCTGATCGAAGCGGTCGCTGTGCGACAATTGTCCACCTTCGACGCTGCCGTCCAATTCGCCCGCGCCGAGGGCATTGTGCCGGCGCCCGAGTCGGCTCACGCCGTGCGGGTAGCGATCGACGAGGCTTTGGATGCCAAACGGAAAGGGGAGAAGCGGGTGATCCTGTTCAATCTTTCCGGCCATGGCAACTTCGACTTGGCTGCTTACGAGAAGTACCTGCAGGATCAACTCGAAGATTACGACTACCCCGTCGAGGCTGTAGCCGAGGCTATGAAATACCTGCCAAAGGTGCCCTTGACGGCCTAAGGTTGTGCCAAACAGGGCGAGAGCGCAGTGATTCGGGTTCAGCGCTCTCGCCCCCACCCAAGCCGGCCCACCAAGTCGGTCAAAGTCAGATAGCCCGATTCTCCACAGTCTGGAATTAAGATAGCCAGCCCTGGTTGGTCATGAAGATCGAAGCTCGGCCCCGCCCGAGCAACAACCGACGTGAGTAAACCCTTTCATCGAGAGAAGGTGAAGAGGGATCTCTCGCTAGGCTTTCGTGGCGATCACCAACAAGAGAGTCGCCGATTCGGTTTCTAAGAAACGGGATTCGCTCTGAAAACGCGCCTCAGAGAACACGCCAATTAGCTCGCGACCGAGGGAGGATTCTTCGATTCGATCTGGCGTTTGCCCAGTTAGGCGATAAAGCCAGTTCAAGCCAGGATTTCTAGGCCATGCCAGAAGCAGGATCACCAAGCGACCATGGTAACGCAAGACGCGACGGGTTTCCGCTAGCGTGTGTGGAGAGAAGATATACTCGGTTGGAAAAGTGACAACGACAGTATCGAAGCTATGAGAAGCAAACGGAAGCGCCTGAGCCTGCGCGCGCACTAGGTTCGGGCGATGACCAGCTCGGATCAGACGTCGCCGAGCTAAGCGACTCATCTGCAACGACGCATCTAGACCGAAGATCTGGCGAGGATGCTCGGATAAGCCCATCGGCCGGCGGTCCAACAGAGCGCGCTGCAAATGTCCTGGGCCATGACCTAGTTCGAGGACCCGGTTGCCCTCCAGATAAGGAACAACCTGGAGCACCCAATCGTTCCAATGCCCAAACGACACAGCAGCAGCGACTGCATCGTACAAGAAGGCCAACCGATGATAAAGTTGTTCCAGAAAGAACCGACGCAAGCGACGGGGCAGAGGCATGATAAAACAAGGGCTTGACACCTATCAAGCCCTCTGCACAGCTGGCTTGTCGGTTAGAGAGCAACTTCGTCTTCCGAAGATTTCTTTCGGCGAATCGATTCCACCACAGCCTTGCCGCGTTCTCTCACCTCACCGACCACTCCCTCGCCCCGCTCTTTGAGTTCGCGGGCCAGTTCTTCGGCGCGGGCGCGGGCTTCAGCAGCAGCGGCTTCGGCGCGGGCGATCGCTTCCTCGGCCGACACTGTCGCTCGATCGCGCAGCTCAATGCTCTTCTCACGCAGCAGCGCACGCGTCTCCTCCCCTGACTGCGGAGCAAACAAGAGGGATACAATTGCGCCGGTTAGGCCGCCAACGATAAAGCCTACCAGGAAGGCTCCAAATTCATCACGATCAGACATGGCTATCTCCTTATTTACGTTTGAGTCTTATCAATTCTATCACACGTTGCAGGCCGGCCAAGTAGGTGTTGAGTTGGATGACCGGTTGCACAACGTTCTCGCCCAGAAATTCTGCCGTGCCGCGCAGGTGATTGACGGTTTCGTTGGTTGATTTCAGGATCGGGCGCACTTCGTTTTGCAGGAGGTTGATCAAGCTGGCAATCTGTACTATCAACACGATCAGCGCTGCGCCAATCAGGAGCGACTCAAGGGCCAGAACAATGATGAAGACATCGCGGATCTTGCTGACCGTCTCGCCACTGGTCTCGGGGCGCAGCAGGAAGTAGAGCGCCGTTCCCAGCAGGGCCAGGACCACGATGCCGACGATGATGCTCCAGGTGAGAATGGCGCGCTGCTGGCGTTCAACGCTTTGAGAAGTAACGGCTTGGGTGGGTTCGGGAGAAGAGAGAGTTGTCATATGTCAATTATAGCAGGGCTTGTTCAATAGGGAGTGGATAAAAAGGGGATTTTTTCACACCAAGACACAAAGACGCGGGCAGGCTCTGTGGTCTACGTGTTGGGTTCGCATGCGACTCGCGTTGCACGGCAGGGTGGAGGCCGGATCCCGAGCACAGGCCGACCCCGAAGGGAAGAACGCCGAGTTGCGCCGTTACCTGGCTCGCCTGGCGCGACGCTCGCGCTGTTTTTCGCGTGGTCCAG
>Ga0116210_1001077_pt1 | contig 22002 bp, 18 predicted proteins | sample TshhotsprinmetaG_FD_94483 | JGI IMG/M metagenome (GOLD analysis project Ga0116210, IMG submission 94483) | Hot spring microbial communities from South Africa to study Microbial Dark Matter (Phase II) - Tshipise hot spring metaG | ecosystem: Environmental > Aquatic > Thermal springs > Hot... | reverse complement strand
GGATATTATGCGTTCGCACGCCTATTACTCCCATGTTGCGTTAGAACTATTGTATGACTCATATCCGGAATTAATGTATGCTCCCCTACATCACGAGCGATTGGATGGTTCTGGTTATCCCTTTGGATTAAAAGGAGAACAAATTTCGAATTGTACCTTATTAATTTCTGTTGGAGATATATTTACTGCACTTACAGAGAACCGACCGTATCGTAGATCTATGGGACAAAATGAAATTGCTAAAATATTATTGGAGACTGCGAATTATCCTGGTAAAAAAGGCAAAATACATTTGGATATAATAGATTTTCTTTTATCGAATTATAAAGAAGCAAAAGAGGTTCGAGATGAGAGTGAAAACAAAGTTCGTAGAAAGTATAATGATTTCGGATTTAAGATAAAATCGCTAAAAGAAAATGAGAAGCAAGAATTGTTGCGGTGATGCTGAATTTTTTTATTTTTTGATTGTTTTTTTCAAAATAATATAAATATATTTCTTTTTTTTTATTTTTTTCACTGCGGGCTATATATATAACATATATACAAAACCCTCATGAATTGAGCCTAATAATGAGGTAGAAAAATATTTTAGAAAAATAAAAATTTTTTGTAACTTTTGATTTGATTTTTCGTATTAAATTTTGTAACATTCATACAATTTAAAATTTATTTTTTGCCTGCATATCTCTGTGTGGTATGGAGGCGACACAAGCCGACCCCAAGCCCTAAGCTCCTTAGTGAGGCGACCAGCGTAAGGCGGCAACGCGGTACCAACTAAACCATTAACCCTATAGGAGGGTTTATGAATTGCACAAGGGCATGCATCTTATTATCGACTGTCGGAATGTGTCGCGCGACCTATGCTTAAATGACAAGCTCGTGTTGAATGTGATGGCTCGTGCAGCAGAGCGAGCCGGCGCGACCGTAATTTCGCAAGTTCGTTACAAGTTTGGCAGTGATTCACCCCCCGGATTTGCCGCCTTGGTTATGCTGGACGAGAGCCATTGCTCTGCACATACCTATGCGGATTTAGGGCTCATTGCTATGGATATTTTCACCTGCGGGAAAACAGACCCTCGTATCGTGTTTCGTTACATCCGTGAGGAATTAGATTTAGGGGATGTAACTATTCGCGAATTACCGAGGTTTTCCGTCCAGGAGAAAAATCCCACTGCAATTAGCGAAATTGAGTCCTTTGTAATGGCTGGACAATAAGATTTATATTTTAGAGCTTAGGTGTTTTTTCATCCAAGTGAAGAGTAGAGGTGTTTTTGTCTTCATTTGTGAAGGAATGAAATATCATATAATCTAAGCAAGGGTGAAGTGTGCCTATCCAAATGAGGATGGAATAATATTTATACTTTTAAAAAAAGAGGTATGTTTTGTAGGAGAACAATATAATGAATCGAGAATTGCATGATGGACGGCAAGATGGGCTTATGCCTCTTGAAAGTTTAGACCTTTCAAAAGTTTCGCATTTCTCAGATTTGATAAAAGCCATGCGAAAAACTTCTTTTGGAGGTCGGACCTTGGGCGAGGCATTTGAAGTTTTATTAAACATGTTTCAAGATGAAGAGTGCTCCGTTGTTTTGACTCTTTCCGGGGCAATGACTGTTGCAAAACAAGGATTGATGATTTGTGAAATGATAGACCGTGGTTTGGTTCAAGCGGTTATAGCAACGGGTGCGTTGATAGCCCATGGTGTAACCGAGAGTATTGGTTTGACTCATTATGCAGTGAATCCTAATATTGATGACAAGGAACTTTTTGAAAAGGGATATAATCGTGTCTATGATACTTTAGAGATGGAAGCGAATCTGAACGATGTATGCGAAGTTGTAGGAAAGGTTCTTGATGAAGTTATACCCGAAGATGGGGTATGGTGTTCGTATCGTTTCTGTCGTGCCATCGGTGAAGAATTGGAACGACTGAACCACGGACCGGGTATTTTGAGAAGTGCATACAAAAAGAATGTGCCTGTCTATATTCCTGCGTTTACAGATAGTGAAATGGGATTAGATTTTTCTACATGGGCAATGAAGCATGCTATAAAGCAGGTACAAAAAAAGGACAAAAAATGGGACCCGGAGGAGTTATTCCAGGCGGTTCCTAATTACAATCCCTTTTTGGATTTGCAACATTATGCTCGATTCATAGGAAAAGCAAATCGGTTGGGTATTCTTACCATCGGAGGGGGTGTTCCACGAAATTGGGCCCAGCAAGTCGGTCCGTATTATGATATTACTTCGGTTCGTTTAGGTGTAGAGATTAAACAACCCCGTTTTCAATATGGTGTAAGAATTTGCCCAGAACCTGTGCATTGGGGAGGCTTATCCGGTTGCACCTATTCCGAAGGTGTGAGTTGGGGCAAATTTGTTCCGATTGAAGAAGGAGGGATGTATGCGGAAGTTCTTGCGGATGCGACAATCGTTTTGCCGTTCCTTATGAAGTGTATCTTTGAAGAATTAGATAAATCTTGCTGAGGGAAATAACGGGATGAGTAAAAAAAGAAAATATATGGATGAGAAAGAAAACTTTTTAGCCCTTTCGGAGGACTTTTCTCATCCGGATACGGCAAAAGTTATTGTTCTGCCTGTCCCTTTTGAACGCACATCCACCTTTGGTAAAGGGTCAAAAAAGGGTCCAGAAGCCATCATAGAAGCCTCACATGAAGTGGAATTGTATGACTCTGTTTTAGGTTTTGAAATTTACAAACAATGTGGGGGCATTGCCACCTTAACACCCCTAAAAGAAAGAACACAATCCGGTGAAAAGCTATCGGAGATATTAGAGCGAAAAACAAACGAATGGCTGGACAAAGGTAAATTTGTCATTACAATCGGTGGGGAGCATTCAAGTATTGTAGGTGCGGTTTATGCCCATATAGAAAAATACAAACCCCTCACGATAATCCAGATGGATGCTCACAGCGATATGCGGGACACCTATTTAGAAAGCAAGTGGAACCATGCATGTGCTATGGCACGAATTTTAGACCGCCCCTATGGAAAGTTGATTCAGATAGGTATTAGGAGCGAGGCACCAGAAGAACCGGCTATTATTAAAAATTTTGGTGGACGAATTACTACATTCCACGCCCATAAAATACAAAAAGAAGGGGATAAAATTATCCCTAAAATTTTAGATGAATTAGATGAGAATGTCTATATTACATTTGATTGCGATGTTTTTGACCCAAGCATCATACCCGCTACAGGAACACCGGAACCGGGAGGTTTAAGTTGGGAATGGATAAATCGGTTTTTTGAAATATTGTCCCAACACAAAAAAATAGTAGGGTTTGATATAAGCGAATTAAGTCCTATTCCTAATTTGTATCACCCGCAGTTTACTATCGCAAAAATGATATATCGTCTTCTCGGGTATATATTCCTGCTTCGGAAATGAATTTTGGAGTTCACATCAAATATAGGAATTTCCTCTTTAATTCTGTATGGTTCCGGACAATCGTTTGCGGAGGCTATCGTAAAATACAAGAATAACGAGGAGAGCCCCAACGAATACTTGTTGCCAATACGCATTTATATTTTCAATATTGCAGAAATTGCGTAGCACCATTATAATCAGAGCCCCTGCAATCGCAGAGATAGCCCCTCCTTCACCACCCATAAGACTGGCACCACCGATAACACAGGCGGCAATAGCATCTAATTCATAAGTCTCTGCCGCTTTTGGGTCAGCCACACTGGTGCGAGAGGCAAGGACAAGTCCTGCTAATCCGGCCATAGCACCGCATAGGATGTAAGCAATAGTTCGGACGAGGTCGACACGGATACCGGAAAGTCTTGTAGCAGTTATGTTTCCGCCAATAGCATAAAGGGCTCTGCCGAATCGGGTCATGTTTAATACAAATGCAAAAATGAGAGCCAGTCCGCCGGTGATGGAAACCGGTATCCACCAATATACGGTTCCTCCTAACCAGGAGAAACTGGCGGGCAGTCCAAAAATGGTTTGTGCACCGCTGATGACGAGAGTTACACCTCGGGCGCCCATCATCATGCCTAAGGTGGCAATGAAAGGCGGGATTTTCCCTCGGGTTATCAGCAGTCCGTTTATTAGACCTGCGAGGGCCCCACAACCAATTCCAATTATCATTCCAATGGTAATCACTAAGTATCCTGGATATTGTGCTTGATGAAGGTATTTCATAATTAGACAAGCACTCATGCTTGCAAAAGCGGCAACGCTCCCTACAGATAGGTCAATCCCAGCAGTTAGAATAACCAATAACTCGCCTACACAAAGAATACCTATAACTGATGTGCGATATGCCACGCTGATTAAATTTTCGTATTTGCGGAAGTCAGGGGAAATAACGGCAAGAATGATACAAAGAATTGCAAAGATAATAAGTGGAGATTGTCGAGATAAGTTTCTTTTTAGTTGGCTAAATTCTTTTGACATACTTGCATTTTCCTCTGATAATAGGGGTAAGAATACATACCTTTAATTAACTCGTATGGTAATAAACATCCCAACCTAAATATTTTTCCCATGCATCGTAAACACTCTGTGCGACCTTATCCAGAGTAACCGCTACATGATGTTCAAAACCGTTGATACAAATGAAATGGAGTAAGGATTGAAGATTGGGTATTCTTGCCACACCATAGCCCCCGAAAGATTTTACACGGTCATTTGTGAAAACTCCTTCTCCTACATAGCCTTGTATTTCGCCGAGTTCTTCTCGTGTTCCCATCCGAACGAAAGTGATAGGGGCCGATACAATTTGTCCTGTTACGGTGCCATAAGTATTTTCTTTTCCTACCGAGCCTGCAATTATCGCTTGATAATCCATTTCCGGTTTTTTGAAGAAAGATTTTGGTAAGTTGGAACAGTGGAACATCACACAACTATCAGGGTTGTTTTTGTAATTATTGTTCCAATCTAAAAGGGCACTGGGTCGTTGGGAAGCCAAGGTTAATGAATACATAGAAACTGCCCCACAAACATCTACTTCGCATGCACTCGGAATAAGTTTTTCACTCAACATACTCATACAAGTACAAGGAACCACACCAAAATAAGTTTCCAAAGCAGTCCAGCATTGAATAGCAATCGCATCAAGTTCTTTTTCTTGTATCCAGCGTTCCGTTACCATTGCAAACCGTGCCATACGCTCAATTGCATTTACAGGTGTTGATTTGATGGAGATGTACTCTGTGATTTCTTTACATTTATTTTTAAACTCCTTATCCTCTGTGGAGATTTTTTCTGCCGGTCCCAATACCTCTGAAAGGTCTATTGTTTCTACAGTAATTCCGTAATTTTCAAGTAATTTTTCACTATACCGTACCGTGTTGAAAGCAGAGGGTCTCGCCCCCATAGAACCAATCCGTGCGTGTTTTAGTCCCCGAATTACGCGACAAGTTCCCGCAAAAAATTGTAGGTCTAAAGCAAACTCTTCTGATTTGAGTGATTCTGTATGGAAGGTTGTCAAGGTAAAAGGAATCCGATATTGATTCAAATTGGCACAGACGCTAATCTTTCCGCAGAACGAATCCCTCCGTCGGTCAATTCCCATCGCATTAGGGTCATCCGGTTCTGCTTGTATAAGAACAGGCACTTGAAGATTGGCTAAACGGAGCGTATCCGCAACCGCTCGTTCATCGCCGAAGTTTGGAAGTGTTACTATGATACCATCAATTTTATCGCGGTGCTTGGAAAACAAATCGGCACATTTCTTGGCATCTTCCCATGTTTCTACCGCTCCATACTTTGTATCCTCTTCACCTAATATAACGACTCCATATCCTAATTTTTTCAAAAGTTTTTTTATTTCTGAATGTCCTTCTTTTGCAAGGGTATCCGGAAAAAAGCCCCGGTTACCTACAATGACTCCAAAAGTTAGGTCTTTCTGCATGATTTAAATCCTTTCCTTTTTTGCCCTTTTTATCATTTCTCAAAGATAATTATCATAATATACTACATTAGGGATTGTTATTGTAAATTATTAGTCCTAAATTGTATTAAATTTTTTTTGTTTTTTAATAAACAAGCATAGAAAAATCCTATTTTCATCAAGATTTTTTATCATTAGAAATTTTAAAAGGAAAAATTTAAAATTTCTCCTCCAAATATTTCTGAATTTCGGAAGAGGGTATTCCGCGGAACATATATCGGATACGGTCATAGCGAAAGTTGTATCGCGGTTCTCCTCCTATCTGACATGAGTAAAAGATATAAATCATATTCTTGTTGTTTTCTTTTAATAGTAATGCTTCGGGGACATGTGTGGCTGGTGTATCTGGGTCAGGCTCTATGTATCCTGTGATTTTCCAGTCCATACCATTTTGAGAAACCGCCTCTGTTATCTTTCTCCCTTTCCATTCATGATTTTCATATCCACCCGCGTCTGAATAAGCATAGTACAAGTTGTCCACTTTGACCACATCCGGATTCGGAAATTCCCACAGACAGGGATTGTCTCCAGAGCGGATTAATTTCCAGTCTTTTGCATTTAAGTAATCCCCTTCATTTTCTGCATAGCCCATTGCGGTGCCCCGAGGGGACCCGTAATCAAACCAGATTTTGAATTTTCCTTCCTCATACATAATAGAGGGACGGTGGTATGTGCCCCAGAGGACAACATCCCCATATTTTTCTTTGGCACCAAATTCTCCTGTGTACTCCAGAATGGGTTTTTCAGACCGTTTCCAGTGAATACCGTCTTCAGAAGAGGCTCCCATGATGCAATAGTAATCGCCATCTGTATCGCCAGGAGAATCTGCGGGTATACGGTCTTTATCATGTCCTGTGGCACTATAAGCCATGAAATAAGTTTTTCCAACCTTGATGACAGAAGGGTCGCCATTGTGCCACTCATCATAATGATTCATTGTAGGGTTGAAAAGAGGTCTCCACAGTTTTGGGTTGCCTGTATTATCCCATTTATTTTCTCCGGCATATACTTCCCAAGGACCTTCTATTTTTCGAGCCCGTGCTAAAAATATGGCATCACAACCTTTGAATCCGGGGATATTTCTATTACAGTCTTCTACCGCCCATCCAAAAAACCATGCTTTAAATGGATAATCCGCATTCGGTTCATGTAATACATGAAAATTATACATGTTTCCAAAACCACTTATAATATCCTTATAATTTTTCTTCCATAAATCGGAGAGATTGCTTACCTTTTCCTTGGGTAAGTCCTGACAATAGGCAAGGCCCAAAAATGCTATTTTGACGAGAGCAACGAAAAAAACTATTGAAAATCTGTTGTGTCTGCGGTATAAATTCCTCATGATGTTTTACCTCAATATAAATTTTCCGGAATTATGGAAATACAATTGTTTTTTTGGGATAATAAAGTCAATTACAAAAAATCAAAAGTTCAATTATCGGATAAATGGATTGATATATCCAAACCACAATAAAACTGTAATGAAAAGGAGTATGTTGTATGTCTAAAAAAGTGAGAGTAGGAATAATTGGTTGTGGAGCAATAGCAGAACGAGTTCATGTGCCGGATTTTCATGCCTGCTCACAGGCAGAATTGGTGGCTTTTTGTGATGTGGATAAAAGCAAGGCGGAGGCATTAGCGAAACAATTGGCCCCTTCTGCTCGTATTTATTCGGATTATAAACAAATGTTGAAGGAGGGAGGGATAGATGCGGTATCCGTTTGCACGCCGAATATTTATCACGGACCCGCAACGATTATGGCACTGAACTCCGGCTGTCATGTCCTTGTAGAAAAGCCCATGGCGACCAGCCTGGATGAAGCCCAGAAAATGATAGATACCGCAAAGAAGAAAGGTCTATTGTTGATGGTAAACCAGAGTCAGCGTCGTTTCCCGGAACACCGTAAAGCAAAAGAAGTTGTGGAAAGCGGTATCCTTGGAAAAATACTTCATGTAACTGCAATGTTTGGCCATGCAGGTCCGGAAGAATGGAGCCCAACCGGAAAATGGTTTTTTAACAAAAAAGAAGCACGGTTTGGTGCAATGGCCGATTTAGGCGTTCACAAAGCCGACCTTATTCGCTACCTAACGGGAAAAGAAGTAGCGGAGATATGTGCTTTTTATGGGCGATTAGAGAAACCCGGCGCAACCGTTGAAGATAATTTTGTTTCTGCATTGAAATTTACCGATGGAACATTAGGAACCTTATCCGCTTCGTGGACCGTAAAAGGGATGTCGGCGGATTATATTATTCTTCACTGCGAACGAGGGTCTCTTCAAGTAGGTGTTAATCCGGAAAAACCAGTAATAGCCAGTTTAGTAAAACCGCTATGCGAAATTGTTTTCCCCTTGCCGGAACCTTATAGCAATGTGAGTTGGGGAATTGATATTGGAGGTGCTTTTGTCCGTGCTATTTTAGGAATAGAGCCCCCGTATTGTACAGCCGAAGAAGGTAAAAAAGCATTAGAAATTATTCTGTCTGCCGAGAAATCAGCCCTGACAGGGAAGACCGTCAAGATAAAACATTAAACCTAATACGGGAAAAGATATGTCAGATTTAACCTCCAAACTAAAAACGGTCTGGATTCAACTCAGTGGGCATTCCTATCCTATTTACATAGGCATTGATATTGTTCCCATTTTAGCAGAGGAATTAATACGCCTCGGATGGAAAGGGAAAATAGGCATAATAACGGATACCCATGTCGCAAGGTATTACCTGTCCCTGTGTGAAGAACAAGTCAAGAAGGTATCTCCACAGGGATATGTAGTACATGTGTTACCCCCAGGAGAGGAATATAAAACACTCCAACAGATTGAAGAGATATGCACAACCATGTTGCAAGGGGGATTAGACCGTTCGAGTGGGATTGTCGCTCTTGGGGGAGGTGTTGTAGGAGATGTTGCGGGTTATTTTTCCGCATCTTATATGCGGGGAATCCCATTTATTCAGGTGCCGACAACGATTGTGTCTCAGGTCGATGCCAGTATAGGTGGGAAAACAGGTGTTAATCATCCGCTTGGCAAAAATATATTAGGTGCTTTTCATCAACCGCATTCCGTAATTATTGACCTCAATTTATTAGCCACATTGCCTGAACGGATATACCGTGAAGGTTTTTCAGAGATTATTAAGCATGGGATTATTGCTGATGAAGGACTTTTTGAGTATTGCCGGGACAATGCAGAACTGCTCATCCAAAAGGATTTGAATTGTTTGTTATACCCTGTTATCCGTTCCTGTGAAATTAAGGCAGACATTGTAATGAAAGATGAAAAGGAACAAAATATACGGGCTTACTTAAACTACGGACATACTTTTGGGCATGCGTTTGAGGCGGTTACACAGTATAAAACCTTTCTTCATGGAGAGGCTGTCGCCTTAGGCATGATTACGGCGGCGGAGGTGGCCGTTCAAATGGGCTTTGTATCCGAGGATGTTCCCCAACGACATCGAGAAGTCTTAGCAAAGTATGGCTTACCTATCCATTGGTCTGTTTTACCCGTTGATGAAGTTATGCAGTCTATGAAACGAGACAAAAAGGCAAAAGCCGGAAAATTGCGGTTCATTTTACCACGAAGAATTGGAGAGGTATCGATTGATTCAAATGTGCCTGAGGATTTTGTTCGTCAGGCTCTGGAAAAAATAAAGTCCCCCTCGAATTGATTTAAGGAGAATTTTTAATATGTGGAATGGAGAGAGTGAATTTGATGCATTATACGACAAAGGCTTAACAGAATTGATGAGAGGAGACCTTGTTTCCGCTGAAAAAACGCTCAAACAATCCTTGGAGTTAAATCCTAAATCCCATATTGGCAGGTATCAATTAGGGAGATGCTATCTCCGTTCGGGGCAACTTGTCAAAGCGAAAGAAGAACTGGAAGAAGCAATTCGCCTCCAGGAAGAACACATCCCGTCTCTGGCGGAATTAGGGTTTATATATTTATGCCAGGATCGAATAGAAGATGCGGGGAGTATGTTTCAAAAAGCACTCGGATTAAGACCCAATCATGGGAAGTCATTAATTGGGATGACCGTGTATTATTTTTCAAAAGGACAATGGGAAAGAGCCTATGAGTGGGCTTTGAAGTCGGTTCAATTAGGAGGGAGTCATTTCATGGCACTTTATATACTGGCCAAAACAGAGAAAGTGTTAGGACTCATCGAAAATGCAGAAGAACATTTCAAAAAAGCAGAGGAATTATTAGAAAAAACTACGGAGGTAGCACCTGAACAGCCCGAAAGTTATTTTATGCGTGGAGAAATAGCCCTATTGGGGGGATATTATAACAAGGCCTGCGAGTTATTTTGTGAAGTCGAAAATCGTATGGACAAGAACCGTAATTATTATTTCTATCACGAAAAGTTTGACTACATAACAGTTTTAAACAAACAGGGTATTTGCTTAAAACAAACGGGCAAAAAAGAGGAGGCAAAAACAATTGGGAAAAAAATCCTTGAATTAGACCCTAACAATAAATTAGCCAAACTATGGGTTGAAGGATAAGTAAAACATAACTTTTTTAACATTGATGATATTGGCCATTATCCGGTCGTACACAATTTCTTCTGAGGAATAATCCTACAAGGGCGGGGTTCGGGGGTGTATTATTCACAACAAGAAATAGGTGTTGATTTAAGCAGAAATGTTAGTTGAATTGCAATTATTATTTATATTATACTTATACATGGTATATGTATATCATATAGGAGTTTTTATATGAACCATAAAGATAAAGAAACAAAAATAATCGAACGGTTAAATCGGATTGAAGGGCAAGTTCGTGGGCTTCGACTGATGGTGGAGAATGAACGACCGTGCTTTGATGTTTTAAAACAGGTATCAGCAGTGCGGGGGGCTTTGCATTCCTTAGGGCAAGTTATTTTGCGAGAACATTTAGATGAATGTATCGCTTCCATAGGGGAGGACAGGAAAAAGGCAAAAGAACTGAAAGAAAATTTGGTTCAATTATTTTCGAAAATTTGTTCCAGTTCATAGACTCTATTAAAAAATGAAAATAAACAAGAAAAGAAGGAGATAAAGATATGACAACGAAACGAATTGTTGTTGTAGGTGGAGTGGCGGGTGGGATGAGTTGTGCCACTCGATTGAAAAGGTTAGATGATAGTTTGGAAGTGATTGTTTTTGAAAAAGGAGGGGATGTATCTTATGCCAATTGTGGTATGCCCTATCATATAGGCGGAATTATCCCCGACCGTTCTTCATTGTTAATTCAAACAGAAAAGGGCTTACAAGGGCGATACGGTTTAGACATTCGCACCCATCATGAGGTAATTTCTATTAATCGAGATAAGAAAGAAGTGGTAGTTAAGAATTTAACCAATAATACTGTATTGACTTTCCCTTACGATATCCTTGTCCTTGCTACGGGTTCGGTCCCATTAATTCCACCAATCCCCGGTGTAGATAGTCCAAAGGTATTTGTATTAAATCATCTAAGTGATATGGACAAGATTATTCAACGCTTGCCTGAAAGTAAACTTGCTTGTGTAATAGGGGCTGGCTTCATTGGTTTGGAGTTGGCAGAGAACTTAAGGCATCGCGGTATAGAGGTGTCATTAGTAGAGATGCAAGACCATGTTATGCCTCGTATGGATGCTGAAATGACAGTTCCCATCCTTCAAGAACTTCTTTTAAACAAAGTTAATGTATATTTACAGGAAACCGCCCAAAGGATAGAAGAGGGTCGAGTTGTTCTGAAAAGTGGGAAAGTGATTAATAGTGATTTGATATGTCTATGTGCGGGTGTTCGCCCAAATAGTCAATTGGCGAAGGATGCAGGTTTGGAACTATCACAAACGGGTCATGTCCGTGTTAATGAATATATGCAGACGAGCGACCCCAATATATATGCTGTGGGTGATGTGGTTGAAGTTTCGGATGTTATTACGGGGGGCAGAATATCGGTTCCATTAGCCGGTCCGGCAAACCGTCAAGGGCGGGTTTGTGCAGACCATATTTGTGGAAGAAATAGCCGTTTCGGTGGCATTCAAGGAACAGGTATTGTAAAAGTATTCAATCTTGCCGTGGCTCAGACGGGTATAACGGAGGCACAGGCGAAAACATTAGGGCTCGAGTATCGAAGGGCGTATGTGCATCCTATGCAACATCCGCGTTATTACCCGGGAGCCCAACCTGTTAGTGTCAAGATTCTATTTAACAATAAGGGAAACATCTTAGGAGCACAAGTAGTAGGTTCTGAAGGCGTAGAAAGTATGATTAACATTTTAGCGATGGCAATTCGTCATCGTAAGACGGTGTTCGATTTAGAGGATGAAGAGTTAGCCTACAGTCCACAATGGGGTGGTGCCAAACATGGTATCAATATGGTGGGATATGTAGCGTCCAATATACTTCGTGGCGATGTAGATGTTGTGGAACCGGATGCCATTCCGCCGGATTCCTATATTTTAGATGTGCGGGAACCTACGGAGGCAGAGGTAGGAACGATTCCAAATGCTACTCTTATCCCGGTTGACCGATTGCGGAGTCGTGTCCATGAGGTTCCTCGCGATAAGGTTATAGTTACCTATTGTGCGGTGGGTTTGAGAGGTTACATTGCCTATCGTTTTTTGAAACAACAAGGTTTTCATGTCCTTAATCTAAACGGTGGTTTTCGCACATGGGCTTGGTTTCACAGGAAACCATCTTCACTTACGCCCTCGCCTTCTTCGGGCATTCCAAAATCGGAGACGGCTCCTGCTGATGACTCTATTGTTGTTCCTGAAAGACATCGATTGGATGTATCAGGTATGCAGTGCCCGGGACCTATTTTGAAAGTAAAACAGGTTATGGAAAAACTCCGTCCGGGCGATTTATTAGAGGTATATGCTACAGATGTAGGTTTTACTTGTGATGTTCCTGCTTGGTGTGAAAAAACAGGCAATCGTGTTTTACAGGTGCGTCCGGAAGGGAAAGGATATATAGTAGAGATTGTTAAAGGGCAGGAATATAAACAAGATTTATCCGGGACAGCAGTTTCATGTGATTTGCCGGTGTCAAAGGCTATAACAATTATCTGCTTTTCAAATGACTTGGACCGTGTTATGGCCAGTTTTGTAATTGCAAATGGTGCCATAGCAATGGGATATAAAACAACGATATTCTTTACCTTTTGGGGATTGAATGTCCTTCGTAAAGAAAGGACAATAAAAGTTAAAAAAGGGCTTTTAGAAAAGATGTTCGGGATGATGATGCCTCGCGGGGTTAACCAATTAAAACTTTCTAAAATGAACATGGGGGGGATTGGAACCCAGATGATGAAGTATGTAATGAAATCTAAAAATGTTATGACTTTGCCCGAACTAATAAAAAATGCGATAGATTCCGGCGTTCAACTTGTGGCCTGTTCCATGTCAATGGATGTAATGGGTATCAAAAAAGAGGAATTAATAGATGATGTTGAAATTGGAGGTGTTGGTTACTATTTAGGTGAAGCAGGAAATGCAAGTGTTAATTTGTTTGTTTAACTGTAATAGTATACAATACATCCAACTATGGACGCTTTTGAACTTAAGAAAAAATTGTCTGAGAAAATTGGTTATGCTAAACCTAAGCGGTATGCTGTTGTCGCGTGCCATGTACTTTGGCGAGAAATAGCATACTACTCCGCTCTTTCTCCCCATGTGTATGATTATCATTTTTTAGAACAAGGGTTGCATGATGCCCCTCAATGTCTTCATGAACGATTACAGAAGAAAATTGATGAGGTAGATGAATTAAAATACGACGCTATTCTTGTTGGCTATGGTTTATGCAGTAATGGGACATTGAATATTACATCTAAACACACGCCGTTGGTTTTCCTTAAAGCCCATGACTGTATAACTTTCTTTTTGGGGAGTCGAGAACGATACCGGGAGTATTTTAATCAATTTCAAGGTATTTTCTGGTTTACTCCAGGCTGGATAGAAGATAGTGTAATGCCCGGTCCCGACAGAGAGAAAGCGGTTCGTGAATTATTAAGCGAAATCTATGGAAATGAAAATATTGATTATCTGATTGAATCCTTAGAAACATGGAAGAATAATTACCGTTGTGCGGGGTATATCGATTTAGGAGTAGGGAATCGGGAGATGGCGAAACAATTCACGCAAAATTCAGCCCGGCATTTAGGTTGGGAATATTATGAATTCAAAGGGGACCCCATACTATTAATTCGTTGGTTATTAGGAGAATGGGAATACTCGGATGATTTTATTATCCTACCTCCGGGTAAAAAATTGAAGCCGACTTTCAACGATGAAATTGCTACGGTAGAATAATAATTGTATGTGTGTTCTTGCACATTAGAAATATGTCGGGACAATGTAATAAAAAAGATGGAAGCCTATATATAGGTACAAGTGGGTGGAGTTATCCCCATTGGGCAAAAGGAGTTTTTTATCCGCGTTCTGTACCCACACAAGATTGGCTGAAATATTACTCCTCTATTTTCAATGCAGTTGAGGTAAACTCAACTTTCTATCGATTACCGAACCCTTCATTACTCCAGAAATGGAAAAATATTACTCCCCTCGAATTCTCTTTTGTTATAAAAATATGGCGCAGAATATCTCATGAGTTACGATTAAAAAATATCCAAGGAGAACTCCAAAAATTTCACGATTCCGTGCTTCCACTGCAAGAAAAAACGAAGGTTTATTTACTTCAACTTCCCCCCTCTTTTATACCCACTGTAGAATTGTTCGATGAATTTTTCCAAATATGGTTCGACATATTCAAAGGTGCGTTATTAGCAGTTGAATTACGGAATAAAAAAAGTTTTTCAAAGGAAATCTTTGAAATAATGGAAACATATAATATTTCTATTTGTCTTGAAGACTATAAAGGGTGTGAACTTGATAATGTAATTACAGCGAGTTGGGTATATATCCGCAAGCATGGACCCACAGGCAGGTATCGGGGTGAATATGAAAAAGAGCAATTGATATTAGAAGCCAAAAAGATAAAGGAATGGCTTGAGCAAGGGAGAGATGTGTTTGTTTTTTTTAATAATGATTTTGGAGGATATGCCCCGAAAAATGCTTTACAGTTGTTGGAATTTGTTCGTCTTTAAAGTGAATTTAAAATAATAAGAGGGCATAAAATTTATGCCCTCTTTAATAGGTTTTCAAATCGTTATTCTGTTTCTCTGTTATCCTTCGCGGATTTCCCGTTTGGAATGGTCATAAATTTGTCGTTTACCTGTATCGTAGGCCATCATAGCCATAATACATGCTACAGAGTGTTGATAACCCGCATCAATATTTGCATTGGGTTCATTTCCATTGCGCATGCATTTTAACCAATCTAAAATATGGTCCGGTCGCTCTATCGGTTCTATTTCTACCTTTTCCTTAAGTGCGTCGGTCTTCTTATATGCACCGTCCGGTAATAGTATGGGATTGTGCCAATCTTGTAGGTCCATCAGACCTTGATTTCCAAAAATCTTGAATGAATTTCCAGCGCCATTCCCACAGTTTGTAGAGTAGGAGACCATGAAACCCTCAGGGTAAGTCCAGAGCACCTGGATATGGTCGGGACATGAGAAATTATACTCATCTTTCCATGTGTAAGTGCCACCGGAACAAACAGCCGTTAGCGGGAATTGGGCCCCTGTAATATAATGAACAAGGTCGATGAAATGACTGCCCCACCCGGGAACAGTACCATCTGAAAACTCACGATATCCATACCATCCAGAGCAGAAAACAGAATCAAAAGGTTTATCAGTAACGCCTGATGTAAATTCTTTCCAATTCACATCTTCAGCCTTCAAGTCTTTTCGTATTCGTAAATACCAATAGGGGCGGGAATCATTTCTGCATTGTTCCACACGTGCTACTGTGCCAAGAATACCCGATTTATAAGCCTCGCGGGCCCCTGTAAAACTGGGATAACTTCGCAATTGGGTGCCTATCTGTACAATAACTTTATTTTCTTTTACAGCATCATAAGCGGATATAAGTTCTTTCATATTCTTTGCCAGAGGCTTTTCGCAATAGGCATGTTTCTTTGCTTTTGCCGATGCTTCCAGATGGAGACAGTGAACATGGTCTGCGGATGCAATTACAACCGCATCTACTTTCGCTTTCGAAAGAAGGTCCTGATATGACTCGTATTTTTCGGGGTCTTTGCCGTAAACATCTTTTACCATTTTTGCCATCTGTTCCCGTTTTTCTTTCCACGGGTCACAAACTGCAACAATTTCTACATTCTCCTTCTCCTTATAGGAACTTATTTGTTTAAAGTGGTCATGAGACCTCCCTCCACAACCTATCATGCCTATTATTATCCGGTCATTAGCTCCGGCTACACGAGAGTAACTAAAAGCGGATAGTGAGACGGCTGTACCAATGGAAGCAGTCCTTATAAATTCTCTGCGTGTTTTCTTTTCCATAAAACATTCCTCCAGTGAAAAATTGTTTGTTGCAGGTTCCTGAAATCTATTGTTTACATTACCACATTATCCTTTATTGTTTCAAAATTCTTGTTTTTTATTATAATTGCTCAAATTTAGTTTAACATGTTAAAATGAGGTGTCCTAATGTTAGACATCCCGAAGGAGTATTCATATGTATTTTATGAAAGAATTGTTTCAATCCGCTTATGATTTTTCAACATATTACGATGGATATTGTGAACGATTGTGCCAATTGCTACATCGTTTGAACAAAGAGACATTGACAAAGATTGCAGATGAAATGTGGAATTGTATTAATGGCGGGAAAACCTTGTTTCTTGCTGGCAATGGCGGAAGTTCTGCTGTTTTATCTCATTGGGTTAACGACTTAGTTGTTGGGAACTATACGCAGAATAGCCCTCCTATCCGTGCGATTAATCTAACCGACAATCAATCTGTAATCACCGCATTGGGAAATGATGAAGGTTATGAAAATGTGTTTGTTGGACAATTGCGAGCATTATCAAAAGAAGGAGACCTGCTGATTGCTATGTCTGTTAGTGGGAACAGTCCTAATATTATTAAATCTATAGAATGGGCAAAAGAGCACTATATTAAAACGATAGGAATTGCAGGGTGTGATGGAGGTAAGTTAATTTCGGCTTGTGATATAGGTGTTTTTGTAGAAAGTACAAAGGATGAATACGGTCCCGTTGAAGATGTGTTTTGTATTCTTACGCATGTAATAAGCACTTATTTAGCACAGAAACGGGGCAAAAATTTATACCATTAAGTTGGGTTATGCCAAATGAATATTCAAGAATATCTGGAGTTAGCCATTATCGCAGTGCATCGGTCGGGAGTGATATTATCAGACCTGTATCGTCAGCCCTGTCAGGTTCTATATGAAGATGAACGAGATATAAAATTACAGGCAGACCGCGAATCAGAATCTACAATTATCGATGTTCTGGAATCGACCCCTTTTGCTATTTTGTCGGAAGAAGGCGGGTGGGTTCGTGATTATGTTCTTAACGAGCCTTTCTGGGTTGTCGACCCTTTAGATGGGACACTAAATTTTAGTAGGAAAATTCCTTTTTGTGCCGTGTCGATTGCTTTGATGAAGGATGAGGAATTTTTATTAGGTGTGGTTTATGATTTTATAAGACAGGAGATGTTTACAGGAACAAAGGAAAGCGGGTCCTTTCTAAACAATACCCCGGTCAAAGTCTCAAATATAAAGCGTGCAAAAGACGGAATTGTGGCCACAGGATTACCTGTATATCGTCCTTACACAGAAAAAGAATTTCAGGAATATATTCAAGAATTACGAAAATATCGGAGGGTTCGTTTTTTGGGTTCATCCGCCTTATCTCTGGCGTATGTGGCCTGTGGCCGGATAGATGCATTTATCCAGGATGAGATTATGTTATGGGACATTGCAGGAGGTTCCGCATTAATTCAATTTGCTGGAGGCGATGTAAGAGTATACGATATTCCGGGGGTACCCTTTACGAAAAAAATACGGACTGCATGTAGAAAGGAGGTTTTATTATGATTGTTGACCGGTTTGAAAACTGGGGACAGTATTTTCATGGTAAAGTATGCCAATTCGTTTTATCCTATATTAATGAACTAAATGAGAATAGTCCGGAGACGGAGATGGAGCCCCTTTGTGGTGAGGATATAAAAGCAAGGGTCATGTCCTATTCTACAAAAGATATATCCGAAACAATTTTTGAAGCCCATAAAAGATATATCGATATTCAATTTACCCTTTCAGGAGAAGAAGGAATTGGATGGATACCTGAAGTTATGGCTCAACTACATAAAGACTACGACCCGGAAAATGATGTGGGATTTTATCGAGTGGATACTTCAAAAATCAATATCATAAAGAATGTTCCCGGTCAGTTTATGGTGTTATTTCCCGGTGAGGTGCATGGTGCGGGTATCTGGTTAAATAATACGATAAAATCTGTGAAAAAAGCGGTTGTAAAAATAGACAGGCAGGTATTTGAGAATTCAGAGATAGAATAAATCGAGGAGAATCCGTATAATAATAATCAATAGACTTGTTTGGAGGAAGATATGAGTCGAGTAAATTTAGTTACCGGTGGGGCAGGTTTTATCGGTTCTCATTTATGTGAAGTACTGCTGGAACGAGGTGAAGAAGTTATTTGCCTGGATAATTTTTTCACAGGTAGGAAAAAGAATATTCAACATCTCATAGGACATCCGCGATTCGAAGTCCTCCGACATGATATTACAGAACCCATCCTTATAGAAGTAGACCGAATATTTAATCTGGCATGCCCTGCATCACCTGTTCATTATCAATTTAATCCTGTGAAGACGATAAAAACAAATGTAATGGGGGCGTTAAATGTCTTGGGGTTGGCGAAAAGAGTAAAAGCACGGGTTTTACAAGCCAGCACATCGGAAGTCTACGGAGATCCTGCAATTCATCCTCAGCCCGAAACTTATTGGGGAAATGTAAATCCGATTGGTAAACGCAGTTGCTATGATGAAGGGAAGCGCGTTGCAGAAGCCCTGTTTTTTGATTATTATCGGCAAAATGGTGTCGATATTCGTGTGATACGGATTTTTAATACCTATGGTCCCCGCATGCTTATTAATGACGGTAGAGTCGTAAGTAATTTTATTGTGCAGGCACTAAGGGGAGAACCAATAACCGTTTTCGGCGATGGTTCTCAAACACGCTCTTTTTGCTACATTAATGATTTGGTGGAAGGTATATTGAGGATGATGGACTGTGAAGGTTTTACTGGACCTGTTAATCTGGGGAATCCTGGGGAGTTCACCATTCTGGAATTGGCAAAGTTGGTTTGTGAAATGACAGAATCAAATTCGGAAATTGTGTTCAAACCTTTACCTGAGAACGACCCCTGTCGGAGGAAACCCGATATTTCGCTTGCTAAAGAAAAATTAAATTGGGAACCGAAAATTCCGCTCCGTGAAGGTTTAAGACATACTATTGAGTATTTTAAAAAAGTTATATAAACTATAATTAATTAGAAACGGGGTATTATGTCACAAAACCAAGTAATATGTGGTGGTCAACGCTCTGCTCGTAAAAAACAAACTCAAGGGATTCTTCAAGAAAATTATTCAACGGCTTTTCTTGTTGTTCCTACCCGCCAATATGCACAAAAACGGAGTATAGAACTTTTAGATAGTATTGAAAATTCTGCTATTGATGGAAATAGTATTAGTGACTTTACCCGATTTACGCAGAACTTGCTTAAATGGCAAGGAATTCCGGTGAATCTACTCGAAGAGTGGGAACAAGTTTTATTAATTAAGTCTATTATATTGTCAAAAGAAGGAAAAGAACGATTTCAACACTATCCGGGTTTGCTTGCTCCTGAGAAATTGGCTAACTCTTTTCATCGGATTATACGAAATTTAAAACAAGCGGGGATTACTCCCGAAGCATTTGAAAAACAAATAAAAAAGAAAGCCATTGAGCCCTGGGATGAAGTTGTGGCCTGGCTGTATTCAGCATATCAAGAACAATTAATAATGCATAACGGATATGACATTCCGGGGCTGTTTTGGCAGGCAGAAATTGAATGTCAGAAAGACAGACCCGCTTATATTGCAGACAAAAAAATTCTCATATTTGATGGGTTCGATGATTTTACCACTTCTGAACTTCGATTAATTAAGGCGCTGTCTTCTCACTTTGAGCAAATTGTTATTGGTATTAATCTTGACCCGGTGCCAAATCGACAGGATATATATCGGCTGGCAAAAAATGCATTGGAGCGGTTACAATCAATATTGGACATAAAAACAGTTATTCTTGAAACTCCTCCACCCAAAACCTCCATTGAATTTATTGCGGATACCTTATTCTGGAGAGATGAACCTCAGAAATTTACTCCTTCAACTCCAACGGTTATTGAGATACAGCGGTATATTAACCGAGAAGAAGAAATTAAGGAAATCGCAAGAAGAATAAAGCAACTTATCGTTCAACAAAAAGTTAATCCACAAAAAATAGCCGTTAGTTACCGACAATTAAATACAGTCCGACCCCTTATTGAAAAAATATTTAATGATTTTGGTATTCCCTGTCACATTTTATCTCCTCAAAATCTAAAGGATACATACATAGGACTGTTTGTGGAACGATGGTTGGCCCAATTAAGCGAAAATTCCCTCTCTGCGATAACCTTAATACTCCATGACCCTCTTTGGAATATTCCTGTGTCTATTCGTGAAAACTTTTTATTACTGTTACAGACTATTGGACTTTCTACAAATATGACTCTTGAATATATCGAAAAAAAGATAACGGAAAAAGAAGAGACCCTTAACAATTTTATTGAAATAGAGGATGAAAATATTTCAACCGCAGAGTTCCAACAATTTTTTGATGAGTTAAAACGATGGCTATTGTGGCGGAACAAGTTTCAGAAGCGGGATAGAGCCTCAAATTATGTGTCTTTTCTTCTTGACCTCCTGAATGAATTAAAGGATACCTTCCAGGTCCTTTTGGATGATAGGGAAAGTGAGGGAAAACTAAAAAAGGAAAAAGAAGGGTACTTACAATTGCTTTCTGTCCTTAAGAAACTTTCCCTCTTTTTCAAGAATCAGGAACTATCATTGGAAGAGTATCAAAGATTGATTTTTTCTTTGTTGGCGGATGTCCCTCTTTTCGATCCAGAATACCATTGCGGAGTAACATGTTTAGACCTGCCCATGATAAGAAATATGGAATATGACTATCTTTTTATAGGTGGAGTTGAAGAAGGAAGTATCCCATTATCCCCTTCATCGAATGTTATTTATTCTGATAAAGATATAAACGCATTGCGTCAATCGGGTATTCCAATAGATGATGTAGCAAAACAAATACAAAGGGAATGGCTGTTTTTTCACCAAATATTTGAGACAGCCCAAAAGGGGGTATTTCTTTCCCATGTCTTATATTCCGAAACACACGAAGAACGCTCTGCCAGTTTATTACTACGCGAAGTTCAAGAGGTAGGTCAATATATCCAGGATGATGTTTCTATAGTACTGGATAAAAAGTCTGCCCAATTCTGTATCCCCTGTTCTCATGCAGAATTTCGGAATATGCTGTTTTATAATCAGGAGAATCAGGAAATATTAAAAAAACAGTATCCGGATGTTTATGAATGTGGCTATTCATTGCAAAAACGAGAAGAAGGGAATGAAAGTATATATACAGGAAATTTATTGTCAGAAGATATTCAAAATTGGCTTTCTAATAAATTTGGACCCAATCATGTTTACAGCGTTAACCAGATTGAAGAGTATATTGAATGTCCGTTCCGTTTCTGGACACAAAGGATATTAAAATTAAAAGATTGGGAAGAGGAACTTGTTTATCCATCTCCTTTGATGATGGGCTCCTGGGTTCATGATGTCCTTTTTATTTTAATCAAAGAACATTTTGATAACCTGAAAAAAGACAGGTCTTCTGTAATTAATGGAACATTAAGAGATGTAGTAAAAAATGTAGTAGAGAAAGACCGACGGACTTATGCACTACAGAAAAAATGGGTTGCTATAACAATTGAATGGCTTACTAATGTTTTAGCAGATTTTCTTTATTCAGATGCCGCTCTAATTGGAGAAGATTGGAAGCCTTCCCATTTTGAACTCGCCTTTGG
>Ga0116210_1001076_pt1 | contig 22019 bp, 22 predicted proteins | sample TshhotsprinmetaG_FD_94483 | JGI IMG/M metagenome (GOLD analysis project Ga0116210, IMG submission 94483) | Hot spring microbial communities from South Africa to study Microbial Dark Matter (Phase II) - Tshipise hot spring metaG | ecosystem: Environmental > Aquatic > Thermal springs > Hot... | reverse complement strand
TATTGCTTCAGACAAAATGGATGTTTCCTCTGAGCCAAGAAATAAAAACAATAATATAAAACTATGAAACATAAATTTCTCCAAATTTCAATGAAAGATAATTATATTATCTTTTTAAGTCGTACAAAAAAATTTTAAGTTTTATTTTAGTATCTTAAAAAAATTTAACTTTAAATATTTTTTTTGTATAATTAAACTAACAGGCTTCTAGTATATAAATAAAACAATAATAATTAAAGAAATTAGAAAGGAGGTGGAAGGACGAAAAGAATAAACACTCACAATCTTTTGGGGAAATTTATTAAACAGTAAAACAAAAAGTTAATATTCAATTAAGAAGGAGGGTAAATGTATGAAAACTAAAAGAGAAAAACTTTCAGCAACATTATGTTTAACTTTTGGTGCCTTTTTGACAATTTTACTAACAGGATGTCCGACATCTGCACCCTTAAACGCCACAAAATTAGAGATAGGAGGAAATTTAGAATATGGTCTCCTTGAAGCGTGGAAAGAGGATTGGTATAAATTTGAAGTTGACAAAGACGACACACCCTTTATATTGATTTTTAAGAATATGCGTGACATCGACATGGATAATGCTTGGTTGGGTTATCAAATCAATTGGTATTACAAAGCAAAAGGCGGGTTGCAACTATTAGAGGCGATAGAAAAAAAACCAACAGGACCTGCGAATCCCAATAACATTATTATTGAAGACAAAGCCAGAAATTTTTGGGTTGCTCCTTATAAAGGAACTTACTACATACGGATTTATGGTTATGCTCAACCTGTATCCGAAAACAAGAAATATCAGTTGCCTTATATGATTGGGTTAGCAAAACCCGAGACATATAATGATGCTACAGAACTTGCGGTCGGTACTGTAGAAGTAAATGTGGTAGGAGATGTTCTTAGCATATTTAAGTTAAATGCTTCAGCCGGTTCCGTTTATAGAGTAAAAATTGAAGATACATTAGACCCTAATATTGTGAGACCTGTTAATACTTTAAATAATATTAATGTAAGAATTGTAAGAATGGATGCTGATGGAGATGTAACTACAATATACACAGATAAAACCACTTTAGTAGACTATACCCTCACCATTCATACGACGGACCAGAATAAATATTATCTTATTTTAGAAAATACAGAAGAATTAGAAAATGTAAGAGTAAAGATTACCTTTGAACAGATTTTGGCAGGTTCTCTTTCGGCTTCTGCAACGGCAAACACGATCCCAATTAATGGAAAAGAAGCCAAAGCCTATAAATTACTGGTAGAATCTGAAAAAACTTACACCGTAACTTTAGCAAACCTTATGGGTGTATCTTCATCTTTGATAAAAGTTGACTCTAATGGAGCCCAGAGTCAAGCATATTCTCCGATTATAGTTCCAAAAGATAACACAAATGAATATTACCTTATCCTCAAGGGCCTGGATGAAAGCACTAATGCATCCGTAAGTGTAACCTTCAATACCCTCTGAACGCTTAAAAAAAAGTAAATAAAATATCCCCCTCTTCCAAAGAGGAGGGGGATATTTTATTCAGGAAAGTATTTTATATCTGTCAAAAGTGATTTAAAACAAAACTCTCGAAATAAGAAGATTCTATTAATCAAAGGAACTATATTTTTAATTTTTCTGCTTAAAAATGGTATCATTGATAAAAACCGATATGCATGAATTAAGTATTATTACATCTTTAATTGAACAAGTCGAACAAATTTGTAAGGAACATGAAAAAAATTTGGTCTCCAAAATTGTTCTGCGAATAGGGGCTCTGGAGCATATTAATACAGAGACATTTCTTTTTATGTTCGAACAAACAAAGGAAGGTACCTGTGTGGAACATGCAAAGTTAAATTTAATTATTGAGCCAATAAAAATACGATGTAGAAAATGTTCAAGAGAATACCAACCTGAGGATAGTATCTGGTTATGTCCTCAATGTAATGAAGTAGGAGGAGAAATTATTCAGGGGACCGAAATGATACTTGAATCGATTTATTTTGATGAAAAATAAATAAAGGAGTGATGTATGAAGGTAGATGTAGTTCAAAAGATACTGAAAGCGAACGATGATATAGCCAAATGGGTGCGAGCAAAGTTTGACGAATATGAAATTGTTTGTATTAATATGATTAGTGCCCCTGGGTCCGGTAAGACTTCGTTAATTGAATCCGTGTTGAAGCAGGGTTTACTCGGTGTGCGAATTGGAGTTATCGAAGGAGACCCGGAAACAACCCGGGATGCAGAGCGTATCGCAAAATATGAAGTGCCTGTGGTGCAGATTAATACAGCCGGCGGTTGTCATCTGGAATCTCAACTTGTTCTTCAAGCATTGGATAAATTGCCTCTGGATGAAATCGACTTACTTATTATAGAAAATGTAGGGAATTTGGTATGCCCCGTCGGTTTTGATTTAGGGGAAAATTCGCGTGTTGCAGTAGTCAGTGTTACAGAAGGACAGGATAAACCGTTTAAATATCCGCGTTTATTTCAAACTGCTAATATCGTAATCCTGAATAAAGTGGATTTATTGCCCTATGTTCCATTCGATGTTAATGAATTTACACAGGGTGTGCATGCTATACAACCGGGCGTGCCCATACTGCATGTTTCATGTACTCGTGGAGATGGAGTAAGCAACTGGGTAGACTGGCTTGTTGGACAAATAGTACCAGGCAACAAAAAGAATGCTTAAGGGTTCTGCACAACAACGATTGGGTCTTCTCGTAGAAGGAGCTGTACAAGGAGTTGGTTTCCGCCCTTTTATCTATCGTATTGCGGTACAATATGGGTTAACAGGACAGGTGCAGAACCGTCCCGATGGTGTATATATTGAAATACAGGGGGATCGTTTGTCTATTGATAATTTCATTCTCTCTCTTAAAACCGAACATCCAAAACATGCATATATTGACAACATAAAAATCACAAATTTACAGGTTAATCCCGAAGAAAAATTTTTTTACATCTATCCCAGCCCTACAAAAGGGATTTTCCGCACACGCATCCTACCGGATATCGCAACATGTGCCGACTGCCTCTGCGAAATGAATGACCCAAAGAACCGCCGGTATCGTTATCCCTTTATTAATTGTACCCTTTGCGGACCGAGATATACCATAATCTACAAAATACCATATGACCGTTCCAATACCTCCATGTCTTCTTTCCAGATGTGTGTTCCGTGCCGGGAAGAATATGAAGACCCAAAAAACAGAAGGTTTCACGCGGAACCCATCGCATGTCCGTCCTGCGGACCTCAAATATATCTCTGGGACAACCACGGAAAAATCCTCTCCGAAAAAGAATTCGCTTTATCAAACTCTATATCATTAATTCGAAACGGCGCAATTCTTGCCGTTAAAGGATTGGGGGGATTTCATCTCGTTGTTGATGCAACAAATGCAAAAGCCGTTCAACAACTCCGCCGGCGTAAAAATAGAGAAGAAAAACCCTTCGCATTAATGTATCCAAACCTCGAAGAGGTAAAAAAAGACTGCTTTGTATCCGACTTAGAAACATCCCTTCTAATCTCATCCGAATCGCCGATTATATTGTTAGATAAAAATCCTAATAGCACACGCATAGCAGAAGAAGTAGCACCGGAACAATCCCGACATGGGGTAATGTTGCCCTACACGCCCCTTCATCACCTATTGATGTCCGAGTTAGGCATTCCAATTGTAGCAACAAGTGGTAATCGTTCTGACGAACCCATATGTATTGATGAATACGAAGCCGTTGAACAGTTAAAGGGAATTGCAGATTACTTCCTCGTTCATAATCGCCCAATTGTTCGTCATGTTGATGATTCAATTATACATGTAATGATGGACAAACCCATTTTACTCCGCCGTGCCCGTGGGTATGTTCCCCAACCCATTACCATCCCTGAAAAAATAGATAAAGTTTTTCTTGCGGTAGGTGGACATTTAAAAAATACCGTTGCTATTAATTGTGATAATCAGGTGATATTAAGTCAACATTTAGGCGACTTGGAAACACAAAAAGCGATTGAATCCTTTCATCAGTCTTGTAAAATACTGCTAAATCTTATTGAACGAAGTCCTGACATTTTAGTTGCGGATGCACACCCAGATTATACCAGCACACAGTGGGCCTACCAGCAAAACAAACCTGTGATTCAGGTTCAGCACCATATTGCCCATGCTTTTTCAGTAATCGCTGAGAAAAAAGTTCCCTTGCCCGCACTTGCAGGAATCTGGGACGGGACAGGTTTTGGGTTAGACCATACGGTATGGGGTGGTGAATTTTTTTTGATTACAGAAAAGGATGTTATGCGTTGCGGACATTTGCGAACTTTTCTATTACCCGGCGGAGATAAATCGGTTCGTGAACCGCGCCGTTCTGCATTAGGTATTTTATATGAATTGTATGGAGAACTTGTATTTGATGAAGGGACTGAAATATACAAGGTTGTTTCTGCTGTTTTTAATAAAACAGAGCTTGTTACTCTTCATCAGGTATTAAAACACCATATAAACACGCCCCGAACCAGCAGTGTAGGAAGGTTGTTTGATGCGGTCGCACTGCTTTTAGGACTTCGCCCAGTATGTTCTTTCGAGGCACAATCGGCTATGGCCCTGGAGTCTTTGGCGGAAAAGGGAAAAGAAGCAAAATACCCTGATAATTTGGAAGATTTGATAGCTATTTATGAGCAAAATGGAATGTATATACTAGATTGGAAACCCGTTATTGAGTTCATTTTGGAAGAAAGAAAGAATAAAGTATCTTCTGCATGGTTGGCAGATATGTTCCATCGATATTTGGCGAGTAGTATAAAACATCTTGCAAGAAGGATAGATATTCCGAACATCATACTCAACGGAGGTTGTTTTCAAAACCGAATGTTGCTTAAGTATACTATTGAACTGTTAAACCTGGAATATAATATTTTTTTTGCAGAACAAATTCCACCTAATGATGGATGTATTTCTTTGGGGCAAATTTACTATGCAATGAAACATGCGACAAAGTGAAGGAGAACAAGTATGTGTTTGGCTATCCCTGGTAAAGTTATTCTCATAGATGAAAGTGACCCAACCTTGCGTATGGCAAAGGTCCAATTTGGAGGGGTAATAAAAGAAGTTTCTCTTGCTTTAACTCCGGAGGCTAAAGAGGGGATGTATGTTTTAGTTCATGCAGGAATGGCAATTGGAGTTGTGGACGAAGACGAGGCAAAGCGGATATTAGATGAATTTGACAGGGCCGAATTGGATGAAAAAATACCTCCGGAGGAGTCTCATTTATGAAATATATGGATGAGTATAGAAATTCGCAGGTATCCCAAAAACTAATTCAAGAGATTAAGGACTTGGTGCATCAGACTTGGAACATTATGGAAATTTGCGGAGGACAGACCCATGCTATTCTCCGTTTTGGAATAGACCGTGTATTAGCGCCTGAAATACATTTTATACATGGTCCTGGATGTCCCGTTTGTGTTACGCCGGTGCAAAAAATTGACTCCGCTATTCAATTGGCTTTTGAAGCGGATACGATTTTATGTAGTTTCGGGGACATGTTGCGCGTCCCCGGGACAAAAACTTCCCTCCTTACTGCGCGGGGACAGGGTGCTCGTGTTCAAACGGTCTATTCTCCTTTAGATAGCGTTCAAATAGCCCAGCAAAATCCTAACAAACAAGTAGTATTTTTTGCTGTAGGTTTTGAAACGACAGCCCCTGTAAATGCGATGGCCGTTAAAAAGGCCAAAGAATTGGGACTAAAAAACTTTTCCTTACTCTGTGCACAAGTATTGGTTCCGCCGGCTGTGGAAGTTCTATTATCAGACCCTTACTGTCAGATACAAGGCTTTTTATCCGCAGGGCATGTATGCACAGTAATGGGTTATCATGAATATGAGCCTATAGCCGAGAAATATAAAGTGCCTATTGCCGTTACGGGTTTTGAGCCGGTTGACCTTTTTTTAGGGATTAAAGAATGTGTTGGTATGTTAGAGCGTGGGATGTATGGTGTCCGAAATGCTTATACTCGTTCTGTTCACAGAGAAGGGAATATTCTTGCCCAAGCATTAATGAAAGAAGTTTTTGAAGTATGTGACCAACAATGGAGGGGGGTGGGTTGTATCCCTCGAAGTGGACTAAAACTGAAATCGGAATATGTAGATTTTGATGCGGAACTGAAGTTTAATCTGAACATTGTAGGAAATGGACAAGAGCAAACGGTATGTATTGCGGGGGAAATTCTGCAAGGAAAGAAAAAACCTACTGACTGTCCTGCTTTCGGAACTTTATGCACGCCTGAAAATCCAATAGGTGCTCCAATGGTCTCTAACGAAGGAGCCTGCTCTGCCTATTATCAATATGAACGCCGATGAACAGCTCATATATTAAAAAGGATTTTGGAAAGGAGTTAGGAATGGATAAAAAAGATGAAAAGCCCCTTACATGGAGTTGTCCAATAGAGAAGGTAGATCGGTCTAAAATTGTATTAGCCCACGGCGGTGGCGGGACACTCATGCATCAGTTAATACGGAATGTTTTTGAAGCAACATTTAAGAACCCTCTGCTCCAACAACATCATGACTCTGCTTTCCTTGAGATTCAGGGTGTTAAATTAGCCTTTACGACAGATTCATTTGTTGTGAAACCTCTTTTTTTCCCAGGGGGTGATATTGGTAAATTGGCGGTATGTGGAACAGTTAACGATTTGGCAATGGCAGGGGCCTGTCCCCTTTATATCAGTGTAGGATTTATCTTAGAAGAAGGGCTCGAGGTCGAAATTCTCCAACAGATTGTGCAAACTATGAAACGAGAAGCGGACTATGCAGGGGTTAGTATTGTAACAGGGGATACAAAGGTAATTAATAATGCTTCTGGCGATGGTTTATACATCAATACAAGTGGGATAGGTATTGTCAAGCAAGAACCTCCTCCTTGTCCATCACAAATCCGACCGGGGGACTGCATTTTGATTAATGGAGATATTGGAAGACATGGTCTGGCTGTATTAAGTGCTCGTGAAGAAATTCATTTTGAGCCTGAATTGAATAGCGACTGTATGAATCTGATTCCCGCAGTGCTTTCTCTAATAGATGCCGGCATCCCTGTGCATTGTTTGAGGGATTGCACAAGGGGAGGACTTGTTTCGGCATTAAACGAGTTGGCCGAGGAAAGTTGTTTAAGTTTCTATATCCGGGAAGAAGACATACCCATCCATGATAATGTTCGTGGAGCCTGTGAAATATTAGGACTAAATCCCCTATATGTGGCCAATGAGGGGAGGTTTATTGCCTTTGTTCCAAAAGAATACACCACAGATGTGCTTCAAATATGGAAAGACTTATATCCCGAACTTACCCCAAAAGAAATTGGGATAGTAACAGAAAACAAAGGAATCCCTGTATTATTAAAAAATACCATCGGCATTGACTTAGCCCTTCCTATGCTCAGTGGAGAACAATTACCCCGTATTTGTTAAACAAAAATTAATACCTGAATAGAAAAAAATTTTATACTTTTGCTTTTCGGGGTACTTACATATCTTGTATATTATTGATACTCCTCAAACTATTTTCAGCATAGCCTAATCCGAAGCCGATAAAAACCCCTCTACCCATTAATTCTCTTACCTTATGTCCTATTCGAAAAGGGATCTCATCAATATGGGGGTAATGTTTCCTTAATATATTCATCTCAATGGACGCAACTTTTTCCATAAGTAATTCTAAAGCAGGTTCTTCATCGAGCAACCGATTAAATGACAAATTTTTATTGTTTTTTTCATATGGTGCTATTATGTCATTATATTCGTTCATCAATGTCGGAATATACTGTATCCCCTGCCGAATCTTCGGTCTCCTTATATTCGCAATTCGTTGATAGGCGATATATATTAAATAACCCGAAAAGAGCGAATTGGATATACCTTCTTTTATTTTATTGATTTCGTAATGGGCCAGATTATTTATCTCTGGAAAAGAGTCGGTCAACTGATTTGTTAACTGAGTTGCAAATTGACCACATCCCTGAAAAATTCCATCTTCAATAGTTTCTTCTAACGCACCGGCTTCCTCTTTGGGTAGTGAATTCAACACATCCCAATCTTCTGCTAATTCCTTGTAGAAAAACATAGATTACCTTCCTAAATATAAATTACATATATATGTATATGGAAACATTCTATCTCCATACTAACACAAACACAGTTAATATTGGAAACAAACGAATTAAAAAAAGAGAAATTAACTTATTTCAGGTAGTAGGGGCAAACTTAATTGTTGTACAATCGGATTGTCAAAGTTATAACGCGGAATGATAATCTCTTGCTCTTTACCAATCATCTGACGGGTAATAAACAATGCGGAAGGGGCATGCTCGTAAGCCAATTCCTTAAGATATGTCCACCAGTTTTTTTGTTCAAGTTTTCTTCCCAATAATTTTTCTGATATTTCCAGGTACTTCTCTGTGTTTAATCCTTCATCCCATTCATCCTCCCATAGATGTCCATCGGCTATACGGTCTACACGCATTTTTAATTCCTGATATAAATCATGCATTAGAGGGATAACTTCCTTTACACGAAGGACAAATTGTTCCCATTTAGGGTCTGTTTGTCGAATTAGTTCAACAAGAAAAGGGACCTGTATCTCTAATGGTTTTACTGTTATTCTACCTGCATGTTCGGGGAGTAAAAATAAATAGTTAAAACCTGCTTTCAGAAAACTTTCCAATGGTAAATTCCCGATACATTCAGCCCATCTGATTTTATATTCTGCGTGTAGTATCAAGGCCTGGTCATGATAGCGGGGAACCGCAGGCAACGGTTCCGGGAAAGCACTATAATCATATTCCAGAGCGGAGGCCATTCGGTAGGCACGCACAGCAGTTGAAATATTATTCTTTGCCAGCTCCTTCTCACCCTCTTCAAAAAATAAATCCTGCATGCGTCGTCGAATTCGCAACAGTTCAAATGCCTGTGAAGCAGAAGTAAATTTTTCATGATAAACGGCGTTATCGGCTAATGCTAATAGCAGGTCGGAAGGCAATTGTGCAGGACCTTTTTTATGTAATTCTTTCTGTACATGTTCGCGAATATCCGCCCGGGATACCAATTCCAGAGCGGATTTAAATAATAGACTTTGCTCTTCCTCTTCCGTAGGTAATAGATAAGAATACTTGATGGAGTCTATATCCTCTGTAGAGTCTTCTCGAAGCGGAGAATAAGGGAGAAACAAGAAACGGAAGTTTACAATATCCCCGTCAGCAATGGCCTTCGCTAATGCAAGGTCAATAACTTCCTGTTCCACTTTTTTTTCTATAGGATGATTTTTCCCAGCCATAATTATTCTTTACCTCTCCTTAGAATCTGTTTAACCGTTTGTTCCCGTTCTGACCAATTGATAATGGGTTGGGTTACATCATAATACGGAAGTCTCTCATGAATTTGTGAATATAATTTTTGACGATAATGTCGTAATACACGACTTGCATGTCGTTCATGATGGGAATCCCAATTACTTGTTTCCACACATTCTTTATCCCGTCCTGATTCCAATACAAGTTCTTCCATATACTTCGTCAGGAAATCTCGCAGAATACGGTCATATTCTCGGCGGAACCGGTCGGCATCGGGTGAAGTAGGGTCTTTCTCCCATGTTTCACACCACTGTTTTTCAAGTTGAATCACTTTTTTCCGATGTTCAATATATGCATTTCTGCGTTCATCATCACGCAAAATATAAAAACCTGCATTCAACTTGGCCATAGATAGAAGATATTGGTCTAATCGGTCTGGCGTTACTTCTGAACTATGGATCTCCAGAATCAAATCTTTCATCATCTTTTTGTAATTTTTCCGCACATCCCCCGTTTTACATTCTTCATCCAACCCTAATACAGAAAAATAATCGATATAGACATCTTCGTTCATGGTACCTTCCTTATCTATCCTTTTTACAGTATAAAACAGTCCGGATTTAGAGTGCGTTCCGAATTATTTAACAGGTTGTGTGTTCGTTATGGGATTCTTTCTTAACGCATTTATAAAGTTTGTAATATATACTATCAATTAGAGCCGTAAAAGATGCCGTAATTATGTTTTCGGACACGCCAACAGTGCACCATTGTTGATTCTCATCACTGGATTCAATAAGTACACGGGTTTTTGATTTTGTTGCTTTCTGACCATTAAGTATACGCACCTTATAATCTTCAAGATGTACATTTTTCAGTTCGGGGAAATAGGGTTCCAATGCCTTACGCAAAGCGTTATTCAATGCGTCCACAGGGCCATCTCCATTAGCCACTGTATGGGCTATAGAATTATCGGGAAGTTGGATTTTAACTGTGGCTTCGGATTCCGCATGTCGGTCCATAGCCCATTGATTTACCCGTGCATGAAAACTCAATACCTGAAAAGAGGGGTTGTATAAACCTATTGTCTTTAGCAATTCCAGTTCAAACGATGCGTCAGCACCTTCAAACTCATATCCTTCCGTTTCCAAAACTTTGATTCGTTGAAGGAGTTTGCGGATTTGGGGACTGTCCTTATCAAGATGGATTCCCAACTCCTGTGCTTTTTGAATCAGGTTTGCTCTACCCGAAAGTTCACTAATCGCAATATGAGTAAGGTTCCCTACCCATTCCGGGTTAATATGCTCATAACTGGATTTTGTCTTACGAACCGCGTCTGCATGCATCCCCGCCTTATGAGTGAAGGCATCTCTACCAACATACGGGTCTGAATCTTTCGGTGCAACATTGGCAAGTTCTGCAACCAGATGCGCCGTATAGGTCAGTTTCCGCATCTGCTCTTCACTAATAACATCAAAACCCATCTTAAATTGCAAATTAGGGATTAAAGTGCAGAGATTGGCATTTCCTGTCCGTTCCCCATAACCATTAATCGTCCCCTGAACATGTCTTGCTCCTGCATAAACAGATAACAAACTATTAGCAACGGCACAACCCGTATCGTTATGGGTATGAATTCCAATGGGTACACATGGAAATGTCTCTATTACCTTTTGGGTAATCATCCCGACCTGATGAGGTAAGTGTCCACCATTCGTATCACAAAGTACTAACAAATCCGCACCATTATCTAAGGCTACTTTTAACGACTGTAACGCATATTCTGGATTTAAATCATAACCATCAAAAAAGTGTTCCGCATCGAGAAATACCTTCCTACCATGTTTTTTCAAATAAGAAACGGATTCTTCTATAAGCTTAAGATTTTCATCCAGAGAAATACCTAACACTTCGATTGCATGGAGCGCAGAAGTCTTGGCAAAGATTGTTATGATTTCTGTTTCTGCACGAAGTAATGCATTAATATTGGGGTCCTTTTCAATATGAGATTTAGGATGACGCGTACTCCCAAATGCTACAATCTTTGTGTTTTTCAGATTGAATTGCTTCGCCTTATTGAATATCTGTTCCGCTTTCGGATTAGAAGCCGGTTGTCCCGCCTCAATATAGTGCACACCTAAATCATCTAACGCATGAATAACCCGAATCTGGTCATCCATAGAAAATTTAATACCGGGTCCCTGTGCACCATCTCGCAAAGTTGTATCATAGATTTCAACTTTTTCTTTTTGTGTGGGACTGTTCATTTTTAAACCTCCAATACAATTAAAGTTTATATATTATATATGAAAAGGGTAGGATAAGGGTTCTTTGTTCAGGATGAAACGGAAGATTTACCTTCCTATGTAAAACGGAGCCCCTGTTAGAAAATGATGGATAAGTTCATGAGCCTCCGGGTAAAAAATGCCTGTCTTTTGGGCCGATGCTTCATGATACTCAGCAATCCCCGAAGATTCAATACCGGGACCCAACATTGCAAAAGGAACGGGACCTTGTGCATGTGTTCGTGTAGAGAGGGCTGTGATATGGTCCGGAGCAACAAACAACCGAATATTATCCGCAGATTGTTTTGCAAACTCTAATGCAGGACGGACAATTTTTTCGTCAAAATCCTCAATCGCTTTTATTTTTAACTTTAAATCGCCCTGATGAGCCGATTCATCCGGAGCCTCCACATGAACCAGGGCAAAGTCAACACGCGAAAGAGCAGATAAGGCCGTTTGTATTTTTCCCTGATAATTTGTATCAATCCATCCTGTGGCTCCCGGTACCTCTATCGATTCCAATCCAGCACAAATTCCAATCCCTTTTACAAGGTCTACTGCGGATATAACAACGCCTCTTAACTGAAATTTTTCCTGATAAGACTGTATCCGGGGCGTTCTTCCCTGCCCCCATAACCAGAATGAGTTCGGTTCCGGTTTCCCTTGCCTTACCCTTTCTTTTGAAACAGGATGTTGAGGTAATAATTTTTGTGAAGAAAACATCACCGATTGTATCAATGATTTTGCAGAACCCTCTGGCAAATAATCCTCCCACGCTTGACCCGTTATATCATGGGGAGGAGTGCAATTGGTTTGTTCCAAGTCTTCAACAGAAAAGGTGCTATCTGCTTCTATCACCGCAAGATGCCGATAACTAACCCCCGGATAAAAACGAACAGGGTATTCTTTCTCTAACTGTTCGCCAATATCTTTAATCAGTAGCGAGGCCTGCTCCGTTGGAATATGCCCCGCTGTAAAATCATACATCTTCCCTTCCTGTAAGGACACAACATTACAACGAAACGCCACCTGTGATGAGGTCAGGCGAATTCCCTGTCTTGCCGCTTCCAGAGGAGCACGACCCGTAAAACAGGTGCGTGGATCAAATCCGAACAATGAAAGGTTGCCTATATCACTGCCCGGAGGCATCCCTTCCGGAATGGGACAAAAAAGCCCTATCATCCCCCTTTGAGCAACTTCATCCATTGCTGGGGTTTGGGCTACTTGTAACGGCGTTCTCCCTTCTAGTTCAGGAATAGGAAAATCCGCCATCCCGTCTCCTACAAGAATAAGATACTTCAAATAAGTCTCCTTTTTTAGGGCCATAGGAAATCAATAAAGGACACGAAACAAAAAAATAGAACAAAAAGAAATTAAATAGTAAAATATTCTAACTCTTATAGTATAAATGTTTCAATACAATAAATTATTTCCAATCTTTAGAGAAGAGTTTTCTCTTTTTAAGAGAAATAAATCTGTTCCAGAAGGTTGTTTTACTTTTTATATCACAATAAAAATTTTTTAGAATGGAAACTCATAAGATGAGAGAAAAAGAACTAAGTAAAGAAGCATACTATGTTTTGCGATGTCATGGGACAGAACCTGCATTTAGCGGAAAATACTGGAACCATAAAGATAAAGGGGTTTATATTTGTGCTGGGTGTGGTCAACCATTGTTTTCTTCTGAACATAAATTCGATTCGGGAACCGGTTGGCCTAGTTATTGGGCTCCCATAACAGAAGGGGCCATTGAGGAATCTACGGATACAAGTTATGGAATGATACGAACAGAAGTGCATTGTTCCAACTGTAAAGGACACCTGGGACATGTTTTTACAGACGGACCCAAACCGACCTATCTGCGTTATTGTATTAACTCCGCCTCATTAGAATTCATTCCGACGGGAAGCAACAACCCCGATAATAGCAAACCCACCCTATAAAACGGACTATCCTATCCCTCTTCAATAAAAACACTATTGTTCACAAAAAAATTGTGGCGATTCACTTGTATAAATCACTTATTTGGAATATTATTTAGAAATATGTAATCATAACTATCATTTTAATTTTGTTCAACTCTTTCTTGGTAGTGGAGTTTTTTTTCATGCAAATACCGAATTATGTTTATGGGAGTATGGCCCCAACTTTTACTGTATTTAAAGAAAATGGTTCTCTTGACCCTGATGGACAAATAAAACTACTCGAATATATGATAAATAAAGGGGCTATTTCTGCCTTTTTTATCCGTTCGGGTATGGGCCAGATGTATGCTTTTTCCTTTGAAGAAGTCAAACAATTAGCAGAAATTGCATGTAAAGTAGTAAAAGGATATTCAGCCGTTCTAATTGGCTGTAGTGGTATCTGGGACCGAAACTATGATCGCCGTCCTTCCCGCAAAAAATATACTCAAGAAGCAATTGAGTTAAGCCGTTTTGCAGAAGGGATAGGCGCAGACGGTGCCGTCTTGACAATTCCCGAAGCACTGTTACCTGAGGGAAATGAAACAATTGCTGATTTAATATACGACTATTTTGAAACGGTATGTTCTGCTGTAAATATCCCTGTTTTGTTTTATCAACCCCCCGGGACAAGGCCTGAATATTGCCTAACCCCCGAACTCCTAAAGAAACTATCAAAAATAGACAATCTTGTCGCAGGAAAAGTATCCATCGCTGACGGTGGTTATTTATTCGACTTAGCCCGTGTAGTTCGTAATGAGAATTTTTCATTAATCGTTGGAAATGAGACTATATTTTATGCAGGGCTCATGTTAGGCTGTCGTGCGTGTATTGGACAGGGCACCACACTAAATCCTCAAATTATCCACGCGATGGTAAAACGATATGAATCAGGTGATTTAGAAGGTTGTATGCAGGCACAGGAAGATGTCAACATTCTTGTGAGAAAATGCCCTAACGCAGTAGAATTTTTCAAACGCTACATTACAGAGCAAGGGTATCCTGTGAGTGAGTTCCCTCGAACAATTGAAAATAATCCCTATTTTGAAAATCGTGAAAGATTGTCCATGCAGGAATACGAAGCGTTTAAGCATATCTATGAAAGCATTCTGGCCAGGTACTGAATAGATTTTAATTGAGGTTATAGCCATGTTAACAGATAATATTCTGGACTTAATTGGTAACACGCCCCTTATTCAATTAAAGGGAGAACCTATTTTTGCCAAAGCAGAATTTTTAAATCCAGGCGGTAGTATAAAAGACCGTGTTGCATTAGCCATGTTAGAAGGGGCGGAGCGGGATGGTCGACTGAAACCGGGCTGTGTGATTGTGGAACCAACCTCTGGGAATACGGGAATCGGCATAACATTAGTTGGCCGATTAAAAGGGTATCGTGTTTGTATTGTTATGCCTGAAAATATGAGTGCAGAACGAAAAAAGTTGATTAAAGCACTCGGAGGAGAACTTATTTTAACCCCGGCCGAACAGAGCATTATGGGGGCTGTAAACAAAGTAAAGGAAATCCAGGCGAGCGACCCAAATGTTTTCGTTCCTCAACAATTTGAAAATCCGGACAATCCCCGTGTCCATTACGAAGAAACAGCCCGCGAACTCTGGCGTCAAATGGGTGGAAATATTGATTGTTTTGTAGCCGGGGTAGGCAGTGGCGGAACGCTCCAGGGAGTTGGTAAATTCTTAAAGGAACATAAACCCGGAGTTTGTATTGTTGCAGTAGAGCCTAAAAATGTTTCTGCGTTATTAGGACACGAACCCGGCTTGCATCAAATACAGGGCATTGGGGATGGTTTTATTCCACCGATACTGGATGTATCCATGGTTGATGAAGTTGTGGAAGTAACAGATGAAAATGCCATCGAAACAACCCGTGCCTTAGGACGCGATTATGGTCTTCTTGTTGGTATCTCCTCCGGAGCGAATGTGTGGGCAGCACGTGTTATGGCTCAGAAAATTTCCGGTAATATTGCAACCGTATTACCCGACCGAGCCGAGCGTTATTTCAGTACATCGCTTATGTAATCACACATTCCACTGGAACTGTTCTCCCAGATAAACTTTTCGCACTCGTTCATCAGCAGAGACTTCGTCGGGAGTTCCGGTGCAAATAACCTGCCCCTCACTAATAATATAGGCACGGTCTGTAATTGCCAGTGTGTCCCGCACATTATGGTCGGTTACCAAAATACCGATACCCCGCTCTTTCAAATCTTTCACCATGTTTTGCAGTTCACTAATTGCAATTGGGTCAATACCTGCAAAAGGTTCATCCAATAGAAAAACCCTGGGCTCTGTAATTAAAGCACGGGCAATCTCTGTTTTTCTACGCTCACCCCCAGAAAGGGTATAGGCATATTGATTTGCTAAATGTTCAATATTTAACTCTCTTAATAACTGGCGCGCCCGTTCCTTATGTTCCACCCGAGTTCCCGGTAAAAACTCCAATATTGCCAGTAAATTTTGTTCTACTGTTAAATTGCGAAATACAGAAGGCTCCTGAGCCAGATAGGCAATTCCTGCTCGGGCTCTACGATACATCGGAAATCGGGTAATATCCTCTCCCATAAGGAACACTTTCCCGTCATCCGGTTTGAACAAACCTACTACCATATTAAATGTTGTAGTTTTCCCAGCCCCGTTCGGACCTAAAAGTCCAACAATCTCTCCCCTATTAAGATATAATGATACATTTCTAACGACCACTCGTTTCCGAAACGACTTTACCAGTCCTTGGGTTTCTAACAATTTTTCGGAATTCATAAAACCCTCTCTCAAAGTGGCTTTATCACATCAGGAAAAGCACATTGGAGCAGGAGACGGTTCAATCGAACCTGTTCCTCTGCTGTTAAATTTCCTTTTTTCAATAGTTCGGTCGCATTTGCAGGGAGAGTTATCTTGGCCCATGCTTCTTTGTTATAAAAGTCCGGCTTCCGCAAGAGTCGATTTATCTGTTTTACTAAATCCTGCTTTCTTTTCAGAATAAGGTCATTGGGTGCAGATAAAAATTGACTTCTTGCGTCACCATCAAACTTGCTTAGCAGATATTTGCCAGGAGTCATCCCCTCCGCCTGTCCCTGTTTCTTTAACTCCACAACGAAACCATTCCAATCCGAGACATCATTTTCCGCAAGGAGGGGTAGTCCTGTTTCTACCCTACCTTCCGAACCTCCTCCCTCAATTTGAAGCGGAATCATATCCGCTTGAAGATTTTCTATATCAATAGTATTATTCTTAAAGTCCATAATAATTTTAGACCCCTTTAACCCTTGTGCCTTTGGACTATCCAGCGTGGGATTTCCTGTAAATTCTACAACCTCTTTTTTGAAATCCCAAACAGCTTTTTCTGCTGTTAATTTACCTTCGGGATGTTCCAGATAAACCTTCCCCTCCATACGAATAAGTGCGGGCGAATTTCTTCCCTCCTCCCATTCAAAGGTCATCTTATCTGCTTTAATCGGCATATTTGGGGTATGGGGTTCCTGAGAAAGTAAAACAATACTTACCCCGCCACTCATTTCACGAATGCTCATCCCCTGACTAAGTGTCCCCTTTAACTTACCAACCTTCTCTATCCTCATAGATGAGTACTTCCCCAAACTCATATCCTGTGCATATCCTCTATCAAACACAAAAATAGCCAGCAAGAAAATACATACTATGATAATTATTTTTTTCATGTTGTATTCCTCAATATAAGCGGGACCTGTCCGCTTACATCTTCTAATTCAAATTCTTTTGTTTCCGGATAGATGCGTAATGATTCCGCATTAAGATGTAGGTCTGTTCCCTGAACAACAATTTTTCCATGTGTCCATATTTGAGCCTGTTCTTTGTCTGAACGATTTTTCCATTCAATTCCATTTGTATTAAATGTTATATCACTCATCTGGGCCTCTACATTTCCAGTAAGCGAGGCCTTATTCATCTTCTCAAACAGACCCTCATTTGCAGAAATTTTGATATGTTCTGTGCCCGATTGAACATCATAAATAACCGCATGAACATCCTCTACCTTCCATGTGTTCTCGTCAATCACTGCAAACTTTTCTGCATGCAACCATAAAGTAGGTTTCCGCGCCTCACCTATGGTAGGGCGTGGGTCATGATGATATAAATCTACTGAGGAGACATTCATATTCTCTATAGATTGTTTGTTTACAATAGGCGTATCGGAGGTAGTTGAAGCAGGAGCATTCTTTTTACCACAAGAAAACAGGAGGGTTATACTAGTTATAAAGATTACTATCCATTTCATTACAGGGGGCCTCGGGCATTTTTCTCAAAGATAATTTTCAGTCCTTTTAATGTCAACAAGGGGTCAACAACATCAATATTTTTCGCCAATTGTGCTATCGTTTCCGCAAGTCCCCCGGTTGCAATCACACGAGCACTCGTGCCCATTTCCGACTTTATTCGTTCAATAAGACCATTTACCAAATCCGCATAACCATAAGTAAGCCCGGAACGGATATTGGTTACGGTATCCCGACCTATGACTGAGGGAGGAACACTAATCTCAACCCTCGGCAACTTGGCACAGTGTTCAAACAAAGCATCTGCTGATAACTGAATACCGGGGACAATAACTCCTCCTAACCATTCTGATTTTGCCGTTATTACATCAAAGGTTGTAGCAGTACCAAAATCGACGATAATTAAAGGACCTCCATACTCCTCAATCCCTGCTACTGCATTTACTATACGGTCGGCACCCACTTCCTTTGGATTGTCACATTGTAGAACAATTCCGGTGCGTATTCCCGGTTCAACCATAACAGGTTCAAAACCAAAAGCCCGTTCGCACAGCTGGTGTAAAGACGGGTTAATATCCGGCACTACACTGGAAATACAACAGCCCCGAATTTGCGAAGGTTTTATATGGGAGGCATAAAACAACATCGTTATCAACAAATGGAATTCGTCTCCGGTACGATAATTCGATGTTACAACCCTCCAATGATTTATCAACTTGTTTTTGTGATAGATACCAAGTACTATATTTGAATTTCCAACATCAATAACCAACAACATCGTTTTACCTTCCTACCCATTGGGCCAATGACAACAAAAAGTATCTATCTTCCTTTTTCTATTATATCCTTTCTATTAATAACGAAATATCCAACGCAGAAACGGAATGGGTTATCGCTCCTACTGAAATAATATTAACACCGGTTTCTGCTATTGGACGGACACGTTCTAAGGTAATATTACCACTGGCTTCCAGCAAAACGGGATATCCTTTTGACAATTTTACTGCAGTCTTTATATCTTCTAACTTCATATTGTCCAGTAAGATAGCATCTGCACCTGCTTTTAAGGATTCCTTGACCTGTTCCAGGGTAATTACTTCTACTTCAATCCGCTCTAAATGAGATATTCGTTCACGAATACTACGAATTGCAGAGGCTATACCGCCCGCGACTTCCAAGTGATTCTCTTTTATCAACACACCGTCTGATAAATTAAAGCGATGCCGATGGCCTCCTCCATGAACTACCGCATCAATCTCCATAGCCCGAAGTAATGGCATGGTTTTACGGGTATGACAAATCCGAACAGGCAAATCCTTAACACGAGATACAAATTTATGCGTAAGTGTTGCCACACCTGAAAGATGTTTCAAAAAATTAAGAGATACCCGTTCTGTGCTCAACACAGTCCGAGCATTCCCTTCGAAAGAGGCTATAATTTGTCCCTTTCTTAGATGGGTCCCATCTACAACAGATTCCCAGTTCTCTATTTCTGCACCGTTTATTTCGTATAAACGACGGAATACCTCGATACCACTTATAATTCCATCTGCTTTTGCAACCAACTTCACCTTACACCTTGTATTTATCGAAACTATAGCATTCGTCGTCTTATCCCCAAGTCCTATATCCTCCTGGAGCGTGAGATACAAAAGTTCATCTCTATCAATCGGACAAAACATTACTTTCCATCCTGTTATCTTTGAGATTAATTAAGAAATTAATTTCACTTAAATGTTCAATCATATCACAAAAATAAATATATAATCGAATTGAGAATAATTTTAATTTTCAAGGGCATTTTTTTATATTCACTTTAAAAGGGAATTCCTGTAATTTTATTCGACAATTTCCAGTTGCGGTGAAATTTCTACCTTTGTTTTCGTCCAACCATCGGTGCGAAAGACATATAGTGTTAATACATAGCGAACCGAATGAGCCAGAAGAATAACATACCAGATACGGTAAATATTCAGCATATCCAGCAGGTAGAGAATTTCGCATACTCCCAATAAAACACCAAACTGCGATACCATAGCGATTATCATCGGTAATCGAGTTGCCCCTGAACCTTGAATTCCACCTGTCATTGCCAGTGTTGCAGAGAGCAAAATCCCTGAAAAAGCCAAACACTGGAGTAAAGCCCTACCATAATCCAGAAGTAGTTCAGATTGAGCATTGAAAACATATAGCAATGGGGTTGGAAAAAGTACAAAGATTATTCCAATAGTAGCTCCCCATAAGGCTCCTAAATAAGCCCCTGCTTGAACCGCTTTCTTACCTCGCTGTGGATTTCCAGCCCCTATATTTTGTCCCATTACCGTAGAACATGCTGAACGAAGCCCAAAAGATGTCCATGTTACTATGGAAAATAATTGTGTATAACAAATAGTATACACAGACTGTCCCGCTGTACTATTGGGCATGCTCCCAATATATTTGATTAAAAGAACACCCGCTATATTTAGCACAACACCCTGTATTCCTGTCGGCAAACCCACACGAATAATAGTTTTCAATACTTGAAAGTTAGGGAACCAACGACAACGAAGGGGTAATTGTATTAATGTTTTTCCTCGTATCATCAAATAAAAAGCCAACAATAGTGAAATTCCGGGCGACAGAACAGTCCCAATCCCTGCTCCAATTACTCCTAATGATGGGAAAATTCCCATCCCTGTAATGAGGATAAAACTGATAACAATATTGAGCACTGCATTCAATATATTCAATTTCAACGCCAATTTGGGTTCGCCCGCCGCTTGAAAGGCCCCTGTAACCAATATCATTAGAAATAATGTCCAGTTAAACGCGAAAAGAAGTCGTAAATAAGGCAAAGACTGTTTATAAACAATCTCCTCAACACCGACAAATTGTAATAAATACGGTGAAAAAATATACCCAAGAGGAGCAACTATCCCTACCAGAAAAAACGCACCTAACCGGAAAGAATCAAAGAAAATCATACTTACCATTTTCCGGTCCTGCCGTCCCGCATATCGGGCTATCAGGACATTCATCCCATGAGAAATAGACGCAATTAACACCACCATCACGATAAATAATTGCCATGCAACACCAATCGCCGCATTCCCCTCATTATGTTTTCCAGGAACAAAATGACCTATCAATACCTGGTCAATAAATCCATGCATTCCATTAATTAAATTCAATAGAACTAATGGCCAAGTTAGTTTCCATAGGGAATTCAACACATTCCCTGAAATAATCTCATCGTCAAAACGCTTCATAATTTTGAAAAATATTCTTGTATAAAGTCCATATAACCTATAAACGCCAATAGTAAATTTAAAATCGTTCCTATTTCCCTAATATTTTAACCAAAATAATCAATCCAATGTTTATTTAAATGCTTTCCTATGAAATTAGGAGGGAAATGGAGATTATCTTAATAAAGAATAGATTTGTATTGCCATCCGAAATTTCATGGATACGGAAATAAATATAATCATAAGCAAAACATAATTTTTTAACTTCATCACGAATAACACGGGACCATAACTCTATAGATTAATAACTTGCCAACCCCAATTAGGTATTTTCTAATCTTTTAATCTCTTGTCTTATATCTTCAATAACTTCTTCATTATATATTCGCTTTTTATCACCGTCTTTAACCGATATAACATAGAAAACTTTTCCACCATATAGTTCGGTAAATCTTTCATGTGTTTTTATTTGATTGTTTTTTTCATTTATTATCTGAGGGATAAAAGCATATCCTGCTGGTTTTATTTGTAACCCTATATATTTGTCTTTGATCTTTATAAAAAAATCTACATTAAAATTTCTATCCCATTCATCAGGAGCGGATTCTATCTTTACACCCAGAATATCTTGCAATTGTTCATAAATTGTTTTCTTTTCCGTTATGTAACCATCAAAGGTTCGCTGTATAACCAAATTAATTACATAACAAATACACTCTTCTTCCGTTACATCATCTATTTCCGCTCGAAGTACTTCACTAATCTTAACATATAATTTTCGCCCAATATCTTCCAGATGTTCCCTGGAACGGACATTTTTGTAGTAATAATTTTCCCAATCTTCGACTGTTTTCGGAGCACATCTCCTTATCTCCTCTGCCACACGTCCCACCATTTTTGTCTTTTGTAATCCCCATCTATTAATAG
>Ga0116210_1001069_pt1 | contig 22217 bp, 19 predicted proteins | sample TshhotsprinmetaG_FD_94483 | JGI IMG/M metagenome (GOLD analysis project Ga0116210, IMG submission 94483) | Hot spring microbial communities from South Africa to study Microbial Dark Matter (Phase II) - Tshipise hot spring metaG | ecosystem: Environmental > Aquatic > Thermal springs > Hot... | reverse complement strand
GATATGGACGAGGAAGGGGCCGGCCGGGCCCAAAAGGGGCAGGGGCTGGAAAGGCGGTGCGCGGAAGCGATGAGGGAAAGACCCCTGGAGCAGCTGGAGAAGGTACGCGAGAGGGTGGAGTATGTCTTCGCCCTTGCCGGTAACCCCAATGTGGGAAAATCCACCATATTCAACCGCATCACCGGCATGGGGGTGATGACCGCCAACTACCCGGGCATGACGGTGGAGCTCAACCTCGCCGTCAGCGAGTTCAGCGGTCGCCGTCTGGGCATCGTGGACCTGCCGGGCACCTATGCCCTGGGGGCAGTATCCGAGGATCAGCTGGTGGCCCGGCGGGGCGTGTTGCAAGGCAGGCCCGACGCGGTCATCGTCATCCTGGACGCCAACAACCTGGCGCGCAACCTCTACCTGCTGCTCCAGTTCATGGACCTGGGGTGCCCGGTGGTGGCGGCGCTGAACCTGGTGGACCAGGCGGAAAAAGCGGGGATTCACACCGACGCGGACCTGCTCTCCGAATACCTGGGGGTGCCCGTGGTTCCCACCGTGGGCATCAGGGGGGATGGCTTGAACGAGCTGATTTCCCAGGCGGTGGAGGTGGCCGAGCAGCGGGAGGATTACCCCGTCATCCCCTTCTCCTACGCGGCGGACATCGAGTCGCGCCTGCGCAGGCTGGCCGGGCACATCGGCAAGGCGGGCATGGAAATACCCTACGGCATCTCTCCCCGCGCCCTGGCCATCCTCCTCCTGGAGGAAGACCCCGAGATGGTGGATCTGGTCGGGGCGGCGCCGGGCGGCGCAGAGGTCCTGCGCTTCGCGCGCCGTCTGGCGGAAGAGATCGAGAAAGCTCACGGCGAGAGGACGCGCCTCATCATCGCCCGGGAGAGGCACGGCGTGGCCGGTTCCATCGCCGCCGGCGTGCAGGTGCGCCATGAATACCGCCGCCCGCTCTGGGGAGAGAGGTTGTGGGAGTATACGACCTCCTTCCGCACGGGCATACCCCTGCTCGCGCTGGTGCTGGGAGCCGTCTTCACGGCCATCTTCTGGGGCGGCGGGGAGCTGGCCCGGCTATTCAGCGCCTTTTGGGATGATGTGATATCCGGTCCCTTGGGGCGCGCCCTCGACAGCGCCCTTGGCGCCGGTCTGCTCGCCAGGGTCATCCAGTGGGGCGTGGACGGCCTGGGCGCGGTGCTGGAGATCGCCCTCCCTTATCTGCTCGTCTTTTACCTCATCCTGGCGGCCATGGAGGACAGCGGGTACCTGAACGCGGCGGCCTTTCTCACCGACCGCTTCATGCACCGCCTGGGGCTGCACGGCCGGGCGGTGATCCCCATCGTCTCCGCCGTCGGCTGTAACGTGCCGGCGATTATGGGGACCAGGGTGCTTTCCACGCGCAGGGAACGCGTCATCGCCTGCGTGCTCATCGTGCTGGTCCCCTGCAGCGCGCGGGTGGCGGTGATCATGGGTGGGGTGTCCCTCTTGCTGGGATGGGGGTACGCGGTGCTGCTCTTCGCCATCGTCTTCCTCCTGGTGGTGCTGGCGGGGCTGCTTCTCAACAAGGTGATGCCGGGAGAGTCAGCAGGGCTGGTGATGGAGATGTTCCCCTTCCGCATGCCGTCCCCCCTGAACGTGCTCAAGAAGACATGGCTGCGCATCAAGGACTTTCTCTATGTGGCGGCGCCGCTTATCGTGGCGGGGAGCGTGATCCTTGGTTTGCTCTACGAGACGGACTGGATAACGCGGCTCACCACACCCCTGCGCCCCCTGGCGGAGTGGTGGCTGGGGATACCCGCCGTGGCCGTCCTCGCCCTCATACTGGGGTTCCTGCGCAAGGAGCTGGCGCTGGCCTTGCTGGTGGTGCTCGCCGCCCGCGTCATTCCCGGGGTGGCCGAGGATTCCACCCTGCTTGATTTCATGACCCGCGGCCAGGTCTTCACCTTCGTTCTGGTGTGCTCCGTGTACATACCCTGCGTGGCCACCCTGGCGGTGCTCTGGAGGGAGCTGGGGGCGAGGGATTCCCTCCTCATCACCGCGGCCACCGTCATCCTCTCCTTGCTCCTGGGAGGCCTGGCCCATCTCGTGCTGGCGCTCTTCTGATGAGGGAGCCCGGCAGGGGGCGGGGAAAGCGGCAGCGGCGCCCTTACCGCGCTCTCCCGCGTCGATGGCCGTTAGCCGTTCGTGTTAAAATTCTCCCGAGAGGGTCGGCGGAAAGCGGAGACATGCGGGAAGCCCTTTACTACGAGAAGCTGGATGGGGAGCGGGTGCACTGCCTGCTGTGCCCCCAGGACTGCGTGATCGCCCCCGGCAAGAAGGGGTTCTGCCGCGTGCGGGCGAACGTGGACGGGGTACTCTACGCGGAGAACTACGAGCAGGCCATGGCCCGGTCCATGGATCCCATCGAGAAGAAGCCTCTTTACCATTTTTATCCAGGACAGCCCATCTATTCCCTTGGCACGCGTGGCTGCAACCAGCGTTGCGATTTCTGCCAGAACTGGCACATGCTGGAAGATGACGCTCCCACCGGCAAGCTGGCCGTACGCGACGCGGTGGAGGATGCCCTCCGCCGCCGCTCGCTGGGCATCGCCTATACCTACAACGAGCCCACCATCTGGTACGAGTTCGTCCTGGAATGCTCCCAGCTGGCCAGGGAAAAGGGGCTGGTCAACGTCCTGGTGACCAACGGGTCCATCAACCCCGAGCCGTTCGCGCGCCTGGCTCCCTACGTGGACGCCATGAACATCGACGTGAAATCCATGGACCCCGAGTTCTACCGCAAGATATGCAAGTCCAAGCTGGAGCCCGTGCTGGCGACCTGCCGGGCGGCGCGGGAGGCAGGTATACACGTCGAGATAACCAACCTGGTGATCCCCACCCTCAACGACTCCGACGAGCTCTTCACGCGCCTGGTGGACTTCGTGCACGGGCTGGGACCCGAGGTGCCCCTCCATTTTTCGGCCTACTTCCCCGCCTACAAGATGACCATCGAGCCCACGCCCCTCGCCTCCCTCCTGCGGGCGCAGGGGATAGCCCGCGAGAAGCTGCACTATGTCTTCCTGGGCAACGTGGCGGCCGCCGACGGATCGCACACCTACTGCCCGCAGTGCGGCAACCTGCTCATCGCCCGCCGGGGGTACGCGGTCACCATCGAGGGCATAGAGGAGAAGAGATGCAACCGGTGCGGGAGAGCGGTGGACGTGGTCATGTGAGGCGACCGCGGTCACGCCCGCCCTCACCGCCCGGGGCAGATCCCCAGCGGCGCTGGGGAAGGGCGAGAGGGAAATTCCAGGCCTTGGGAAGGACGGTCAAGGTGGTGGTCATCCTGCTCCTGCCCCTGCTCTTCCTGGTCTGCTCGGTGCCCACCGGCTTCCTGCTGGAGGGCCCGGGACCCTCCTTCGATCTGCAGTCGGGCATCACCGTGCGGGGGGCGCGTACCTACACCGCGCGGGGAGAGCTCGTACTCACCTCCGTAAGCCTGTGGGAGTCCCGCCTGTTTCATCACCTGGCGGACCTTTGCGGCCGGGATTATCGCATGCTTGCGGCGAGGGAATACCTGGGAGAGGGATTGGACGTGGAGGAGCAGGACAGGGTGGACGAGGCGGTGACCCTGCTCAGCCGCAACAGCGCCGCGGTGGTGGGCCTGCGGGAAGCGGGCGTGGAGGTCGAGGTGGAGGAGCTGGGCGTGCTGGTGGTCTCCGTGGAGAAGGGATATCCGGCGGAGGGCAGGCTGAGGGCGGGGGAGGTCATCGTCTCCGTGGACGGCGTCGCGGCGAGAAACGCCGTGGAACTGGGGGAGCTCGTCGCTGCCGCGCCGGAAGGGGGCCAGGTGGTCCTGGGCGTGCGCGGGATGGACGGGGACGCCTTGCACGCCGCGTGGGAGGGCGGCGAAGATGTGGAACTCTCCGCCCTGCTCAGCGGCGAGGTGCGGGAGGTGAGCGTCTCCCCCGTCTGGGAGCCGGAGCTGGCGAGGAGGGTGATCGGTGTCTCCACCCGCGATTATTTCGACTACACGTCGGGGGTTAGAGTGGAGTGGGAGATGGAGGCGGTCAAGGGACCCTCGGCGGGATTGATGCTGGCCCTCTCACTGGTGAACGCCCTCACGCCGGAGGATATCACGCGGGGCCGCAAGGTGGCTGGAACGGGGGAGATCTTTCCCGACGGCAGGGTAGGCCCCATAGGCGGCCTCCCCATGAAGATCCGCGCGGCGGAGGCGAGGGGGGCGGAGGCGTTCCTCTACCCGGCCGGAAACCGGGAAGACCTTGTGGGGGTGAGCACCTCCCTGCGGCTCGTTCCGGTGGAGAACCTGGAGGATGCGCTGCGCGCGCTTTCCGAGCAGGGATAAAAGCCGGTCCGGCGGTCGTGACCTACGCAAAAAATAAAGCTTTGGTTTACATTGAGACATATGCTCCCCTGAGCCGATTTGACGCATTTCCTACCTGTCGTTGAAGGAATATCGCGGGCGGCGGCGAAATTCAAAGCGAGGCAAGGGCATAATTGGCGGAACAAAATCGCCATATTTTCCGTCAATAGTGTTAGAATGTAGGTGGAGATTAGGGAGAGGTTGCGCTATAATGATTATTCCGTATCTCTGGATGAATTGAGGTGGTTGAGAGCATGAAGCCAGCGGGAATCGAGAACCAGAGCCTGTCGGACATCATGGAGGATATGCGCAAGCTGGTGGGAAAGGTGGTGCGCATCTCCGTTAAGGAATCCAAGCCCAAGACGCACTGGGAAGAAAGAGAAGGGGTGATCGAGGGGGTTTACCCCACGGTGTTCCTCTTTCGCTTTAAGAACCGCCGTAACGTGGACGAGCGGGTTGCATACAGTTACATAGACGTGGCCATCGACGACGTGAAGATCCTCAAGAACTGAGCCCTTCTACGGCCAAACATCCCCCGCCGCAGGTGGACACGGCGGGGGATGTTTTAAAGGTAAGGTTTAGCTTTACATAAAGGGGACGCTCGCCTCGGCTGGGAGGATGTCGGCTTGATCTACATAGGAACCGCGGGCTTCAGCTACCAGGACTGGAAGGGCGCCTTCTATCCCGAGGGGCAGGATAAGAGTTACATGCTCGAGTACTATTCCTCGCGGTTCCCGGTGGTGGAGGTGAACAGCACCTGGCACGCGTTGCCCTCGCCGCGCACCCTCCACTCCATGGCCCGCAGGACCCCGGTGGAATTTCAATTCATCGTAAAGGTTTACCAGGGCCTCACCCACAAATACCGGGACAACCGGGAGGACTTCGCGCGCTTCCTCGAGGTCATCCGACCCCTGGAGGACTACGGGAAGCTGGCCTGCCTGCTGGCACAGTTCCCGTGGGGATTCAAGAACGCCCCCGCCAACCGCGACTACCTGCGCCTCTTCAGGGAGCTGCTCCCCTCCCAGGACCTGGTGGTGGAATTCCGCAACGAGGGGTGGATCACCGATGAGACCAGGGAACTGCTGCGGGATATGCGCATGGGCTTCTGCTGCGTGGACGAGCCGCGCCTCAAGGGGCTGGTGAAACCGCACGTCATTCTCACCTCGCACATAGGGTACGTGCGCTTTCATGGAAGGAATTACCAGGCATGGTGGGATCGCAACCGCCAGTCCTGGGAGCGCTACGACTACCTCTACGATGAGGAGGAGTTGCGGGAATGGGTGCCCGGCCTGCTGTCCCTTGACGGGGAGGCGGAGAGGACCTACGCCATCTTCAACAACCACTACCGCGGGAAGGCTCCCCGCAACGCCGTCATGCTGGCCTCCCTCCTCCCCCCGGAGAAGGTGGCGCCCCTGCGGGTAGAGGAGAAGACCGGACGGCTCTGGGAGGAGCGAAGCGGGGATTAGCCGCCGGACTGCTCTCGCTCAGGGCACCGTGTCGGTACCCAGGTCCTCGCGGAGCTTGTCGAGGATCTTGCGCAGCAGGCGCGAGACGTGCATCTGGGATATGCGCAGCTCCCTGGCGATCTCCATCTGGGTGAGGCCGCGGAAGAAGCGCATGTAGACCACCTTCTGCTCCCGGTCCGTGAGGCGGGACAGGAGCTTGGCCAGGGCGTCGCGGTCCTCCGCCAGGGAGAAGTCGTCGTCCTCCCCGCCCAGGTAGTCGAGGAGGCAGAAACCGCGGTCCTCGCCGTCGTTGAGGTAGATGGTATCCAGGCTGAGGTAATTGGCGGCGTACGAGCTCTCCAGGATCTCCACCACCTCCTCCAGGCTGAACTCCAGGTGCTCGGCCACCTCCTGCAGGGTTGGCGAGCGGTGCAGCTCCTGGGTGAGCTGGTCGATGGCCTGGTTGAGCTCGAGGTCGCGCATCTGCAGGCGGCGCGGGATACGGATTGCCCATCCCTTGTCGCGGAAGTAGCGCTTCAGCTCTCCCACGATGGTAGGGGTGGCGTAGGTGCTGAACTCCACGCCGCGGTCCAGGTCATAGCGGTCGATGGCCTTTATGAGGCCCACGAAACCCACCTGGAGGAGGTCCTCCAGGGGCTCCCCGCGGTTGGCGAACTTCCTGGCCAGGTACTCCACCAGGTGGATGTTGAGGGATATGAGCTCGTCCCGGACACGTGAATCCCCGGTCTCGCGCAGGAGCTTGAACAGCTCCCGGATCCTCTCCCGCCTCTCTTGCCGTCGATCTTCTTCCCTCACGGAGCAACTCCTCATGGAAGGACGCGCCTCGAAGAAGCTCTTCCTAACCGGGTAATTTCGTCCGCAAGGAAATGCGGCAGGCAGCCTCCTCCCTCTGCAGGTCCACCTGGTCGACGACGGACTCCATGATCATGCGGCTGAATGACTCGGGCATCACGGAACGCGCTTCGCCGTTCGCGGCCAGTTCGGATTTAAGGACGATTTCAAGGTACTCCTTTCCGGGGTCTATTTCAACTTCCAGTGAGGAGTCGCGGGGGGCGTGGGCGATGGCGTAGTTGCTGGCCTCGTCCACGGCGATGCGCAGGTCTTCCAGCCGGGAGAGATCGAAGTGCATGCGGCTGGCGATGAGGTAGACGCTCAGGCGGATGAGCTGGCGCGAAAAGGGCTCGGCGGGGAGGCGCAAGCGGACGATCTCGCCGTTCTCTTCCATGTGCCTTCACCTCCCGGACCCCGCGGTTTGCTACACTCCGCGGCCACCTCGAGTCCACGCCGCGGCCGCTTGCGGCCATTCCGTGGTCTCGCTGCAGTCACGCTGCAGACACGCTATAGTTTTTCCCAAAGGGCGGCATCTCAAACTTGATAAGCCGGCGGCGCTTCGTGTTAAATGTAAGGTGAGCAAGGCGGAAGAGGATACCTTGGGAAAGGAGAGGACTTGAAGGAAGAGGGGGATATCTTTTTTCGCACCCAGGTCAGGGAGGTTGAGGGAATACCGGTCATCGAGCTGGAGGGCGAGGTGGACCTCTCCACTTCGCCGGCCTTCAAGGAAGAGGTATACAAGGTCATAGAGTCCGGTAAACGCGACGTGGTCATCGACCTGGACGGCCTGGATTTCATGGATTCCACCGGCCTGGGGGTGCTGGTTGCGGTGCTCGAGAAGACAAGCGTGGAGGGGGGGAGCGTGCGCCTGGTGTGCAGCAAACGCAACATCCTCAAGGTCTTCGGCATCACCGGGCTGGACAAGGTCTTCCCCATTTACGATAATCTGCAACGGTGCCTTGACGGTTGAGGGAGCCCCTCCCGCCGCCCTCTCGGACACGCGCTGAAGGGGAAGAACGATAAGGGTGGAGGAGATAAGGGCGGAGAAGCGGGCCGGCGAGGGATGACGGGCGGCGGGCGGCGGCTCGTTGAAAAGAGGATTTACGTAATCTGGATGACGTTGCGGGGGAGTACCCGAGTGGCCAAAGGGGACGGACTGTAAATCCGTTGGCGCAGCCTTCGATGGTTCGAATCCATCCTCCCCCACCAGAATAAAGAAGCAGGCCAGGTGCGATACCATCTGACCTGCTAAGCATTCTCACGAACACCAGCCAGATTCGTGGTCCGATACGTGGGGCAAGTTGAAGAGGAAGAGTCCTCACCCTGGGAGAGATGATCGCGGGCACAAGAAACGGCTATTTTGGTTGGACGTTGATGGCGAGATCTCCGTCCTCGGTGATTCCCCATCCCAATTCTCCTTGGCGGCCGGAAGAGAGCTCGTACAGCCCTTGGGCTAATCCCGCCACCATTTGGCTCATGCAAGGGTTTTCCAGGCGCATCTGGAGGCCGTTCGCATCGAAATCGAACTCGACGATGTTGCCCAGGCCGCGCCATGCGAATTCCGTGCGGAAATCACCGACGCCTTTCACTTCCTCGACGGAAAAGAAGCCTTCGACCACGAGGCTTCTTTGCGCTTCCACGATAGCATCTCCGATGTCATCGCCGAGCTCATCGATGAGCTCGGCGATGATGGCCTCCTGCGTGGCGGTGCTGACGATTATCATGCGCCGGCCGCTGTTCCTGTTTATTATGACCCCCCGGTCCAGCTCCCATACATAATCGGACAAGATGGCCGGTCCGCCGCAGGTACCGCATCTCGGCAATTCTATGTCTCCCGCCTTATATGATGGAGGCTTGCGCTTCAGCCGTTCGGCAAAACGAACATCATGAGGTGATATGCGCCCGGTCACCTCGTAATCACCCGGCGCTATTTCCTTATATGTGACGGACATCTCGCGCCCGTCTATGGCCTCGAAAGCGCCGGCGAAGTTCCCGAGGAAATGAGGTAGGGAAAAGGGCTCTATTACGCGCAACTTGATATAGTCGTCCTTTCCTCTCCTCCTGCGGTAGGAAACCAGCCTCAAGTCGCCTTTGCCATTTAGTTTGCCGATGTTCATTTGATCGCGGATCATTGACTTTGTGCCCGTAAACTTGAGTACGGCTCTGAGGGGGCCCGGCAACGACTTGATAACGGATTCATACGTGGATCTGCGCTGGCTTTCGACTATTATGGGTTCGATGGAGATGCCCATGATCCGCTCAACACCCTCAAAGGTCCTCCGCAGGCTTTCACTCTCGATAAAGACTACCCGGTGATCGGGTTTGTTGTCTTCGAGGATGGCGCCATTCGGTAGCCAAGTGTTATGTTCAACCACAAAGCGTGGGGCCCCACACTCCGGGCAGAGCGTTGCTTTTGACATTTCGACTTTTCCTCCTTTTCAATTCACTGGTGACCTGCAGTCGTCGGAATCCGGCCGGATTCCAGTTTGTTTATCGGAGTTTCCCTATTCATACATAAATGGTATTGCCGCCGTGAGTCTGCTCGAGAAAAGGCCTCCATCCGATGCACATCGGAGAGAGTGATCGGGATGCGGAAAATCAAGCGAGATGGAAAAGACGATCCGCATAAGGGGACTTCAGTTTCTCGGTATATCACCGTATTTTTGAACCGGAGTACCGGGACGGCTCGAACCCATCCTCCCCACCAGGAATAAAAGAGCAGGCCAGAGGGCTGTTACTCTAGCCTGTTAGCTGCGCCTTATAACCAGCAGGTGGCCCAGTTTCTTGTTAGATCAACGGTGACTTGGAAACAAGGCCAGCGCATTCTCCCGCTCGACGGCTTTGAGGGTTTCATCGTCGAAACCATCATGGGATTTCAACCCTGCAATCGCTAAAGCGGTCGCGACCTCGGGCGCGAACGGGTAGTCGCTGCCAAACAATATATGTGAAGGTTCAGCAAGTTCTTGAAGCGACCGCAGCGAGAATGGGAAAGTTGACAATGCTGTGTCATAATAAAATCGCTTCAAATAGGTTAAACAACCTTTAGGAATACGCTCCTTATGCTTGAACACCTGTTCGCTCAATATCATCCTGCCGGCTATATACGGAATTGTGCCTCCAGCATGGGCAAGGATGATCTTAATGTCCGGGCACCGTTCACAGGTGCCCCCAAAAACAAGATATGCAGCCGCGCGAGTTGTCTCAAAAGGCGCCTCCACCATGAAAGGAAGCACTCCAGTTTTTGATTGTGTGATTCCAGTAGGAACCCCGGGATGGAGAAAAACCACCGTCTTTCTCCTGTTCAACTCCTCGAACAGCTCGTTGAACTCGGGCTCGCCGAGATATATACCATCTGCATTCGAAAGTAATGTGACTCCTTGAAGTTTTAGCACATCGAGGGCGTACTCCAGCTCCAGGAGGCTACTTTCCACATCGGGCATTGGCAATACGGCGAAAGCTCCGAAACGCCCAGGGTAGCAACTGATCAGTTCCGCTGAGTACTCGTTGCAGCTGCGTGCGAGCGCGCGCCTGATGTTTGGTCTGCCGAAATATACCGATGGCGCGGAGATTGATGTGATTGCTCTTTCTATGCCCAGGCGCTCCATTGCCTCGACAGCACTCTCGGCATCCCAGCTCCTAGGGGGCTCGCCTCCGAAGCCCTGCTCGACTCCATGCCGAACCATGGTTCTTACGTATTCAGAAGGGAGTATGTGATGATGTACGTCGATACGATACATATCTATGGTCTTTTCACCCTTTTTGTGAATACATAATGGTATATCCCTTTAGCCGACCCACGTCATTCCCCCTTAGCCTTTTCCAAAGAACGTACTTAACGGGTAGAGCCATCAGCGCGAGGAGGGTTCGGTCACGCTGAAGTCGAATCTCGACATCTCCAGCAGGGCGTCGATGAGCTCGTCTTCGCTATAATGCGGGTACATGGTCAGAATGAAATGGGCGGTCTCCAGGAATCCCACCATAATGTGGCTCATGAGCTCGATATCCCTCTCGGATGGGGAGGGATGAATGAGATTCATTTCGACAGCGCCACTTATGTCGTGTTTGACGGTATCGTAAACTGAGGTATATATTTCCCTTCTCTTGGCATCTAATCGGGGATCGTCCTCAACTGCCATACGCAAGACTTGCAACATGTCTATGAACTGGGGGTGGGACTTCGTGATCACTTCGTATCTTTTGCGCAGTCGCCGTATGGGATTTTTCTCGTTCTTGATCTCCTCCCATACATCCTTGAACATAGCGTCGAAAACCTGGTCTACACATTCGATGAAAAGAGCTTTTTTACTTGGAAAATATATGTAAAATGTGCTTTGACCAACTCCTACGGCACTGGTTATGTCGGATATTTTTGTCTGATTGTATCCCTTGCGGGCGAAGACATCCACAGCTTTGAGAATCAGCTGCTGCTTCCTGTCTGATTTATTGTCGGCATTGTCTCCAGCTTTCTTCCCTTTATGCCGTCCGGGTTGCAATTCCTCTCTTATCAATGCGACGCAGTAGCCCTTTTCCTTAAGCTCCTTTATGCGCATCAGTTCCTCGATATGTTCTGTGCCGTAATAAGCCATTGTCTTTCCGGTACGTTTTGGGGGAGACAACAAGCCTTCCTGGAGATAGTAGTGGATCGTTCTCCTCTTGAGGCCTGTTATGCGTTCCAGGTCCGACATGCGTAACGGCCTATTCTCCAGCATTTGGCCTCCTTTATAATACTATTCATTATTGTACACATTATGATATGGGAGTTTTATGGTCATGTCAAGGAATGATTAAGCGAATATTATTTATTGAACGAGTCGAGACAACATCGTTTTTAACCTGCTTAATGCGGATAAGGCACTTTATAATTTCCGACCAGGATAAAATCAGGGCGGGGCCAGAGATGCTCGATTTCGCGTTACATTAGCAATTAGACTGAGTGATATATCATATTATAAGAATGATTATTCATTCTCCTTATTATATTAATAAGAAGAATGAAGGGGCTTGAATAAAAGATATCATGTTGAGAACAACCATTTTAGCAGTTTAAAGAAGAACCTTGACAAATACAAAAAGGGCCATTAGTATTAAAGATGTTCCAAAGGATCTTAACTGTACATCGATATAAGAAATAAAAATGTATAGTAAGGTATAGAATTGAACAATGGGAACAGATCAACAGAAGGAGGTGTTTGGGATGGCTTTCGATGCGCCCGAAAACGTGACGATTGAGGAATTCTTCAAGGAATATCTCTACAAAAAGATGATGGAATTGAGGGAAAGTGCAGACCTTTCATGGATGGCCGGGAAGGAATACACGGCAAATTATGAGGTGAACGGATCTCGCTATGGAATGAGGATAAAAGACGGCACAGACCTGGAGGTGATAAACGGAGGGATAGAAAATGGCATGCTCGAGATAAAGATGAGTGAAAAATTCTGGAGGGAAATGGCTACTGGAAAGATAGAAAGCGGTATGGAATCTTATATACTCCCCGGAGGTAGCGACGCGGACAGAGATCGCTACAACGCGCTTCAGGACATAAAGGGCACCCTGAAGATCAATATGGAGATAGGCGACGAACTGGAGGAGATCTCCATGGTCTTAAATGGCGGCTCTCAGCCGGAGGCAAGGATAACCATTGCGCTCGAGGACTTCGTTGCCTTAAACAGGGGAGAGACGGATGGGCCATCGCTGGTTATGAGCGGAAAACTCAGGATTGATGGTGATATTTCTTTTCTCCTCGCGGTACAGGAGCTGCTCTAGAGGACGAGAAGCTCGCTTCGACGGCCTTTCAAGGCTAACGAACGAAGATCGTGAATGGCTTTAAGAGATAAGACCAGGGCCGTGGGGGAGCCTGCATTTTCTGAAAGGGGGGAAAATGTCCGAGAAATTAATAGGGGGTGAAGGCAATAAAACGCAATACCCTGAGCTGTTCGAGCCGATCATGATCGGCAACTGCGAAATAAAGAACCGTATCGTGATGGCACCCATGAACGTTCTTTTCTCCAAGGATAATCGGGGTTATGTCAACGATCAGATGGTATGTTATTACTGCGCGAGGGCCAAAGGCGGGACGGGGTTGATCATCACCGAGGCTGTGATGGGAACGAAACTGGCGTCGAAGTTTCCCTATACCACAAACCCGCATCTCTTCAATACAACTCATGTCCCTGGCCTCGAGGAGATAACGGAGGCGATCCACGACTGCGGCTCCAAGGTCTTCATCCAACTGTCCATAGGATTCGGCAGACAGGGGCATAATCCCGATCATGAACCGCCGCCGGCCCCCTCACCCATTCCCTACAGGCACGACGAGGATTTCCTTAGACGTATCCCTAAAGGGTTTCTGGAGAAGATAAACAGCAACCCATCCTTCTTAGATGCCAGGATACCCAGCGTTCTCCAGGCGGATATGCCTCGGGAGATGTCACTGGAGGAAATCAAGTCGGAGATCAAGGAGTTCGGCCGGTCCTGTGTCCTAGCGATGATGGCCAACTTCGACGGCATCGAATTGCATGCACCCCACGGTTACCTGGAGCATCAGTTTCTTTCTCCCCGATCCAATAAAAGGACGGACGAATACGGCGGTTCGTTGGAGAACCGTATGCGCTTCTTGATCGAGATCTACGAGGAAGCGCGCAGGATGGTGGGGGACAAGACCCCCATCGGGATCAGGCTCTCCGGGGACGAGCACATGCCGGACGGCATCGGCCACGATGAATTGAAGCAGGTGGTAAAGAGGTTGGGCGAGATGGGAATCGACTATGTCCATCTCTCCGATGGTTCATACGAAGCCTTGAAATACTTCTTCCCTGACGAGGATAACCTCCATCTGTTGGAGGAGGCTCAGGGCTTCAAGTCGCAACTGCCTGAGAACGTGCCGGTTATCAGCGTATCCATTCATGACCCTGCGCTGGCCGCTCAGGCGATAAGGGAAGGCAAGTGTGACATGATTTCACTGGGGAGGCAGTTGCTGGCGGATCCGGCCTGGACGTCCAAGGTTAAGGGGGGGAAGAAATTCAAGAAATGCCTCAGGTGCAACGACTGCTTGGTACGCACCGCCATGTCTTTGCCCGTGAGGTGCAGGCTCAACCCAGACCTAGGCAAGGAGAGATACGTATCGGAATTTTGGCCTCCCAAAAGGATGCGCGGACGGAATATCGTCAACATCCCTGACCTCAATGTGGATATGTCTACATCTGTGATGAATTTCTTGTTGGGGCAGAAGAAAAGGGCTGAAGCTTCGGGTCAAGTCAATACCCAGAAATGAAACGACACGAAAGCTTGTAACGAAAAGGAGGGTTCAAATGAGCATTAAAGGGAAAGTGGCCTTTATCGGGTACGGAGATATCCCGGTAGGCAAATATCCGGAAAGGACCTCGGTGCAGCAGGCAATACAGGTGTCCTTAATGGCCATGGAGACGGCTGGGCTGGAGCCCGAGGCCGTAGACACCATCCTGACCACGAGGTCCTACGCCGACCAGGTGTATGACTGGGGCATAGGCCTTTTCGGGGAGGAAATAGGGATGCGGAGCAAGTTGGAGTTCCAGATGTACGCGGGCGGCTCCTCCAGCTCGGCTATGATCAAGGTCGCCGCCGGGCTTATCCTTTCCGGCCAGTCTCAAAACGTCCTCATGGTGGCCTCCAACAAATGGGGCACCATGAAGAGGGAGGCGGCCGTGGACAAGCTGGCAAACCTCCATCACGAGGACTGGGAAAGGCCCTTCGGATTCTTCCAGATCGGGGCGGTGGCTTTACAGATGAAGCTGGCTTTCGTCTATGGTCTGGTCACGCCAGAGCAATCCGCCGCGGTAGCCGTGTCCAATCGCAAGTGGGCGGCGATGAATCCCAACGCCATGTATCGCGACCCCATCACCATCGAGGACGTGCTTAACTCCGGTTTCGTGGCCGACCCCATCCATGTCTTGGAATCCCCTCCACTGGCCGATGGAGCGGCGGCACTCATCATGACCTCTGCCGAGAACGCAGAGAAGCAGGTAGACCAGCCCGTTTACCTCCTGGGTGCGGGCAGCTCCTTTTCCTTTTCCAACGTCAGCCAGGCCAAGATAAGCGCCATGGAAGGGCAGCAACTGGCCGCTAAGGACGCTTATGAGATGGCCGGCTTGGGGCCGGAGGATATAGACGTGGCCTCCATTTACGAGCCCTATCCCCTGGGTACCCTTTCCTGGCTGGTTTCCCTAGGGCTGAAAAAGAACTTGACAGAAGCAGGACAGTGGATGCTGGAGGGCGGCGGCGCCCCTGGCGGGGAACTTCCCGTCACCACCGATGGCGGCATGCTTTCCCGCGGCCACTGCGCCATTGCCGGAGGGATGCTCTTCGTTGTGGAAGCTATTAGGCAGCTGCGGGGCGAGGCCGGGGAGCGCCAGGTCAAGAACCCGGAGATTGCGGTGGCGACGGCCATGGGCGGCGTGGGCAATAGCGCCTTCGTGGAAATCCTTGGCATCAATCCCTAAAAGGATATAGCACGATGAAAAAGGAGGATGTCATGACATACACCAAACCACTTCCCAAGATCAGGCCCTATACCAAGGAATTCTGGGAAGCAGCTAAGAGAGGGGAGCTTCTCATCCAGCATTGCGATGACTGCAACCGCAACATCTTCTATCCACGTGCGGTCTGCCCAAGGTGCAAGGGAAAGAACGTCAGGTACATCAAGACCTCGGGCAGGGGGAGGCTTTTCAGCTTCAGCTTGGTGGAAAAAGGGGCACCCCCCGATTTCAAGGAAGATGTGCCTTACGTAATATGCTTGGTGGACCTGGATGAGAAGGTGCGTATTGGCAGCATGCTAGTGGGCTACGACGACTACTGGGCACTCAAACCGGGCATGGAGGTGGAGGTGGTATTCCACCCTGTAACTGAGGAGATCAGCCTACCCAAGTTTAAACCGGTCGGCTCTGAATTCGTATTTCCTGAGCAGAACCAAAGTGAGGAGGGAACCTGAAATATGGACATCCCGCAATTTGAGAATCTGCGATGCGAGGTCGAGGACGGAGTCTGCTGGCTCACAATCGACAACGAGGGCATGCAAAACGCCCTTACCGACCAGATACAACAGGATCTGATAACCGCTTTCAGGGAGATTAATCATGACCGCTCTATATGGTCTGTGGTTCTGACTGGAGCAGGTGAGCGTGCCTTCAGTTCCGGTGGCGATATCAGCCTTTTCACCAAGCTTGATAGGGTGGGTCTATGGGATTTCATGAAAAATAGAGGCGCGGAGATCTGCAGGCTCATTGAGAACTTGGATAAGCCGGTCATCGCCATGGTCAACGGTTATTGTTATGCAGGGGGGCTTGAGCTGGTGCTCTGCTGTGACATCGTCTACGCTTCCGAGACGGCGAAGTTTGGCCTTCTGGAGGGACGCCTGGGCATACTGCCGGGTTGGGGCGGAACCGTCAGGCTGCCAAGAGCTGTCGGCCCGCGCTACGCCAAGGAAATGATCATGACTGCGAAGCGTGTCGATGCCTGGGAGGCGCAACGGCTGGGACTGGTCAACGCGGTTTGCCCTCCGGATAAACTCAAGGACGAAGTGTTAAAGCTTCTGGATAGGATGAGAATGGTGAGCCCCCTGGCCATTCAGGCGTGTAAAACGGTGATCAATACCACGTTGCATCTGGATAATATGGACGCCGCTATGGGGGTGGAGCGTGGGGCTAATATGTGGCTAAGCACCACCGCGGACGCTGCGGAGGGAGTGATCGCATGGATACAAAAGCGTGACCCTAAATTCAAGGGTGCCTGAGGATTGAAGGAAAGGAAAAATGCCATACTACGGTTGGGATGAGGAACATATCAACATGGTGCGCGCTTCTATAAGGGAATTCTGCGAGAAAGAGTTGAGCCCGGAATACGTGCGCTGGATGGACGAGAATTGTGATTTCCCTCCCGATGACCTCTGGAAGAAGCTAGCCGATTGGGGGGTCTTCGAGCGAGGCCTTGGAGGCACGCCTTATGACTACCTGGTCATCCAAGAGGAGATAGCCACCGCATCGGTAGCGGTAATGCTGGCTATAGGTGCCTCCGTCTCTTTTGGGCAGGGCTTCATCTTCATGTTGGGCAGTCCGGAACAGAGACGGCAGTTTCTAGGCCCGCTTTTCAAGGGCGAGGTAAAGATGTGCATGGCCTTGACTGAGCCCGGCGGAGGGACGGACATCCTGGGTGCTCTTAAAACTACCGCCGTGCTTGATGGGGATGAATGGGTCATCAATGGACAGAAGATATTTATAACGGCCGCTCACGTTGCTGATTACATCATTACCATCGCCATTACGGATAAGAATGCCGCTGACCCTCGGGAATCATGGTCCATTTTCATGGTGCCCTCAAACACGCCGGGACTGACCATCCGCAAGATTCCCAAGCTTGGCTGCCATGCCTGCGCCTGTTGCGAGATTTTCTACGACAACGTGCGGATTCCTAAAGACAATCTACTCGGGCCCCTGAATAAGGCCTACCGTTTTCTGGTGCAGGGCAGGGTGGATAAGGGATCTTCTGGCGGAAAGGATTCTGGCCGGGGGAAGTCAAGCAGCGGTTCGCAGGGCTCCAACCTGGCCATGGCCCTCCTCAATCAAGAGCGCGTGAGCACGGCCATCCTGTCTCTAGGGATCGCCAATGCGGCTTTTCGTGATTCGTTGAAATATGCTAAGGAAAGGCATGCTTTTGGTAAGCCTATCGGTCAGTTCCAGATAATACAGCACTACCTGGCCGAGATGGCCATTCAGATAGAGAACGCCCGCAATCTGATCTATGGTACGGTTGCCTTAGGCCTGCTGGGAAAGCCTGCTCATATGCAGGCTCAGATGGCAAAAGTGGTGGCTGCCCGTGCATCTGAATATTGCGCCATCAAGGGAATGGAAATTTATGGGGGCTACGGTTATGCCATGGAGTATGACATACAGCGCCACTTCCGCGATTATAAACAAATGGTCTTTGCTCCCATCACCGACGAGATGGCCATGAATCAGATTGCTCGCATGCTGGGCCTGCCGAAGAGTTATTGACGGGTTAACTGCGAGCCGTCAGCCATTAGGCCAAGTATGCATGGCATGGAGGATGGTTTGGTAAGCAAGCACCGTATATCGGGATGGAGACTCACAGAGCTTAGGAACGAGTATCACCCGAGGGGGGATTAAGACAAGAGGAAGAGAGGAGGGTGGAATGATATATCTAGGCGACATTCCAATGCTCAATGCCAGGCGGTTTCCCAACCACGAAGCGGTGGTGTTCGAGGAAACCCGCTTCAAGTGGCCTGAGTTCAACCGGAGGGTGAATCTCCTCGCCAACGGCCTGGTATCCATGGGATTCGGGAAGGGTGACCATGTTGCGGTGCTCGCCGAGAACTGCCATCAATACATGGAGATATATTATGCCCTGGCCAAGAACGGCATGGTGGCCGTCCCTCTCAATTACCGCCTTTCAGAGCGGGAACTCACCTATATCATCGACCACTCAGAGGCTGAAGGGATGTTCGTTGGAGGTGATTATCTGGAGCTGATTGGCAAGTTGCAACCTCAACTGGAGGGCATCAGGGAATACATCAGCATCGAGGGGGATGCAGAGAGAATGACTCCATACGAGGATGTCCTGCGCATGGGAACTGAAGACGAACCAGACTGGGAAATTCTGGACGAGAACGACATGATTATCCTTATGTATACGGGCGGCACCACTGGATTGCCCAAGGGCGTCATGATCTCTCACCGCAATCTCCTCTCTGCATTGATGGGGATCGCAATCTCCCAACGTGCGATGATCCTGCCGGGCCTGAAAACACTGTTCGCACTACCTTTTTTCCATATCTCCAACTGGCAAGCGTTTTTCTTCCATATGATGGGCGGGTGCGTGGTCATTAGCCGTGGCGCCAAGGCGGAGAGCGTCGTGAGGCAGATTATTGAAGAAAAAACGGTAGTCGTTAACCTTGTACCAACGGTGTACATAAACATGCTGGAGATACCGGGCATAGAAAAAATGAGTTTCCGCCATGTGGCGAGTTTCTCCGTGGCCGGTGCCCCCATAGCTTCGGAAGCCATGCAGAGATGTATCGAGGTCTTCGGGCTGAAGCTAAGAAAGGGATACGGCCTCACCGAAGCTGCTTCAGCCGTCTCCAGCCTGGATGTCGATGACTATTCTATGGAAGGAGACCCAAAGCTGGTGAAGCGAAGCGAATCGGTAGGGCGGGAGACTATAAACGCCAGGGTGAAGATACGCAGCGAGGATGGGAGTGAATGCGATACGGGCGAAATAGGCGAAATCACCGTATATGGGAAGAATGTCATGCTGGGTTATTGGAAAAATGAGGAACAGACTCGAAAGGCCCTGCGTAACGGCTGGTTATGGACGGGCGATATCGGCTATAAAGATGAGGATGGCTACATTTTCTTGGTGGACCGTAAGGGAGATATGATCATCTCTGGTGGGGAGAACGTCTATCCCAACGAGGTAGAGGAAGTTCTCTACCAACACCCTGCGATTCTTGAGGCAGCGGTATTCGGGGTCCCGCACGAGAAGTGGGGTGAGGCCGTACAAGCGGCAGTCGTGCTGCAGCCGGGGCAAAAAGCAACGGAAGAGGAAATAATCACCTTCTGCCGCGAAAGGCTAGCGGGTTACAAGACTCCCAGAGTAGTTCATATCGAGGATGAACTGCCCAAATCCACGGTAGGGAAGGTACTACGCCGCAAGTTGGCAGAGAAATACGGTAAAGGTTCATGAAAAGCAATCTGCTCTTAAGCGGGCAAGCTTCGATCGTGGGATCGAGACCCAGGAGGTTATTATGGGCGATGTTGCAGCTGAGAAGGACGACTATTTCAAAATAGACCCCGAATGCCACCTCGTAGGAGATATGGAGCCCGTTAAACATTTTCCAGGTGTCCAGATGTGGTGGAAGGCAATCAATTCCATCCAGAGGCCGCTGACTTCAGGAAACATGGCTGCTGCACTTCAGGGGACGGAGCCGTGGGAGCTGCAGAAGAATACGTCTCCGGATAACATCCTGCGTGCCATGGATAAGTACGGCGTGGATGTAGCTTGCCTTCTCCCGGAGTCGATGATGGATAGCACAGGTTATTCCAGCCGCTGGGCTACCAACGGTGAGATGGCCAAGGTGGTGGACGCGAATCCGGATCGCTTCATCTACGAGCCCAACCTCTCTCCCATTAAATTCCGGGGAGTGAAGAACGCTATTTGGGAGCTTGAGTACTGGGCGAGGGAAAGGGGCGCAAAGATCTTCAAATTTTACCCACCTGAAGATACATATATCAACGATGCCGATCTCTGGCCTTTCTATGAGAAAGCTGAGGAGCTAGAGATCGTTCTCTCCATACATACAGGCTTCTGTTGGGTTCCTCCGGGAAAGAGCAAATATGCCTTACCCATCCTGCTCGACGACGTGGCAAGGGACTTCCCAAATCTCAAAATCCTCGCCTTTCACATGGGCTATCCTTACTGTGACGATTTAAACATGGTGGCCATGGGTCACCCAAACATCTTCCTGTCCCTCTCTCTGCTGGTGCCGTGGGCCATAACGGCACCGCGCAAGTTCGCACACATCATAGGGGAAGCCTTGAGATTTGTGGGGCCCGGTAGGATAGTATGGGGTACCGATTACGCCGGTTTCGGCATGCAAATAGGTACCGCAGTGAGAGGCCTACGGGAATTTCAGATTCCGGAGGACATGCGCGAGGGATACGGCTACCCGGAGATCACGGTAAAGGACCGCGGAAAGATATTTGGCAAGAACCTGGCCGCTCTCCTCGGTCTTGAGACAAAACGCAGGGTGAATGCATAGGTCGATTCTTCTCTGAATGAGGGGGATGTAGCGGGTTAAATCGCATAAGCGTCAGGATTGCTTGTACGAATCGTACCATCTTTCGACAGGGGGTGGAACAATGTACCGAAAGATAATGGGTCTGGCATTAGTGTTTGCACTGTTCACCTTACTTATCCTTTCTACGTCCGGAGGGATATCGGTGGCATCAGGAACGGACGGGTCGGGGATTTTTCACACAGCGCTTCCGGATGGACCCTACCCTGTAGGAGTCAGAATTGACCATCTTGACTTCCAGGGTAGCGATATGCGCATCGTAACCTGGTATCCGGCCAGGGAAGTGGAGGGTGCGGAGCCATACGTAGCGTTAAACCCTGCACTAAACGTCAGAGTACAAGGGACTGGGATACTTAATGCCCCGCCCGACAGGTCTAAGGCCCCTTATCCCTTGATCGTCTTCTCGCCTGGCTTCAGCGCAGCTGCGGATAGTTATCTATTTTATACCGAGAACCTTGCAAGCTATGGCTACGTGGTTATGGGCATAGATCATCTGGACTGTGGTCGCGTAAATGAGGTGATTCTAAGCGGTTTGAAAGACATCATGCGTTACTTTTTCAGAATAATGACTCAAATAATCCAGGGAAATTCAAGTGATGCAGTGCTCATAGCCTTGTCGGGATGGTTTCGACCGACCGATTTCTGCTTAACATATAGACCGCAGCAGGAAGCTCTGGTGATCGACCAAGCCACGGACTGGAACAGGGATCATTCCTTCCCGCTTCACGGCATGATCGATGCCAGGAATATTGGGTTAACGGGCCACTCCTACGGGGCGTGGCAGACGCTACTTTTGGGGGGCATGACCATAAAGCCCAACCCCAATGTTCCTGCAGATATAAATACCGGATGCATGGCCGATCGTGACCCGGGTAATACAAAATCGGCCCAGGCATGGGCCCCAACCTACTCGCTGAAGGACAGGAGGGTAAAAGCAATAGTACCGCTGGCCCCACCTATCTTCAACCGGGACATCGCCACTAATGCTAAAGAGATAAGCGTGCCGATGATGATCATTACTGGTGACAGCCCGCAATGGGAGTCCACTTTCTATATGCAGAGGGAAGTGTACAAGGCCGCGCATAAAAAATCCAAGTACTTAGTGGTCATCAAGGATACCGATCACTTTGTGGTCTCCGATGTGTGCATGCCTTCGTATATGAGGTACATTCCCTTCCTTCCCATGAACAGCGGGCATTTTGACGAGAAAGCTCAGGCCTACAAGGACTATTCCTCCGCTTTCTTCGATCTCTACTTGAAGCACGATGCCAGCAGGGCGGATGTTTTGAAGGCGCCGAACCAGCCTTTCGTAAGCCAGGTATTGTATGAGATCAAGGGAGAAAAAAATAACGATACATGTAGGAGGCGGAATATAAGGTAAGCTGGAATATGATCACCGACACATGAAAGGAGAAGCGCCTTTTTAATGTGTACTCAGCGGGGCAAGGAGAAGATGTCGTCCAGCGTATCCAGAAGATCATCTACCGAATATCCTTGCCTCGGCCCAAGAGCAGTGGTGTCGTTTCCAGCCGCCCGACGGCAACCCAAAATGCGAACATCACTTTACTATACCAAGACATAAACCGCTGAAAATCGGTTAGTGTGATTGACGTCAACTAGATCTTCCTTTCGGCGACAACTAGAATTCCCGTTTTATCCAGCTTGTTATGCTTGCTTGGACTCCTTTTTCGTATCACCTCCCTCCGCCGATTTCTTCCTGCTCTT
>Ga0116210_1001062_pt1 | contig 22340 bp, 22 predicted proteins | sample TshhotsprinmetaG_FD_94483 | JGI IMG/M metagenome (GOLD analysis project Ga0116210, IMG submission 94483) | Hot spring microbial communities from South Africa to study Microbial Dark Matter (Phase II) - Tshipise hot spring metaG | ecosystem: Environmental > Aquatic > Thermal springs > Hot... | reverse complement strand
TAGTAGTCCCGATAATCCATGTCCTGGTATGTACAGACCTGGGTGCCATTACAGGCGGTGTAGGTGTCACCATCTTCATACCAGCCATCCAGGTAGTCACAATTTAACCAAATCTTATTGTGAGGCGATGTAGAAACTGTGTTGCCATCGTTATCCCGTGCTGTGACAATTATAGTTAGATTCGTGCCAGCTTGTTGCCCAGGTATGGTGGCTTCCCAGTATCCGTCCTGTGGTGTACCGCCGGTCTGTGTCATGGAAATAGTTTTAGAACCGTAGGTCAGGTTCACAGCGACCACACTTCCATCAGCATCGGTGACATGCGCCGTGATATTGACAGCCTCTCCAGGGCACGGGTGGTCGGAGGATTGCGCTATTCTTTCTATAACCGGTGGGGTCGCTACCGGCCCGGTTTCATTGAAGTAGCATTTGGCCGGACAGTAGTTGTCGCAAGTGCTTGTGCAAGGCTTGCAAGGCTTGGGCTTCGGAGTCCACATGACTAGGATGTCCTTCACTTCCAATGTGGCCCCACAGGGCCAAGTTATTGTTCCTACCTTCTTTGTATGGTAGGTCTTACCACGGATAGGACTGGAGAGAGGACCAAAGGTCAAGTCATCATTTGATAAGACACCGTTGACCCAAAGGTCAGCAACAAATACCACGCAATAGCGCCTGCTTTTTGCATTGTTATAGAACTTTACGAATACATCGGCGGTTGCGGTGCCATTTACGCCCGTGCATCCGTGGACAACAAGCCATATGTCTGTGACTGTCACGTCATTGGCGGTACATCCGCTGACACAACGTGGCCAAGAACCAACCCCTCCCCCTTTCGCATCGCCAAGCTTGTTATTGACGCTAGCGCTGACGCCGCTGATGTTGGCGTCAGCCTCGGCAGTAGTCTTTTCAGACATTGGGTCAAGCATTACTACCTTACGGATGGTGTCAACGTTGCCAAGTTTGTCAGTCACTGTCAGAGTTACGGTGTAGTTTCCGTAGCTGGAATACCAGTGTTTCGGGTTTTGTCTCTTGCTATGTCTGCTGCCGTCGCCAAAATCCCAATCGTATTTATAGGGCGGTACTCCGCCGCTACTCCGGTCTGTGAATTTAACGCCCTTGCTGCGACAGATAGAACACTCAACCTTGAAATCAAAGTCGGCAACAAGAGCCGGTTCACCGCTTGCGGTTTGATCAGCTGCTTCGTCGTCCGCAGCCTGACCCGTCTGTGTTTTGTCGTTCACAGGCTGGTCATCTGCCGTTTGGTTATCCACCTCTTCATTCTCTGGCGTCGGGCTGTTTGCCGTTTCACCACCCGCGGGCTGTTCATCTGGCTCTTGTCCGCCTATACTTTCGTTATCTGGCGCCTGGCTATCTATCGTTTCGTTAGCGCCTGTTGAGCCACCAGCCTCGTCCCCCATCACCATGGGAGCACTGGCGGGCAGCATCACCACCACCAGCATTGCCACTGCGAGTAAGCAGATTATTGTCCTTTTCATATTACCCTCCTTGTAGGACTAACAGCCTATTATCGGCGTCATATTACTTTCGTCATATATATAGTCGCTAAAACCAGGCAAAATCCCTCGCCTTTTTTAGTACTTTTTGGGGATTTTGTGAGATTTTCGGAAAGATAGCCCTAAACCGCAGTACTAGAAAACTCCTCTCCTTGCCGTCTTTATTTCTTCGATAATGATTATGCCCAATTTAGCATAGCGACACTTGATTGTCAAATAGTACTGGTCAAGAAGTACTAGAATCGAGTTATGGTATACTGTTTCCCTAGAAATGACTGGAAATTGAGGATCGTCAAGATGGCTCAGTCTGCCAGCAGCCGAATAAAGGGGTATATTACCGAGCTCAAGGATATCAAGCGCATCCGGAAGGACAGAACTTTATGGGGCTATGACCTGAACGCTCTCGCCGTAGTCGGCATGTCTAGCTTGGTATTCATTCTGGAGCGGTACTATCCCATAAAGGCAAGTTTCCCCTCCATAACGCAACTAACCTACTTCCTGCTTATCCCGCTAGCGGCGGGCTTTTTGTTTTTTGGGGACAAGCCCCAGGATTATGGCATCCGCATCGGCAACTGGAGGCTAGGGATAGTCCTGACCACGGTCACCCTGGCTGTCTTTTCACTGATCGTGTACGGTGCTAGTAAGATGCCCGAGTTTTACTCCTATTATCATAAGTCGTCCCTGAACTGGCCTCTGTATATTCTTGGCCGAACGCTATACATGTTTAGCTGGGAATTCATATTCCGCGGATATATGCTCTTTGGGCTGGAAAAGTCAATAGGGAGAAGTGCTATCTTCGTCCAGACCATTCCATTTGTGCTGCTTCATTTTGGCTGCGTATTCTGGGAGACTCTTGCCTGCATTCCTGAAGGCTTCCTTCTCGGCTACATAGCATATAAAACGAGGTCTTTCCTGCCCTGCTTTGTGATACACATCGGCATTGATATACTAATGGACGTCCTTACTTACTAGGCACGGCGGTGCAGATATCACGTCTAGAATGGCAGGCGGGGGAAATGGGGGAGGACGTTGCCAGGGAACAGGACGAGCAGGATGCCGATAAGCACTGGCCACTGAGCAAGGTATATCACCAACGGGTGTCTGCCAAGCAAAGTCAGCGCTGAGACAGCCGGGTTGTTGAGGTCAGGTATGACAAAGATTCTCTTTCCCTGTGGGTAGAAAGTCTGTCCTACAAACATGCCCACCAGAAACACCCCAAACCATGGCAGCAGTGGCCAGTAGTCCATAGTGGCAAAGCGATGCGGGATGAGCCAGAGAAGCCAGGGAGGGCTAGGTAAGTTCCAGGTCTGGATCTGGTAAATGCCTGCTGCCATCAGAGCAGCCCCCGCTATCAGGTTGACGTAGTGGAATCTCAAGAAGAAAGTCGCCAGCACAAATGCCAGCCCAAAGAAGTGGAGTATGCCAAATCGGACATAGCCGTACGGGTTGATCACCCAGGTAATCACAGTGATCCCCATTCCTAACCCAAGTATTTTCAGACCCCTGAGTATGAAGCTGGGCGTCTTCGGGCTGCGAGAGTAGGTGATTGGAAGCGATATTCCAGCGGTCAAGGTGAAAAGGCTGACAATGACGATGGGAATCCACCACCAGAAGCCGCGATAGGGACCAGGCACCCCGGTGTAACGGATACCGAAGTACTCAAGCAAATACAAGGTGTGGTAGCCGACCATCATCATGATTGCGATGGTGCGCACGAGGTCTATCTCCCAGAAGCGGCTATGTCTGGTTGTGGGAATTCGAGCCGTGACCGCCATTTGTTTTCGGGCAAGATTGTATCACATTTTGAGCTTGCGGGCTTTGATGTTTTCAGCCTCTGGATAGCGCCGTAGTATAATGGAACAGTGACAAAACAAGAGAAACCGCTTCTATTCCTTTTCGATGGCAATGCTCTGGTTCACCGTGCCTTCCACGCCCTGCCTCCGCTGACCCAGCCCAGGACAGGGGAGCTCGTGAATGCGGTGTATGGGTTCGCCAGCACCTTGCTCAAGGTATTAGCCGATTTCAAGCCCACCCATTGGGCGGTAGCGTTTGATCGTCCGACACCGACATTCAGACATGAGATGTTTGAAGAATACAAAGCACAGCGCCCGCCCACACCTGAGGAGTTGAAAAGCCAGATAAAGCGGGTTCACCAGCTGGTGCAGGCTTTTCATATCCCGATTTTTGAAATTGACGGGTTTGAGGCTGACGATGTCCTGGCTACTTTGAGCAAGCAGGCTGATGAGCAAGGCATTGAGACGATCATTGTCACGGGCGATAATGACATGCTGCAAGCTATTTTGCCTCGAGTGAAAGCGCTGGTGCCCAGGCGAACATTTACGGATACCGTTCTCTATGATGAACAGGCTGTGGAACAAAAATATGGGCTTAAGCCCGGGCAGCTTCCTGACCTGAAGGCGCTGGTGGGTGATGTGTCCGACAATATACCCGGCGTGCCTGGAGTTGGTGAGAAAACAGCCACCAGGCTGTTGCAGCAGTATGGCAGTCTGAAAGGAATCTATAACCATCTTGCCGAGATAACGCCGACCAAGCTGCAGGAGACACTACGTGAGTATCGGGATCAGGTTTTCCAGAGCAAGAAACTGGCTACCGTAGTTCGGGATGTTCCCGTCAAGCTGGATTTGAAAGGTTGCCAGGTAAGCCATTATGACCGTGGCGAGGTGGTCAGGCTCTTTCAGGAGCTGGAGTTCATTAACCTGCTGCCCAGGCTGCCCCAGATGCAAGGTGAGGCAGTTCAGCGCTCAGCGGTCAGTTGCCAGATGGTAAATAGCGAAGCAGGCTTGCGGCAGTCCATGGATGAGCTGGCAAAGGCGGAGAGCGTCGCAATTGGAGTAGAGGCTAGCGAAGAGAAGGCTGTCATGGCTGACCTGGTGGGAATAGCCATATCGCCGACAAAGGGGAAGGCGTTCTATGTACCTGTGGGACACCAGGGCTTGAACCAGCTACCACAATTGCCGTCAGATACCGTCATATCCCGGCTCAAGCCAGTTCTGGAGAACGCCGACATCGGCAAGATAGCGTACAACAGCAAGCAGGTTATGGCTGTACTGGCTAAGTATGGCGTTAGGCTTGAGAATCTTAACTTCGACCTGATGATAGCGGCATACCTCTTGGGTGAAAAGAGCCTCGGTCTTAAAGCACTGGCGTTCAATAGACTCGGTGTCGAACTGATAACTCCTTCAGAACTAACGGGCACTGGCAAGAAACAGAGTTCTCTGTCTCTGCTTGATGCTCAGAAGGTCGGCAGTTGTGCCTGCGCCAGCGTGGACGTCATCTGGAGTTTGAAGGAAAAGCTGGAGGCTGAACTACAGCAACAAGGATTGTGGCAGCTTTTCACCGAAGTGGAAATGGCTTTGATTCCTGTTCTGGTGGCGATGGAAACAAATGGCATTCTCCTGGATACTGACTTGCTCCGTGAGACATCTCTGGAGATGGGGAGGGAACTGCTCAGGCTGGAGAAGGAGATCTACGATAGCGTAGGACACCAATTTAATATCAATTCCCCTCAACAGCTGGGCAAAATCCTGTTTGAGGAGCTCAGGCTACCTCAGTCTCGGAAGACGAAAACCGGCTACTCCACTGATGCCTCAGTCTTGGAAGCATTGAGGGGCATTCATCCCATAATTGACCTCATACTGCAGTATCGCCAGCTCAGCAAGCTCAAGTCAACTTACGTTGATGCTCTGCCAGTACTTATCAACCCCAAGACGAAGAGGGTGCATACCACTTTCAACCAGACAGGCACGGCGACCGGTCGGCTCTCCTCCAGCGACCCCAATCTCCAGAATATACCCGTAAGGGGCGAATTGGGCAGCAAGATACGAAAGGCTATCGTGGTTCCACCCGGCGCGTATTTGCTAAGTGCTGATTATTCGCAGATTGACCTCAGAGTTCTGGCTCATCTCTCTCAGGACCCCGGTCTTATCGCTGCCTTTGCTGAGGACGAAGATATTCATGCCACGACCGCCTCTAAGCTGTTCGGCGTTCCCAAGGATGCCGTCACGCCTGAAATGCGGCGGAATGCCAAGACGGTCAATTTTGGGGTGATTTACGGCATGAGCGATTATGGTTTGGAGCAGGCTACTAATCTCACGCGCGAGGAAGCGGCTCAATTCATCGCTCTGTATTTCGAGAAGTACCCCAAAGTAAAGGAGTATCTGGAAACTACAAAAGAGCAAGCCCGTAAGCTTGGCTATGTACAGACCGTGTTGGGGAGGAGACGGTTCTTGCCGGAAATCAATTCCACCAATCGAATGGTCAGGGAAGCTGCTGAGCGGATGGCTATCAATGCTCCCGTGCAGGGTAGCTCTGCTGACATCATAAAGATCGCCATGATAAATCTGCATCGAGAAATGGGAAAATGGAATCTGAAGAGCAAGATGCTGTTACAGATACACGATGAATTGCTCTTCGAAGTGCCCGAAGGGGAGGTGGCGGAAATGAAATCCTTAATTGCCGAGCTCATGCCCAGGGCATATGAACTTCGTGTTCCCTTGAAGATAGATATCAAGCTGGGCAAAAACTGGGCAGAGATGGAATGACATGCCTGAGCTGCCTGAGGTCGAAACGATTAAGAACGAGCTGGCGCCCTGGGTTGTGGGGCAGACTTTCGCCGATGCTGCTATCCTTGATGCTAAGGTGGTCTGCGGTGGGACTCCCGAGGAAGTCCGCAGCGGACTGGTGGGGCGGAAGATAAGAAGCCTGGAGCGACGGGGTAAATATCTTATCTTCTGCCTCTCCGGTGGCAAGTCACTCGTCATTCATCTCAGAATGACCGGTGTTTTGCTGTTAGACCCCGAACAAGCTGACCGCTACGCCAGTGCGGTTTTTCACTTCTCGAACGGACATCGCTTGGTTTTCAGTGACCGGCGACGGCTGGGAAAAATATGGCTGGTGGACGATGCCAGCACTGTGATCTGTAAGCTTGGTTGTGAGCCGTTGGATGAGGGCTTTACGCCAGAGGTGCTAGAGCAACGATTGAGCGGGCGGCGCATCCCCATCAAAGCGGCTTTGCTTGACCAAAGTATCGTGGCTGGCATCGGCAATATGTATGCTGATGAAATCCTGTTCGCTGCTGGCATTCACCCCTTGAGAAAAGCTGACTCCTTGTCACGCAAGGAGCTACGAACTTTACATAAGTGCACCCGCCAAGTTCTTGAGGCAGGCATATCCAGCAAGGGCGCTAGCGTGGACACGTACATCCGCCCCCAGGGGGAGATGGGGACAGCCCACTCCGATTTCAAGGTAGCTCATAGGAAAGGCAAGCCCTGCTCTTTTTGCGGCAGCCCCATCGAGCGGTGTGTCGTGCAGAACCGTGGCACCTGCTTCTGCCCCCGATGCCAACCCTTGCCTTGTGGCTCTGTGTGACGAGAAAACAGACGCCAACGGAAACTAGGGACACAAAACACATGCTAGCGTTCAGCAGTTTTCCTAGCTGTTCTAAGGCTTCAACACTGTAGGCGACATGGTGTCTAGCGTATCGGTGTGTCTTGTAACGAGGTATAATTAACGAGGTATAATTTGGGAAATGCATATTCTGGAGGGGACAATGAAATCGCTGGTAGTTTATTATTCTTTGACGGGGAAAACGAGGCTGGTGGCTGAGGCGATTGCGGAGGCTCTGAATGCGCCGCTGGTTGAGATCAAGGAAAAGAGACCTATCCCTTTTCCCCTTGTCTATCTGAGCGGCAGCTTCGCCGCTTTGATGAACAGAGGGAGGGACATAAATCCTCTAAACGTGGATATAAAGCAGTACGAGAGGATATTCATCGGCTCTCCAATCTGGGCTTCACGACCGGTGCCGGCTATCAACTCATTTATCTACCGGACGAATTTTGAAGGGAGGGAGGTTATTCCCTTCTTCACGATGGGCGGCAGAGATGCCCAGAAAGCTTTGGCGAACATAACCGCGAAGATCGAGAAACGCCAAGGGAAGGTGACTGGCTCCTTTGCTATAGCTTCGTACAGGTTGTCTGACGAGGAAATCAGGGCTAAAGCAAAAGAGGCGATAAAGAAGTATTCAAGCTAGACTCGATTCCTTTCACGATGCCGCTTCCTCCCTAATTTATAATCAATTACAATACTCTGTATAATTCTCCCTCCGGTGGCGGGACGTAACAGGCAAGTTTTTTGAAAATTCCCCTCTTATAAGGCTTGTCCTCGCGAAAGCGGGGATAAGAGAGAAGAGGAAGTGTAGTTCAAGAGGGTCGATACCGTTGTGACGCATGTTTTATGGCTAAAATGAGTGTTTTTGATATCACAGGATCAGAAGAAGCTGTATTATAAATACAGATGCGGGCGACAGCAAAGAGAAGGCTTCTAATCGCAGCAGGAACCTTATCCACAGGACTGGGAATTATCGGCGTTTTTGTCCCGATTCTGCCGACAACCCCATTTCTGTTACTCGCTGCCGCCTGTTATACGCGAAGCTCCGAACGTTTCTACCGATGGCTGATGAATAACAGGATATTTGAGGCCTACGTCAGGAATTACATTGAAGGCAGAGGAATGCCCGTAAAAATAAAGATATTCACTGTCCTGATGCTCTGGCTAGCTATCGGACTAAGTATAACTTTTGGAGTACAGAACACAGTTGTCAGGATAGTGCTAGTTTGTATTGCTGTCGGAGTTACAGTACATATTGCTCTAATCAAAAAGACAAAAGTCGAAGATAATCAGAAGTGAAACCATAGACGGGCTTTGTTCGGGTTCCCACCGAATTGGCGGGCATTATGGGTGGACTACGCCTCCCGCTGCACGATTCGATGTAGCGAGGCTCCTGCCTGCCGCACAGCTATGGCGGGCGGGTTAGCCTCGGACATGGAATGGCACGACCCTAAAGGATCGCACTACGGAGCTCTCTACGAAGGAAGAGGAATTTCACAGGAAGAGAGCGACGGAGTTTAGGCCATTTCAGGATAAAACTTTAGGTTATAATAGCGGGAAAGATGCCGAACGAAATCTCCGGGCTAACCAAATCGCCAAGGAGCCGCCTAATCTATGCTGGCTAAGCTGACATTTCTGGGGGCAGCACGGAATGTAACAGGTTCCTGCTACCTTTTGGAGACCCAGGATACACGTGTCCTGCTAGATTGCGGGCTATATCAAGAGCGCAAGTACCAGGACAGGAACTGGCAGCCGTTCCCGTTTGAGCCGCAGTCTATTGACGCCGTTTTCCTGACCCATGCTCATCTGGACCATTGCGGGCTTTTGCCCAAGCTGGTGCGGGATGGATACAAGGGCAAGATATACTGCACGCAGGCGACGGCTGAGCTAGCTGAGATCATCCTTTTGGACGCTGCTCACTTGCAGGTGGAGGATGCTATCTTCAAGCGAGAACGGCATAGACGCGAAGGGCGGCGTGGTCCGTATCCGGAAATACCGCTTTACACAGTGGAAGATGCCCAAGCAGTCACGCCGCATTTCTCACCAGTGGAGTATCTGAGTTGCGTGAGGGTTGGGAGCAATGTTGAGGGCTGCTATTACAACGCAGGTCATGTTCTCGGAGCAGCGGTGATAACTATGAATATCCAGAAGGATGGTCGCAATCACAGAATATTATTCTCTGGCGATATTGGCGAGCGCGGGCGTCCCATAGTTGAAGACCCGGCTATTTTCCATGAGGCCGAGTATGTAGTTATCGAGTCTACCTATGGTGACCGCACTCGTGAAGAACATGAGAACGCCGATATTCAAAAGCAACTGCGAGATTGTATCAACAGAACGGTAAGCGCCGGCGGCAACATCATTGTTCCTAGCTTCGCCCTGGAGCGGGCTCAAGAGCTGCTGTACCACCTGAATGAGCTATTCTTGCGTAAAGAGATTCCGCCCTTGCCGGTCTTTCTGGATAGCCCAATGGCAATACGGATCACCGAAGTATTCAAGCGACATGCTGAGCTATTTGATAAGGAAATGATGGAACATTTGCGTCAGGGTAATTCTTTCTTCAATTTTGAAAATCTCAAGTTAGTGGAAAGCGAGGAGGAATCTCGAGCCATTAAGGATATCAAGGGGAGCGCCATCATCATCGCTGGCAGCGGGATGGTGACCGGTGGTCGCATAAAGCATCATATTGTCAATAACATCAGAAGACCGGAGAGCACCATACTATTCATAGGCTATCAGGCGGAAGCAACGCCAGGAAGGATATTGCTGGATGGTGCCAAGGAAATTCGTCTCCTGGGGCAAATGCATCCTGTGAGGGCACATATTGAAAAAATCGAGGGTTTCTCGGCTCATGCTGACCGTGATGGATTGTTAGCCTGGCTATCCAATATTCGTGTCCCACCGCACTGTGTATTTGTCACCCACGGGGAAGAAAAGGCTGCCCTGAGTTTTGCCGACTTTCTGAAAGAGAGGACAGGCTGGCTTGTGCAAGTCCCTGAGTACAAGGACACTGTAGAACTATCCTGAACTCTTGAAGGCATATCTTTTTCTTCCGTGCAGGAGTATACTGGGTGTCAATTCGTAAGAGGCATTGAAGGATAAACACGCGAGAAATCGGATAACCACTTTCTTCGAGCTTGGGGGTGTTTATGCTAGATTACGCGATTAGCTATTTCAAATCCTTCTTCCAGAACCTGAGCGGGAGTGGAACTCATCTGGCGATAGCGATTGGTTTAGCTATAGCCTTTGGGGCAGTCTGGTTGGCATGTTACCGTCCACCGCTTGTCAGGAAACCCTGGCTCTGGGCGATTCTTGTCAGCAGCGCTTTTTTCACCGTGGTTGTCGTTAGCTTCATTCAAATTCCTCTGCAGGCAGTGACCGGACGAGCGCTCACCCATTTCTGGAGCGAGGAAATCCTGGTGCGTTGGATTCTCTTGGCGGCAATACCATCAATACTGATTACAGGGTTGGTGCAAGAGGGAGCAAAACTCGTACCTCTGGTTCTCCACTGGTGGTGGAGTGGGAAGAACATAGACGCCAAGCTGGGGCTTCTCATCGGCGCCGTAGCTGGAGCCGGGTTTGGCGTTTTGGAAGCGCAATGGATACACGGTCAGATATTTGCCTACGGCTGGACCTGGGAATGGCTAGAAATTTACGGTTTTGTGGCAATACTGGGATTTTGGGAGAGGTTCTTCACTGTAGGCGCTCATATCGCTTTTTCAGCTCTGGCGGGATACGGTTTAGCTAAGGGTTGGGGATGGCAGTTTTACCTTGTAGCCTCTGCCCTGCATGGCTTATTGAACTATGGGGCAGTCTTATGGCAAGCTGGATTGCTGACTGACATGTGGACGGAGGTGTATGTCACTGTGATAGCTGTGGCGGTAACAGGCTGGGCTCTGTGGCTGCGCTGGAGGAAGACAGTGGCAATTCCGGCGGCAAGCGAGCCTACAGCATCGGCGTTGTGAAGTTATGACGGAAAAAGCAACCTTGGACAGGAAGTCAATAAAAGTTAGCTTGATACTTGTCAAGAAGGATGACGGGATTGCTTTCAGGATATCACTGTGAGAGCCGTCGCAGCAAGAATGGATTCTGTTGAAAAAAGGAGGAGAGCATGGCAGAGGAAAAAGAGCGTTGGTACCATCGGCGTCGTTCTGTGGCTTGGGGAGGTCCTATCTGGTTCATCGGCTGGCTATTCACAATAGGTTATGCCCATCTGGAGTGGTGGGAAATCATACTCGCTATAGTAGTCTGGCCATACTTTCTAGGGCGAGCTGTGGGCGGTTAGCAAGGGATGCTTTGGTTGTAGCATCAAAGGAATAAAAAAGCTAATAGCAGCCGAATTTGATGTGTTGTGCACTGGTCAGATTATCTACGCTAGTAAAAGCAGGAACTGGTTGATATAATTCCTGTATCATAAAGCAAGGAGGTCGCAAATTATGTGTAAGACGTGCAAGACTCACAATGTTGGGCGCTCCGTTGAAAAACCAGCAGCGAAGTCGGCAAAGAAAAAAGTGCCTGCCAAGAAGAAATAGTGGAGTGCTTGAAGCAACAGCGGCGGTTTGAGAAGTGGATGTGGTTAGTCTCGAAAAATTCGTTTGCTTGAGAGAATAGACTCTGCGGCTTTAGTTGGTGTCCCTCTCCCAGTTGTGGCTACGTTTACTGCGAAGCAGTGAGACTACTATCGTCCATGGCAGACTGATACGGCAGACCAAAAAGCATAGTAGCAAGAGCGAGCAGAACAGCAATCGTCGCAATTTGCACTTAACCCCGCGATAGTGTCCCGAACCATAACAAGACTGGGTGGGTCTGTGATCTATGCAGCAATTCACGAGGTAAGCAAAAAAGTGGCAGCGGCTGGACTTGAACCAGCGACCAAAGGCTTATGAGTCCTCTGCTCTGCCAACTGAGCTACGCTGCCTAAGACTTTAGTTTAGCATTGGCTTGACAGGATGGTCAAACCGAAGGATGTTCTTGGTAGTCCATAGAAAGTCGTTTTGGAGCTTGGTTGGCTGACAATGACAGGGGAGATTTGAGAGGCTATAATCTTGTGCCAAAATGCCCAGTTGTGAGAAGAAAAGTGAGTTGAGAGAGCCATTCGCCAGATTCGTGGAAAAAGAGCTGGGAGCCAATGTATTGTTGATAACCTGTGGCTTGCCGGGCACCTGGAAGACCGAGACCAGCGAAGAGATTTCGCGGGTTAAGGGTTATCCGATTCTGCGGTCTGACTTAATCAGGTTAGAGGTATTAAAGGGGGAAGATATATTTGACGAAAAAGTTGCCTCAAACATGAGCAAAAGAATGGCAGTGTACGATGAACTATTCCGACGAGCAGACGAAGCTTTGGAAAAGGGCCACAGTGTGATACTGGATGCTACCTTCGTTACTCAAGAGTTAAGGAGACGGGCTGCCAAGATCGCTGCCAAACACGACAAGACGCTGGTGATTCTCCAGACGCATTGCCCTCAAGAGGTAGCCATCGCACGGATACTGAGACGTACCAAGGAGGACTATGAGTCCAATGCCCTTACGGAGCAGGCTTACCTCGACAATAAAAAGAAGTTCGAGAAAGTGGACATTGATGACCTGAAGAGTCTGTATCCCACACTAAACATTGTCCACGTCATAGTTGATACTCAGTATGACCAACCTGCGGACTGGTACATCATTGGTATGGAAAAAAGATAGAAATGAAGATAGATCTGCATATCCATACCAAGACTGGTTCAGACGGCAATCTCCCTGTCGAAGAGGTCTTCCAGGAAGCTAAGAAGCGAAAGCTTGACCTGATTTCCATAACTGACCACGACTCTATCGAGTGTCAAGGAAGAGCAATCGCTCTAGCCAGACATCATGGCATATCTTATCTCACAGGCGTGGAATTAAATGTGACCTTCCGTTACTCCGAGGGCGGCAGAGATATTTCTTTGGATTTTCTAGGATACGGGTATGATATCAGTAACAAGGCGCTGAACGACAAACTGCAATTGATAAAAGAACATCGGGAGAAAAGGGCGCGTCAGATTCTGGCAAATTTGAATGCCGAGTTTGACAAGGAAGGGATTGAAAGACTCAGCGAGGAAGACTTCAGAAAGATACAGGAAACTGTAGATGGGGTGTTCGGGCGACCTCATATAGCGAAATATCTGGTGGCAATGGGTATTGTCAAAGACGAGCAAGAAGCTTTCGACAAATATCTGGTCAAATGTGATGCCCCCAAGTATCCTCTTTCGTTGGCTGAAGCGTCACAATTGGTCAGGGATGCCGGTGGCATATTGATCCATGCTCACCCTAATGACTCCAACGGGATATCACTGGTCAGCATAACGCGGGACCTCCAGCAACAAACGCAGATCATAGAGAAATATATGCTACAATACATTGACGGTGTCGAATGCTGGCATCCCAGACATAACCAAAGAGCTACAGAACACTACATCCGGTTCGCCAGGAAGCACAAAATGCTTATGACGGGTGGGAGTGATTGTCACCAAAAGCCTGTCATTATGGGCTTGTTTAATATACCAGAATGGGTTGCTGAGCAGTTCAAAGTAATGATCATCCGGAGCTGAGGAAATGAAGAACTACGATATTAAAGACCCTTCGCTGGCGCCGGAAGGCAGGCTGCGTATTGAGTGGGCAGCCAAAGAAATGCCAGTAGTCAGGCTGATAAGGGAAAGATTCAGGAAAGAAAGACCCCTGGCAGGCGTGCGTATCTCGGCTTGCCTCCACGTCACCACAGAGACAGCCAATCTAGCACTGACCCTTAAGGAAGGTGGTGCCGAAATTGTGCTGTGTGCCTCCAATCCCCTGAGTACTCAGGATGACGTAGCGGCAGCTCTGGTAGATTATGGTATTCCTGTGAATGCGATACGAGGAGAAGATAACAAGACCTACTACAAGCATATCATCACTGCTTTGAAACAGAAGCCTCAGCTTACGATGGATGATGGCGCGGATCTGGTTTCTACCCTTCACAAAGACTATAAAGAGCTGGCGAGAAATGTCATCGGAGGCACTGAAGAGACAACCACAGGGGTGATCAGGTTGAGGAACATGGCTAAGGCTGGTAAGTTGATTTACCCCATCATTGCTGTCAACGATGCACAGACCAAACGGTTTTTCGATAATAGATACGGGACAGGGCAAAGCACAATTGATGGCATTACCAGGGCTACCAACATACTGTGGGCGGGTAGAAAGGTGGTGGTGTGTGGTTATGGCTGGTGCGGCAAAGGAATAGCCAAGCGGGCTCAAGGGCTGGGGGCGCAGGTCATTATTACGGAGGTCAATCCCATCCCTGCTCTGGAAGCAGCTATGGATGGCTATCAAGTTATGCCCTTGCTTAAGGCTTGCGAGGTTGGGGACGTGTTCATCACTACGACTGGCAATGTGAATGTTATTGATAAGGCACACATTGCGAAGATGAAGGATGGGGCTATTGTTGCGAACAGTGGGCATTTCAATGTGGAAATAAATATTCCGGCTTTGGAAAGCTTGGCGAAATCGAAGAGGCGGATACGGACTGTGGTTGAAGAATATACTTTGCGAGATGGGCAGCGCATATATCTGTTGGGTGAAGGCAGGTTGGTTAACCTTGCTGCTGCCGAGGGACATCCGGCTAGTGTTATGGATATGAGCTTTGCCAACCAAGCTCTGTGTCTGGAATATCTGGTCAAGATGAAGGGCAAGCTTAAGGCGAATGTCTATCCAGTGCCGGGAGAAATTGACCAAGAGGTAGGCAGACTAAAGCTAGCTTCTATGAATATCACCATTGACACCTTGACCAAGGAACAGAAAAGATATCTGGCAAGTTGGGAAGAAGGAACATGAAGGTGTCCAGTTCCTCAACACAAGAGTGGCTGAGTATAACAAGCAGGAGTAAGAGCGCAGAATGACAAGGCAAAAGCCCAGAATTAGTCCAGCAAACTGGTGCTCATTCGAGCCCAGATGTTAGAAAAAAGCTCTGGCATTTACCTAAGGGAGGCGACATGACAAACAGCTTTAATCAATCAGATTCTTACCTAGCCACAGCGGAGTCAGTTACCGAGGGGCATCCTGATAAGCTATGCGACCAGATTTCCGATGCTATTTTGGATGCGATACTGGCAAAGGACCCGTTTGGGCGAGTAGCTTGTGAAGTAGCGGCTGCGATGGGCATGATAATAGTCCTCGGCGAGATTACCACCAAGTGTTATGTGGAGATTCCCGAGGTTGTGCGCAATGTAATCAAAGATGTCGGCTATACCAGACCAGAATATGGGTTCGATTACCGGACTTGTGGGGTCATCGTGTCAATAAAGGAACAGTCTAAGGACATTGATGCCGGGGTAAGTCAGTCCTGGGAAGTCAGGAAGGGTGAGGCTAGAGATGAGGCAGACAAAACTGGTGCTGGTGACCAGGGGATGATGATCGGCTTTGCTTGTCGAGAAACTCCGGAGCTCATGCCTTTGCCCATCGCACTAGCCAACAAGCTATGCCGAAGATTGGCTCAGGTCAGAAAAGAAGGAATTGTGCCTTACCTCAGACCTGACGGCAAATCTCAGGTGACTGTTGAATACAGGTGTGGTGTACCCAGGAGGGTAGTTTGTGTTGTCATCGGCGCTCATCACGACGAGGGAGTAGAGCGCGCAATTATCGAACGTGACCTTATTAAGGAGGTCATCAAGAAGGTCATTCCCGCCAAACTACTGGACAACAAGACTGAGTACTACATCAATAGCGCCGGAAAGTTCGTGATTGGCGGACCTGTGAGCGACACGGGTTTCACAGGACGCAAAGTTATTGCGGATAGTTATGGCACTGCCTGTCGGCATGGTGGAGGGTGCTTTTCGGGCAAAGACCCCACCAAGGTGGATCGCTCAGCTGCTTATATGGCAAGATGTGTCGCCAAAAACATAGTGGCAGCTGGGCTGGCAGATTACGTTGAGCTTCAGGTCGCCTACACGATCGGGAAAGCTCGTCCTCTATCGTTGTGCGTGGAGACATTCGGTACTGGAAAAGTGCCTGATGAGGTCATATTAGCTCTTGTCAACAAGCATTTTGACTTTCGCCCTGAAGCCATCATAAGGACTTTAGACTTGCGCCGTCCTATCTACCGTCAAACTGCTACTTACGGGCATTTCGGCAGAGAAGAGCTCGATCTGCCCTGGGAAAGAACAGATAAGGCTGAAATGCTGAGGAAAGAAGCAGGCGTCAAATAGTCCTTAGCCAAAACCAGGCTGGTGGTTTCTTTTCGATACTGCGCGTTGCTTCGGTAGTTTATTACTCGCGTTTATCCACGCTATGTTGGGTACTTCCATTGCTAGCCCATATTGGGTATACTTAAAATTAGTCATTATGGAAGCACATCATGTTCTATTGCTACTGACGGGGGCTTTCTGCGTGGGGGCGTGTCCCTTTTCTCTCTGGGTTGGGCAGCACCTGTTGAAGAAAGACATAAGAAATTATGGAGACGGTAATCCTGGGGCAGTCAACGTTTTCCGAGCAGGAGGGCGCAAGTCAGGCGGACTTGCTGTGCTCTTGGATGTAGGGAAAGGCACGCCTTTCGTAATTTTGGCTCATTCGTTGTTCTCACTTTCCGGAATAGCCTTAGGGTTGATCGGGCTGAGCGCGATACTGGGAAGTGCTTTTTCTCCGTTATTGCGATTCAGAGGTGGAAAATCAATAGCTGTTACTTACGGTGTGCTGCTGGCGTTGCCTTACCACGAGATGGTCCTGGCATTTGCTGTCTTTATGCTGTTGGGTTTTCTGTTCATAAAAGAGCACAGTTGGATAGTGATGATGGGACCGACTGGGGCAGTTGCTTTCTTGGCAATTACCAGGGCAAGCTACTGGCAAGTGCTATTTATGTTAAGCGTGCTCGCGATTTTGGCAATAAAACATCGTAGTGACCTGAGAGTTGCTCCTAAGTTTGAGTTAAAGCTCGTCAACTGGCTTCATTCGAAGATATGAAGTGTAACTGGCAATGGTAGGAACATAGCTATGGTATATCAATTAAGTGTAACTATTGCTTTGGTTATATTTGCCCTAAATCTGCTACTCAATCTAAAGGTTCTCAAAAGACCACCAAGAAGTACTAAACTTCCTGAGCCTGTCCCTCTCGTCTCTGTGCTTGTTCCGGCGAGGAACGAAGAAGCAAATATTGAGAAATGTTTGAAATCTCTAGAGGAGCAGGATTATCCCAACCTGGAAATTCTGGTCTTGGATGATGCCTCTTCTGATGACACGGCGGGGATTGTTGAACGGATGGCAGCCGCAGACAATCGCATCCGGTTGTTCAAAGGAGAGCCTTTGCTTCGAGGATGGGCGGGCAAACCGTTTGCGTGCTATCAGCTTGCCAAGAAAGCCAGGGGTGAGTGGCTGCTCTTTGTTGATGCTGATACAGTGCATGCTCCGGACATGGTGCGGAGTGTGGTTTCTTTTGCTATCAAGTATAGGTGTTCGCTCCTTTCCGGATTTCCGCGACAGATCACTGTGTCTTTCAGTCAAAAGATAGCGATTCCGATATTGTATTTTATTATCTTAAGTTGGTTTCCTTTGTGGTGGTTACAGCGCAGCAAGAAGCGCAAGCCGTCTCTGGCGATTGGTCAGTTTCTTCTTTTTCACACAGAAGCATACTGGCGTATTGGAGGGCATAAGGCTGTAAAGTCAAGGATATTGGAAGATGTTTGGCTGGGGATGGAAGTGGCCAGACATGGCGGGCAGCACATGGTAGTTGACCTAGCGCCAATAGTCTCCTGTCACATGTATCGAAATATTGGGTCAATGTGGAATGGGTTTGTGAGGTGGTTTTATTCCGTGGCGGCATTGTCTTTGCTGGCATTGATAGGGCTCATCGCAGCAGGCTTGATTTTGTTCCTGGCTCCATTTTATTGGCTTTGGCAAATAGTGTTCGTGGGGATTTCCTCTGTAGAGCTCCAACTTTTGGTTGCTTTTCAAGTAGTAATGGTACTGGGAATGCGATGGGTCACGGACAGGCGTTTTAAAGAGTCGTTTATCTCAGGTTTGCTACATCCGCTGGGATTTGCACTGGTGCTTATGGCTTGTTTACATGGTGCTTCACGCCGTATGTTGGGCGCTCATGTGAGCTGGAAGGGACGGCTTTATGGTGGTAAATCGGGCATAGAGTAGACATATACTTTGTAAGTGTAAAATTTCCCAATCCTGAATTTAAGCCCGAGTTAATCTGTCAGAAAGGCCAGGAAGACCATCCGGGTAGTGGTGGCCAGCTAAGAAGAACGAATGGGAGTGATGCTAGTACAAGAAGCACGAAATATATCGCTAGGACAACAGCGATCTGGGATCTATTTTGTGGCTGGTTTGTGTGAAACAAACCTCTAGGGGGTGCAGATACTGCCGCTGAAATGAATCGTCCTACTGGTAACAGGAATGGCGTTCGTTTCTGGTATTCCGAATAGGTCTGTCCGTATTTCTTAACCATCATAATCTCTTCATGTAGGGCAATACCGATTATCACCAGTGAAGATATTAGCCAGGGCAAGCTAGCTCCGGGGTTTACACCGCCCCTGACCACTGGGGAAAGTGCGGCTAGTATCATGACTCCGTAGCTCCAGATAATGAATCCCAGATATTGAGGGTGGCGGGAGTACTTGTATATCCAGAAATCTACAACGTCTTTCTTCTGATACTTGGCATATAGCCATGTGATTGTACCGAGCAAGAAGATAAACAGTCCAATGCTCACTAGGGAGATCCCGATAATGTCTCTGAAATCAATTTGCGAAGTCGAACCCCCAAATATTAAGAAGAGAGGGTACACAACTATCATATAAGGCAGATAAACAATGTCGCCGAGTTTGAGCAGGTCGAATGACATATCCCAGATTGGCATCCAGGGGATTCTCAGGATTCCTAAGCCAGCGAGGAAGAACATATAGCTAGCGAAGTAGCCAAAAGTGGGCAAAAACATCAGTATTGCTCCAGCAGAAGATAGAGACTTTTTTCTGGTCAGAAATCCTGCGACTATCAGGGCCAGAATAACACCGAGGCAGATGTAACCGATAGTTCTAACATGGTGTTCTTGAATGAACTTTTCAATAGCAGTAGGGTCATAGCCGGGGTCGGGGATGGCTTCGCGCAAGGCGTCGGCAATCAACTTAGGTATTTCTAATGTGGCGAAGGTCAAGCCGTAAGTGAAGATGACGGCTAGTGCAATTAGGAAGATCAGTCGCCACGAAGTTCTATTCAAGATAGTCATTGTCTGTGCTCGCTCCTTTTAGCTTCATAATGGGCAAAGGGTGAAGTGAAAAGCTGGTTTAGAAACACTGGTCAAACCTGGTGTGTTCTACCGCAATGGGGACATCTGATCTGCGGCTGTCTAAATGTAGATGGCACGCGGAGCTTGGCGCCACAGTCGCAGGGAATGGTCTTATAGTTGCTGAGCCGCCACATGACATCCGAAGTCTCGCGGGCTCGCTGTATCTCGCTTGGCTCGCTCTCCAGTCTCATCGTTCTTACCGGAACTGTTTCGGCAACGAGACTCGAGGCAGGCATGACTCCCTTGCCGCCATGGATGTGGCGATAGGCCTGGTCATAGTCTTTGTAAGAGGCGCCAGCCATAGAACGCAGGATCCGTATTCTCTCCGATATAGGGGGGTGGGTACTGGTAAGGTCGCTAGCCCTCAGCCCCTTCTGGCGGAAAGGATTGGCGATGTACATAGGGGCTGTAGCCTTGTTGGCTGTCCTGAGTTGCTCGGTGGAGTTAGCAATCTTTTCCAGGGCGGAGGCTAAGCCTTCCGGGTATCTGGTATAGAGCGCCGAGGAGGCATCTGCCAGATACTCTCTTCTGCGAGAGATAGCGAAGTAAATAAGCTGAGCAAAAATGGGCGCCAGTATCATAAATACCAGTGCCACGACCAGGATTATTATCATAGCTCCCCCACCCCCTCCTGACGAGGAACTTCTTCTTGAGCTGGTCCTGCCGCCAAAAAATAGGAAACGTGACCCATAATAGGCTAGGAGCACGATAGTACCGAGCAGGACAGCACACATCGCCATTAACAGCACGTCGCGGTTCTTGATGTGCGCTATCTCGTGTCCGATGACGCCTTGTAGTTCGTCGCGGTTTAGTTTTTGGAGTAGTCCCGAGGTGATAGCTACGGATGCTCGATTGGGGTCACGACCGGTGGCGAAGGCATTTAACGCCGGGTCATCAATGATGTATATGTCTGGCATTTTCTCCAGGCCGGAGGCAATCTTCATCTCCTCAACCACATTGTACAGGCGGGGGTGGTCATCGGGCTTGATTTTCTTCGCCCCGTGCATGCTAAGCAGGATACTATCGCCCTGAAAATAGCCGACTAAACTCAAAATTGCCCATATTAATATGGCGATGACCAAGCCTGCAAAAGCGCTATCAAAGAAATACAGGCCCAGGAAATAGCCAATCAGAATCAGTAGTGCTCCCATGCCTATGGTCAGCACTACCGATCTTATTTGATTAGACCTAATCTGTTCCCACACGGTGAAGTGTCTTCTTACTGAGTGAAACTGACCTTGGGCGCCTCCCTCTCGGCAGCCACGGTAATCTCAAAGAATTCCCCGGGTTTGAACCCGAACATGCTGGCTATGATGTTGGAAGGGAACATGTGAGTCTTATTGTTGTATCTCAGGACAGAATCGTTGTAAAACTGGCGAGCGAAGCTGATCTTGTTCTCGGTTGAAGTTAGCTCCTCCTGAAGTGCCAGAAAGTTCTGGTTGGCTTTAAGGTCGGGGTAGCGTTCTACAACAGCTAGCAAACGAGATAGAGCTGAACTCAGCTCACCTTCGACCTTGGAACGCTCACCAGCTCCTGCCGAAGACGCTTGTACAGCAATATTGCGAGCTTTGGTCACTGCTTCTAGTGTTTCCCGTTCGTGCTTCATATAGCCCTTAACGGTTTCCACTAGGTTGGGGACGAGGTCGTACCGTCGCTTTAGCTGGACATCAATTTGTGCCCAGGCATTCTTAACTTGATTGCGCAGCCCGACCAGTCCATTGTAATTAGCCCATATGATTATGGCAAGAACTACTACGACAACTCCGATAATAATACCTGGTATCATGTTAGACCTCCTTTAGCTTGATTAGCTTTCTATTGTAGCCCAAATGCGTCAGTTTAGAAAGCTATCTCCATGGCAGCTTCCTGTAGCACCACAAACATACTCAGCCTACCCGATTGTGATGCCGACTTTTTTTGTGATGTCTATCCCGCCGGGGACATCGAGTTTGGCTAAGAGATACCACTTGATTGGAGACGTACCCATACCTGCCTGCGGTCGGACACTCAGGATGTCCACTGGTATTTTCATCTCAAAGAAATAGGATTGCTGCCCCTCGCTGTACTCCTTTTCGCCATCTAGAGGTTGTTCAAACTCGTAGACGGAAATGCGCTGCGTGGTGGTTGACTTGCTTTTGCTGTAGCCGCCTAAACCAACACTGGTTCTCTCCTGCGTGCTGGTTACAAGCTGCTCTCCGACCAGGGATATGCTTACTTTCCTTGCCTTGACCGGTTTCTTTAGTGTCAAGGCGACATTGCCAGAGATAGTATCGCCGGGGAATACTGAAACTTTTGAATTCCGATGTCAATTTTTCCTTTGCCAAATCCAAACATACTCCCTCCTTGTTTCGACTTCTGAGTCAAGCAGATTACCCATACCCAAAATGGACAGTGAATATAACTATGCTAAGACCGTTTCTACAATCCCTTCTTTGCCCTCCTTTCTTCACCATCACTATTTCGGTTCTTGAGTTGGTAGCATAGCTCTATATTACAATGTTGCTTCTTGTTTGGTAGAGAGTCCTTGCCTAGCGCCCTGCTCTATGGCGAAGCTCCAAATACCTCTTCCAGAAAGCCGATGACCGGTTCTCTGGGAGCACCTTGCGACCGATGTTGCTGAGCCAAGTGTCTTACCAGTTCGGTCACCTCACCCCCGTCAAACCACAATCCGTGGTTATCACGGCATACATCTATCAGGATTTCCGGTTGTTCGCCTATGACTGCTTTTTTCATCTTGCGACGGCAAATCGGGCATCTCCGCTTCTCCTCTGATGATGCAGCTTCTTGAGAGCTTAGGATGTTGTCGAAGAATGCCTTCGGTTCCTCAAGCTCATGCGACTTGAGCATGAGCTCGAGCTCTCCGGAGTCAAACCACACCCCCTTGCAGCTATTACAATAATCAAGCTCAATATTATGATATTCAATGACTATCATATCGTATTTACAGACAGGGCATATCATTGCTGCCAGACCTCATCGGTAGCTTCAATAGTATAGATGTCCCAAGAAGCCATGTCAAAGTTGCGATTTGAATCATCTAAAATCTAACCGAAGTAGTGGTCGTTGAATCACGAAAAATCTAACCCAACATATTATCATCTGGTCTGGTTAATTAAAGAGCAGGAAGGAGAAAACTCTGCTGCTGG
>Ga0116210_1001059_pt1 | contig 22369 bp, 17 predicted proteins | sample TshhotsprinmetaG_FD_94483 | JGI IMG/M metagenome (GOLD analysis project Ga0116210, IMG submission 94483) | Hot spring microbial communities from South Africa to study Microbial Dark Matter (Phase II) - Tshipise hot spring metaG | ecosystem: Environmental > Aquatic > Thermal springs > Hot... | reverse complement strand
CTCTCCTTCTTCACATGGCCCGGAAGAGAAATATAGTTGTAAAGTTCCACCCGCTAAAATAGGTCTTCCATCTATAGGAACCTGTCTTATAAAATAATCTTCTTGAACGGTATTACTACATTCTCTTAACAATTCTATATTTATATTAAACCCTAAAATACTCTGTATTTTTTCTATTATCTGTCCTAAATTTCCAGCCACATCATTATAAGTAAAATTCGAACCTCCTCCTCCAATTCCAAGAGATTCTAACACACTTATAATTGAAGGCATCAGATTTTCACCCTCTGGGGTACCTTCTGGAGTTCCTTCTCCTCCTTCCGCGACTATCCTAATCGGTATTTCTGCAGGAGGAACTACTTTCTTCCCTGTCTTTGGATCAACTTGAGATACAATAAGTTTTCCTGTATGTTCACCCGCAGATAATCCCTCACGAGAAACAATGATAGTTATCTCTTTTACATCCTTCCGTTTCTTACTAACATCCTGGGTAGGCATAATACCAACAACCCAGGAAACATCGCTCTCTACTTTAAATACAAGTTTTTTTAGAATTATAAATCGGTCATTCCAAACCTTAATCTTTGTCTGGTCTAAATCCGTTCCAAAATCAATGGATGTTGGACTTACACCAATTTTAGGGGTGCATCCTGACAACAACAGGACGATTTGTACCACCAAAACCAGCGCTAACAAATTCTTCTTTTGCATCGTTTAACTCCTCATATTTAGTTGAGTTGTTATATTAATTTTTCATCCTTCAATATTATCTTAAAACTTATATACCATATTTCTTTACTAAAATGCAAATTATTTTAAAATTTTTTATAAAGACCTATTATAAATTGCTCTTAATCATTCTTTCCATCTCATCAATTATATGTTAACTAAAGCATATCAAAATTAGTTTAACAAATATTTAACAGTTTTGTCAACTATATTTTTACTATAAAAAATAACCTCTTACTACCTCAAATATTTCTATCATAAAGTGTTATATTTTTTCAAATTAGGATTTACTGAATATATCAGTTCTATAATAATCATAACAAATAACTGTGTATTCAAATCTCTCATAGAATACCTCAAACTCAATTCTATAGTACAACTATCTATTAAATTATAAGATATCCGCCAGCGTATCTTAACCTATAGACAAAAGTTTAACATATTAAATTTGAGATTCCCTACTTTTGTGATTAACTACAACATTTTTGAAGAAATTTTAAAATCAATATAAAATCCAAAAAGTAAATCTTTTAAATCATTATTATTATGATATTACTTCAGACTAAAAGGGATTTTTACAATATCTAAGATAACCACTTCGGCTTCTGCATTAAAACGGACAGGAACATCTGTTACACCTAAGCCCGTGCTTGTATACCCCTGCATACTCCGATACTCCCATTTTCCCTGTGCAAACTTCCTTTTACATTTCGCATTAACATAGATAGGACCTATAAACGGTAATCCAATTTGTCCACCATGTGTATGCCCACAAAGATAAAGTTGGACATCCCAAAGTAATGATTCTTCTATTAATTCAGGGGAATGAGAAAGCATGATTTTAAAAGCATCTTTAGGAGCATGAACAAGTGCTGATGCTACATCTGCACATTCAAATCCGTGGTAAACATCAACCCCACCAAGCCACAACTTGGCCCCATTATGATTTATCTCAATACCTTCATTAACCAAAATGTGTATATTGGATTCCTCAAATTTTTCCCGAATAGAACTGATATCATGATTCCCCATTACTCCATAAATTCCATATTTTGTTTCAATACCCATCAACATTTCTTTTATCAATGGAATAACAAAGTCTTCCGAACCAAAATATCCGAATCGATAGTCCCCTCCCAATAAAATTAAGTCCACAGGTATCTTTATTTGTTGTATAACACTTTTTCCTGAAATAAGCCATGATAGGAAATGCTGAGACAAATGAAAATCTGAAATAAATAAAATCTTAAATCCATGCAATTCTTTTGGAATATCAGGATAAACAAACTTCACTTTATTAAGTTTAATTTTAGATGCATTCATCTGCCCCCTTTTATAAAGGCCCACACATTTCAAAAAAAGAGAAATTCCTTTTGTTCTGAAAGTTCCAATCCAATTAAATTGTTTAAATTCATCCCCTTCTCCCAAATGGAATTCTTTCTCAATACTAATTCTCTTTTCCCAGAGTTCCCTTCGTTTAAATTCAAACTCGTCAATCCCCTTATTCTGATTTTGAATATCCTGTATATGTTCATTCATCATTGATACTAATAATTTAGCAAAACGCTTCTAGGTGCCATGTGGCTTTGATAAAACCTTCTTCCCGAGGCTGACTACTGTCTTCATGTTCAATACTCAGAACTCCATCATATCCGTTATGTTTTAGATGGCTAATATATTCACCCCATCGTATAACACCAAATCCCGGCAACACATATCTCCACCATCCTTCCCCATAAACACCTACTTTTGCTCTCATTGCATAATCAATTAAAGTATCTTTAGCATGGGTATGAAAAATTCGATTTCTATACTCTCGCACTGGGAACAAATAATCACATTCTTGATGAACTAAATGTGAAGGATCGTAATTTAGCCCAAAATTATCATCAGGAATTGCTTTAAACATTTCTTCGAATGTATCTAACCCTTGTAAATTTGTCTGGTACCAATTCTCCAATGCAATTCGAACTTTCTTTTTTTGGGCATACAAAAGAATGGGTTTGAAAGCCCTCGGTAATACTTTCCTAATAGTTTCTATTTTGGTCATTCCAGAGGCAGGATAACCGCTCAACATACAAATGGTATCCACCCCTAATTTAATAGCCGAATTTATTACCAGTTTTGCCGTCTCCTGAACAACCTTACATTTTTTAGGGTCTGTAATACCTACATCATAATAAGCCAATGAAGTAATAACACAACATCTGTCTTCCAATCTATCACGAATTCTTTTAATTATGTTCTTATCTAATTTTGTAGGGTCAATATGAACACTTCCTGGATAGGCAATAACTTCCAATCCCGTAATATTTGCAGTCTCTGCAAAATCAATTATTTTATCTAATGATTGGTCTGCAAAGGGCGCTGTTAACATTCCAACAAACATGTTTTTCCCTTTCTGATATGGAATATAATTCGTTTACGCTCACTTCAACATATTATTTTATTATTCTTTTGCCCATATCTTATCGTAATATCTTTGAACCTGACCCTTCAATAACTTTAAGTTTTCGATAACATCTTTATTACCACTGGCGTATTCAATCATCAATCTTCCTTCCTCAAAACACATTTCATCATGAAGAGGTAAAACATAACGCAACAAAAAGTGTGTATAGGCAACCAGTCGATAAGGTCCATAAGGACGAGGTAAGTGTCCCCCAGGTGTTTCTATAGCAACTGCATTTTCCTCCTTAATTGCCTTAATAAGCGCATCAAATTCGAGTGACGGAGAAAAACAAATAGTATAATATCGCCCAAACATATCATGGTTTTCACAACTATGACTATCACTTATGCCAACTATAGGGACCTTCTTCCCTTTTGACTTTGTTTCAATATATTTAGCTAATTGAAGATTATTTACATCAACTTCTTGTAATTCATCCCACCCAAAACCACTTATCAATTCAACCGCATCAAAGATTGTCGTTTCAAAAAGATAATCAACAAGAGCATTAGAAATATAGTTTGTGTTCCCCGGTCTCCAATAAGGGTGCGCAAAAACACCTAATCCCCCTCGTTCTCTAATTTTTTGGAACGCCCAAAGACACGATGCATACTGGAATTTATCTACTCCATAAGGCATATCCCCAAGAGTATTCATAATGTTCTGAACTTCTTCACGGTATAATTTATCATCATTTCTATATAACTCCGTGATTCCCTCTTTTGCTCCAAAACTTACAAAATGAACCGGATTATCCGGAGGATGAACCTCTTCGGACGGATAGATACGCAAATCAATTGGCAATCCCTCAAACAGTTTAATTGCTTCTAATGACCCTGCATAGTTACGATGGTCAGACAACCCCATAAAGTCAAGGCCTGCTCTTCTACATGCTCCAACAACATATCCCGGGGATTCTTTTCCATCCGATCGATAACTATGCATGTGAAAATCTCCTTTATACGGACGAAGAGAAAATAAATCCGGTTTTAATGAATAAAGATGGAAATTTCCTATCTCTTTTACTTTATTATCCGGAGTAATTTCTTCCAATTTAAAAATATGTTCCTGTTCTGCTTCAAAATATTTCTTTATTGTAAATATATTATTCTCCGGCATAATCTCCTCCGCTTGCGCTTTTGTCCAACCTGTTTGTACCGCATATCGTCCTACAGGAGTATAGGTTACTCTATAGGTATGGAAAGGTTTTGGGAACGACTCAAACCGAGAAATAATTTGGATTGTAGTTTCTTTATCCGCCAAAACGATACGAGGAACCACTCGAAAATATCGGTCGGGCGCGTATGCTTTTAAGCCACTGGGAAGTGCAGGTGTAAACAAACCTTGGGAAAAAGAAAAACCACAATATAGAAAGATAAGTAAACAAAAAAGCCATGTAACGGTTTTTAGATAAATTTTCATACGATTTCTCCCTAATTAAAATTGTTTTATATATATCCAACTATTATAAAATAAAGTCAAATTCTAACCTTAAAAGCAATATAAAAACAAACTTGTAAAGAAACAAAATACCGATATGTATATTCATTTAATAATTACTATAACTTCTTCCATTATTTTACAATTAAATACACCTATCACAGGTTCTCAAAACGAAATTATTCATAATTATTGGGAACATATACAGAGTTTAATCAAACAATCTGAGGAAATAAGAGCAGATGAAACCTTAAATAAAGGAAGATATTCCCGTACAATCAATAAAAAATACCCATTTGATTTATTCCGTTCACTCACTTCAAGAGAACTTATAAGGGCTTGTAGAGAAGGAATAAAATCTGCAAAAGATGAGGGAAAATTAAAAAATTGGAGCGAAGAAGAAACATTATTGAAATGTGAAGAAAACATCTCTTATGTCCTGGAATATTGTGGAATATTGATTGAAAAAAGTTCAGAAATTGATCATTTAATTCATTGTATCGGAGCAGAACAGGAAGAACCCGAGATTCGGTTATTTCTATTAAATCAATCTATACCTGATAAAAACTCAAATAGTCTCTTCGGTATCCATTTTCAGACCTTAATAAACAACAGGAAGGATGAGTATCAAAAAATTCTATTTGCTATCGTAACCCGGGTAAATGAAATACCAAAAATCCAAATCGCAGGAATGGATGCTCTTTATTCATTTTTATTAAGACAATACCAAAAATGTGTTGAAAAAGACCCTATCTATCAGGCATATGCCGTCGAAAAAAACGAGGTCATAAAACCTATATGGGTAGAAAATCCTCAGATACCTAAACCTATAGACTCCACACAAATGGAAATTAGTAAACTCAATCATCAACTTAACGAATTCATCGTTCAACTTGACTTAAGAATCCAAAACAAACAACACTTAAACGAATCCGTTGTAAGCAAATCGAAAGAAATATTAGAAAAGATATACAATAACTTACCCGTTCCAGCACAAAAAAAAGAACGATTAAAAACAGTATTATCTAAATAATACCTAATTTGAAACACTGAAAAGGATCTCTTATAAAATGCTGACAAGCAAACAGAAATTGAAGCAAGCAGAAAGTTTATTCGAAGAAAAGAAATATACAGAAGCATTAAAATTACTTGATGAATTAGAGCAGGAAAATCCAGGAGAAAAAAAAGTTGCCTATGGTCGGGCGATGTGTCTTGCGCGATTAGGGAACTTTGCCGATGCGTTGCTCCTTTGCGACGAATTATTAGCCCGGTATCGTGATGAGAAGGCTAAAGTATTAAAAGAAAAAATAATGCAGTGGGCAGAAGAAGCAAATGCATTGCCCCATACAATCACAAAAGAACCTCAATCACCTCCTTCCATTATATGGGAATATACAAAAAGAATCCTGTGGTTCCTATCATTTCTATTTTCAATAGGCATGCCCTTTATTGGTTGGTGGGGGCTTATGATAGCCATCAATAAAGATTGGGTATCTGTATCCTTAGAAGGTACTTTATTATTCGCTATTTTTTGGCCACTCCTGATGCAAGGTATTTTCTGGTCCGCATTACAAGGAACACGGGCTCAGTCTTTTGGAGATACAAAAATTGCCTCTTTAATTAACTGGTTCATAGACACAGCATTACTTACCTTTTTAAATATATTTCCCATTATTGGCTGGTTTTTAGGGGCATGGTGGCTTATGGTAAAAAGGGAACTATCGTTTAGTTCTTCCTTTGCCCTCATGTTGTTAAACTACTTCATCTTTTGGTTAGCCTTTTTAGGAATTGTGGGTAGTATTGGGTTAGGTGGCTGGGCATGGATTTTAGCCCCTTATATATTAAGGCTATAATTAATACGGAATATAATTCATACTCTCACATACACTATTATGAATAAAAAAGTTGCCCTTATAGGATGGGACGGTGCTACTCGACAAGTTATAGAAAAAGGAATAAATGAGGGATGGTTACCCACACTAAAATCATTTATTTCTGACGGAACTTTTGTTGACCTCATTTCTACAATTCCTCCCGCAACCATTCCTGCATGGACTTCCTGTTTTACCGGAGTTAATCCCGGAAAACATGGTTATTGTGATTTTACAGAAATGATTAAAGGAACCTACGACATCCGTTTTACAAATGGTTCCTTCCGAAAATTCCCGGCAATCTGGAACTGGGTTTCAAAAGCAGGAGGGAAAAGTATTGTAATTGGAGTACCGGGAACCTATCCTGTAGAAAAAATTAATGGTATTATGATTTCTGGTTTTGTGTCCCCCTTACCTGGAAAAATTACTCCGGAACAGGTCCACCCGAAAGACATCTTTCCGTGTGTTAAAGATTGGGGGTACGGTGGAGTAAACGAAAGTAAGATAACAAAGGGATGGCACCTAAAAGCCCTAAACATACTAATAGAACGCTTAAAAAGAAAAGAGAAAATTGTCCTACAATTATTAGAAAAAGAAGACTGGGACCTTTTTATCTCGGTATTTAACGAAACCGATACAGTAAGTCATCATTTCTGGATGTTCTGGGATGAGAAATCTCCTCGTTTTCAGAATGGGTATAAAGAGGCCATCCCCACCATATATCAATACTTAGATATAATGTTTGCAAAAATATTAAGGATTATTCAAAAAAAATATAAGGATTGTCTCATCCTCCTTGTATCCGACCATGGATTCCAACCCTCAAGCAAAATAGTCATTTACATTAATAATTGGCTTGCCCAAAAAGGATACCTCCATTTTCGTTCCCATCAAACTCCCCTATTGAGAAATCTCGCCTTAAAATTCTTTCCATATTCCATTCAAGCATACTTATTCGAAAAATTCAAAATCTATGCAGAAAAATTAGAAAGTCAAACCCGTTTCTCAAGAATCGATTGGCAACATACCTCTGCTTTTTCGGAAGAATTAGATTATTTCCCTTCTATACGAATTAATTTGAAGGGTAGGGAACCTAATGGAATAGTTCCAGAAGAAAATTACTTTGAATTTGTAAATCATCTGTGTAACGAATTAAAACAATGGAAATTTATCAAAAATGCTTACTTTCGAGAAGAGTTATACCGAGGTCCTTTCACGGAAAAGGCCCCTGATATAATTCTTGAGATAGCAGAAGAAGATGGGGCTGTTCCCTGTTGTCTTCGTTCCAGGGGAAAAGAACCCTTTCATATTCTTTATCCCGAAGAATTACAGGGTGCGAAAGGACAAGGAATGAATGGCCACCACAAAAGAGAAGGTATACTTTGTATATCCGAAAAGATAAACATTGATAATGCTTTTATAGAAGATGTGGCATGCACTATTGCAGGAGTAATGCAAATTCCTGTTCCACTACTTGATGGGAAACCCCTATCAGGTTCTCTCTTGATAGACAACAACCTTCAAATTCCAGATACAAATGAAAAAGAATTAACACCTTATGAAGAGTGGTTATTAATTCAGCAAATGAAAACTATAGGTTACTGGCAATGACTCTCAAAATCGCACTAGTTGCAGGATGTCCCTATCCCGTCCCTCAAGGTTCTCAAGCATTTATCCGAGAGAATGCTCTCGCCCTACAAAAAAGAGGGCATGAAGTTCACCTGATTGTTTATGGCTACGGAACAACCCCCTTAACGGATACCTTTCAAATACACCGTTGTCCTAACATCCCAGGTAAAAATCGCACATCGGCAGGTCCTTCTATAAAAAAAATAGGGCTTGACTTACTCATGGTTAAAACAGTCCGCAGGGTTTGTCGTGAACAGAATATCCAAATCCTATTTGCTCATAATTATGAAGGTCTCTTTATTGCTCTAATGTCTGGTTTTCGACCTATTATTTATCACGCCCATAATGCAATGAGTGATGAATTACCTTATTACTTCAACCACGGGAAAAACTTTTTTTATATATTAGGGAAATATATTGACAGCAAGTTCCCACAAAAAGCAGATTATATCATCACACCTCATGAACGACTTGGAGCAAGTTTATTATTGAAAGGCCTAAAGAAAGAAAAATTACATATTATCCCTCCTCCAATAGACACTACATCTTTTTCTGTTAGTCAAGTTAAAAGAGAAACTTTTCCACCTATCCTATATACAGGTAATTTGGACAAATATCAAAACATCGATTTTCTTTTTCGAGTTATAGAAAGGGTCCGAATGAACATTCCCGAAACACGACTTGTTATAGGAACATTTGAAAAAAAAGAAATTAAGGGGGCAGAAGTTGTTCATATTGGGACATTCGATTCATTAAAAAAATTATTAGCAGAAGATTCTATTATGGCTATACCCCGCGTCTCATGGTCGGGCTATCCTATAAAACTACTAAATGCTATGGCAAGTGGAAAACCTGTAGTTTGCTGTGAGAGTTCTTCCTATGGAATAAAAAATGGCGTCAATGGAATTGTCGTTCCAGACAACAACGAGGAAAGTTTTGCTCAATCAATAATTACACTTATGACAAATCCCTCCCTTCGCGAAGAAATAGGTAAAAATGCTTGTAATACTATTCAAACCAAACATAACCCCCAAATTATCGGAAAAGCATTAGAGGATCTCTGTTATTCCTGTATCCAACATAGTTAATCTAATGCACCATTCTTAAAACGGCGAAATACAGTCCAGGTCTCCCAAATCAATAGAATTGCAAGAAATACTAACAGACCTGCAACAACGGCTAACACATATTGGTGAGAACGGATATTATTAATCATAAAGATTATCAATGCAGATATTGTGGTAATTAACATAAAAATCATTGGAATTTGAACAAAACGGTATTTCTTCTTCAAACCTCTCGCTACCCAGACCATAATACCAAGCAAAGCAATTCCTGCGACCAACTGATTTGAGGCCCCAAAAACAGGCCATATCATTTTCCATGCAGGGACATCTCCCGTGCGAACGAAAAGTAATAACATTGCTGTAATGATACTAATAATTGTTGCAGTAAGTCGGTCCAACTTCATCTTGCTGAGTTCTTGTAACTGATACCTTGCCAATCGAGTTGATGTATCCAGAGTCGTTAAAATAAAAGAATTTACCGCAAGTAAACCCAACGATTTACCCAAATCTGGGTTTATATGAAGAATTCCAGCAAACTTTGCAAAACCCTCACCAAAAACAGCCAGAGGTCCCCCTTTTTCCGGTACTTTACCTACCAACATAATACAACTTAAAGCAATAATTGCAACAAATCCTTCTAACAACATAGCACCGTAGCCAATGGACTTTGCATCTGTCTCACATCTTATCTGTTTCGATGTTGTTCCACTTGCAACCATGCAATGAAAACCCGATACCGCACCACACGCAACAGTAACAAATAACATTGGCCACAGGTAAGTATTCTTTTCAGGGATGAAAGACTTAAAAATCGGCAATGATACATTAAAAGAATTCCCACCAAAGAATATTCCAATCATTGCAATTAAAATCGCAAAATAAAGCAAATATGATGCAAGATAGTCTCTGGGCTGAAGCAATAACCATACAGGCAGAACAGAAGCCAAGAAGATATAGGCAATCAATAACCAACGCCATGTCTCCATTGAAAAAACAAAATTTTCTTGAATAAAACTCATCTTTCCTATCCAAACTGCCATTAAAACAACAGGAATGGCAATAATAGATCCATATAGTAATGGAATACGAAGACGGTATATTAATAACCCAAAAATAAGAGCCAGGAAAATATATAGTGTTGCTGAGAAAGCAACCGCAGGGTCTTGAGCAAAAGTATCCGCAGAAAGCTGTAAAAAAACAGCGATTACCAAAACCAGTGCAAGCCATGTAAAGCACAAAAACAAAATTTTGGCCTTTCGACTGACCCAATGGTCAATTACCTCTCCCATGGATAAACCCCGGTGTCTCATCGAGGTTACTAATGAACCAAAATCATGAACCCCTCCCACAAAAATAGAACCCAGAACAACCCACAAATATACAGGAAACCAACCAAACCACCCCCCCGCTGTAATAGGCCCTACTATAGGACCCGCTCCCGCTATGGATGCAAAGTGATGCCCCAATAGAACGGACGGATGTGCCGGACAATAATCAATTCCATCATACTGCTCCTCAGATGGTGTTTTGCGTTCATTCTTTAAATCAAATACGCGAGATAAAAAACTCCCATACATAAAGTAAGCACTGACAAAAAACAATAGCCCCAAAATTGTAAGTAGTAAAATCATTACCGAACCCTTTTATTCTGTATTTATGTCTGATTATATCATACAAAAAAATAAGTGAATCTTGTAAGTAAAAATTTTGGAATATTTCCATTCTTCCTCTCTGTTTAATAAAGGAAATACAGATAAGGAGATAAAAATGAGCAAAGTATTAGATGAAGTGCTATCTGCGAACAAGAGTTATGTTGAAACATTTGATAAAGGTTCTTTATCAATTCCACCATCGAGACAATTTGCTATTTTAACCTGCATGGATGCACGACTCGACCCTGCTAAATTCGCAGGACTATCTGAAGGAGACGCTCATGTTATTCGTAATGCGGGTGGAAGAGCCAGTGATGATGCTATTCGTTCTTTAGTTATCTCTCACAAATTACTCGGAACAAAAGAATGGTTTGTAATTCATCATACAGACTGCGGAATGCAATTTTTTACAAATGAGATTATGAACAGACTATTAGCAGAAAGCCTTCATACAGCAAAATTTAATGGGGAACAGTGGGAAAACTCTGTAAAAGCAAATGGTTCGTCCTTCGGACAATATATAAATTGGCTTACATTTAAAAACCTTGAACAAAGCGTTATTGACGATATTGAAAGAATAAAAAAACATCCTTTAATTCCCAAAGAAATCCCTATTTATGGATTCATATACGATGTCCACACAGGCCAATTAATCGAAGTCCCCGAAGCAACAAAAATTGGAACATCTACAACTTAATAACATTTTCCATAGATGCAATCTAATTTCCAATTTTTTATACTATTGAATTAAAATAAGATAAGTATTATAAATAAATCGTGAAAGATTGCTTATGGAAATTGAGCCCTGTATAGTAAACATCGATATCCCTACCCCATCGTCCGCCTTAATTATTATCGATATGCAGAATGATTTTGTGCATCCGGATGGCAAACTGTTTTCTCCAAATGCAAAAAAAATTATACAACCCATTAAACTTCTCTTAGAGAAAGCAAGAAAATCGAACATAAGGGTTATTTACACTCAAGACACACATTTTAAAGACGACCCTGTGGAATTTCCCATCTGGGGAGAACATGTGGTTAAAGGAAGCTGGGGATGGCAGATTATTGATGAACTAAAACATTTAAACACGGAAATTATTATCGAAAAACTTCGCTACGATGCATTCTTTGGAACCCCGTTAGAACATATCCTAAACATTTATGGAATTGAAAATATCATTGTTACTGGTACTGTAGCTAATATCTGTGTCTTGCATACAGTATCTTCAGCACGGTTACGCAATTACAATGTCATAGTTCCTGTAGATGCAATCTCTGCTTTAACAGAATTTGATTATTCCCTCTCAATCCGACAAATGGATTTTCTATATAAAGTAAAATTTACAAAAGCAGAACTTATTAGATTTCAGGAAACTCAATAACAGAAAGGAGCGGAAAAAAATTGGCCTTCCCAATTTAATTTGTTATAATTTGCCAACATTATAAATAAAAATACTTATTATTGTATGAACACAAAGAATAAAAAACAATACTTACTATTACTTATTGTTCTAATTCCTTTCATAGGATGTAATCAACTGACGATTACACCTAAAACAATACATTTTTCTCCCGAAGAAAGTCTTAACACTTTTGAAATAACACACAGTGGTAATACAAATACAAAAATTGCAATAACAGTTAATCCGTCTCAACCATGGTTGGAAGTAACTCCGAATGAAGCAATTCTTGGTAAAAATGACAAAATTACAATACAGGTATACCTTAATCGCCTTTATTCCCATATAGAAAAATCATACCCCGATTACGCTACTGGAAATATCAATATTAAAAGTTATTTCAAAACATACACCTTACCTATTACGACCGCTCCGAATTACTTCACCGAAGTGTTCGACAGAAACATAGACCTTGCATATAAGAATTTATCATTTACTCCAGATAACAGTATAAATTTTTATAAACTTACAGTAAAAAATATAACGGAGCTCCCAACACAAATAGAAGAACCCACCAAAATAAATTATTCTTTATTCAAAACGGTTTTTAAATTACAACTTACAGAAAATAAAAAAGTTCTTTTCTACGGACAAAGTTATGATACCCTTTATGTTTCCTGTTTTGGTTATATAGAATTTCAAAAATCTACTTCTTCATCAGAATCAAAATGTCAAAATAATATAACAGAAATAGAACGCCATTTTTACTCACCCCGTATTTCATTATTTCCTATAAATAATATAAATAACGATGGAACTATATCCTACAGCCAATTGCAAAATAGAATAGTAATCAATTACGAAAATGTTCCTACTTACCAGAACGAATACGGTGATACAAAAAACACAATGCAAATAGAGATTTTTTTTACAGGGAAAATAAATATAAGTTATTTGAACACCGATACAAATGCTACAGGTATTATAGGACTTTCTTACGGTACAGGGAATTATCAAACTCCATCCGGGTTTTTGTCAAGCGATTTAGTTCCCTCATCTGATTAATTCGTGGTTTAAGATACAGGAAGGAAAACCATTTGCAGAAAACAAAAAAACGAAACATACCATGGTTTTTATTATTTGTATTGTGTTTAGGTACCACTCTTCGTGGTTTATATCTTCATGAAATAAGCCATCAGCCCTGGTTTACCCATCCATTATATGACCCACAGTATAATGATTATTGGGCAAAAGGCATTGCCACTGGCGATTGGACACTCCCTCCCTATGTAAACGACCCCGAAATACGAACAACTCCCCATGGAAGACCCCCGGGGTATCCTTATTTATTGTCCGTAATATATCTTATCTTTGGGAGAAACCCATGGGCACCTAGAATTGTTCAATATGTATTTGGGATTTTAAATATCATAATCACATGGATTTTAGTTCGAAAATATACGAATTTACGATTTGCCAATATACTCGCTTTTCTGATGGCAACTTTCTGGGGATTTATATATTTTGAGTCCCAATTGACCTACCCTGTATTCGCAATCACACTTCTATTAACCGGACTATTTCTTATTCTAAAATGGAATGAAAAAATAAATAAAGACTTCTACTCTTTCCTATTAGGACTGGTATTAGGAATATTTGCTCTCTTTCGTCCTAATGGGCTACTTCTAATTGCGTTGTTCCCAATTTTTATATTCAAAAATTTTATATACAAATCTTCCTTTTCACGGATTTTTAAAATATTGTTCCTGTTTATATTAGGACTAAGCCTGCCCATTATTCCTTGTTTTATTCGGAATTATGTCATTGCTCATGACTTTGTTTTCCTCTCATCTTATGGCGGACTAAATTTCTATGTAGGAAATCATCCCGAATCAAACGGAGCGGAACCCAGAATACCCGAACTTAGAGAGTGGATAGGCTGTGACGAATGGTCCTGTTTTGATTATCCCGCAATTGTTAGAGGATTAGGGAAAAGTTTAGGAAAAACATCTATTTCCTTTTCAGAGGCCAACAAGTACTTCTATAAATCTGCATTTGATAATATTATTCACTATCCAAAAGAATGGCTTATGCTAACCTTGAAAAAAGTCTTGTTATTTTGGGGACCCACTGAAATAACAAATGATACAGTACCATCCTGGGATAAGTATTATTCAAAAACATTAAAATTACTCCCTAATTTTCCCTTCTATTTCGCTCTATTTATTACAGGAATACTTATCAGATTATTTTCTCATTCTAAAAATTTTAACGATTCTTCCCAAAAAATACTCATTCGAACATCAATCCTAATTGTTTTAGTTTACTTTTTTTCAGTACTCCCTTTCTTTATTGCCAGTAGATACCGTATTCCAATAATGCCTTTCATCTTCATTATGGGAACTTATTCAATCAACGAATTTATAAGTACAGCCCAACAAAAAAATAAATTTAAATCTTTTTTAATCCTTATTTCATTTTCCACAGCCTTTATTGTGGGTAGCATAAACGTAACAGGTTATCGACCCTCCCAATCTGTATGGTCTTTCCGAAACGGCGTTTCTTCATCTTTAGCAGGAAATGATATAAAAGCAAAATTTTATTACAAGAAAGCATTAGAACTCGACAAAAACAATCTTTTTGCACGAATAAACTATTCACAGGTTCTGGGAAGAACAGGGAGACCATCGGAAGGAATTTATATTCTGACAAACAATTTTTCTCTAACCCTTTCTTCGTCACCTGAACTTAATGCACTGGGATATTTATTTGAAATAATGAAAGATTATGAAAAAGCACAATATTTCTATGCCCGAGCGATTGTTAATAACCCATCCTTCACACTCGCTCACGCAAATATCGCTAATCTTTTTTTCAACCAATCCAATTTCATTGAGGCAAAATACCATTATGAAAAACTCCTACAACTTCAACCCAATAATCCTATCTCTTATTTTCAATTAGCACGTATTGCCGAATTTGAGAAAAAGTATGTAGAAGCAATCTATTTATACAAAAAATGTTTAGAATTAAACCCACAACTCTATGTTGCATGGAATAACATCGGTTGGCTATACGAACAAATAGGGGATAAAAACCAGGCAGAACAAGCATATAAAAAGTGTATCCATATAAAACCCGATTATGTCCTTGCAAAAATTAATTATGCTAATTTGCTCGTCCAGTTAGGGCTCTTTTCTCTTGCAGAAGAACAGATTAGAATGGTATTACAGTATGAGCCAACCAATTGTCAAAACTATTTAATTCTCGGGAATATTTCCTTTAACCAGTCTGAATGGGATAAAGCCAAATCCGCTTACCAAAAAACTTTAGAATTATGTCCTAAAAACGCCCCGGCATGGAATAATCTTGGATTGCTATTATCTCTTTCCGGACAAGAGGAACAAGCCCGTGAAATGTGGTACAAATCTTTACAATATGATGATACCCTATCCGAAACCTATATTAATCTCATACTTTCTTACGAAAATCAAGGAGAGATAGAAAAAGCATTATCAGTTATGAAACAAGCATTAGAAAAAATCCCATCTGAAAAAGAATTATCCGAAATAAAAGATAGACTGACAAAAAAGAATTCAGTCTTATGAAAATGCCTAACTTAAAAATATATAATTTACATCTAATATAAGATTAAATACGACATTCACAGAAGGAGTAATTCACATGTCAGTAAAAGTTCATCAAGAAAATAGACTATGGGCGTTTGAGGCTCTCCATACATTAGAACAATTCATCTCTGACCCTGAATTTGAAGGCGAAAAACAAATAGAAAGGACGCGTATTGAAGGGAAAAAACGAGAATTAAAAGATGGAAAATATCGGGTGGTTTTTCTTGGAGAATTTAATGTAGGAAAAACAACACTAATTAACACTTTCCTTGGGGATACTTACCTACCTATGGTATTAGAAGAATGTACCGCAAAGGTTACCTATGTTATGGTTGGAGAAAAAATGCAAATTATATTACGAGCACAACAGCCTATTCCTGTTGAAACGGTACAAGTTTTAAGAGAATTCCTTTCCTATGCAGGAATAGAGGCAGATGTTCACCCCGACGAATCTTTCAACAACTGGATAGTAGATTATAAAATGAGTTACCCAGAAGATATGTATAGGACGCTCAGTACTATTGTTACCTTAACGGCTGATGAAGAATTTCCAAAACTTAAAGCGTTACGCGAAAAAATAGAAGAAGTAATTGCCATTATTCCAGAAGCAAATGTCGAAGAAGATATTGCACTTGTAGATTCCCCAGGCGTTCATAGCATCACAGAAACACATCGGAAAGTAACAGAAGACATTATTCCCAATTGCCATCTCGTCGTTTGTTTATTGGATAGTCAAAGTGCCGGAAATGAACATAATCGCGATTTCATTGCCAAACTAGTAAAAGAACGACAACGCAAGGTATTTTTTGTTATCAATAAATCCGACCAACTCAACCCGGAGGAAATAGATCCGCAAGGAAGGAGGGGACCCGCAAAAGATTTACTGCGTTGTCTCGAAGGGACCGTCCAAAATCCTGAAATTTTTTTCGTATCCGCACTCTATGCTTTATATGCCTCCCAACTAATGCGTGGAAGTATCACATTAAATGAAATCGATAAAAATGAAAAAATCCACATTCCCTATAATACAAGGAATCAATTGGAACAAACACACAATCCAGGAGAAGAAATTGCCGGTTATCTCATGACCCGGAGTTCTTTCTTACTCTTCAAAAATAGACTGTTGGATTATCTATATACCGAAAATCGTGAAGGAGCGATATTGACATCGGTCTGCCGTTTTATTCGCGATTTTGCTCATCGATATGCAAAACCTCTCGAAGTAAAGATACAGCTCGCACAACAAAATCCCCGATTGGAACGGATTCGTAAGGAACGACAGCGACTTCACCAAGAGATACAACGAAATTCTAAATTCATGGAAGAAACCATTGGAATATTAAATACATTTCTGGAAGGTGGGAGCCTCAATGACGAGAAATATGAGGGGCAGGAACATCTCATAAATCGGTTGTTCTCCCGCCAATCTATTGAAAACGAAATTTTCAAACCTGTGCGTCAATGGTTATGTACAGAAAACAATCTTACAAAAGCCCGAAAAAACAAATATATACCATTACAGGAAAAATTAGGAGAGGTTCTTGACAATTACTTAAAATCTGTTTCTTCAGAATTAAATCGCTTCGTAGAGCAATATGAAAACTTTATAAAAAACCGCATCTCACAAAATGGATACAATTTTGAATATTCATCTTCACCAAAAATTAGCCTTGAGAGAGGTGCTATTGTTGCTATTGATGCAAGTCTTGCTTTTTCGTATTTTCTCTTCTTTACTTGCGGGATCTTGTTAGGTGGTGTTACAGGTGCCATCATAGGTGAAGGTTTTTTAAGTCAGTTTTCATGGGTAGATTACTTAGGTATTGCTCTCCCAATAATTCCACATATATCCGCATATATCCTGGGTGGTGTCGGAGGTGTTCTGGGTGGAATATTAGGACTTATTGCTCGTTCAATGGGTGGTGATGAAATCCGCAGAGAAAAATTAATTGAAAAAATTAGCACATATATTGAAAAAACATTAGTACAAGGACTACAGAAAAAAACAAAAGCGGAACTTGAAACACAGAAAAATCAACTTATCCATGAAATTCAGAATCATTTTGATAACTTAAATATGCAGATAAACAACCAAATTCGGAGATTGGCAGAAGAAGAAGACCGACTGGAAAAAGCACAACAAGAACTCATTAAACGACTTCAAGGGAAAGTAGACAGACTTAATGAAATTGCAAATCATGCCCATGAAATAATTGAGACCTCATTCAAAAAAGATTGGATTAACGAAGGCAAAAATGTATAATTATAAAATTGCTTAACAAAAATTAGAAATGTGATATATATGGAATATGTGCTATTAGGGTCATCTAATTTAAGGGCTTCTGTTATTGCTTTTGGTGCATGGCAAATTGGGGATACTTCTTTTTGGGGAAAAAGTGATGAAAAAGAAGTAAAAGAAGTTATCGATTATGCAATAGATATAGGAGTAAACCTATTTGACACTGCAGAAATGTACGGTTCCGGGGAATCCGAAACCCAATTAGGTCGAATGATTGCCAAAGAAAAACGATCCAAAATAATTATTGCAACAAAAGTTAGTCCTCAAAATTGTACAAAGGAACTCTTAATCCGCTCTTGCGAAGAAAGTCTCAAAAGATTAAACACAGACTATATCGATTTATATCAGATTCATTGGCCACCCAAAGATGTTTCTTTTGAAGAAATTATCCCCATAATGAAAAAACTACAAGAACAAGGGAAAATTCGTTTTATCGGAATATCTAATTTTGGGATTCAAAACATGCAGGAATGGATCGAAAAAGGGGGAACTATGGTCTCTAACCAAATTGGATATAATCTCTTATTTCGTTCACCTGAATATGAAATTATTCCCTTTTGTAGAGACAACAATATCGGTGTACTTGTATATATGCCGTTAATGCAAGGATTATTAGCAGGATGCTGGTCCAGTGTAGAGGAAATTCCTCTTTTAAGAAGAAGAACAAGACATTTTTCCAAAAACAGACCCGGAACCCGCCATGACGAGGAAGGTTGTGAACGATTGACGATAGAAACGGTACAAGCCATTCACGCCCTTTCAGAACATTTAGAAATTCCTATTGCCACATTAAGTCTGTCATGGCTTAAATGGCAAAAAGGAGTTTCTTCCATAATTGTGGGTTGTAGGTCAAAAAAACAATTGGAAAGTAATCTCGAAGCCCTACTGAAACCTCTTGACCCAGAAGTTCTATCCCTACTAAATGAAATAACTTATCCCTTAAAAAGATATATGGGGAAAAATGCTGATATGTGGGAAAATGAAAAGAATGCCCGCATCCGTTAACGAACATTATCAAATTTCAATAACATCCAGAAATAATACTTTCTATTACAATTTTTCTCCCCACCGCGCTTTACGAGATTGTTCTTCAAGCCAACGACACTGAAAAGATAAACGTTCCATCCATTGTGAAGGAGATAAACCCGCTACATTTGGATTATTCTTCGATTGATATGAAACTGTTGTTATATGTTTAATTCCAACAGCATAAAACAACGCCACTAATTCCGCATAGGACAAAGTCCTTCGTTTTTCATACCGTTCCAGGAGCGTCAAGGTTCTCGCTCTTAATTTATCAATATTCGTACTCGTACGGATACATAAATTAGAAATTGCATAGGATATATCTTCTAAATAGCAACCCTGCCCAGCAAATTCGAGGTCAATTATAGCAAGAAGTTTTTCTCCTGAAAATAAAAGATTGGCACCGTGCCAGTCCCCATGAATCAGCCCTACTTCAAACTCAGAACGTTTTTCAATTGATAATTCCTGGGCAGACCGCTGAATAAATTCTACCAGGTAATTAAAATAGGGCATTAAACTCGATTCATCTTTTTCCTCTCTCGCTAATTTAAAGAAGTTTAAGAAAATATCTTTGGGAACCTCACTAAAACGCCACATATTTACATCACGAGGAGGAGCAGGTAGACCAAAACAAACCTTGTGAAATTTTCCTAACGCATTTGCAGAAATCTGCAAGGTTTTCATTGTAAGAATCATGGGTCCCCCTTTTATGAACTCCTGCAGTTCTAAAACCCAATCATCTACTTCCACATATCCTTTTCCTGTTTTCGTCTTCGCTATCCGAGCAACAGGTAATCCATTAGCGAATAAATGTTCAGACAAGCGATGTTGAAAATTCAAAGCATCAATAACGACAACAGCACGAGTATATGTTTTCGCAAGAAAAACTCCTTTACTGGTTTCGACAATCATTTTCCTGTGACGCCTTTGATGCGCACCTTCCAGTGGACGAGGCAATCCTACCTCTCCCAAATCATAATTCTTGCGAATAACATCCGCAATTATTTCCATTCCTTGAAGTTGAACAGTCATATCTCCTATCAACACTTATAAATCTAAATAATTCCTATAAAAAATATTCATTGCATATTATATAACAAAACCTTATTAACCATAAATTAAACCAATAATTATAACAAGTTACTGCTTGTAAAACTGTTTTTCCAATATGTAACAGATTCTCTTAAATCAGACAAAACTCTATTTTCAAAGGGATATCTTTCTCTATGACTAATTTCAAGAATCAGATAGCAATTCTCAATTTTCGAATCAGATATTGTTCGTAATAATTTTTCAGGAACTACCTTCCCATAGTCATTATATTCTTTTGTAAAAGGATAATGTCCCCCTTTATCTTGTAAACTTTGCTTTAGATGAATTACTTTTATATCTCTTCCAAAATAATTTATCCATGCATATGGGTTCGTATCGTCAGAATTTGTTGATGACACATCACCATGGTCAACATCAAAACATAACATCATAGGTATTGAAAAATCTTCTTTACAGAATTCCTGTATTTTTTGTGTCTCTTGAATCGTTTCTCCAACTTCTCTTGGAATAGACATAGGTTCCCATATCAAATATTTCATACCAACTTCAGACCCATATTTGGATAATTCTCGCCATCCAGCAACACCCTGCTGGATGCGTTGCTTTTTGATTTCTAAATTATTGCAATCTCTAACGGTCATAATTCCAAAGTGACTCCCACTTCCTTCCGCTCCTAAAAACACTGAAAGTTTAAAAAATTTTTTAAACCATTCTATCCATACCTTTCTGATTTCTTCATCAGGGTGTAACAAATGGTTAACCCTTGTAAACTGGGATGTAAATGTTGTAGTAATTTTAATACCATATTTCTCGCAATAGTTCCGTATTTTCTCTGCCTGACTGTATAAAATCCTATCTTCATACCAGGGGTTCAACAAATCCGCAGTAAACTGTACTACTTGTAAACCCAATTCCTCTGCAACAATTCGTGTCCAGTCATCTGGTTCTACAAAACGATTTATTGCAAATCCCGTATTAATTCCTAAAACAATAGACATAAATACTCCTTTGAGAAACAATTTTACCAAGGTTCAAATATATGTATATCCGGAAGGTTTCTGTATTTTCCATCATAATCCATCCCATAACCTACAACAAACTTATCCTCTATAAAAAATCCAACATAATCTGACAAAACAGTTACTCCTTCACGACTTTTCTTTTTCTCCAATAAAACACACAAGCGTATGTCTTTGGGACTATGCTCTATTAGACAATTATAGATTTTTTGAGTCGTTAAGCCTGTATCAAGAATATCTTCAATCAGCAGAACCTGTTTATCTTCTATTTTAGAAATATGACAATCAGTTATTCTGACTTCTCCGCTACTGCTACACCCCTGATAACTCTCGGCCTTTATAAAATCAAGGGAATAAATAGGAGGAAGTTCCCTTAACAAGTCCGAAGCAAAAAATATAGCGCCTTTCAAGATAACAATAACATATAGATTTTCAATTTTAATTGTCCGACAAATCTCTTTAGCAAGTTCAGAAACTTTTTTTTGAATTTGTTCTCTTCGTATTAATGGGGGGGAGATGAGTCGCATGGGGTAACCTCTATTTCAACAATTCTTCGTGTTAACGGTCCTACAACGGCTGTGGCACTTGGTATATATCCCACTATCCAGATAATACCCCGAGGAGTGAATAAAATAGGAACACGGTCCCGTTCGGGAACGGGGACTCCTAAATCAATAAAATAATCGCTCAACTTCCGTGAATTCGTCATCCCAAAGGGAATAAATCTGTCTCCATCCTCTCTCGTTTTTACCCATACTCCTTCAGAAAGGGCATCCGCATCAAATACCTGTAAAAAGGGGTTACAATAGGATTTCCAATCTGTCTGTTTAGGTAACATTATTACCCGAGCATTAAAACGAAATCCATAAACACAGGTTATCCCAGGAATTTTTAAACGAATAGATTCAACGCTATTTTTTCCTTCCGCTTGATTAACAAATTCTGTCCATTCCTTTCCATTGTATAATAATATCCCCTGACCTAAATCAAACTTTTGGCCCGTTTCTCCCATTAGAATAAATCTTGTTGCAGAAACCACCTGTTGATAATCACATTCAATTCTCTTTTTTTGTAATAGTAAAACCAAACATCTCCTTCGTATT
>Ga0116210_1001044_pt1 | contig 22710 bp, 23 predicted proteins | sample TshhotsprinmetaG_FD_94483 | JGI IMG/M metagenome (GOLD analysis project Ga0116210, IMG submission 94483) | Hot spring microbial communities from South Africa to study Microbial Dark Matter (Phase II) - Tshipise hot spring metaG | ecosystem: Environmental > Aquatic > Thermal springs > Hot... | reverse complement strand
AGTTCATTATGAATGATCGGTCTATATTGGGCAACTTTTTTTCGCTATTGGAGAACACCATAATTAATAATCTCAACGGTTGGACGAATGTTGATGTCCGCCTTCGCAAACGCTTTCGCCCAGCTTTTTTGTTTTTTAAATGTTTTGTATTCATAAGCGCGAGCGTATAAGCCGAATCCGATCGGATCGACTTCGTATTTTTGCATTTTTCTTACAATTGACTCAAGCTGTTTTTGTATTTCTTTAGCGAGCAATTGTTCGATTTTTTGTTTATCCTTTTTCATATCAATGTATGCGGTTGCTTCTGTTAAAACAGCACGTAATTTTATGCGCACGTCAAAACGAAACATCCCATGTTGAAACGACGGTTTATATGAAAAATGACCATGTTCAATAGAAATGCTTACGAACTCTGTTTGTTTGTTTTGTTTTTTGATCGGTAACGTAAGCGACGTTGAAGGTTTAATTTGTTTTTGTAGTATCGCAAAATACGGGCTTTCTTTTTGGAACAATGCCCCGACATATTTTCGTTGTTCATTAAATAAAGCGATCCCGCCCGCGACCAAATCCCCTTTATATACTTTCATCATCGGGGCAAAAGGCGTTTGGGCGCGATCAATCGATAAACGACGAAATTGAAGAAGATCCATTTTCGTCGTTTGTTTTCCTTTATGAGCTGTCAATAATACGTCGCGAATGGCGACCGATAAACGAGGCTTATCATCAAGCCGAATGTACATTAAATTTTTTAACGGACCGTCAAAAACGATAAAATTTGCTGTCGTTGAGTTTTTCGGATCACGATATAACACGTCTAAATACGAGAACATATCGTGATTTTTCGCGATTCTTTTACTCACAACGACATTTTGTGTTTTTCCGCCAACAATTTTTCCGGAAGCGAAGGCGTTTGCTTTAAAACGGTTGTCGCGAAGCGTTACCCCTGATGTACGAATCACTTCGTAAATGTTTTTCGCTTCTTTATTAAAGACAGGACTAACGGAATAAACGATTATTTTCCCGTCTTTTTCGTCTAGTCCAATCGTTAACACGAGCGTTAAATCGTCAAGTTGCGACTGCATGCCACATCCGACTGTTAAAAGAAAGCAAAGAAATATATACATATGTTTTCTCATTTCTTTTTCCCTCCTCGAAACCATCGCACAACGGAGACGTAGATAAACAAACAAGTTGGAAAAACATAAGCCCCCCATAGTCCGTATCGTTCCCACCATGATCCCATCGTTTGAATATGTGAAAAAGAAGGATTGTATAAAAAAGATACGACAATAAATACGCACACAGCGATAACGAGCACGATCGTATGATCTTGTTTTTTAAACAGTTGACTGATGCCAAAGACGGTCGTAAAAATATACGGAATGCCTGTCGTCGACATGACGAACAAATAAAACGACAAAAAAATGACTTCGAACCGTTCGATAAATGAAAACTCGATCGTTTTTAACAACGATAACGTCGGCCACACAAGCGACGGCGTTTCATCGGGACTAAAGAAAATAAAACATGTTACTGTAATTAATAAAAAAGTGAAAGCGGAAATGCTGTTTGCGATGATCATTGCTTTTATCGCATGCTTTTTTTCTTTTAAAAACGGGTAAAACACGAACGCGAGCTCGAATCCTAAAAACGATAAAACAGTCGTTTTTACCGCTTGGAAAATTGGAGCCCAACCTTCTTTTAAAATAGGGAGCATATGTAAAACACTCCCTTTTTGCAACGGTATAGCGATAAGAACCGGCATCCAAAGCGTTAAGTAAAAAACAAATTCGGCATAACGGCCGAGCACGCGCACGCCATTTCGGGCAATAAGAAACCCCGGCAACATAAATAGCATCATAAGTAAATAGTTTGGTGTATTTGGCAACACCCACGTTTGTATAACGTGAATAGCTGTAAAAACGACCGTCATAGACGCGAGCAAAGCATAAGCGACGAACGCGAGATGAAGCAACGAGCCAAATATGCGACCAAAATAGCGGCGCGAGAGATCGAAAATCGTATCCTGCTTATGTTTTTCCATCGTTTTAATAATGAGCATACTAGCGATGATCGAAATGCCCCAACCGATCACAATGGCGATCCACCCATCCGTGTTTGCGATATCGGCGAGTTGGGCAGGGAGAGATAAAATACCGATGCCGATTTGTATACCTGAAATAAGAAAAATATATTGCATCGTTGTAATTTCATTAAACTGATAACGTTTCATACGCACCACTTATTTGCGAAATTTTTTTTGTCTCGTTAGTTGTATCGGTCGTGCGGATAGCGGACGCGTGCGCATCATCCAAAGCGGGAAGCGCAAGACCGTATCTTTCCAGTCGCGCAACCGTGCAGGAGCGAACGGACTTCCTGCAGGGGTGCCGAGCGACTCCAATGAAATAAGGTGCCCAATAATAACCATAAATCCGATCACCATCCCCACTAAACCGAATAAAGAGGCCGCGATCATCATTGGAAAGCGCAATAAGCGAATCGATTCGGACATATCAGGATTCGGAATAATAAACGAAGCAATCGCTGTGAGCGACACGATGACGACCATAATGTTGCTGACGATGCCAGCTTCAACGGCTGCTTGTCCGATTACAACTCCGCCGACGATGCCGACCGTTTGCCCGATCGGCGCAGGTAAACGTAACCCTGCTTCACGCAACATTTCGATCGCAAGCTCCATTAAAATCGCTTCAAGAATCGGAGGAAGCGGAACGCGTTCGCGCGATTCGCCGACCGTTAACAATAAATTGAGCGGAATAATCTCGTAATGGAACGAAAGAGCCGCAATGTAAGCTGACGGTAAAAAAATCGCCATGAAAAAGGCAAGCAGGCGCAGTAAGCGTAAAAATGAAGCGATCATCCAACGCGTACTATAGTCATCAACCGTTTGGAAAAACGTGATGAACGTCATCGGTCCGATCATGACGCTAGGCGACCGATCAACAACGATCACGATGCGTCCTTGCAGTAGGTTGCTTACTGCTGCATCTGGCCGCTCCGTCAATAAAAACTGCGGAAATGGCGAAAACGGATTATCTTCAATCAGTTGCATAAGCTCACCTGTATTGACGATCGTATCGACGTCGATTTGCTCGATGCGATCTTTCAGCTCTTGTACTACCTCAGGGTGAGCTACATCTTCTAAATATAAAATAGAGACAGGCGTGTGACCGCGTCTACCGACCGTCGTCTCTTCAATTTTTAGTTGTTGGTGAGGCAAATAGCGTCGAATGAGCGCAATATTTTTTTCGCACGTTTCAATAAATCCTTGGTGCGATCCCTTAAGCGATGACTCAATTTGCGGTTCAGCGATCGCCCGCTGTGGCCATCCTTGCGTATCTAACAGCAATACGCGGTTATCGCCATCGAGCAATAGCGCGGTTTCTCCTTGAAATACATGTTGAATGACGTGTTCCCATTTTGTCGTATATGACTTAGATCCGATCGGTAATTGAATGTCTATAATCGTTTCAATTTGTTTTGTTTCAAATAAAAGTGGATCGATAATGTTATTGTTAATTGAATTTTTATCAACGAGCGTGTTGAGATATACGAGCAATGCCCGTTTTTTCGGTTCGCCAATCCATATATGACAATAAATGAGGTCGGGAGTTTTTGTGAAATAGTCACGCAACGTTTGCTCATTCATATCGAGCGAATGGGTGATCGTTTGTTGTGTACCGTTCATTATTCATCCCCTTCAATCCGCTGGAGCGGTTCGATGGCAGGTCCTTCTAAAACTTTTCCGGTAAAACAAAAGCGAGAGCCATGACATGGGCAATCCCAAGAGCGCTCACTATTGTTCCATTCAAGCTCGCACCCCATATGTGTACAAGTCGTATCGACGACATAAAGCGTACCTTGTTCGTCGCGATACGCCCCTGCCCGTTTTCCATGTACATTGACCACTGCCCCTTCCCCTTTCGATATGTCGCGCGGAGTGCGCAAGGCATATTCAAGCTTTCCGGTTAAGAAATGTTTAGCGACATCGATTCCTTCTGTTACGAAGTTTTGAAGCGATGGATGAGCGATAAATCGTGACGGCGTAAATAGATGGGCATAGCTGTTCTCTTTTTGCAACGTTAAATCGGTTAAAAGATGGGCTGCGACAGTGCTTGTCGTCATCCCCCACTTTCGATATCCTGTCGCGACAAGCACGTTCGGATGACTAGCACGGACAGGGCCGATGTAAGGAAGATGATCTAACGTTACTAAATCTTGTGCCGACCAACGATATAATACATTTGATAATCCAAACGTGTGGTTACAAAATGACTGTAATGCTTCGTAATGTTGCATCATGTTTGTTCCTTGTCCGACTTTATGCGACTCGCCCCCAATTAAGAGAAGCGGTCTGTCGTTCATCATGGCGTATCGAAGCGAACGCTTTGGTTCATTTGCGCTTAAATACATGCCTTGCAATCGTTCATGCGACTCGACTGCAATAACGTATGACCGTTCGGCATGTAAACGAGCAAAATAAAAAGAAGGATCAAAAAATGGAAAGTGAGTACAAATGATGACCGTATCGCACGTCATGGTAGCTCCGTTTTTCATCTTCACGACGGGTTGCGTTGTCGGTTCAATATCGACCGCAACCGTTTGTTCGTAAAAAGAAGCCCCATGTTTTACCGCAAGTTCGATTAATGTTTTTACATAGTGGAGCGGATGAAATTGCGCTTGTTTGCGCATCATAACCGCGCCTTGAACAGAAAAAGGAAGCGGTAGCTCGTCGACATACGCGCCATCAATGCCGAGCGTTTCGTAGGCTTTCCACTCTGCTTCAAGCGCATGTAATTTTGTTTCTTCTGTCGTATACACGTATGCGTCTTCAATCGACAAGTCGCAACGAATATCGTTTTCTTTCACTATGTGTATAATCGCGTGCAAAGCTTTTTCATTCGCCTCGTAATATTTCCGAGCGTTCTCCTCCCCGACATGTGAAATAAGTTCATGATAAATAAGATCGTGCTGGGCAGTAATTTTTGCTGTCGTATACCCTGTTGTGCCATGACAGAGGCGATTCGCCTCGACGACAGCAACGCGCACCCCTTCCCGAGCGAGCAAATAAGCTGTTGTAATGCCCGTTATTCCACCTCCAATGATTGCTACGTCCACATGAAGAGATTGTGCAAGCGTCGAGAACGATGGAACGGTTGTTGATTGTAGCCAATACGATTGGGACGAATTTGGTAAAGACATGACTTCATTCCTCCATACCCATGTTTTTCTTAATTTACCCCGAACGGAAAAGTTTATGATGAACATTTACAAAGATGATAAAATGGAAATAGACGAGTATTGAAACGTTTTTATAACATAACGTAAGAGGGAGAGTTACAGTGAATAAAGATGCAAGTGTTCGTTTACAAGATAACATCGTATTAGAGCATTACGGGCTTAATGAACTGCATTTAGAGTCTGTTCGCCATTATCGCGAGCAGTTTGCGAAAGTAAAGCCAAGCCATCCGTGGAATGGCTTAGAAACAAAAGATTTTTTATATAAAATTGGCGCTTGGGGGAAAATACGAAATACAAGCAAAGAAGGGCTAACATTAGCAGGGCTACTAATGTTCAGCGAAGAGCGAATGATTACAGAAGTTTTACCACAATATTTTTTAGAATATCGGGAATATGATGACGATATGCTTTGGTCAAATCGTTTCACATCCCAAGACGGAACGTGGTCGGGAAATATTTACGATTTTTATTTTAAAGTGATGGACGAGCTGCAAGATGGATTAGAGAAAGAAAAAGAAGCAGTTCATGAGGCGCTTATAAACGCGCTCGTGCATGCTGATTATAACGGGGATGGAGGAATTATTGTTGAGCGCCAACAGTCATCTATACAGTTCTCAAATCCAGGGCTTTTTCGCATTCCTTTAGATCAAGCATATAACGGTGGGATGAGCCATTTGCGAAATCCAAATATATTTAAAATGTTTATTTACATTCATTTTTGCAAACGGGCTGGTTTAGGATTGAAAACGATCGAAACGATTTGCTTGCAACAGCCTGTCATTGATCAATACGATTTCCAGGAGCGGACGGTCATAACATTACCAGTTGTGTCCTCCCCAAAAAGACATAAACAAAACGACGATTTAGAAATGATATGTGATTGGTCGGAGCATGTAGAGTTAGCGGACTCCATAAATAACAACGAAAACTCCAACAACAACGACCTAAACTCCTATAATAGCGAGTTTGAGTCCGTAAATAAAGAGTTGAAGTCATTAAATAACAAACTTAGCTCCGTTAATATAATAGATAACTCCTTAAATAACGATCAGAACTCCGAAAATAAACCCGAAAGCTCCTTAAATAAATCGATCAACTCCGTAAATAACGACGAAGGAATGCATATCGATCAAGAGCTTTGGAGCATTGCTGAGATTGCACGGAAGAAAAAAAGACTTGCCCCGGCGAAGATGGAAGAAGTGATTTTGCAATTATGTGCCCGCCGACCGTTAATGTTAAAAGAATTAGCCTACTTATTAGAAAGGACACCGGACGGTTTACGAAACAATTATTTAGGAAAGTTATTAGCGGAAGGGAAAATGCGTTTGAAGTATCCAGGACAACTGAATCACCCGAGACAGGCATATATAACGAATAAGTAATATTCATGATTTGTTCAATATTTCACAATCTAAAAATAAAAAATCATGTTACAATGGTGGTAACAACAGAAAAGTTGAGGTGACAAAAGATGCTTATATGCGAATGGCGAGACTTTTCGACAGATGCAGAAACATATACATTGGAATTATTCGAAGAGATGATTGGCGATGAATTTGAAGCGATGATGTTTGAAGATGATCAAGATATTCCTTCTTATATATGGACGGTTAACTACGTCGTGATCGTTAAACGGAATACGCGCATGTACAACGATATTTCGTTTACAAAGATTCCACGCAATCCCGTATGTGAGTAGCTGCTTCTTTTCCAAGAAGCAGTTTTCTTACAAAATACGTTTGCTCAACATTTCACAAAGTTGACACACACAAACAAAGTTCAATTCACTATAATAAAAATGTGAAAACAATCACATTTTTATTTTCAACTAATTTGTGAAGTTTTTCACAAGAATAATTATGGGAGGGGCTTATATGGCTGTGGAGGAAAAAGTATTAGACCAAAAGAAGGAAGTTACAAAAATGATTGATACGCTCGTTGCTAATGCTCAAAAGGCGCTTAAAGCGTTTCGTGATTACGATCAAGAAACAATTGATCATATTGTTAAACAAATGGCGTTAGCTGGGCTTGATAAACATATGTATTTAGCGAAACTAGCCATTGAAGAAACAAAGCGCGGCGTGTATGAAGATAAAATTATTAAAAACATTTTTGCGACAGAATACATTTATCATAACATCAAATATGATAAAACCGTCGGCGTTATTCGTGAAAATGAGCAGGAAGGTATCATTGAAATTGCGGAGCCAGTAGGCGTTATCGCTGGGGTAACCCCAGTCACGAACCCGACTTCAACAACAATGTTTAAAGCGCTCATTTCTATTAAAACGCGCAATCCAATCATTTTTGCGTTCCACCCATCTGCGCAAACATGTAGCAGTGAAGCAGCACGCATTTTACGCGATGCAGCGATTGCGGCGGGTGCGCCAGAGCATTGTATTCAATGGATTGAAACTCCTTCTGTCGAGGCGACGCAACAATTGATGCATCATCCTGGTGTTTCGCTTATTCTTGCGACAGGTGGAGCAGGCATGGTGAAAGCGGCATATAGCTCAGGAAAGCCAGCGTTAGGGGTTGGGCCTGGTAACGTGCCTTGCTATATTGAGAAAACAGCAAATATTAAACGTGCGGTGAACGATCTGATTCTTTCTAAAACGTTTGATAACGGCATGATTTGTGCATCTGAACAGGCGGTCATTATCGATAAGGAAATTTATGATGAAGTAAAAAAAGAAATGATCGCTAACAAATGCTACTTTTTAAACGAGGAAGAAAAGAAAAAAGTAGAAAAACTAGTGATTAACGAAAATACGTGCGCAGTGAATCCGAATATTGTCGGGAAACGAGCGTATGACATTGCGAAAATGGCAGGCGTTGATGTGCCTGTTGATACGAAAATTCTTGTGGCAGAACTAAAAAGCGTTGGTCCGCAAGAGCCGCTTTCTCGTGAAAAATTAAGCCCAGTATTGGCGTGCTATAAGGTGAATAGTACAGAAGAAGGTTTAAAACGAGCAGAAGAAATGCTTGAATTCGGTGGACTTGGCCACTCGGCTGTCATTCATTCAGAAAATCAAGAAGTCATTCTTGAATTCGGTAAGCGAATGAAAGCAGGACGGATCATTTCGAATGCCCCATCTTCACAAGGAGCGATCGGTGATATTTACAACGCATACATTCCGTCATTGACGCTCGGTTGCGGCACATTCGGTGGCAACTCTGTTTCGACAAACGTTGGGGCGACACATTTAATTAACATTAAAAAATTAGCGAGAAGGAATGTAAACATGCAATGGTTTAAAGTTCCGCCAAAAATTTATTTTGAAAAACATGCGACACAATATTTAGCGAAAATGCCAAACATCTCACGTGCCTTTATCGTTACAGACCCAGGCATGGTGAAGCTCGGCTATGTTGATAAAGTGTTGTACTATTTACGCAAACGCCCAGATTATGTGCATTGCGAAATTTTCTCAGAAGTTGAGCCAGATCCATCGATTGAAACCGTCATGAAAGGTGCCGATATGATGCATGCGTTCCAACCAGACGTCATCATTGCTCTTGGCGGTGGTTCAGCGATGGATGCGGCGAAAGCGATGTGGTTGTTCTATGAACATCCGAATACAGACTTCAATGGGTTAAAACAGAAGTTTTTAGATATTCGTAAGCGTGTATTTAAATATCCAAAACTCGGTCAAAAGGCGCAATTTGTCGCGATTCCAACAACGTCTGGTACAGGTTCAGAAGTGACATCGTTTGCGGTCATTACAGATAAGAAAAATAACGTTAAATATCCGCTTGCTGATTATGAGTTAACACCAGATGTCGCCATCGTTGACCCGCAATTTGTTATGACGATGCCAAAACATATTACAGCGGATACAGGTATGGACGTATTAACACATGCCATTGAGGCGTACGTATCGAACATGGCGAACGACTATACAGACGGATTAGCGCTAAAAGCGATTCAGCTCGTTTTTGAATACTTGCCACGCGCATACAAAAACGGCAACGATGAAGTAGCGCGCGAAAAAATGCACAACGCATCAACCATTGCTGGTATGGCATTTGCGAACGCATTCTTAGGCATTAACCATAGTTTAGCGCATAAACTTGGGGCAGAATTCCATATTCCGCACGGACGTGCAAATACGATTTTAATGCCGCATGTCATTCGTTACAACGCGCAAAAACCGAAGAAATTTACAGCGTTTCCGAAGTACGAACATTTCGTAGCTGACGAACGTTATGCTCAAATTGCGCGCTTGCTCGGCTTGCCAGCAAGAACGACAGAAGAAGGAGTAGAAAGCCTCGTTCAAGCGATCATTAAGCTTGCAAAAGAACTTGATATGCCATTAAGCATCGCGGCAACAGGCGTCAGCAAAGAAGCATTCGAAAGCAAAGTTGACCAACTCGCTGAATTAGCTTTCGAAGATCAATGTACAACAGCTAATCCAAAATTGCCATTAGTCAGCGACCTTGCCGACATTTATCGCCAAGCGTATAAGGGAGTGTAAGAACTAAAAAGTTTTTCCATTATGAATAACAGGGGGGAGCGTTCCGTTACTTTTGGAACGCTCCTTTTTCATATCTTGAATTTATAACCTTTCATAAGGAATATTGCGGAAAATACGGATATACATGTTTTCTTTTTTTTTTTATAATTAGCAGTGAACCGATCGGTGACGTACAAAATTAGGGGAAGAAGGAGCGATAAAATTGAAGAAGAAAATGTTTGCTATTGTCTTTTCGATGGCGTTAGTTTCTATTGGAGTCGTAGCTCATGCTGGAACAAACTACGAGGGGTATGACGTTATTGTTCCGAAATTTAATGGAAATGCATTTACTCCACAACAAGAAAAATCTAAAAGCGGAGAATCGGTAGATTTGAAAGTGTCTACCTTAGGAAAAGCGATTGATGCAAGAGCTCATTCATATGATGGTGGAACAGGTAGTTGGGTGCGGGTAGCTACTGTTGGTGGACCGTTTAAACTACCTAATTCGATCAAAAAAGGTGCAAGTACGAGAGTGGAGTTTAGTACAGATTTCAATGAGGTTGTTGATGTACGAGTGAAAGGTGAATGGCGCAGCAACTAAAAGCAGGGAAGATCGTTTCCCTGCTTTCCATCGAAGAGAGGGAGGAGGATTGTTTTGCAAGAACAAGTACGTGTTGAGTTGAAACGAATGTTAAATAAACGAAATGTGATCATATGGACTTCGGTTGTACTTTTTCCTATCGCGTATTTTTTCGTGATTAAAGATCAATATGTTTTTTACAGATATATTGAGATATTTTTACGTTTATATTCTGGAGGTATTTCTCTTTTCTTTCCAATTTTAATGGTTTTGCTCTATGCTGTACATTTTTTGGATGAAAAGAAAAATCGATTTCTGCTTTATGCACAAGCAAGGGTATCTCTTTCACATTATTTTTTTAGTAAAATAATAGCAAATGCAATTGCTTCATTTGTAATATCTTTTCTAATGATGTTTATTCCCTTCATTTTTTGTATGTATATTGTGCCAAAGCTTGAATTAGTCAGTTTATATGAACATTTAAACAATCCGATTCCATATACGACATTTGAACAACTTCTATCGCTTGGCACTTTGTCTTATGGTTTAATTTATGCAACATGGGTTGGGTTGAATGGAATGTTGTATGCCACTTTCGGATTAGTTTTAGTGATGCTTATGGATAAAATGCTCGTTGCGTTTTTTACTCCATTTATCTATTATTTGCTAGGCACCTTTTTTGCTCAAATTGTAGGATTAGATCAATTTGCTCCAGATGTATCTATTTTTCCTTTTCGGATTTTTCAACAACCGATGTGGACGGTGCTCGTTCCATTTTTCTTATTAACGTTTATTGTTTCTGCTTTATTTGCACGTGTAAAGGGAAGAGTGGATGAAATGTATGTTTAGGATTTTTCATAGCAAGCTGGATTACTTCAAGTGGAGTGTCGTAGCGTGCATCATTTATCTTTATAGTTTAAGAAGTAAGGAATACATTTTTTTCCTAAGTTATACGGGTAAGAAAGAAGTGAATATATGGGATTTCATCATATCTTATTTCGGGAATCCGTATCTCGTTACATATTTCATCTTTCCATTTCTTTGCTTCTACTCTGTTTTTTATATTGTTTCTTACTATGAATATGTTGTACTCATAAGACTAGGCTCTTTAAATAGATGGGTTTATCAAACAACGATTCGCTTTTTAGAAATACTTATAACAACTATTTTCATATGGTCGTGTGTCAGTCTGATCTTATTAAAAGGGGTTTCATTCTCTAGTTCTTGGAGCACTTTGAGTAAAGATTATATGCTTCTTACTGAAACCCAGACAATACAGAAGTTTATTCACGATCCGTTCGTCGCGTTTTTGTGGCAAATTTTATTGCTCTTTTTCTTTTTTATTTGTTTGCATATTATTTTTTGTTTTTTCTATTTACTTATTCAACGAGTTCGAGTGCTTATTGTCTTTGTATTTTCCATATGGGTGTACACCATTGTGTCTTTTAAGCGTTTTCCAAATCACCTTGGAGAATTCAAGATACCTAGTTATTTTTCTCTTACACAAACTTTAGAAACATTTCGTCATCAGGCATTTCCGTTTTTTGTATTCTTTTTTATTGCATGTGTATTGGTTGTATTGTGGAACAGGAGAAGGATCATGGAGTTTTTCAGCCAATACAAACACATGGTGTTGTTCTTGTTGACAGTTTTTGTAGTGATGTGGGTACAACAATCGAAAAATATGAAAACGTCAATGGACTTTTTTGGAGTTGTTTTTTTAGGCACAACAAAACATTTACGCCTCTTGCCTCTTTTAACATATATGATTATTTACGTAGGATTTGTTTATATTGTCAATGTATGTTGGGAAAGAGAAAAAAAGAACATGATTTATTACGAGCTCATACGGTATAGCTCCGTTCTTAAGTGGTTAAAGAAAGAGACTTTAATGGTGACATGGCTTGCTTTGCTTTATCTCGTGTTTCTTTTTTTTGTATCACTTGCGATTTCGCTATTAAAGGGGCTGTCGTTTCGTTTTTTCACTTCATTTCAACAAGACATTTCATTATTTTCTTTGTTGTACCACTTTTTTATTAATGGTTATTTACAAATAGTTGTGTATGTGTTGTTCGTCATGCTTTTTAATTTTTTGACCCGAAATCGGTTTTATGGTATAGCGTTGCTCGTTATCATAACGGGATGTTCCACTTCACCGTTCATTCCATTTAAGCTAAATAGCTTAATATATGTTTTTGAAGGAAGATCCGTTTATTTGATTAGCCTTGTTTTGATTTTATGGTTGACGGGAATAGTAATGAGTATTTCCCTTCTTTTGCGAAGAAAAATGTTTTAGAGAAGGTGATCAACATGGTGCATATTGAACTGCAAGATGTATGCAAATCTTTTAAAGGAGTTCCTGTCTTTCAACATGTGAACGTTATGATTGAAAAAGGAAAAACATATGGAATTATGGGTCCAAATGGTTCAGGGAAGTCAGTGTTTTTTAAACTCATATGTGGTTTTTTAAAACCTGATACTGGAATTGTTCGTGTAGATGGAAAAGAAATTGGTTTAAACAACCGCTTTCCAGATCACTTTGGAATTATTATTGAACGCCCAGGATATATATCAAATAAAACAGGGTTCCAAAATTTAAAAGAACTAGCCTTAATTAAAAATCAAATCGATGACCAAAAAATCCGGAAAACAATGGAACGGGTTGGGCTTGATCCAGATGCAAAGCAAAAAGTGAAACACTATTCATTAGGAATGAAACAAAAATTAGCGTTAGCACAAGCAATCATGGAAGATCAACAAACGTTAATTTTAGATGAGCCATTTAACGCATTAGATCGTACGAGTGTGGACAATATACGTCAGATGCTTCTTTCATTTAAGACGGAAGGGAAAACGATGCTTATAACAAGCCATAATCAAGAAGATATAGATATTCTCTGTGACCATGTGTTTGAAATTAATCAATATACGCTACAGCAGATCAAATGAAAAGCATGGGAAATGCTTGCCCATGCTTTTTATGTTTTACATTTAAGGTTCAATGATTCCTTCTTTTATTGCTTTCACTACCGCTCCAACTCGAGAATCAACTCGCAGTTTCTTTATGATGGTAGAAACATGATGTTCTACTGTTCGGCGGCTTATATTTAATGAATGACTAATATTCTCGTTTGTTTTATCTTGAGCAATTAATTTTAGAATGACAAGTTCCATTTTCGTTAGAGAAATGTTTTCTTCTTCATCTACATCATTCGGAAAAAATGCGAACCCTTCATATGCTCCGCGTATTGCATTCGCTAACTGAAGGATAGACTCCTCTTTTACTACAAATGCAGATGCCCCAGCATGTTTCGCAGCTCTTATGTATTCGCTATAGTTATATCCAGATAAAATGACAACTTTGCAATCTGGATATAACATTTTCATCTTCTTTGTCCACTCTAATCCATTTCCATCTTTTAAACGAATATCCATTACGATCACATGAGGATTCAATGTTTCGATGGATTCTTGTAGTTGAGATAAATGTAAAACTGTTCCCACAACATGCATATCTTCTTCTCTTCCAAGCAATTCTTTTACTCCTTCAATCATAAGCGCATGATCATCAACTAGTAATACTTTTATCTTCATGCTTTTCCACCTCTTCAAATGGAATCATTATAAAAATTCGTGTTCCGAGTTGCTGGTCGGAATATATGTCCCATCTTCCGCCTAACATATATAGTTGTTTTTCGATGGAAGCTAATCCGAAGCGATGTTTTTCGATTATTTGAGATATGTGTGTAGGGACGGAAAATCCATTTCCATCATCTTCAACAGAAATATGAAGCATCTCATCTTCTTCCCATAGTGAAACAATAATCAATGTAGCTTCTGCATGTTTAACAGCGTTATAAGCAAGTTCACGGATGATTCGATATAGAGTAACTTGTAAAGATGATGGAATAATTCTCATCCCTAAATCATAGTAAACTTCAACATCAAGACGGTGTTCGATTCTGATTTTGTTTCGCAGTCCATATAAGCTATTTTCTAAACCTAGATGTTCAACAAACATAGGGTATACGTTTTCGCACATATCGCGTACTTTGTGAATTTTATCTCGTAGCATCTCATAAATTTGTTTGTCGTCGTTTTCATTTTGTCTCAGTTGAAATCTTTGGAAGATAACAATAAGCTCTTGTAATATTTCATCATGTAAAAACATAGCCAGCTTCCACTTTTCATATTCTTGAATAGAGTATGCATGTTTATTAGTTAAGCTATTTGTTATTTGTTTTGTTTGGTATGTGAAATACCATTGAACCATTTGATATATAGTAATGGAAAAAATAATGAGTATATTTATGGGTAATAAAGGTAAATTATAGTTTATTGTGAACAATACAATATTACATATCAATAAACTTATACATAAAATGACGATTTTTCTCCCAATTTGCTTCGCAACGACGCGCCAATCTGCGATTCCTTGTTTAGTTAATAAATATGATAGAGTGAGAGGGAAGAAAATGATACTTACCATCGTATAATAAAAGGAAAGAAATGAAAAGCCAAATAAAATACTTGGAACGAAACTAAAAAGAATCATCGGAGCGAACGATAAACATAGGCCCAAAATAAGCACATATAAATCATTTTTTACTTTTTTTGAGTTCGAACCGAGGTGGGACGCAATTAACACACAACATGTACAAACAGCCATAATGATGTTAAGCACAATAAATAATCGAGCGATGATTTTTATAGATGGCTCATTTGCTGCTATATTTCCCCATGTATAAGTGACGAAACAAACGATGCCTGCCCACTTTGCAATAGAGGAAACAGCATGGAAGAATTTTGGTCTTGTTGAAATTGGAAAATATTTAAAAAAATTAAGAAGTGCGTAAGGTGCTGAACAAACAGCGAAGGCTTCGATCGTTTGTGCTGCTTGTATTCCTTGGCTTGAAGGAATGGCACATATAATGGCGATTGCACTGATACACATTAAAATAAAAAATCGTTGCACAACGATGGAATTTGTTTTTTGGATATACGTATATTTACCGATTAATAAGAAAGAAATACCGATAAGTAAAACGATATAATAAGGATGCTTCATATATTGTTCATGTGATTCGATCAAAATGTATGTAATGAGAAGAAAGGAAAGAATCCAAGCCGATGTAAAATATTTATTCATTTTATCACAAGCTTTCTAAGTATGTTTTTAGTGCATGAATTGCTTCTCTTTTTGTTGGAAAACAATCCTCTATTTGTTTCATTGCACGTTTCATAAATATATCAGAAAGAATGAAACAATAATCTAATGCCCCAGTTTTTTGTATGTAGTTTTTTATGATAGAAATGTGCTCTGGAAAGTCAGTAGAATGCAATGTTTCCAATAGCCATCCGTTATCATGTGTAAAACTGTATTCTAAAGCTTTAATAAGGGGTAAAGTTGCCTTTTTACGTATTAAGTCACTTTTTTTGTCGCATAAAATATCTTTGGCATCATTGCGCAGTTGACCACTTATCCCGATGTATGTTGCGATGTCGTACCATTTATATGCCAAGGAACCAGCTCCTAATTGACAAACAAGCCTTGTGAGCGATGATGATTTTTGCGAGATTAGTTGAAAATATTGCTTTTCTGTCGGAATGGATGAACTAATAGTGAAATGCAAATCTCGCCACTGCCCATTACATGCTTCTTTCAGTTCTTTCATCATACGGCATATCTCCGTTTTTAAGTTTCGGGGTGTATGCAAAGCTATCAAATGGATCGCTTCGACGAATAATGCATTAGCAATTGTAACGATTTCCCCTATAGTAACATTTTCCCTCATTATATTTTTTGTTTCTTCATCTGCGATATCGTCAAACAGATCGGTTGCTAAAATTAAAAACTCAATGGCTGCAGCATACGGAATAATTATGTTCGGTTGTAGACAATGATGAAATCGTACGATATAAGTATAAAACTCTGACCAAGAAAAATGGGTATGTTCGTTACATACCTTTCCTGGACAACGGAGTAGTATTTGAATATGTTCACGTATTTCTTCTTGAATAAGTGAGCCGTTGTCCAAGTGGTATACGATAAACGACTGAATTTCTTTTCTCGCTATATAAGTCAAAGCCACTGATCTCCCTTTTCTCTAGTTAAATCCTTATTTTGGAAATAATCGATAAGAGAGTGGAACGCATCGGGAGAAAGTTGCATTTTTACATGATTCCAGTCTTCTTGTGTAATAACTTGTTTCGTGTTGAGTTGTTGAATAACCGTCCATAAGTTCTTTTCCATGTTTTTTCCCCTTTCCTTTTTAAACAAAATTTTACTTTATAATTAAACAATTGTCATTTGTTTTTTGAAAAATAGGTATTTTCCGCAATGAAAATTGCGGAAAATACGGATATGATAGGATGGAAGTTTGTGCTAGACTGAAAGCGAGCCGGCTCGAGAAAATTCTAAATTAAGGTAGGGAAGAAAATGAGGAAGAGGCTTAAGAAATACTATAATCTAGGACTCTCTCTAGCTATGGGAATTGGGGTTTTGACTTTTTCAGACTTCACTTATGCTAGCGATGATAATATTGGTTTTAGTTTCGAGCTAAAGCCTAACTATGGAAATAGTTATTCTGAATCTCGGTATAGACAGACTACTGATCCGAATAACAAATGGAAGGTGAATTTAACTTACTCTTCTGAAGGGGTCGGTTCTATCGCTACTTTCTGGTTGGATAAATCTGGGTCTAGAGTATCTGATACACATGATGTAAAGCAAGGTAGCGGTGCCCATTATTATCCAGCTTTTAGCACGGCAAATCAATCAAATGTGCGTTTAGGGGCTGAAAACAATAACTATAGTCCAGATAGCTACGTAATAAGTGGTTACTGGGATGAAGAAACAAATTAAATGAATTGAATATTTGTTTACCGAAGATGAGCATTTATGATCATCTTCGGTTCTCCTCTTCATAAAACATGAAAAAAGTTGAGTGATAAAAATGATATTTAGTCATATGTATAGAATCCTAAAAAATAAACGGTCTTGGCTTTCTTTTTGCATTGTTTTATGTATACCATTTTTTGAAATTGCACAGTTGATTATGTATCAAAGAAATTCGAATGAAGTTTTTCATCCTGCTTTTGCGTTTTTTCTGACAGGTTCAAGCATTGGACACGCGCCGCAAATTATGCTGATTTGGTTTTTGCCGATTTATTTTCTCATGTTAGTGGCAGATGATCCCATTCAAGATTATCAAACGGGATATCGTTATGTGCTTATAAGTAAAATAGGGAAGAAAAAATATATTTTTCATAAAATGTTTATATCATTTATACTATCATTTTTTACTATGTGTATTGCATTAGTGGTAAACTTTATATTCGTTTCAATTATTTTTTCGGGAGGTACGTTTACAAAAGGGGTTATGGAATTAAACATTGAAGGCAATGCATTGTTTCAGTTTAGTGTAAATCATCCATATGCAGCTATATTCATTTTTTCATTTGTGAGTTGCTTTATGGCCGGTTTAGCAGGTCTCCTTGGGAGTAGTATGAGTTTGTTTTTTCTTGATCGGAAATATGCCTATGCTGCATCGTTTTTTATTTGGTTTTTAATGATTTTGAAAAGAAACTCTATTGTATACCTTTTTCAACCATTTACTGAGTATGGACTAGACGTGCTTATTCCAACTATTTTGTTGGCTTGGTTTATATTTTTAGTAATTTCTACTTTCGTGTTTGTGTATGAGGTTAAGTACAATGAAAGTTAAAAGATCGATACTTATTATCGTCTTATGGGGATTTTTTTCGTTCGTTTGGTTTCTGCAAAATAAACATTTCATATTTCAAAGTCATTTGCAACTTTCATTTACTGAAGTATTGTTGCTCATGAATAGTAGTGCGGTTGGATATAGTTCGATACAGGCTTATGCTTTGTTTTACACGATTCCATTTATTATTTGTGTCGATCATTTCTTTTTTCCAAAGTCCGTTTGTTATATTGTACGGTTCTCGAAACGTAGGCATTTGTATGTAAGAGTCTTTACTGAAATTGTTGTTGTGTCAATCATTTTTTCCTTTATGCATTCGCTTGTTAATGTATTATGTACGAGTTATTTCTTTTCTTTTGAAAAGCTGCAAGAAGTAAGTTTTTTTCGTATTGCTTTATGCAATAGCGTTTTACTTGTACTATTTTATACGTCTGTTGGGCTTATATATCAGTGTTTGAAACACTTGACGCACCAGTCACATGTAGCCTTTTTCCTAACATTGCTTCTTGTTGGAGGATGGTTCTTTATAGAAAAACTGTTTATAGTTACTTCGTGGGGACCTATGAAAGATTTGACCATATATACACAATGGTTTGAAGAACACTGGACGATGAAAGAATTTTTATTTGCTTATATAAGACATGCTCTTCTTGTTTTCTTTCTTTTCTTTATGCATTCATTTTTATATGAAAGAAAGGATTTCGTTTCATGATTCGTCAGTTCTCTTTTTTCCTTTTTGTTATCAGTTCATTTATCGTTCAGGCTATTTTTTTAAATCGTTTTCAACTGTTTTTTTCTTACAGTTCGTTTATTGACGGTGTTCCATTCACATCTTCACATAATCTAGTATATAAATATTTGCTGATTTGGTATTTGCCGATTGCTAGTATGAGTCTCTATTTTTCAGGGCATTTAGAAGATATGAAAAAGTACGCAATTGCTCTTTTTGTACGTAGCTATAATAGAATGAAATGGATGTTGAATCAATATGTGCATGCATTTGTTGTCACTGTAATTTTTATCTTCGTTCAAGCATTTATTATGTTTGTGTTTCATGCGTATAGTGAAAATATATGGACAGCAAATGGCATAAAAGGTTTGTGTATGTATTTATGTACCATATATACACTTATTTGTGTGCAATCGTTTTTGGAATTGTATATCGGAGCTAGGTTTTCTTATTTACTTGTCAATTTATATATTGTCTTTTCTATTTTATTGTCGAATGAGTTGCCACATGAATTGAATTGGATTCATTATCTTTTTATTCCGAATTACGGGATGGGTTTTCGCAATGGAGTAAGTCATTCACCTATTTTTGAACCGTACGTTATCCATTTTTCGATAGGGTGTTTGATCTTGTTATTTATCCAATGTTTACTCGTTTATTTTTCTGTTCAAAGAACAAAACAAATGGACTGGCTATAAAGTGAGGAGATGGAAATGATAGAAGTTCGTCATTTGAGTAAAAAAATAAAAAGTACGTACGTATTAAAAGATATTTGTTATCAATTTGAAGAAGGAAAAATTTACGGGTTGTTCGGTAAAAATGGCTCTGGGAAGACGATGTTATTGCGTGCTTTGGCAGGCTTAATTGTTCCGACTGAGGGGGATGTCGTGATAGATGGGAAAGTGCTACATCGGGACATGTCGTTCCCACCTAGTATAGGAATCATTATAGAAAATATGGAGCTCCTACCTCAATACGATGCATATACAAATCTTTATATTTTGTCGAAAGTTAAAAAAATTGCTTCAGAAGGAGAGATTAGAAAAGCTCTTCATCGAGTGGGGTTAGATCCGTTTCTAAAAACGAAAGTAAAAAAATATTCATTAGGAATGAAGCAACGCTTAAATATTGCCCAAGCTATCTTTGAAAGACCTGATATTATTTTGTTGGACGAGCCCACAAATGCAATTGATGAAGAAGGGGTGGAACTCGTTCAGCAAATTCTCTTAGAAGAGAAAAAAAGAGGAGCGACTATTATTTTTGCAAGCCATATAAAAGAAGATTTACAGCATTTATGTGATGTTTCGGTAAAAATGAGCGAGGGGAAGCTTCTTTTATGAATAAGGGAAAACTTGCAATATTTTTTAGCATTATTTTCATTTGTATCGCTGTTTTTGCCTTACGATATACAAATATTTTCGACAATCGTCAACCAAAGAACATTGTTATACAATCGGGAGATTATGTGGTTGGAAAAAACATTCGTGAGGGAACATATGATGTGATTGTTTTACATGGAGAGGTAAAATTTATGCAGATGAAAATGAGAGAGGGAGATCGCTGGTTGGCAGTTCAGCTGCGACGAGGAGAGCACGTATATGTAGAAGGGAAGGGAAAAGTTCGTCTTAAGCCTTCACGCTTTGAAAAAATAGAGAGAGGAAGAAATGATATTTATCAAATTAACCATTCCGGTTTTTATCTTGTAGGAAAGCAAATTCCAGAAGGAACATATATCATTACTTATACGAGTCACGATATAAAGGGCAAACCGTTCGTTCAGCTTTTATCGTCAAATCGCGATGTGATTCATACGTACGATTTTCAAAATAGTAGGGATAAGTATTATAAAGTAGTTTGTGAAAAAGGACAGATTCTTGAAGTACACAAAAATTTATTTGCAGAGTCGAAACATGTGGTTGTCATTCTTAAGAAAAATGAATAGATAGCATGTGCTAGCGATGATGATGTTAGATAAAATCGAGTAAGTAGAAAATAGCTCTTTCCTGAGGAACTTCTGTAGAATTTCTGTAGAATGAATGTTCGATCCAATATTCGAAAGGGGAATTTCTATGCAAGTGAATTTTCATTTTATTACAGACCGAAGGGTTTAAGCTTCCTTTTTAAACGAGAAGATGGAGTGACAAAAGCATTCTGTGCTGCACAAGCAGCTATGACTTAAATTTCTCCCTATTTTTGCAATAGGCGGTGAGTTAGCGGAATACATCGGGAGTATTCGTTCTTATCGTGTTTGTGGAAGGTGGTTTATATGTCCTTTCAATCTTTTAAGAGTCAGTGGCGTGCTCATCCATTTACAACTGCCTTTGCAGTTTTAGGATTGGTCATATCGCTATTGATGATTTCAATCGGTATTTCTAGTATAAATTATTCCCATTTACTTCAAAGACAGCTTGAACAGTATGTTCCGCCACATGCAACAAAATTAATGGTGACATTTCCACATGAGCCAACATGGAATGATCTTTTTCGGTTGTTTGACAACATAGATCAGGAAACAGGGATTATATTGGAAGGGGTGACTCTTTTACATGATGGCATGCCTATCATGGTGACCCCGGAACACTTGAAGGAGTCTGTTGAACCCCGTCTACCTATAAAGGAAGGACGTTATTTTACTGAGAAAGAAATAAGAACGGGAGAGAAAGTAGCTCTTATAGGATCGAAATGGAAAAAAGATACAACTTTCATTAGAAATGAGCGTTATATTGTTTTATCGGGCGAGCGATACAAGTGCATTGGAATAATTGGGATAACAGGGGAAAATTCAAAGTTATTAGATTCACAAGTTCTTATTCCGATGATGTCAATACCGTCGAGTGTTATTAGTAAATTACTAAGTCAGCAACAAATTACATTGACACTCTATAATACGAAAAAAGATACATACAAGGATGAAACATCCATTCGTATGCAAGCAGAGAAGCTATTTCCACAAGCAAGCATTGACTCTTTTCCATACGAAGCACAGTTATCGTTTCGAATTGATATTGGTGATCGTCTAATGCTTATCGTTCTTGTTTACTTACTTTCTTTAGTTAATGTTGTGAATTTATCGTTTTATTGGGTACAAGAGAGAATATATGAAATTGGAATAAGGAAAGCGTTCGGATATACGAATCGTGACATCGTTTTTATGCTTTTTAGTGAAATGGTTGTATTATGTAGTATTGCAATCGTTTTTGGGTATGGTGTGCAATGGCTATTTCAGCATATATTTGAAAAATGGGTAGGATTCCCATTGCGCATTTCTTTGGTGCACTTTTCAGCAGCCATTGGATTTGTTTTTTGTTCGTCACTGATTGCAATTATCGTTCCAGCTGTCCGTGTTTTTCGTGTGCAACCGATTCATGTCATACATAAAAAGTAGAAATTGAGGAGATATAAAAAATGAAGTATATGCTACTCAATTTAAAAAGCATGTGGCAAAGAAAATGGAGCATAGTATTAATGGTTGTTCAGCTCATCGTATCATTTTGGGTCGTCAATCATGCGCTGATCACAATGGAAACCATTCGTTATCAACAAAAACAGCTATTTTCTGTTACAAATATGAAAGCAAAAACGACCGTTCGATTGTTTATTCCAGACGGTGACGATAGCCAATGGTTTGCAGAGAGATTTCGCAAGCTTGAAAAATTTATAAAAACGATACCGAATGTAAAAGGATACGGATCTTTTGAAGAAACGACGATTAGCCCACAAAACTTTGCAAATAAAACAAGATACGTGCGAAAAAATGAACAACTGTATGCAAATACTCGTATGGAATCATATACAGATCGTACAAAAATGATATATTTCGACTATGACATATATGTTTTTGTCAATAATAAATTGAGCCAGAGCGATCACTTCAAAAGTGAGCCACTTTTATAATCAGAGTTCCCATAAATGGGAGAGGGTGGGGTTTGGATAACTTGCCCCTAGGGGCAAGTT
>Ga0116210_1001043_pt1 | contig 22715 bp, 15 predicted proteins | sample TshhotsprinmetaG_FD_94483 | JGI IMG/M metagenome (GOLD analysis project Ga0116210, IMG submission 94483) | Hot spring microbial communities from South Africa to study Microbial Dark Matter (Phase II) - Tshipise hot spring metaG | ecosystem: Environmental > Aquatic > Thermal springs > Hot... | reverse complement strand
ATGTAGTATGCCAGCTTTTTGTGCTATCACCGGAAAAACTTACATGAATGTCCGTAAAAGATCAAAATCTATGAAATCAACACTGACTAAAGTCAAGCCTAATCTACAAAGGATTAAAATTGGCAATAGACGGATCAAAATCTCTACTAGAGCCTTAAGATCTCTCAAAAGAAATCGAAAATAATCTATTTATCTGCGAATGGAAAGCAGTAATAAATATTTAAACTACCTAGGTACATTTTTGTTAGTTATTATTGTTTTTATTATTGGGTTTTATTATGGTTTTCGTTACCACGAGAATAATTTTGGCGGTGTTGATTTGGTTAAGCTTAAAGACACTACAGAATCTTTAGAAAGAGTAGAAGTTAAAACAAAAGAGGTGGAGGGTATTTTTTGGATTAAATCTGGGGAAGATCCAATTTGCCCAAATACCCACCCGGTAAAAATTAAATATGATTCTGGTGTTTGTTTTTTCTATACAAAAGAAAATCGCTCTTACTCCAGAGTTAAAGCTCATGTATGCTCAGCCACAGAAGATTTTGCCAAAAATCAAATGGGTTGTTTGAAAAAATTTTAGTTAAGTAACATAAGAAAGTATGAATTGATTTGATCTTTACTAAAAAGATATTTTTATGAGTATATTAAATAATTATGTCTGCATCTAAGTCTGATATCAATATCTGTATAACTCTTGCAGAAAATGATATTTATAGACTGCTTTGCCAAATAGAAAGAGCCCAACAGCTTAATGATTTTGTGGAAATTAGGGCTGATTATTTACCAAAACTTGATCTTTCGGTCTTATCAAAAATAAAAACAAGTCTTTCGGCCAGGGCTATTTTTACTTGCCGTTCAGTTAAAGATGGTGGTAATTTTGAGGGAACAGATAAGGAACAAGTAGAGCTGCTCAAGACAGCAGCAAGTCTAGGTTTTGAGTATATTGATGTTGATCTTAGACTGATTAATCAATTTAAAAATAAATTAGAAAACACCAAAATTATTGTATCTTATCACCACTTTACTCATACACCATCATATTTACAATTAAAAAAATACCTTAAAAAGATGAGAGCTTCCGTGGGAGATATTTACAAATTTGCTTGTCTGGTTAAATCTAAAAAAGATCTATACTCTTTGTATAAAATACTTATTAATAAAAAACCAAAAGAGCAGCTAATAGTTTTAGGTATGGGTAAGATAGGACAAATTAGTCGTCTTTTGACACCGTTTTTGGGTGGTTATCTCACTTTTGCTAGTTTGGATGATGTAGCAGTTGCTCCGGGGCAAACGTCTTTTGACAATTTGCAACAAAAACTTAAGTTAATTTCATTGTTATAAGCACCGTCTTTATGACAAATTCGATTTACAGAGTTAAACCAATCAAAGCAAATGGTCAAAAAAGAGTAGTTGCTATTCCCGGATCCAAAAGTGACACAAACAGAGCTTTAGTGATTGCAGCATTTAGTAACGGTAGAACAACTTTAACAGGAATATCAGAAAGCGATGATAGTAAACTATTAATCAAAGCTCTTCGACAGCTAGGTGTTGGCTTTGAATATCTAAGTAAAGATAGCATCCGAGTACAAGGATTGGGTGGTCGGTTCAAACCTTTTTATGGAGAGATTAACTGTGGTATCGCAGGAACTACAAGCAGATTTTTGGCTGCGGTTTGTTCTTTGGTTCCGGGAAATTTTATACTCACTGGTGAAAAAAAGATGTTGGAAAGGCCTATGAAAGACTTATTTGATGCTTTACAAGCACTGGGCGTAGAGTTGGAATATCTCGGAAAAGTGGGGCATCTTCCTGTGAGATTTAATAACCGGGAACATTTGCTAAAAATTCAGAAAACTAACCAAATTTCCATCCGTGGAGATGTTTCTAGCCAATTTTTTACCGCTTTGCTTTTAATCTCTCCAATTTTACCATATGGTTTAGAGATTAGTGTTGTGGGTAATCAAGTATCCAAATCATATATTGATATGACACAGTCAATTTTGTCTGATTTCGGAGTACAAATGATCAACCAAAACTATACGAAGTACATAGTAAAACCAAATCAAAGCTACACTCCTCAAGAATACCAAATTGAAGGAGATGCAAGTGGTTGTAGTTACTTTTGGTCTATTGCAGCTATCACAGGCCAAGAGATTGAAGTGACTAATATAGACCCTAGTACAGCACAAGGAGATGTTGGTTTTGTGGATATTTTGGAGAAGATGGGTTGTAAAGTAAGCAAAGATACCTCAAAAAAATCAATCGCGGTGTGCGGTCCAAGATCTTTATCTGATTTGCGGTCTGTTGATGTAAATATGGAAAATATGCCGGACACTGCCCAAAGTATGGCGGTTGTAGCTGCTTTTGCTAAAGGTACAACTAAAATAACTGGTCTATCCACTTTAAAAGACAAAGAAACCAATAGATTAGAAGCCACCAAAACTGAACTAGCAAAAATGGGAATAGTGGTAGAAATAGGTAATGACTGGATGACAATTGTTGGCGGAGAACCTGGACCAGCCGAAATTGCCACTTATAACGATCATAGAATGGCCATGAGTTTCGCTGTTGCTGGCACCAAGATTGATGGTGTTATTATTCAAAATCCAGAAGTTGTCAGCAAGTCTTTTCCTGAATTTTGGGATAAAATAGAGAGTTTATAACTTTGTAATTTTGTTTTTGTTATTTTATTTAAGACATGAAAAGTATATTTTTAGGTTATTTTTGTGAACTCATAAGTCTTTCAGAATTGCTTCTTAAAGTTAAGACTGATTTAAAGGTGTGCAATAATAATCTAATTTAAACCTATAAAAAATTTTCGTTTGGTATAAATTTGTACACTTTGTCACCTTTTTTTGCCGCTTTAGGTGTAACAAAAGTAACAATCTCTCCCTTTTTTCCTTGATTTATTTTTGAACCGTTTTCAGACCTAAGATCGTCCAAAATACCAAATATCGCTTCGTGAGTTTCCCCAGAAATCATATACTCATCACCAACAATCAACCCATCAGCTTGTAAAGCTACTTCAACCACACTTAGTTTGTCAAAAAAATGTCTCACAGTTCCCACTAAAGTTTTTACTTTAGTTGCTCTACTGCCATATATTCCAGCCCAGTCTTTAAAACTCTTACCAAGATAATAACCATCACTTAGACCACGATTAAAAACTGTTCCAAGCCTTTGATTCCAGTCCTGAATCTTTTCTAAACTATAACTACCGTCATTCACGGCATCAATTGCTTCACGGTAAACTTTGACAACGGTGTTGACATATTCTGGACTTCTAGCTCTACCTTCTATTTTGAGCACTTTAATTCCAGTTTCTAAAAGTTTGTCTAAAAAACCAACTGTACAAAGGTCTTGAGAACTCATCACATATTGGTTATCCACCACAAATTCTTGACCTGTCTCCTTGTCTTTCACAGTATAAGCTCGTCTACAAGGCTGCAAGCACATTCCACGGTTAGCTGACTTGTTGTTTGCTAATAAACTCATTCCACACTTGCCACTAATTGCCACGCACAAGGCTCCGTGTGCAAAAACTTCCACTTCCATCAACTCCCCTTTTGGCCCGCGAATATTTTGCGATTTGATTTGTTCTATAACTTTTTTTTGCATGCTTAAAGTTAGTTCTCTGGCTAATACCACCCTGTCCGCCCATTGAGAGTAATATTTAACAGACTCAGTATTAGATATTCCCGCTTGTACTGAAATATGGACCTCAACCCCAATTTGGCTAGCATAAGTGATAGCCGCTAAATCCATAGCTATAATTCCATCTACTTCAGCTTCTTTCACTTTATTTATAATTTTTCTCATGGTGCTTAGTTCAGAGTCATAAATTACGGTATTCAGTGTTAAGTAGCATTTAACATTAGACTGGTGGCAAATTTGAGAAATTTTTTTTAAATCTTTGACCTCAAAATTTTTAGCTCCTCCAATTCTCATATTAAGGTTCTTTACTCCAAAATAAACCTCATCACAGCCAGCAGCAATAGCAGTATATAAATTCTCCCAACTACCCGCGGGAGCCAACAATTTTACATCGTATTTAGGCATACAATATCAAGATTACCTATCCACCCATCTGGATAATTCTATCAATATCTTGCCAAGCCACATGAAAACCTATCCAAAGCAACAAAAACGTTGTCAGCGTTATCAAAGCACCTTCTAGTTTTTTATTTCTCTTACCGGTAACTTTATTTAAAATTGCAATAATAATTCGACCGCCATCTAAAGCAGGTAAAGGTAAAATATTAAATACGGCCAGACTAATAGAAACAACAGCTATTAACTCTAGTATGCCTCTAATACCAGCACTATCAAAAATTTTAATACCAAAATAACTAACTCCTATAGGACCAATTACCATCTGCAAAGCACTTCTGTCTTGAGTTTGAGGTAACAAAGCCCTACCAATATCTCCCAAAACTTCAAAAGTTTCAAACACATAAGAATTCGTTGTCTCTAAAGCAAATACTGCGCCTGACCATAGATTATCAGCTTTATAAGTTCCTTCATAATACAAAGTACCAATGCCAAACAAAACTCTACCATTATCTTCTTTCATTCTGGTAGTAGTAGTAATCAGTTCCCCAGTTTTGTTACTTCTAAACACTACTTCCACTTCGCTATCTCTATTTTCCCGAACTAAAGACCCAAATTCCTCTAAACTTCTAATTTCCGACATATTCTTACCAGCAAAACTAACTAATTCGTCTTCAGGCATCATACCTATATTTGCAGCAGGAAAATTCTCTCTAACACTAGCCACTCTGGGGCTTTCAGATTTAATTTCTAAGGTGATCCCTGGCCTGTTTTTTAGCTGTTGGATTTGCTCTATTGGAATGTTTTTATCACCTACCCCTCCAAAAGAAAACAATAACCAAAAAATAATAAAAGCTGCAATCAGGTTAAAAGCTACACCACCGATAAGAATTAGAAACTGTTGCCACCACTTTTTGTTAAAAAAAGCTTCCTTTGAGTTTAGTTTAGTTTCAAATTCCCACTCTATCAAAGTTTTTAGTTGTCTTATCAAGTTAATATATCTATCTTCGCTATTTTTATCCGTTTTTGAATTAAAGTAATTCTCTAATTCTTGCCATTCCTTTGAATATTCTAAGTTATTTTCCTTTAAGAAAAATTCTAATTCGTGATTGGACAAAATCTCACTAAAACGATCGTTAATATAATTTTCTTTAGCATCGGGAACAGACTTTTTGTACCTATAACTAGCTTCATCCAAAGCATCATGATCACCATATATACGAACAAATCCTCCCAAAGGTAAATAATTAAGCGACCAAATAATTCCCTTCCACTTTTTTTTCAACCAGCGAGGCGGCATACCAATACCATATTCCACGACTTTAGTTCTAGTCAATCTAGCCATCAATAGGTGGCCAAACTCGTGTATAATAATCAGCGGAATTAGGATAATCAAAAACCAACCAACCATTAAAAAAATTTGAATAATATTACTAATCATAACACATTAAAATAAATAATATAAAGACCCGATTTAAATGAGTTTGTCAAGAATCAAATTAATTTAAAAAATCAGACCTAGTACTTGTTTTAAACAGCTTAGGACTTTAGTAAGTGTAAAATTTATTAAAATTAAATTTTTTTATAAAAACTAGTAATTTTTTTTATATTCGAGAATTATTGAGTAATAAAGAAAAAATAAAAAATGCTGGTTCAGTTCCAAAAAAATGACTTACAAAACAGCCCTCAAACTAATCAAACTTAATCAAGATTTTTACAATACTATCGGTCAATACTGGAACTCTGCCATAGATTACTCTTGGCAAGGCTGGGATTTTTTTGTTGCAAAAAATGACCAATATAATTGGCTATCCCAAAAAGACAGAAGTCTAGAAGTTTTGGATCTGGGTTGTGGTAATTGTCGTTTCGCTTATTTTCTTAAGAAGAACTTTGATAACTACACAATCAACTATACTGGAATTGATAATTCAGACTTTCTACTATACCAAGCAAGAGCAAACTTAAAAAATGTAGATGGTAAACTGTTGTATTGTCTTTACAAACAAGATTTAATACTAGACCAGTGGGATCAATATTTATTTGGAAAGAAATTCAATCTAATAGTTTTGTTTGGAGTAATGCACCATATCCCTACCCGCTACTTTAGGCAAAATCTAATAAACAAAGCAACCAAGTTCTTAATAAGAAATGGAATTTTGATTTTTACAACTTGGAACTTTCTAAACATACCCAGACTCCAAAAAAGGATAGTTAATCTAAACTCTCCAAAAGGCTAATTTTTTTCTAGTAAATATGAGATACTGCAATCTGATTTAGAGACAGGAGATTATATTCTTGACTGGGTCAAAAAATTAGATGCTTTCAGATATTCTCATAACTATAACGATTTTGAAATAAACCAAATTATTCAGGAAAGCAATCTGGAAGTGATTGATAGATACTTTGCAGACGGCAGAACCAAAAACCAAAACGAGTATTTTGTGTGTCGTTTGGGTTAGAGTCTTTAAGATATTGCATATATATTGTGTATAACTAGAGAAACTTTATTAGTATACTAATTAGACAATAATACTTAAAAATAGCTTGCCAGAAATGAACAGCCTTCTACACCAAATCAACTTCTGCAAAAAGAGCATTTTCTTCAATAAACCTCCTACGAGGCTCAACATCTGCTCCCATTAAATCTTCAAAAACCTTATTAGCAACAGCAGCTTCTCCAATAGTTACTTGGTATAATGTTCTAGTAGCTGGGTTCATTGTAGTTTCCCATAATTGTTCAGCATTCATCTCCCCTAAACCTTTATATCTTTGAATCGATACTTTAAGGGGTTTTTTGATGTTTGAAGTGTTTCCTGTAGCTACCAATAACTGGTCTTGGTTCTGACTAGTCTCACCTACTTCATTTACTTCGGATTCGACTGAACTTGCCACAGCACCTTTTTTTTTAAGTTTTTGCAGAATAGTTTCTTTTTCCGCATCGCTATAAACATATTCATAATTTTTACCCCAACTAATTTTATATAAAGGTGGTCTCGCCATATACATATAACCTTCTTCAATCAAAACTGGCATATAGCGATAAAAAAATGTCAGCAAAAGAGTGGTAATATGAGCTCCATCTACATCAGCATCAGTCATTAAAATAACCTTGTGATACCTTAGCTTAGAAATATCAAACATTTCTCCGATACCAGTACCAAGAGCAATAATCATGTTTTTAATATCTTCATAGTTCATAATTTTGTCTAAAGTAGCCTTTTCTGTGTTTAGCACCTTACCTCTAAGCGGTAAAATCGCTTGAGTATGGCGATCTCGTCCTTGCTTAGCACTACCCCCAGCTGAGTCTCCCTCAACAATAAAAATTTCACTCTTAGCTGGATCTTTTTCACTACAGTCAGACAGTTTACCTGGCAAAGCCAAACTGTCCATGACACCTTTACGAATAACACTTTCACGAGCAGCTTTGGCGGCAATTCTAGCTTTCATCGCTAGTTGTGCTTTCTGAACAATAATTTGGGCTTCTTTGGGGTTTTCTTCTAAAAAAGAGGCTATTTTGTCGCTAACTATTTTGTCTGTATAAGTGCGGGCAATAGTAGAACCTAATTTAACTTTAGATTGGCTAGTAAATTGGGGGTCAGCCATTTTCACAGACAAAATTACTCTCAAACCTTCTCTTAAGTCTTCGGCACTAAAACGATCTTCTTTTTTGAGTAAACCTTTTTCGATAGCATAATTATTAACTACTCTAGTTAAAGCAGTTCGAAAACCTGTAACGTGCATCCCACCCTCGGAATTGAAAATTCCGTTAGTGTATGGGAAAAATTTTTCGTTAAAATTAGAAGTATAAGTTAGGGAAAGATCAAGGTGAAAGTTTGCTTCTTCACCGCGAATTTCTATTATTGGAATTAAAAGTTGCTCACCTTTAGTGATGTCTTCTAGGTAGGTTCGAATACCATTGGGAAAATGATACTTTACTGGTTCGTTATTTATACCCAATACAAAATACAATTGTAAATTAGCATTCAAATAAGCTGTGTTTTTAAGTAGCTCACTTATCTCGTCAGTATCAAAATCAGTAGTTTCAAAAATTGTCTTGTCAGGCCAGAATACAACTAGAGTACCTGTAGTTTTCCACACAGTATGTCTAGCAAATTGAGAATATTTTTGAGCAAACTCTACTGGAGACATCTGCTCAAGAGGTCGTACAGTTTTACCAAACTGAAATTCAATAAAATGAATAGTATTGTCTCGCAATACAAAAACTTGCATCTTTGAGGATAAAGCATTAACTACACTAGCCCCCACACCGTGTAAACCTCCAGAAAATTTGTAATTTTTTTGATCAAATTTACCTCCAGCATGAAGCATGGTCATGATTGTTTCTACCGCACTTTTACCTGTTTTGGGGTGAATATCTGTAGGTATTCCGCGACCATCGTCAGCCACCAAAGCAAAATTTTTTTCTACCATCACTCGCACACTGGTAGCGTATCCAGCCATAAATTCATCAACGGAATTATCCAAAATTTCTCCTAAACAACGATGTAAACCCTCTTTTCCAGTGTTTCCAATATACATTCCGGGTCTTTTACGAACTGCCTCTAAACCTTCTAAAACGGTAATACTTTCTGCTTGATAATTGCTAGACATAAAATTAGATTAATTAGTGGTCTATAAATTATAGATGTATATTTTGAGTCTAGTTTTCGAAAAAACTCTTTTTTATCAAAAAAATTGTCTATTTACAATATTTTTGTCAACCGTTGGTACTTTCAATTTTAAATTTTAAAATTACCAAGATAAAATCTTATCGGAAATCTTTTAAAGTTCTATAAACTAGATTTTAGCTAGAAGTTGTAGTAATTATAAATACATGTTTAGAATACATGTTTAGATAAAATTCAAAGTTAAAATTCAAAGTTAATTCTTATTTAAGAGGATTACATTTTTGCCTTCCAAGATAAGAAGATAAGAAATGTAAAAATTCAATTTGGCTTATATTTAACCTTATTCAGCCTAGAGTTGTTTAATTTGTTGGTAATAAGTAGTAGCTATTTTAAAGAAAGTGATTCAACTTTTTTAGCAAACTTTTTACTTATTTATAGAATATCTTGGTGAGGATGAGGGGGTTGAGTAGTAGTAAAAATTGATTGTGGACTATTCTGTTTTACCAGCCTGCAAGCCTACTGGTTAATATCTGTTGACGATAGAATATTTGTTGATAATAGCAGTATCCCAGTAACAATAAAAGTTGTAAGTCTTAAACTCAGGTTACTCATTAATGAGGGTAATTGGATTTAACAAAGTGCATCAAAATCACCTTGTATGAGAGGGATAATAAGCCAAAATTTGAATTGGTTGCTTAAGAGTTATTAGGTTATTTAAATCTTGTAAAGCCTGATATTGTGAGGTTTTTAACCTCTCTTCAAAATACAATTTTTGGGGATTTTTTGACGTTAAGATATTTGACCAACTCATCTTCCAAAAAGCACCCCACTCAAAAACTACAAAGTCCCCATTTTTTAAACCACGTACACAAGCAGGGAAAATTTGTCTAGGTGCCTTAGGTTTTATAAAAAACCCAAAATTCATCCGCTAAGCAAAACCGTGAATCAATACAAGTATTTTTCAAAACTTATCATTAATCTCTAGCTTTTGGGTTCTTCCCCAAATTTCCCGAAATTCGGCAATTCTTTCCACTAATTCTTTTAATTCATCTACTGTTATATGCTGTTCTGTGTCACATTTGGCTGTGCCAACCTCAATCAAAATACCATCATACAAAAATTCACTCTCATTAATTTTCATTTTCATTGCTTCAACGGTTTCGTCTACAATATCGTGCCTTTTCTTGGAGCCTAATGCATGGCTAGGATCAAAGAACAATTTTACATTTTTATCTTTATTTCTAAGTTTAGTTCGCTTAGCCGTTTGATGAATCGGTAGATTTCGGTATTCTCCTTTGCGAGGCAGGTCACAACCTCTTTGAATCAAAATAATTTCTGGAGCTAACTCAGCATAACTAACCAAACCGTCCCAAGTCTTTTCAAGACTAGTAATTCCCTCAAAATTTGGATCTTCTGCTAATTCGTACTCTTCCCCTAGCCATTTACCGTTTTTTAAACCTACAGTCCATTCATATTCAGAAGCAAAACCGGCCATCTGTCGAACATGCCATCCAAGCTGATCTACTGCCGGATTCCAAACCATAAAGGGTTTAAATTTGAATGATTTGGCAATACAAGCTAATTGGATAGTTGGTAACATAATTTCCGTAGAACACACCAAACCAGTATCTCTGTAAATTTTTTCCGCCATGTCCACACTTGGCAAGGGCTTAAGGTCATTAACCGTACCACCAAGCCCAAAAATATCAAAATTCCGCATAATTACATCGAAATCAAAACCCATAAAACCTTGATTAGAGTTGTTTTTATCAAAGTTAGTACGGGATTTTAAGCCTACCGTACGAGTGCCATAAATTGCTTTTTGACCGTTAATTTCTATATTAGCAATTTGGTAAATTTCTTGAATATTGTAATCATCTATCGAGTCTGGTCCAGCAAAAATGCGAACAGGTTGAGTAAAATTGTTGTTGTTTGTTGTCATAAGAAAAATATTTTAGTTAAAAAATAAAATGATATAAATTTCATCATTTTGAGATTTGCTTTTTCGAAGCTAACAACCGTAGTTTTTTAAAAATGTTTTTGGAGAGTAATAAAAGGATATAAACCAAAATTTTAGTATTAACTGGAATCGATATATTGGGTTAAAATATAAAACTTCATAAACATTGTACAAACTAAAAAACTCGCCTTGTGGGCGAGTCGCTTTGAAGAATTTTATTAGAATATCAGCTACCCCGCCCTAGAAACTGGGAAAAAAGAAGTAGCTGAAAAACCAAACAAAATTCATATTTTACATCAAAAAACTTCAATTTGATTAGGGGAAATAATATTTTTTTTAAAAATCTGTCAAATAATTTCCCTTAAATTCTGTTCGTTAGTGCAACTAACACAAACACTGCTACTTTTCCAAAGTACCTTCGTCTGAATATAAGGCAATTTTTTCATCAATTTTCTTATCATCTTCTGACTCGTGAACCTCAGCATTGACTTTCAAACCTAAAGCTGTTAGTTCATTAGCGAGAACCACAAAAGAACCGGGTAGATTGGGACTAACTATTTGTTTACCCTTAACAATTGCCTCAAAAGCGGCATCTCTTCCTTTAATATCATCAGACTTAATGGTTAACATTTCTTGCAATGTATAAGCGGCACCATATGCTTCTAATGCCCAGACTTCCATTTCTCCAAATCTTTGACCGCCCCCATGACTTCTACCACCCAAAGGCTGTTGGGTAACTAAAGAATAATTACCTGTAGAGCGGGAATGTACCTTGTCATCTACAAGATGATGTAATTTGTTTAAATAAATACTACCGACAACTACTGGTAGATCATATTTAAGACCGGTTTGACCATCCCACAAATCCATTTTTCCGTCCTCTCTAAAACCAGCCTGTCTCAACTCTTCCTTAATTACTTCTTCAGAAATTTCGTTTAAAGGTTGTGTTAAAGCATACATTCCTTTAGTTTCACAGACTAGTCCTAGATGAGCTTCTAGTAATTGACCTAAATTCATACGACCAATTACTCCGAGAGGATTCAACACAACATCTACCGGTCTTCCATCTGCAGTGTATGGCATATCTTCAACTGGCAAGACAACTGATACAACTCCCTTATTACCATGTCTTCCGGCCATCTTATCTCCGGGTTTAATTTTACGGGTAGTGGCTAACCAAATATACACTCTCTGTAAAACATCACTTGGCAAGGGATCACCATTTTCCCTACTTAAAATACGGACAAAAATAACTTTCCCGCTAAGACCATGTTCTAAATACAAAGAACTGTCTTTAACATCTCGAGAATACTCACCAAACAAAACTCTAATTAATTTGTCTTCGGGTGATAGATCCACTTCACCTTTTGGAGTGATTTTACCAACTAAAATATCTCCAGACTCTACAAAAGCGCCTATGTGAACTATTCCATTTTTATCTAATTTATTTAATTTTTCAGTAGCTACATTGGGTATATCTCTCGTAATTTCCTCATTCCCAAGGCTGGTTTCATGAACATCACAAACTAGTTCGTAAATATGAGTAGAAGTAAATTTATCCTGTTGCACTAATCTTTCAGATAATACAATGGCATCTTCAAAATTATATCCTTTAAACGGCATGAAAGCTACTCTGACATTTTGACCGATAGCAAATTCACCTTGGTAAATCCCAAAACCTTCTACTAAAATATCACCTTCAGAAACTTCTTCTCCCTCAGTAACTACAACCCTTTGGTTAATGGTCGAATGATTGTTGGAAGGTAGATATTTGAGAGTTCCAAAAGTTCTAACTTGCGATCCGTCTTTGGATTTTATTACTACTTTCGACCCATCAGCTTTAATAACTACCGCATCAAAAGGAGCTTTAATTAAATATCCACTATCTCTAGCAGCAATTTTCTCAAAACCTGTAGCTACGAAAGGTAATTCTGGCTTAACCAAGGGAAGAGCCTGTCCTTGTTGATTAGTACCCATTAAAACACGAAAACCATCAGTCTGAGCAACAAAAGGAATCATGCACGTAGAAAGACTAAAAATCTGATTAGAAGAGACATCCATTAGATCAATTTCTTCAACTCTAGCCTGCACAGGATTACCTTGCTTTCTAGCCCCAACAGTTGTTACATGAAAATGACCAAGCTCATCCAAATCTTTGATATATTCAGCTATAACATAATTCATTTCTGCAGCAGCATCCAACCACACAACTTCATTAGATACATGTCTAGGGACTTTAACTTCTAGTTTAGAATTAGCTTTACCAAGTTTTTTGAACAACTCTTCGTCTACTACATCACCTTTCTTAGCGATTTTTTTACCTTGTGCAATTACATCCTCCTGAAGAATACGACCAATCAAACTATGATCAGTAACACTAAGAGTATCTTTAATTTTCAAGTAAGGAGTTTCTATAAAACCCATTCTATTCACCCTAGCATAAACTGCTAAGTGAGTGTTCAAACCAAAAGACTGACCTTCAGGTGTATTAACTGGACATAGACGGCCATAATGACTAGGATGTACATCGCGAATCTCAAATCCTGCCCTCTCCTTGCTCAAACCACCGGGACCAGAAGCAGTTAAAAATTGTCTATCATCCATTTCTGCTAAAATGTTCGTTTGATCCATAAACTTAGCTAGTTGAGAGGTGTTAAAGAAATCTTCCACCATAGCCGCCAGCGGTCTCATATTTACCAATTGAGATGGAGTAAGGTTGTTATCTTCACTAGTAGTCATTTTGTCTTTAATATTACGAACAACCCTGGCCAAACCGGCTCTGAAAGTATTTCCAAGCCATTCTCCAACAGCTCTTACTCTTCGATTCTCTAGAGAATCTAAACTGTCTGCTGGTTTCTCTTGAACTTTCATCCTTATTAGCTCTTTTACCACCTCTATAAATTCCTCCAAATTGAGCGTTTTTTTGTACTTAAAAGGCGGAGTTGGTTTAGAATTGTAGTTAAGTCTCTGATCAAACTTATATCTACCAACAAAACCAATATCATATTTTATAGGATCTTCAAAAAGAGATAATAAATACTTTTTCCCTTGTTCTAAAGAAACAATATCGCCGGGTCTAATCTTTCTATAAATACTGTTTACAGCCTCGTCTATACTGGTAACTGGGTCTTTAGCAAAAGTTGACTGAATGTAACTAACCGTCGGATCAGTATCTACATCAGCAAATTTTTCTATAATTTCTTGTTCAGAAACAAGCCCAAATAATCTAAATAGCTGGGTCACAGGAAATTTTTTCTTACGATCAATTTTCATGTAGATAGCGTTATCTTTATGAATTTCCATATCCACCCATGCCCCTCTAGACGGAATAATTTTAGCATTATATATCAACTGACCCTTTTCAGAATCCACTCCAAATATAACTCCAGGAGATTTCACCAACTGACCAACAATAATCTTTTGAGTTCCGTTTATGATAAAACTACCCCTATCAGTAATCTGAGGAATTTTACCTACAAAAACTTTCTGAATTTTTTTCTCTTTTGTAGCCAAATTTTCTACCCCAACATCAATATAAAGAAAATTTCCATATGTTGCTCCAGATAATAAGGCCTCGTATTCATTGATTTTATCAGGTTCCAAAAAATAATCAGGGCCTAAAGTAACCCTCCAACGAAAACCTAAGTTGTCTTCTATAGGACTAAACTCAGTTAAAATCTCCTTTAAATCTTCTTGCCAAAATTTTTTAAATGAATCTATTTGAAATTGATTGATGTTTGGAACAGGAAACTGATTTTGTCTAATTCCAAATGAATGTCTGGTAATTGTTTTAACTGACATATACTACAAACCCTGATCTAGGTCAAACTTTTTATTTCTTGTCAAGCTTTGAAGGCTTAAAACATTTTGATAAATTAAAAAAAATTAAAAAATGATATATTAGATTGTGACTACTTCAGCCTCAACTTTCTCTATGTCTATACGAGCATAGTCAATTTTTCTAAGCAAAAACCAAACAAGTAAAGTAAATATCTTAATCAAAAATTTCAAGAATAAATTGGCTATAAAAGAAGCAAACAAAACAAAAACGGCAAAAAATCCAGGTATTATATAAGTTCTTGGAACTAAAGTGATACTAACCTCCGTAAAAGGTTGAATAACTTTGCCAAGAAGATTATTATCACCAGATTCAAATCTATTTACTTTGTAAATATATGTTTCTCTAACCACATTTTTAAATTTCTCGCTAGTGAGTACATCGTCCAGACTATAACCTAAAGACGCGAATACTATTTTGTTTACCTCCTCAGCTCTATTCCTAACTAATTCCTTTTCCTGTAAAGCGGCCTTATCTGATGGTAAAAATTTGAGATCACTTTTTTCTCTATCAGATAAAATTGTTTCAGTTGAAAAGACTTCATAGTTCAAAACTATAAAGCTAAGCAGGTTAATATTAGAATCCGGGTCCACTGGTTGCCAAACCCCTCTTCGCACTAACTCATCAGCATTTTCAAATCTAGTTGCACCGGTGAGCATAAACCGGTTTAGACCGGGAAACTCTTTTCCTATGATTAAATTATCAACTATAAAATCATTTTTGAAAACTTCTTTTCTTAGAAAATTACCTGTACCATGAGCAACAATGCTATTAAACATACCAATAGCCAGCACTAAACTAACAGCGGTGCTTAACATTCTAGTAGAATCGGAAGTAATATGGCTTATAGAAAACAGTCTACTACTAAGTTGAGTTTTTTCTACATCTAAATAACTCATATAAATCAAAAATATTATCAAAGCGACAGAAACTATAGTGGGAATAGAAAATCCAGCTCCTATCCCCATAATCGTATGAACGATTAAAAATACTATTCCTTGAAAAGCTATTCCTAGCCAAACATAACTTTTATCTGCAACTATAATATAAAAAATATTGGTAAAAACAATAAATAAAATCTGAACTAAAAGAACTATCAGTAAATTGACAGAAAATAATCTAAAACTCAAGAAACTCAAAATAGTAAATAAAAAACTACTGATTATCATCATCGTCATAGATTTTCTGAAAACTCTTTGAACACCAGCAATAACTGCACTATCTTTATTAAAGATAGAACTAAGAGAGTTGAGATTCTGGTGACGATCCTTTGAATCGTCCTTGTATGCTTTTTCTGTAGTTGTAAGAAGTTTAATGAACTCAGTTTGGTTTGGATTTTCTTGATTGATATGCTCCTTTTTTTCAACTTTTTGTTGTTCTTGCTGTTTTCTTAAAAATCTAGGGAAGAATACAGAATCCTCTTTCTCTGGTTGGTTAAAACTATCAACACTAGTAGATAAATTTACGGAGTACTTTGAAATATCCTCATTCGTAGATATCGCAGAATGTAGTTTTTCTGTTGGTAAATAACCCTGAGCAGTATTTACTGAACTAATGTGACTATCAGAAGTGTGTATTTTACCAGTTGGTATGGTAAAAGTAGATTCTTCAAAAGAACTCTTACCTTCCTCTGTCATTTTTTTTGTATATTCAGAAGCAAATTCAATAAAACTTTTTGTTTTTTTCTTTTTAGATTCACCAATTCTAATATAATTAACTTTAGGAACCGATGTTTTATGTTGATTTTTGTCTTTAGACATATTATATATTAGTTTTTAATTTTACCCATCAGTAGACTCCTATGCACAACCAAAACAATCATTAGAAATAAAAATTTCCCAGAAATTTCAAGTATTCTCTTTTGCTTCTAAAGAAGGTTTCCTGAAATCTAAAACTTTTGACTCAGTGTTTTGCTGTAATTTTTGAGCTTCTTGTATATCTAGCAAAGTAAGATATAGCTTTTCATCCTCACTCACTTCGAGAATAGTAAACTCCATCTCTTGACCTACTTTCATTATATCATGAATCGCGGCTGGACTAGGCAAAGGTTCTTTACTCATTTGAGTAATATGACACAAACCTTGGATATCTTGATCATTCACAATGATAGCTCCATAATTTACTATTTTAGCTACTTTGCCTACAAATCTACCTCCGGGCTTAGCTGTTTTTGCAAAGTCTATCCAAGGATTTGGTAGAGTTTGTTTAATAGACAGATTAAATCTACCATTACTTTCTATCTCTATAATTTTAGCCTTAACCTTGCTACCCACTTTATACTCTTTTGAAGGATCCTCTACTTTTTTCCAAGCTAATTCGGATATGTGGATTAAACCTTCTAAATGTTCATCAAATCTAATAAAGATGCCAAAATCTGCTACACCAACGATAATTCCATCAACAATTTGGCCAACTTTATACTCGTTTATTTTAGACTGAGCGATTTCATCGGAAACTGCCTTTTCAGATAAAATCACTGTTTCGTTATCTGGATTAATGTTGATAATCTTTAAAAAGAAAGTTTGACCAATATATTTTCTCATTTGGTTAATGAGACTAGTTTCTTCAGTACTGCCAACTTGCTTTATAGCATGAGCAGGAGAAAGTAAAGAAGCAGGTAAAAAACCATCTACTCCATGAACTCTAACTAGAAATCCTCCCCTATTAGCATCTTTAATTTTACCTTCTACTGTTTTTTGTTGCTCATAAATCTCTTTAATTTCAGCCCAAATTTTGTCCTTACCAATAGCCCTAAAACTAAGCTCTATCATTCCTCTTTCGTTATCGAGATCAAGGACCACAGCCTCTACAACTTCGCCTATTTTGAGGTGAGATAAATATTCTTCATTATAGAGTTCTTTGCCTCGAACAATTCCAAGACCCACATTTTCTATGTCTAAAATTGCTTCGTTTTTAGCTAAGAATATTATTTTCCCAGAAACTTTTTGACCTATTTCCAGTTCGCTTATACTAGAAACTTTATTAATCAAATCGCTCATTGTTGGCTGACTCATAATTATTTCAGACATAGCCTACTGTATGATGTTTAGGCTTTTTTTTGTCAAGCCTTAGTTTTTTAGATAGCAACAAATTTAGCAACAAATTTCTTCACCACTTGTCAGAATTATTTTCTTTTGGTTTTTTGACTTTTATAATTAAAATATTAAATAATAACCTCTTCTAAAGTTAGATAGCTTTCAAACTTTATAAAATCTTTACTTTACATAAATTCTTAAAACCTTCTATTATAAAAGTTTAACCAATATTTAAACCTAATTTAAATGGATCTTTTTAAAAAAATAAGATTGCACAAAGCCTTAACTATACAGTTTAAAAAATATGAAAACTTTGACTATTCTAAGGCAGAAATTCAAAATAATATTGCGAAATATGGAGTAATGGTTGATGGGAGTTTGGTTTTTAACCGCTTACAATGGGTTTCTGAACTACAGACTTTGTCGATTAGACACTGGCCAGCAAGACAAAAAGGAAATCTTGAAGGTATTAAAGTTTTGGAAGAAGACAAAGATTTTTTAGTAATTTTTAAACCCCCGAATTTACCTGTACAGCCTGGCACCGGACACCAGAGAGATAATTTATTATCATGGTTATTACAACACTATCCAGAACAAACAGAACTGCTTTATCAATCATCTTTTTTTGGAGACAAAAGACTTTCAAAAAAAATAGTCAATCCCACAGCAGGAATAGTTCATAGATTAGATAAGGATGCCCAAGGATTACTTTTAGTTGCTCGTAGTTTGCACAGTTTAGACTTTTTACAAGACCAGTTTCGCTCTCGCTCGATAACCAAAAAATATCTTACTATTGTTACTGGAATTTTAAATCAGAAAATTAGAATTAGAGCTTATCAAGCTCGTAGTAAGCGTAATCCTGTAAGGCAAATTTTGTTTTGGACTCAAACCGAAGCTCTAAAATATGATCCTCAATTTAGGGAGAACAATTCTATATTTAGACCTGTTGTTACCTGCAAAAAATCCAATCAGACCTTGGTTGAGGTACAAATTTTGACTGGTCGCATGCATCAAATAAGACTTCAAGCCGAGAGCATAGGATATCCAATATCCTCCGACAAAATCTATAACGGAATAAAAACTATTCCAAAAAAACTGTTAAATCAGCTTACAGACGACCAAAATCCTGTTCTACAAATCGAAAAAATACCAGATCTCCAGAACCTTAGTCAATTTGATTTTGAAAAATTAAAACAAAAAATTTTTGGAGATGTAGACTTTTGTCTGCTTTCCAACGAATTACATTTTATCACACCAGATAGAAATAAAAAAGATTTAGTGTTGGTTGATATAGAAAGTGTTTTAGTTTAAATTCACTGCAAATAACAACTCTACTTTCTAAATAAAGCTACTTCCATTGCTTTCTTAAAAAGACTATACTAATTTTTAGGGAATAACTAAAACTATTTCTTGGAAGAAATTATACTTAACCTTTCTTGAAGTTATATAAAAAATAAAAATAAGTTTACTGCTTTTCTTAAATTAATTTTGATTAAATCAGATTTGGAAAATCTAAAGTTTTATAAAAGTTATATCTATATAAAAATGATTTGACGATAAGTATTTTATGTAGTATACTCCCTCCTGCTGCTGCCTGCTTGCTTGTGCTTAAGCAGTAAATGTGAAAACTAAAAAATATAAAAAAATATAAATATAATTAACAAAAACAAATATATATGAACAACACATTTCCTGATGGTTTTCCTAAAGACCCTTATCAAGCTGTGGACTTCTCTTATTTTTTGTCCGATCAAGAGAAGAAAGAGTGGTATGACTGGATACCGACCGCTAGTCAAGAAAGTATAGAAGAACTAGTTGAGACTTTACACGAAATTTGGAAAGAAAATCAAAAAGATGCCATACCTCAAAGTTTTGTTAATCAACAGACTCAACCTGTTACCAATAACTTAGGCAGCCAATCTAGTCAGAACCAGACCCCACCTACACCTATATCGCATACCCCCTCGTATACCCCCACAACACAAAATTCACCAATTCAGCCGACAAATACACTTTCGTCTACTCAACCTCTGCCAATACTACCTAATGATCCTTTTGGACAACCTATACAACCAGTAGTTCAACCTACAACTTCGACCCGAACACTTTATAACTTTGGAAATCAATTACCACCACAACAATCTACCCCCACACAATCACAAATTAATATACCTACAACAGCTCAAACTACATCTAAATCAACCACTACACCCACCCCTCCTAACACTACTCAATCACAAGTTGCAGCATTTCCATCAACGTCCCAAACTACGTTTTCTACAACCACACCTTATACCTCCAGTTCAACTTCAACAACTCAATCTATTGTAGAAATAAAATCTACACAAAGCAATAATGATCAAAACAAAGGTGTTAGCGAAACAGCAACCGACCAGTTGAAATCTGAACCCAAAAAATCTGATCAAATAGATAATTCTAAAAACATCAATTCTACTCCTAAATTAACCTCTGGTGATAGTCTATCTGTAACTAATAAAACCAAAGATACTTTTACCATTGGCAACCAAGATTTACATGATCGACAGTTGATAAAAAATCAACTTGCACTAATGGAAAAGATTATTAGAAGTCTGAGCAGACTAGAAAGAAATGTGGAAGACCTTAGACTAGAACAACAGAAAAAAGAACATCAAACGGCTATCAACGGACTTAGTGTAACTACACAAAAAATACATAAAGACACAGCCACCTTAAGTGAAATGGTTAATACTTTGTATGATGAAATGTCTATATTACGAACTATGGTACAGAATCAACAAGATCAAATCAGAGTGATCATGAGTCATATACAAAAATTATGTGCTAATTCTTTTAGTTCATCTCAAGAAGAGTTAGGAGTCGTTAAAAACCAAAATAATACAGATGCAGATACATTAATTAAAAATCAAGACGATACTAGAATAAACAGGAATAGAACTTCAAACCCTTTTGGAAACCCTTTCAAATAAGATTGAGTTAAAAACAATTGTAATATAATTTTTTAATTTAATAATTAGCTTGTGTGAATAAACTGATCTTTAGTCTTAGTATAATATTGACAGTTTTGTATGCCAACAAAATTTTTTAAAAATTACTTACCTAGTAAGTGTGTCTTTAAACAAAACTTTATATTCAGTTATTAGTACACAAAAAACTAATAAAAAGCGACCACAAAGGGTCGCCAATTCTTCCTTAAAGAAAGAGGTTAAAATTACATATCTATATCCCCCATTCCATCCATGTCTTTACTTGTGGACGAATTCTCTTTCTTTGGTTCATCAATAATAGCCACTTCAGTAGTAATAATAGAACTAGCTACAGATACAGCATTATTGATAGCCTGCTTGATAACCAAAACCGGATCGATAATACCAGCAGAAACCATATCTTCTACAAATTGCATTTTCCTAAAATCATATCCCCCTGTTTTACTGTTTTCAATCTGGTTCAAAATCAAGGAAATATCGTACACGCCACTATTTCGAGCCATGGCTCTAAATGGTCCATGTAAAGCCTTCTTGAAAATATTAATACCTACATTTTCGCCTTCGTCACTACCTTTGAGGTTTTCTAACTCCTTACTGATCCTGATTAAAGTAGAAGCTCCTCCAGCAACAACACCTTCGGATACAGCCGCTTTAGTAGCATTTAAGGCATCTTCCACAAGATATTTCAAAGTCTTCATTTCAACCTCAGTAGCTGCACCAACTTTGATAACACCTACACCTCCGGCTAATTTAGCTAATCTCTCTTGAAGTTTTTCTTTATCATAATCTGAAGTAGCTGATTCGATAGATTGTCTAATAAACTCAATCCTCTTTGCAATCTTGTCTTTATCTCCTTTACCACCAACAATTGTAGTATTATCCTTAGTTGAAATAACTTTGTCTGCAGTTCCAAGATCTGCTACTGTAGCATTCTTTGGCAACATTCCTAAATCGCTAGATATAAAGGTAGCTCCAGTTAAAATAGCAATATCTTCAAGAATGGCTTTTCGACGATCCCCAAAAGCAGGAGCTTGTACAGCAAATATATTGAATATTCCACGGATTTTATTTAGAACAAAAGTTGCCAGAGCTTCACCATCAATATCGTCAGCAATCACTACTAAATCTTTTTTACCCATTTGAGCCAAAGATTCAATTACAGGCAATACATCTTGAATGGAACTAATTTTAGAATCGGTAACCAAAATATATGGCTTATCAGCGACAGCTTCCATTCTATTGGTGTCGGTTACAAAATATGGGGACTTGTAGCCCTTATCAAATTGCATACCTTCAGTCAATTCTTCTACAATCTCATTGGTATCACCTGTTTGCACAGTTACCACACCATCTTTACCAACTTTGTGGATCATTCTAGCAATCATCTCACCAATTTTACGATCTCTACAAGAGATAGTAGCCACATCAGCCATTTCTTCCTGAGTAGTTATAGATTTAGCATTTTTAGTCAGATAATCCAAAGCAAATTCAGCAGCCTTGTGCATACCATGTTTCACTTGTACTGGATCTGAGCCAGATTCTATCACACGAACACCTTCGTTTATAAGACTTCCAGATAAAATGGTAGTCAAGCTTGTTCCGTCTCCAGCAACATCATTAGTTTTATTAGCAGCTTCTTGAATAAGACTAACTCCAAGCTGCTCAAAACTATCTAATTCAACAGCTTTAGCAATAGTTACTCCATCATTAGTAATATCTGGAGCACCGTAAGACTTTTGAATAACACTGGTTCGACCAATAGGTCCGTATGAAGTTTGAACAGCTCTAACTACAGCATTCACACCAGACTGAATACTTTTGCGAGCATCAGTTCCGAATTTAATAATTTTTTTAGACATATGCATGCTTAACGTTAAGATTTTTTATAGAAAAATTAATGTTTAATAATGTTTAATAAACTTACCAAAATTTTTTTCGGTTACGAAGGAAATAAACCCATCTCAATAAAAACTATTCCTCAATAATAGCAATCACATCACTGCCTTTAAGAACTTTATACACAAGATCTTGGTTATTTTTATCTTTAATTTCCTCACCTGCATATCTGGGAAACAAAACAATTTGACCAACTTTTAAGTTCAATTCTTTGATATTTTCTTCTTTACCTTGACCTTCTCCAATAGAGATAATTTTACCCATACCCTGTTCGGTTTCTTCTTTGGTAGAAGTGATAATACCGGAAGAGGTGGTATTTTTTTGTTT
>Ga0116210_1001034_pt1 | contig 22902 bp, 18 predicted proteins | sample TshhotsprinmetaG_FD_94483 | JGI IMG/M metagenome (GOLD analysis project Ga0116210, IMG submission 94483) | Hot spring microbial communities from South Africa to study Microbial Dark Matter (Phase II) - Tshipise hot spring metaG | ecosystem: Environmental > Aquatic > Thermal springs > Hot... | reverse complement strand
TCAAAGAGGGAGAGCTAACCGTCACGGTTGATTTGCGAGTCAACTTCATATCGAACATCAGGGGTGGAAAGCTCATCGGGCAGGGAAGGGTGATTCATAAGGGAAAGCTAACTGGCGTGACGGAGGCTCAGGTGAGAACTGAGAATGGGGAAATAGTTGCGGTGGGAATGTCAACACACCTTATTGTGAGCAGGGGAGACTTACGAACGTCTGATACGTGATTGAAGAATTCTCTAAGCGTAGAGCTCGCTAAAGGTAAAAAAGCTTCATGGAAGAATCTATTTTGATAGAAATATCTTCTTCGCTTGCTGCTAAATTTGGTTTTTAGTGATGTAATCAGATCGAAAAGAGTAGACGGATTGCCGTTTTTTGAGTTTCTGGTGAGGGAATTTCGGAAATTGAAACGTTCAAGGTTTAGGGTGTTGCGTGGTGAAAACGCTTTTTTCTAAAGCAAGTGCTTTTAAAGGCAGGTTTATTGATGATGAATAGTCTAAAGCCATGCAAAATTTGCGGTGTTCCGAAAAAAATAGGAAGGGACCATGTGTGGAATAGCGATGGGACGATGACCCAGAGGAGGGACCGCAATCACCGTATGCTTTTTATGGACTCTGACGCCATTGAGGGTCTGTTTGCCAACATAGAAAAGCTTATTGGGATGCCCATTGACAAAATGATCATAGAAAGTAAGAAAAGGGCAACAAAGGATTACATATCGAAGCTTCTTAGAGGTTCGAAAGGCTTTTTAGCGCGTCTTGTTGGCATTGAACGGGTGGTTCGCAAGGTCATGGAGCAGGGAAGAGTGATGGGCTACGGGGACATAAATGTCAGGATCTTTAACTGGAAAGACAGTTACGTGGAATGCGAAATAACGAATCCATATTCAATAAGACTTTTCTCTGGGGATTTGAAGGGCGCAACCGAGGCAATAAGGAAAGTAACAGGTACCGTGACTTACGAGGAAGTAGAACCCGGGCGTTTTGTTATCTATAACTATGTGGCTCCCTTCGCACCTGAACTCGAGGAAAGACTTCTGCCGCATCCTATGAAAAGAAAACCGGGGGATATAAAGCATGAGTTATGCAAGGCTTGTGACGTTCCAAAAGACCTGGCGGAGTTTGGGTGGGACATTGAAAAGGGAATCATTAGGCATCAGGAGACGGGAACGCGAATGGCGATCTTCGGACCGGTCGGTATCCAGGTGATATTTGACGAGCTCGAAAATGAACTGGGGGAGAATATACCGGACACGATAGTCAAAGCCCAGCAGATGTACACAGTCTCTGGCGTAAACATGTGCTGGAGGGGTTCGAGCCGGGAGGAACTGCGCAGATGGCTTGCCGTTCAGGGACTGGGAAATCTTGTTTCGCTTGAAAGGACTTCAAAAGGCTTTTCCGCCAGAATTGAGAACCCCGCGGTTCCGGCGGTCATCGTCGGTTCAGCGGCCGGTTTCTATGAGGCATTCACGGGAAAGAGCGTTAGTGCCGATTGGAAATTAAGCGAAGACGGAGACCTCGATTTTGAGGTGGTGACGGTCGACTGACGCTTCTTTGGTTTTCCCGAAGGGGAACGGGAATCACAATTTCTCGTACTTCTCTTGCCCGTAATGTCCGTGATAATGAGCAGGCTCAACGTTATCTGTGTTTCTCCAACGCGTTGTTATCCTTCAGGAAAATCTCATGGCCTTTTCTGAAGTGCTCTTCCGGGAACCCCGACTCCCTTTTTGCCATATAGTCCTGATCAAACACATTCCTCATAAATTGGATTTTAAGAGCTTTTTTCAGACCGAGCGTTCCGCTCCACAGTATCGGTAGCGGAGGGTTCGGAAAGTCCGTGCCGTGTATCACTCTCTCCTTCGCAAGGTCCGAACTCAGAATCCATTTTCTGTATGTGAAGCGCTCGGGAGCGGTAAACGCCGCGGTATCCCCATAAAGATTGTCGTATTTTTCGCATAGCCGTAAAAAATTCGGGAAATATTCTATAGGGTGATACCACCCGCTTGTTCCTGAGTGCGCAGCTATAACAGTTAGTCCTACTTCGAGGGGAAGGCTAAGCCGCTTTGGGTCGCCCAAAGACTGATCGGTGACCATAAGTGAATGCTCATAACCTGTGTGGCTGAGCAGCACGAGCCCACGCTCGAGCATTCTTTCGTAAAAAGGTAAATAGCGCTCGTTTGATGGCTCTATGTTTTGCGAGGAGGGTATCCACTTCACGCATACGGCGCCTTTCTCGGCGCATCTTTCTATCTCCTCAAGCGCATCCTTTCTGTTTGGATGTATGCTAGCCCCAAAAAGAAATACGTCAGGATATCGTCTCACCACCTCGGCGGTCCAATCGTTGGAGACCACGGATTCAGTGCGGGCATCGAATATGCCGTTCTTGTCGTATATGCCATCGTTTGCGAGCAGCACCGCGCGGTCGCAGTACTTGGACTTCCGCACCATGTTGGCAAGCATCTCGGCATAAGCATCATCAAACTGCGCGAAGCTCATTTTGCCGTGGAGACCATAAAATAACCTGCCGGCAGTATAGAGGAAATTGTTGCGGTCCGCCCCTCTGTAAAAACTCCCGTGGTTTTTCCTGTCAACAGCCACGAGGTGCACATGGCAGTCAATTCTCAGCCGGTTATCTTGAGCGGTCTTTCTGTCAATCTCTCCGTCCATCGAAAGCCCTGTCAAAGGGAAAGAGCATCGCGTAAGCCCGTTTTTATCATACATCAGAACAAAAATCAAGTTAGATTGGTTATAAAGACTTACACATTGGTGCTGACCCGGTTAGCGCCAATGCATATTCCTATCGGAAAGCATAGCACACAGGACAAGTTATGGCTCCTTCAAAACCAGGCATGCGCCCAATAAGACAAGTGGGGAAACTCCGCTTCTAAAAAATCGCTAACTCGCTTCCCTTTTGCAAAGGGCGCAGATCCTGTTGGAGGTAGAGGCGGGGAGCCGGAGGATACGGCAAATTCCGTGGAGCGAACTCGATCGGAAGTCCAGGATTCGATGGAGTGGAAATGGGGAAACCCGAGGCACAGCAAATTTTAGGCTGGGTAATCGGTTAATATTCCGTTTATATAAGAAGTAGGGTGGAAATGGGAATCTCGATGCTACGGCAAATTTCCGGTGCTGTTGATTGACAGCAAAACCGTTTGGTTCTAACGTAAGATTTGAAATCCGTTTCGGGTCTGGGTAATCTGACTGATTTAAGATAAGGGATTGATTTGGATAGAAGAAATGACGAGTCGCACTTAAGACGGCTCATTGAACAGTATGTGAGTGGAGCCCTGTCGCTTGAGGATGTCCTTAAAGCAATTAGCTGCTCAAGTTTTGAGCCTGCGGGTCCCTCTATGCTCCTTTCCGTCTTGACGATGGAGGAGTGCTTTGCCGGACGAATCTCTTATGATAAGGCACTGCGAATTGTTGAAGCGCAGGCGGAACGTAATCCAGCGCTTCCTTCGGCGTTCCTGGTTTGCGGGTTCATTCACGACAACCTCGGCTCTTTTATGAATGCGTGTGGTTGCATTGCTCTTGCGCTCGAAAAAGAGCGTCTTTTCTTCCGCGAGGATGCAATCCTTTCGATGCTCACGGACCACGAGCACTTTGAAAGATACCTGACCCGGATTGAGGCTGATCCGCTCATGCGAACTGCCTATCCCTACGTTGGGGAAGCGGACCCGTTTCTGGTGAAACACTTTCTCCTAAACGATATTTGCTCTTACGAGAAAGGTTTTACCGAACCACAAGAACTGCATCTGCTGCTCAACTCCTGCGGGGATGTGGAAAGTATCATCTCCAATTTCTTTTCCGACGTTTTGAGACTGCCCCAGGTTCCACCACTTACGGTAATTTCGTTAATGAGGCTCTTGGGTCACGTGAAGCCCGCGTCGGCCATAGAGCCGCTCATTGAGTCACTGTCGAGCACTTGGCCTGAATGCGTGAACGAAGCGGTACTCACCCTCGCCAAGATAGGCTCCCGTTATCCGGCGGCTGTATCCAATAGGATGAGGTCGATAATCAGAAACAAACAGATGTTTGATGAGCACCTCCCGGCCATAGAGGTGCTCGGCTATCTTTGGAAGTATGAGAAAAACCTCGAGTTTCTTATCGCGCAATTGGAAAGATTAAATCCCGCCGAGCCCCATTTTGAGTATAAATTCTGCTCAATAGCTGTTCCTCTCCTCGAGACAGGGGACAGAAGGGCTATTGATTCCATTCGCAGCAATCTGTGGAAACACGGTAAGCACTTCGACGATAAGATCAGAGGCGAGCTTGAGCATACGATAAGAATCAGCGTCGATCTTCCCCAAGAAGACAGGCTCGAAAAGATATTGAGCGAGAACATTTACGAAATTTGCTGCGAGGAGATGGATCCAGACGCAGAGGAATTCCGGATAACAAATACCTTCATACGTGAGATAATGCTTGCCGATGAAGAGGAGATTGAGCTTGATAACATAGGGTTCTTAAAGCTTTTCATATCGACAGACCCGGATAAGCCTTGCTTCTGCAGGAGCGGGAGCGCCGCTAAAGATTGCTGCCTCGACGAGTTTTTGCTTCTGTTCCGGGATATCATGTCCGAATACAGGCTGAATGCCTACGATGCTTATCAGGAGAGAGTTCAAAAATTTTTCGAAAGCATTGAGGAATTTCTTTTCAATAGCTGGATGAGGGAAGAAGTGATTGTGGCCATTCATGAGTTCTGGGAGCCTGTCATCCGGTCCGGCATGCTTGATTCGGCGCTACATTCGCTCGAGTATCCTTACGCAGACATGCTCTTTGACTGGCTCATTTTTGGGAAGCGCTTTGCGCCGGATGGCAGAAGGGCTGTGGAGATTTTTGAAAATTCCTGTGATGTTGACATAAAACCGGGAGTTCAAAGGATTATGCGCTCGTTTTCGAGCACCCACAAATTCTCTTGTTTCGAGGTTCAAAAGATAAAGCCACCTCTTCGAGTTGAACTGAAAGATTTATTCGGGGGTGAAATCTTTGAGGTGAAAGACCCGTGGATGGCGGAGTCTCTCGTATTGTGGGACGTTGTCTTCACGAGCGTCGCATTCACCGGAAAAGAGTGGCTAAGCCTTCCTCGATATGTTTATGTCCCAAGGTCTCAACTTTACCGTGTCGAAAAGTATGTGCGCCGAAAGATGAGGGAATCGCACTCCTGTTCAGGAACCGTGGATCAAGGCGTTTTCCTCGAAGGGAACGCTCACAGAATTATCCATTACATCTTCCAGCTTTGCGCTAAGTGCCCGGAGACCACTCTTGTTACTGCCGAGGGAGAGGAAATCGCGGGATGCTCGGCTGTTTATGAGATTGTGGACCGCGAGGGTCTCGTTTCGGTTTTAGAATCCCACCCGATGATGGAAAAGGTAAATTCCGCCCGTCGGCCAGGCAGTCAGGATGTTTACGCTTGGTTTAGTGGAGAAGAAACAGAAAATATCAAAGGTGATTTAACCGGCTTGGGTGGGCAACTCAACGGCGTGAAGCACTCCGTGGTTGATGAATGGTCGGTCAGGAGTGTGGAGCTCGAGGCTGTGGACTCAAATGGCACGGCAAGAAAGCTGTTCGGAATTGTAAAGTTGAAAAACGACAGGCTGAGCTTCGAAACCGCCTCAATAGGGGATTTAGAAAAAGGAAAAATTATTTTAAGCAAGCTCTGTAAAGACCTCATTTCGCACAGGGTTGACGCAATTGAGGACCAAAGCTCTTTCCTGAGCAAAACGAGGGGCGGCAAGCGTGTTACGGGCGGGAGAACCTCCTCTGAAATACATGCCGGAGATTTACTGAATCAGAACGTGAGAATAAGACCGGTTTCCGTTTACGATGAGGAGTTCTTCTCGAGGTGGCTGGAAGAGCCATACGCAAGGCTCGGTGGGAAGACCCCGAGGCAGGCATCTCAAACAAAGTCGGGCAGAGCTAAAGTGGCTCGAATACTGAAAGATTTCGAAAACGCGATTGAAAAAGATGGAAGAAGAGGCAGGAAATCTTTTCGACTCGACTTTTTAAGAAAAAAGCTCGGCATCTCGCTGAGCAAAGATATTCTGGACAGCTGACTTGCTGTTCATTAGATAGAAGACCCAGGACGCTACCCTATCGCTTACTTGATTCTGCGCGAGCGCTTTCGTTTTTAGCGCTTTGGTATTCCTTTCAAAGAAGAATCAATTCCGAAAGTCCATTCTTTGGTCTTGATTTCCCCGCTCGTTTTCGACCGCATGGTCATGGTGGTCGGAAAACAATCGGAGGCGATCCGGTTTTTTGCTGATTTCTTTCAAGACCCCTCTTTGAGTATAAAAGAAAGAATGTTTTACCCTCAGACTCCCGGGGGTGATACAATTTCCTTGCGTCTCGGGGAGATTAGAAAGAGGAGTAAATGGGATGGCGGTCTTGGCGCTCGGAGGTGTGGAATTGAAAATATCTTTTTGAGGTGTGCGATTTCCTTCTCCGGGCGTGATATCTTTTAGTGCGAGCCGTTGGTTTTTAAGAAAGGAAGGGAAGTAAAGCATGAAGACGAGAATCACGGAACTCTTCGGCATCGAACATCCAATCATCATGTCAGGAATGAGCTGGATCAGCGTGCCTAAAATGGTTGCTGCTGTTTCCAATGCTGGCGGTCTGGGAATTCTGGCGACGGGCGTCCTGGATGAGAACCAGACGAGGGCGGCCGTTAAGGAAATCAGGGAACTTACAGATAAGCCTTTCGGTGCCAATGTTTCCCTCCTTTTCCCGGGCGCTGCAGAGAACGCAAGAGTCCTGTTGGAAGAGAAGGTGCCCGTAATTAATTTCGCCCTCGGCAAGGGAGACTGGATAGTGCAGGCGGCAAACGAATACGGAGGGAAAGTTGTTGCCACCGTTACCAACATAAGGCACGCGAAGAGAGCTCAGGAATACGGCTGCCATGCGGTAATCGCAACTGGTAATGAAGCGGCTGCTCACGGTGAGCCACCAACCACTTTTGTGCTCGTTCCTCATCTTGCCTCGCAGCTTAACATACCTGTTATAGCCGCTGGTGGTGTCGGCGACGGAAGAGGTCTTGCCGCGGCGCTCGCGCTCGGCGCGGAAGGCGTTGCCATGGGGACAAGGATGATGACCACAAAGGAAAGCCCTCTGCATGAAAACTACAAGAAGCTTTCTCTGGAAAAAGATATCTACGACACCCTTTATTCCAAAAGGTTCGATGGGTTGTGGTGTCGTGTTCTCGATACCGAGGGCGCAAGGAAGGCGATTAGAAGAGGGATGAACCCGATACAGTTGCTGAAGGCTATACCCAACTCCCGCTTCATAGCCAAGCAGTTGAAACTCCCGTTCATCAAACTTTTCTTCGGGGTACTCGCTTCTGGTTGGGAAAACGCCAAGCAGCTTGCGTATATGGCCAACGCCTTCAAGTTAATAAGAATTGCCACGGAGGACGGGGATGTAAAGGAAGGCGTTTTGCCAGTCGGGCAGGTTACCGGTCTTCTTCACGATATACCGACGGTTCAAGAGGTGATTGCGCGCACCGTCAGGGAAGCGGAGGAGATAATCCGGAATCTTAATGCCAAGATCTGAAAAACTCAAAGGATTTAACGAGAGCGCCTGGCGATTCCTTCAAACGAGAATCAAGGGACTGAGCTGGCAAGTCTCAAAAAGGCTTGCCGCGTTGGGAAAATAGGATGTAATTAAATTTCTATTCACGTGGGTGTGTTTCAAGTGCTCGGTGCGATTGCCGGAGACATTATCGGATCAGTGTATGAGTGGAATAATGTCAAGACCACTGAGTTCCCTCTGTTTTCTCCGAGCTCTACTTTTACTGATGATACCGTTCTGACCGTCGCTGTCGCGGAAGTACTATTAAAAAACGGAGACTACCGCGAGGCTTTCAAGCGCTATTTCAGAAGATATCCCGATGCAGGCTACGGTTCAATGTTTTACCTGTGGGCGAGTTCCGGTGACGACAAACCCTACAACAGTTTCGGGAACGGCTCCGCCATGCGTGTTTCTCCGGTCGGCTGGGCTTTCGATAATCTTGAGGATGTTCTAAACGAGGCGATGAGGAGCGCGGTCGTCACCCACAATCATCCGGAAGGCGTAAAGGGCGCCCAGGCGACTGCAGGGGCGATATTTTTAGCAAGGAATGGAAGCGGCAAGAATGAAATAAAACGCTTCGTTGAGGATACTTTTGGCTATCATCTCGATGAGCCCATAAGCCGGATAAGAGAACATTATTCTTTTGACGTCACCTGCCAGGGAAGTGTGCCTCAGGCGATAAGAGCGTTTTACGAGTCCGTTGATTTTGAGGACGCCATAAGGAAGGCAATATCAATCGGCGGTGACAGCGACACCATCGCGTGTGTTACAGGGGGCATCGCTCATGCTTACTTCGGACCTCTCCCGGAAGAAATCAAAGATGAATGTCTTTTGAGGCTCGACCCGGTTTTAAGGGAGGTGACTTACCAGTTTATGGAAAGGTTTTCCGTCCCTTAAGCGGGGATTTTGAAAATCCTATCCCCTCACGCGGTTCTTTGCCCGATCAATTCAGGGGGGTCGGATGAGATGAAAAGATTTCTGAATCTTTTGGTCATTTTAAGTCTTGTTTTGGCTCTTTCCTTTCAGGCACCAGCATTATGCTTCCCCGAGAAATCTCTCGGGTCTGTGCCCGGCGCGGAATATCAGGTCAGGACTGATGATGGTGCCGTTCTTACGTTGAGGCGTTATCTCCCCGAATGGGGTATGCGTTTTCATGAGGACGCGCTACCCGTTATTCTCATGCCAGGTGCCGGCGCCAACATTAACGAGTTTGATTTAAGAAGTCCGGAAGGGAAAAAATATGACGTGAGACTCCCTGATTCTTTGCCAGATTGGGCGCGGGGCGACCAAGTGATTCAAAGGGATCCGATCAAGTTTTACAGCCTCGCTTATTATCTTTATTCTCGCGGTTATGACGTATGGCTTACTCGCTACCGTGCGAGCGTGGATCCATCGGGCGTCGGTTTTCCCGCTTGGAACTCATCCATTGACCATTACGGGATTTATGACGTTAAGGCGGTTGTGAAAAGAGTACGAGAGATTAGCGGAAAAAAACCGGTCTATATAGGGCACAGCATGGGCGCGACAATGGCTTACGTGTATCTGCAGGGGGCGGTTTTCAGGGGATTGGTGAACCCCAGCGTGGTTTCGGATCCCCTGAAAGCGCTCGAAAGGAACAACGGCCGCGGTCCCGAGGCCGTAAGAGGCTTTATCGACTTAGACGGACCTATAGTCCCGAGTATCAAAGTTTGCATCCCTTCGATTGCCCTCCTTTTTCTGCTTCCGCCGCTTTATTTAGATATGAGCGGAATTGACCCTTCTGTTGCCGAGTCCACTGGAGATGTCCTGCTATTGGTTCAAAGGATACTGTGGGCGCTCAAAGGCTGTCTTCCGGATTTACTGGAAAACCTGATTGCTGCGATTCGCTTTGTGAATCCAGAAAATATTGACATTAACGTGATGAGGTTCTACGCCTCTTTTGTCGGCGGAGGGTTTCACACGCATGCGATGGCTCAGTATGCCGACAGCATAATGTGGAAGAATTTTCGCGAGTATTACCGCAACGGTTTTCTGAGAAGGTTCCTGCTGTTTTCACCGAAACCGCGCTCAGGCGATGGATACTATTACTATTCAGATAACCTGTGGAGGATAACACTTCCTTCGCTTGTTCTCGCGGACGAAACGGTTGACCTGACCGACCCCGAGGACATAAAGCAGTTCTTCTTAAGGAAAGGAAGGAATCGCCTCGATGAGTTTCATGTGATGCGTAAAACCGCTCATCTTGATCTTGTGAACGGACTTCTGGCTCCTTACGAGACCTTTCCGAAGATAGGAGGCTGGCTTTCGCGAATAGCAGGTTAGAGGACAAAGGATGGCAGCCTATTTGTGGACACTGATCAGATTTCCGTGGCACGAGGAACACATTGGGAACCAATCTTTTAACCAGGAATCGAAATGGGTGGCGTTTGCCCTGTTTGGAAGCCTCTTGGTCCCAAGCTGAAGGCATGCTTACCTTGCGGGTAAGAGTTCATAGCGTGTTGTCAAGACTGGCGCGGCAAGCGCTTTTGTCTTTCGAGGGGTGAGTCCGAATGGAAGTTGAGGTTGAGAAAAAGGGCGCTGTTTGGACGGTTATCATAAACAGGCCGGAGGTCAGGAACGCGGTAGACGGGAAGACCGCAAGGCTTTTGTTCGATACTTTCAAGAATTTCGACTCTGACGAATCGGCCCGCGTGGCTGTACTCTGGGGCGCGGGAGGTAATTTCTGCGCTGGAGCGGATTTGAAGGCGATTGCGAGCGGTGATGCAGAGAGGATAAATCCCTTACACCTGAACCTTGACGAATGCGCCCCGATGGGTCCTACTCGCCTTTCCCTTTCCAAACCGGTGATAGCTGCTGTCTCGGGATATGCGGTGGCGGGCGGTCTCGAACTTGCGTGCTGGTGCGATATTCGCATCGCTGAGGAAAGCGCCGTCTTCGGGGTTTTCTGCAGACGGTACGGTGTTCCACTCATAGACGGCGGCACCATCCGACTGCCGGCGATTGTGGGTCTTGGCAGAGCGCTCGATTTGATTCTGACAGGGCGCCCGGTTGAAGCGAGAGAGGCTCTTCATATGGGGCTTGTAAACAGAGTTGTCCCCGACGGGAGAGCGAAAGAAGAGGCTGAAGAAATAGCCCTGAATATTTCGAATTTCCCACAGGTTTGTCTCCGGGGCGATTTGCGGTCCGCGCGGGAAAGCCTGTTTGAGGATTTCCGCTCTGCTCTCAAAAAGGAGTTTGAACAGGGTTTGAAAACTTTGGAGGCCGGCGAAGCGTTGAGGGGCGCCGCCGAATTTGATAGCGGGAAGGGAAAACACGGAACGTTTTAATCATTCCCGCGCGCTCGCGCCGTACTGGATGATAATTCCTACAAGACGTGCTTTACCCGCCTACCCACCTTTTCTCGTTTAGTGGGGAGATTGATTCGCTTTCTCTCGGCGCAAAGACTACTTCTAACCCCCACTTAGCCTCCCTTCCGGACAGCGGTATTTTTTGTTTTGTTGACTTGACGCCAGGAAGCATATCCCAGGGCACAGCCGATCGAAATCTTGGTGGCAAAAGCCCTTGAAAAGGGGTTGTCGTCCGTTTTAATATTCACCTGCTTCAGGAAATGCGTTTGAATCTTTGACCTTACGGGTAGTTTTAATATTTCTTTTCTTACGGTGTCTGGGGGTTGTTCAATGAAGACCGTGGCTATCACCGGATGCTCAGGATACATTGGTTCGCGTTTGCTCGAGCAGGTGGCAGGCGAAGGTTTCGCTGAACGCGTAATCGGAATAGACATCAGAAACCAGGGACACCGTTTTGAAAATCTGCATTTTTATAAAATGGACGTGAGGGACAAGCGGATTTTCGATGTCTTCTCGGTTTACAAACCTCACAGCGTTGTCCACCTTGCTTTCGTTGTTGATCCCATGAGAGATGAGAAACTTATGCACGATATCAACGTTTCCGGAACAAGGAATGTTTTGAAAGCTGCTCTTTACTGCGGCGCGCGTCACATAACCATCGCCTCCTCTACGTCCGCGTTCGGTGCTTTTCCCGATAACCCCTCTTACTTGAAGGAGACCGACCAGCCTCGGAGGCAGCCCAACTTTGCCTACGCGTCTGACAAATACGAGGTCGAGATGATGCTGAAAATTTTCAAAAGGGAAAATCCAAAGGTGGGACTCGCGGTTATCAGGCCGTGTATCGTTTACGGTCCTAACGTGAACAATTATTTGTCGAGTTTTCTCCTCGACTTTCCCATACTACCGGGCGTTGGGGGTGCGAGACCCCCCATGCAGTTCATACACGAAGATGATGTGGCGCGGTTTTTCCTTACAGTCTTGAAGCAGGAACCGAGCGGATATTTTCATGCCGTGGGAGAGGGTCTGGTGGAAATCGAGGAGATCGCCGAAATGGCGCAAAAAAGGATCGTTGATGTTCCTCCATTCCTACTCTACCCTCTGGTTGATGCTTTGTGGAAACTGCGCGCACCGAGAATAAACGGTCCATCGGGGATGCTCGAGTTCATTCGTTACAGGTGGACATGCTCTGATGAGTTAACAAGGAAAGCTCTGGACATTCCGCCGCACATGTCGAGCAAGGAAGTTGTCCGGGTAACGCTTGAGAGTAAAGGCGCTCTGAAAAAGAAGTAGCTTCATAAAATGGATTAATTTGACAAAGCCTCTCTATACTACTCCAGTTTTACGCGTTTCCACGCGCATCGATCATACATCTTGTCTGCAAAGTAAACATCGGCGCCCATAAGCAGGTAGATGGCTTCCCGCAAGATATCCTCAGGGATGACAGCCTCTATCGAGTTGCTCTTGAACAGCGTTTTCATTGATGAGTTCGCGCTTATGCTGTTTGAGGCAATTTTCTCGATCGAACAATTTCCTTCTGAAACTCTAATGTCGAATCTCAGTGTCTTTTTCTTCTTGAAAATACGCAGATGGATTCGATAGGTGAACTCACCGGAGGGTTTACCCGAAAGTTCAAGCCTTAAGTTTAACGCTCTTTTTCCCCTCTTGATGAGTAGTTTCTTGATATCCCCGGCAGGTCTTTTCACGCTTAGGGTATCTCCATCCGGATCGATGACCGCTACCTCAGGTGTTTCTGCCGCATCAGAATTTCTTCCCTTTTTTGCTTTTTTCAGGACTTCAATTGAGGGCAGGGCGAAAATCTCGTTTCTCCTAACGAAGGATAAAAGCATGTTTGGAGCAACAGCCATTGGGAGCGCGTACATTTTGGTTATAAGCGCCTTTAATCTTACCGTTTCAGGAGCGAGATGTAGAACCAGCCATTTTTCTTTGCGAGGAATCAGTTTAGCGGGCGGGAAGAGTCCGTGGTAGGGCGCGTAACCGCGTGGATGAGGAAAATCTCTTCTATGCACAAGGTATAAGAATTCCTTTGCGTGAAAATTGAGCTCCGCAAGCGCGTACTGGACAAAGGCGTTCACTGCCCAATGGTCATGATGCAGATCCTCGGGGTCTGGGTAAAAAATGGATGAAGGTTTGAAGCGCGCGATTATTCTCTTAAGGTTATCTTTAAGCACTTTTCCGCAGAAAGGAACACGCTTGACAAATGAGAAGGCGTAGGGAGAACGTTTACAACCGTTAAGCCCCATATGCAGATTGCTCATGTCCCAGTTTGTGTCCCAGAGGAAGTTGACCGAGCCGTCGGGAAATCCCAAAAATATTACGTTTTCTCGGGGAACGCCGAGCCTCCTCATCGCTCGCTTGCTTTCATTGCACCTTAAAATCCCGACCTTGCGGTGCATTTCCGGAGTTATTCTGCTTCCTTGAGACAGTTCCTTACAGGCTTTGATCGAAGCGTCTCCGCTCGTGATTACCACTATAAGAACCTCCGCTCCTCTGTTGAGTGATTCTCGGATTATACCGGCAGTAGCTAAATTCTCGTCGTCAGGGTGAGGAGCTATGACCAGTATTCTCCTGCCCACCTCCCTGGTGTCTATTTGTGACACAGGACTTCTGCCATCCTGCGTTCGACCGCAGCAAGCGTTGAGGAGCGCTGGCAGAATGAGGAAAAATCCTCCGAGTCTGAAGAATTTCGGAATAAATTCCCTCTTGTAATTACCGCACCAAAGATTACTCCTCAATTTTTTAAAAACCGTTTAAGCTTCCACGACGATTCTTTTTGTTCATTCACCCAAACTCGAAAATAGTTTCGTTTCAGCTTGCGGATAAACCTTTACCTCTTGGAGCGGGTGTTCTTTCCTTTCGCGGCTTTCGAGTCCTTTTTGCTTTTGAAAACGCGATTTCATGTTTCCGGTAGGCGCGTTCAAGAAAGGATAGATTCTTCAATCTGTAAGATTTCCGCAACTGTCAGGTTCTTTGTAAACCCATACTCAAAGAAATAATCTCGGCGCCATATTTTTACAATTAGTTTGCCGTTACTGCTTTTCCGTTATCTATTTACAGTGGAAAAGGGGTTATCATTAGTTACCAGACCCAAGATATTAAGATATATAATTGCGCAAATTTAAAAGGCGGCAGCGAGGTTCATCTTGAAAAAGACTCGTATCGGGTTTGATGGCAGAGCTCTCTGCGACATCAGTCAGTACAGAGGTGATGGTCGCTACACCGCTTGTCTTGTGGACAATCTTGTTAGACTCGGGGAAGAATACCGCTTTGTTCTTTTTGGATACAGAAAAAGTTTCGACCCCCGTTTGCTCGAAGAGGAAACGCTAAAAAAGATTGAATGGCAAGAAATACCCCTCGCTGGGCGCTTGCCTTGCGCCGATATCACTGCAAACCACATTCTTTTCGCCAGAGCAGTAAACGGTTCAGGCCTGTCTCTGTTTCACAGCATAGACCATAACATGACTCCTTTCTTGAAGTGCCCAAGCATAGTCACAGTGCACGATTTGATTCTTTTGATTTTGAGGGGTCCTTATCTCGGTCCAAAGTCTTACTTCTGGATAAAAGCGCAACACAGGGCAACCTTGAAAGCCTCTCTTATCGTAACTATTTCCGAGACTACGCGCCGTGACGTTGAGCGCTTATGGTCGGTACCAAAGGATCGAATAGAAGTGGTGTATGAAGGGGTTAATGAGCGCTACAAACCTATTTCGGACGAGAAGAAGATAGATGAAATACTTAGAAAGTACGGCATTAAAAAGCCATATTTCCTGTATGTTGGAGGATTCGATCCAAGGAAAAATATTCTGAACACCCTTCTCGGTTTCAAGCGGTTTTTGAAAAACCATGGTGGATATTACCTTGCGATGTGCGGAGACCCTGTCGGTTTCGAAGACTACATTCACGATGAAATCGAAGACCTCGGGCTTTCCGATAGAATAATTCTTACCGGAAACGTGCCCCACAATGACCTTCCTTTCATTTATTCCGCCGCCACCGCGCTCGTGCTGATCTCCCAGTATGAGGGCTTCGGGCTTCCTGTACTTGAGTCCCTTGCCTGCGGAACTCCTGTTCTCCTCTCCAGGGAAGGCTCTCTTCTCGAGATAGCGGGTGATGCTGGGCTATATGTTGACTTATTGGAGCCGGACCGGATAGCAGAGGTCATGGCTCTGCTCGCTTTCGATGAAAGGATAAGAGGAAAATTGCGGGAGAAGGGATTGCGACGAGCCTCGAAGTTCACTTGGGACGAAGCGGCGCGGAAAATTCTCGGACTTTATTCAAGGGTGATAAGGGCTACTTCCCACTAATATTATGGCATACGTTTTTTTGTCGCGGTCTTTTTGCTTATTCTCGAATTAAAAAATATAGATATAGTTGGTCGATGGCAAGAAAAGATCGCTAAGAATATCCATTTACGGTAAATGCCCTAAACGGGGAATTCTAACTTGCGGGTTTCAGGCAACCCCGAACCCTTTGGTTCAGGCATCTTGTTTTTGATTTGCCTGTTTTGCCATTGACAGCATAGGTATGCTTGTGCCCTGGATTATCCTTTCGAAGAGAAGCTGAGCGATTGAGTGATATCCTTCAGAGTTCGGGTGAACCCCATCGGCGAGTTTGTCAGGGTTCTCTTTGAAAAAATTGTACAAGTTAACCACCGGAGTGATCTTGTATTTTCGCGCGAGCCTTTCAACCTCTTGGTTGTATTTTGCTATTAATTCGGGTGATTCCACACCGTATGTCGGCTGTCCCGCAGGTATTAGGTAGGGAAGGTTGCAGAGAATCGTTGCCGTCTCCGTTGCCGTTGCCATGAGCAGTATCTGCTCGATATTTTCCGCGTAGATCTCAGGTGGAGTTCTTACTGTCGGCTTGGAATCGTTTGTGCCCGCAATCAGTATAAGCAACCTGATATCAGGGTTAGAGAGATACTGCCATGCGCGGCGCGTTATTTGAGCAGAGGTCTCCTGGCTCACCCCGGCATTTATGCAGATATGGGGCCACCCAAGATATTCGGTGAGCATCTTTGAAAAAATAGGCGGATAGCCCCGATCATACTTGCATCTCGAGCCAAACGTTATGCTGTCACCGAGGCAGAGAACTTGTGTATAGTTCATTGCTGCGTATCTTCCTTATATGCTCTACGATTTTCTTCCCGGCCCGACCATCCCCGAACGGATTTGGCCAGTTCCTTTTGGCGCCCAACATCTTTCTTGCACCGGCAAGAATTTGCGCAGGTGATACACCCGCGAGCGTGTTGCTGCCCACTTCGAGCGTTTCAGGTCGTTCAGTGTTATCCCTCATGGTTACGCACGGCACTTTCAGGATGCACGACTCTTCTTGCACTCCTCCCGAATCTGTGAATATAAGGCGCGCGTTAGCCTCAAGTATGAGGAAATCAAGAAAACCCACGGGCTGGATGAGGATAAGTTTGCGAAATGAGCTCAGAATATTTTCCAATCGGAACTCGAGAATCCTTTTCATGGTCCTTGGATGAATGGGGAAAAGCATCGGGAGGTTGGTATGCTCGTTGATGAGTTTCAGTCCTTTGAGTATATTTTCAAGCCTTTCACGTTCGTCTGTGTTCTCTTCTCTGTGAAACGTCACTAGAAAATAACCTTTTGCCTTAAGGGACAGTCGCTTTATGATTTGTGATTTCCTGCGAGCTATATCGAGATTCTGATAAACCGCATCCACAATCGTGTTCCCGGTGACGAAAATTATTTCCCTTTTTATACCTTCATTTAATAGGTTTCTCTGAGCTACATCCGTGGGCGCGAAAAGGTAGTTCGAGATATGGTCAACAATAACCCTGTTTGTTTCTTCAGGCATCGCCCTTTCAAAACTTCTCAAGCCCGCTTCTATATGAGCGATTTTGATGTGCATCTTGGCTCCCGCAAGAGCTCCCGCGAGAGTGGTGTTCGTGTCGCCAAGAACAATGAGCAGTTCAGGCTTTTCAGAAAGCAGCACTTTTTCGATTTCGATGAGCATTCTTGCGGTGGATTCTGCATGCGATCATGAGTATCCTTCGAGGTCGTATGTGGGTCTGGGCAATTCGAGCTCATCTAAGAAGATCGCGTCGAGATTATAGGAGTAGTGCTGGTTTGTATGGATTACGAAGTAACCGATGCGCTCATTGTCTAGCTCTCTTATTACGGGTGACATTTTGATGATGTCGGGTCTCGTCCCGATAATTAAGCAAATTGACAATTAATCCCCCTAAGAAAACAAGTCATTTGATCTTTCGTGATTTTTCATGTCTTTTTTGAGTGCCGCCTCATGTCGCCCCCAGTTGAACATTATTTGTTCCCATGTTGGAAGAATCAGTTTTTTAATTATAGTATAAAAATTAACAGAATATCAAATTGCTAAAATGCAACGTTTTTCAAGGGAGACCGGTTAGCGATAACCTGACCTCCGCTGCGTTAAGGTAAAGCAAATTTTTTCTGGGCTTTTTTTCATTAAACCAGCGGAAAACAAAGAAAATGTGGAGATTTCCCGATTACTCTTTGGACTGTGTGTAGTATCCGTATTTCACGACGGATTGCATCATCACTTTGACGTTTTCCGGCTTAGCGTTAGGCGCGAGCTCGCACCCTGACCCGAGGATGAAGCCACCTCCTTTGCCAACCTGTTCGATGAGACGATGACAGTACTCGTCAACTTGAGCGGGTGAGCCCAAAGCCAGAAGGTTCGCCGGGACATCCCCGTATATGCACACGCGGTCGCCGATGATTTCTTTCGCCTTGAATATGTCGCTCGTTCCATCGCATTGCATAACGACCCTGCCGGCGGGGAATTCGCGCATCAGCTCAAGATTGAGGTCCCAGTTGCCGTCGCAGTGAAGAATGGACGATATGCCATCCTGGGCAAGCTTTTCCACGAGCGTCTTAAGGGATGGTAGCGAGAATTTCATGAACTGGCGAGGGGAGATGAAGTCGTTCGAGGAACGGTGGACGAATATCTCCGCCCTCTTGACTTTGAGTATGCGGCATGTGGCTTTTATGAGGAAAGCGTAGGATTCGGTCAGAGCGTCCGAGGCCTTTATGACCTTGTCGGGGTATCGGCTCAAATCCTTTGAAAACTCAATGAGACCTCTGGCGAGGCTGAAGGTGTCAAATGCAGCCTCGAAAGCGAACTGGTGCAGGGGCGTGACGCCTCTTTTTCTCCATCTTTCGATTTCCCTTTTCAAAAGAAGAGTGTTTCTGGTTATGAGGGGAATCATCGCTTTATAGGCTTTCCACCCCCGCGGGACGGCATCGGGCCAAATCCTGGGAATCAACCGTTCTATTACCAAACGCGCGTAAGCGAGACTTCTTATCTTTGAAGCCTCTTCAATAATCCATTCATAGTCATCCGGCGTCATTATTTCGGCTTCGAGAAACTGTCTCATCGTGTTTTCGGGGAGCTCCTCCCCGGGCTCAAGCAGCTTCATCGGAATCACAAAGGCGATGAGTTCTTTGTCGTAAGCGTTAACGAAGTAGTGGGCGTCCCACGGACCCAGTTCGTCGAAAACACAGGATAGCCCATTGAAATACTTCACGGGGTCATAGAGTTCGGCGAAACTCATGTTGTTATAGTTAGCCACGAAGTAATAAAACAGAGGAGCGACAGGTACCCTATCGGGGGTTTGGAGGTTTACCGCCGCCTGAATCCTTTCCTCAGAACTCATCGTGTCTTTTGGATGAATCTTCTTCTCGATTTTCAAGGCTGTTCCTTTCCTGAAAATTGATCTCGGCTTCAAAGCCCTGAAACGCCACCACTTATAGTTCCTGACCTGGTTGAATCTTTCTTGCCGTTGATTTCTTTTCTGGCTCAGAGAAGATCGCGGGCAATCCTTACCGCGTCCATCGCGTTTCTGCCGTATGCGTCCGCTTTCGAATACTCGAGCACTTTCTCGTTCACAGCTCCGCCGCCTATCATTATTTTGACTTTCTCGCGTAGCCCCGCCTCTTCGATGGCGCTGACAGTCTCCTTCATGGAGTCGAAAGCCACAGTCAAAAGCCCGGAGAGGGCAACGATGCATTCGCCCGCTTTGCGGGCCTCTTCGGCGAAAGCGCGGGGATCGACATCGACTCCGAGATCGGAAACGTTAAATCCGACGCATCTTAGCATGGTGGCGACAATGTTCTTTCCGATGTCATGAATATCACCTTTGACGGTACCTATAACAACCGTTTTGGATGGTTTTTCCTCCGTTGTTTTGAGATGAGGCTCTATCAAGGCGACCCCTTGTTTAAATATTTCCGCAGACATTATAAGTTCGGATAGGAAATACTCTTTTTTCTCAAACCTCTCCCCAACCGTTTCCATGCCCTTCCTCAAAGATTCAATTAAAACAACAGGGTCCTCCCCTTCTCGAAGCGATTTTCTTATTGCCTCCAATGTCTTACTTTCTTCAAGTTCCGCTATGAGGGTTGCGATTTCATCAGACATTCCCTCTCCTTTCAGAAACGCAAGGCCGTAAGTGCTTCCTGACTGCGCCGGACAAATCAGTGCTCTTTACGGGAAACCCATTCTTCAAGAAAGCGGTTTTAATCATTTTTGTCCATTAAACGCGTGTTGCCGCGTAAACTTACCAAAAATAGCGCAATAGTGAGTTAAATATTACACAGACCTCCGATAAACTACAATCGAAACTCTGATACCCAAAAAATTGTGCATTCTTATGCGACTTCACGCACCTTGTTGTTTTTATAACGTTTTATGAGCGTTTCTTGTCGAACCAAAATATCATGTCTGGATAGACTACTTAAAACCCTTTCTTTCAGGAGATTTTCTTATCGCGTTGTCTTGCATAGTCTTTTCGCCCGCGTAAGCTCTCGATTCGCTTCTGATTGGAGTTCAATCGCCTCGCGAATCATGGGACGGACGCGCATGAGCGTTTTTGCGGACTCCTCCTCACTGCCTTCGCTCATAAGATAGTAAGCGTTAGCAAGAAGGGATATTACTTCGAGCAGTTTTGCTAAGAAGCGTCCATATGCGGTATGGAACGATTCGAGTATTTGAGGTGTTTTGATTTGTGAAAACCGCTCTTTTGAGGATGCAACGCGGCTTTTCAATTCAAGAAAAGAGGGTAGGTGTTTCTGTCCCACTTCTCTGCTGGATCGGCTCCCCTTCTCATGCGCTTCCATCAGATCGGAAGCAACCTGTTGATTGAGGTTTGTAAGAAGGAACGCGACCTCTTCTGTTGATTGTAACTCTTTTTCAACCTCTCTCACGAAAAGAGCGATGCTCGTTTCTGCCGAGTATTGGTTTGTTTTTTCTTCAGCCAGCGGAACACGTTGCCGACCTCACCCTTGAGAAGACATAGTATTTTGCCGCCTGTCTACCCAATTAAATTGAACAATAGATACTATTTATCAGCGTATAGCAGCGTATCATTTTTAATCGAAGGATTTATCAAAAATTTAATCGTGCCGATTCTTCGCGCATATTATACCGCGAACAGTTTTGCAATCGGCGCATTAGAAAATGAGAAAAATCATACGCCTTATAAAGCGCGGTATTTCACCAATCACAGCGCCGCATTACTCGCCCAAGAGCTTCTGGTCACGGATCACTAGGGGAGCGAACAGCCAGTCAATTCGAGCGTTAGGTACGGGAAAGACCTTCCTTAAGCCGATTCTGGGGAGCGACTCTCACTTAGGCTGGCTTGTTGTGCTTTTGCCACCAAATTTTGCGCTGTTATCTTGCGCGAGCGGAAGATGGTTTTCGCTTTGTATTGCAAACATCCACCGTGGAAGACGCTTTAAAATTCTCTGATAATTGTAGGATGGTAAGAGTACTCGAGATGCCGTAATCTTCTAAGGTCAGATACGCTTCCATTTCAGAGAAGAGTGGTTCTTATCCGCGCGGCATAATTTGACCTGAAGCTGTAGCGATTGGGCGCTCCCGCTTCGCCTTATCCGTGGCGGGGGGAACGCGCGGAAATCGAACCCATATATTGCTCTACTTATGTCTTTCATAGCTTGCCCGACGGGATTTGACCTGCTGGTATCGCTCATTTTTCTAAAGACGGAGGCAATCCAAACGATTCGCTTGGCGCAGGTTCGTATAAAGCTGCGTGTGCTTAAAACCGTTTGCTGACGATTAACGGTATGAGCGTCCGGGAATGGAAGCCATTTACGGATTTTTCTGTTTGGAGATGGGTAAATATTTTTGGTGCCCCCGGCAGGATTCGAACCTGCGCACAGGGATTAGGAATCCCTTGCTCTTCTCCCCTGAGCTACGGGGGCTCTTGGCGATAAAGCAATCATTATTTTACTTATTTTCATCTTCACTATGAAGTATTTCAAGAAATTGAAAAATAAAATACGGTTATCCGGGTGATTCGGGTTTCAGCATAGAACGCATTCATATCCAACTTGTTGTGCTGATGTCTGAGAACTTAAGTCGTCATATCGAAAAACAGTCTTAACATGCAACGCATTCGCACTCATACACAACTTGCCGTGAGTTTTTTACAGTGAAGGAGCCTTATTTCTGCGCGAAAATGACTTTGAATAAAGTTTTCTCAGGGTATCTCGTGTTCAGAAGGCGCGGTCTTCTTTGTTGGTCTAATTCTTCTTCTGATTCCCTGGGGAAATCTGACGAATTACATTTGTATTGAGATTCACCAGAAATTAGAACTCCGTAGGTATTTTCTTCACGCATTCCATGATGATGTTAACCGCTTTGATGTATTTCATTACCACCTGCAGATTACCCCTGAAAACAAGCTTCTTCACCATGATGGCTTGAATGGGATCTTCTTTCCCTTCAATAATCGACTTCCAGACATCGTAATCACCGGTTAGTCGATATTCAGCGCTTTCCTTTTCTCCGGTTGAGGATTCCGTTACTCGTCCGTCTTTCATGTGCGCCCAAAAGCTCAGCCTCTTTCCGCCAGGCGCATTTTCAACAATGAACTGGATGGAGGCGTTGAACCCTTTTCCAGCACCGGGCAATTCCAGGTTGGAGTTCACTTCGGCGCTCAAATCCTTTACCCATTCATCTGATCCGAAGACCGCCATTTCTTTCCTCCCTTTCGTAAGAAGTCGAGGTGCCGTGAGAAGAATCATATCCAAACGAGAGATAAGTTGTAAACGCGCGTTTTTGGCAAAATGCGTTCAGGTGGCGCCTGAAGTGTGTGGGTGATGCTTAAGAATTCGAACGAAAAGAAATTCAAAAAATTTCTCGCACATATCTCTGCGGCCGTTTTTCACGGGTGATAAATCAATCCAACTTTTTGGTTATTTCTGCGCCGTTTGGGTGAGTTTTTTATAGCGCGAGAGTAAATGGTTTATTTCCTCCAACCTTCACAGCACTTCAGACCTATTGGCGATTACGTGGGGTATGGCGCCTTGACGATTTTGAGGATTGGAGGTTGGTGATTGTAGTGACAAGGCGCCATTATCCCCCCAGGGGCAAATCTCGAAAGCGCACAAACAAAATACCCATAGCTCTCATCGCAACAGCGATCCTAATTCTGTTGTCTTTCGCGTTTGTGTCCGCCGCTCAAGCGAAGGCGGCGCCAGTCTCTCATTTCGTCACTCCTTGTGAATATACAAACGATAAGCCGCCTGAAGAGAGCGATGGCTATCTTTCCCCTGAAGGGGGTAAAACGCGCTTTCTCGGGGCAAAGAGGAGTGTCGGAGAGCGCGTTCCTGTCGCTGCAATGGGCGTATCCGGGATGGGAGCATTGCCATCGGCCGCGACTATCGACTTAAGATACCTTCCCCCTGTGGGATATCAGGGAAGACAGGGTTCTTGCGTGGGGTGGGCGGTGGGCTACTATTACAAGACCTACATGGAGGCGCGGGAGCACGGCTGGAACTCGAAGAGAACTGACAGACAGTTCAGTCCTTCATGGATATATAACCAGGTGAACGATGGAGAGGACGCCGGGGCGTCTTTTGCTTCTGCCTTCAAGCTGCTCGTAAACTGCGGCATTGTCGATTTGGCCGAGTTCCCTTATAACGAAAAAGACTATAAAACTAAGCCCACTTCTTTTCAGAAGGAAGCGG
>Ga0116210_1001027_pt1 | contig 23000 bp, 25 predicted proteins | sample TshhotsprinmetaG_FD_94483 | JGI IMG/M metagenome (GOLD analysis project Ga0116210, IMG submission 94483) | Hot spring microbial communities from South Africa to study Microbial Dark Matter (Phase II) - Tshipise hot spring metaG | ecosystem: Environmental > Aquatic > Thermal springs > Hot... | reverse complement strand
GGGAAAGCGGCGTCACGACGCCGCAAGCCAAAACGGGAAAGCGGCGTCACGACGCCGCAAGCCAAAACGAGAAAGCGGCGTCACGACGCCGCAAGCCAAAACGAGAAAGCGGCGTCACGACGCCGCAAGCCAAAAGATTGGAGGTTGGATGCCAAGAGCGTTGATCCTGGGCGTCGGTAACTTGCTCCTGTCGGACGAGGGGGTCGGCGTCCAGGTGATTCAGCGGCTGCAGGAGCGCTACCGGTTGCCGGAGGACGTCCAGGTGCTGGACGGCGGCACCCTGGGCATGGACCTGCTGTACTACCTGGAGGGGGTGGAGACCCTGTTGATCGTGGATGCCGTGGAGACCGCAGGGCCGCCGGGCACGCTGATCCGCCTGGCGGGCAATGAGGTGCCGGCGTTCCTGTCGGTCAAGCTGTCGCCCCATCAGGTGGGGGTGCCCGATATGCTGTTTGCGGCCCGGCTCAAAGGCATCGAGCCGCCGGACATCGTGCTGTGGGGCGTGCAGCCGGGCTCGCTGGAGGTCGGCCTGGAGCTGTCGCCCCCGGTCGCCAGGCAGGTGGACGTGTTGGTGGAACGGCTGGCCGACGAGCTGGCACAGCGCGGGATAGCGCCCGCTGCCCTGAAAATCATCGGGGAGGACGCCGAGGGCGCGGAGAACCTGAGAGTCTCCGCGATCTCTGCGCCCTCTGTGGTAAGATTCTCATCCGCCGTGGCACTGGCCGCGACATGAGCAACTGTACCGGAGTCTGCGCGAAGATGAGCCGGGAGGCGTCCTGAGCAGTCATGCCGGCCAATGTCCTTTCCAACGCCCTGGTGGGCCCTTTCCACGACCTGCGGCGTTTCGTGGTGGGCGCGCTGGCCGCGCCACCTCCCACCCGGCGCACCGGCGCTGCGGAGGTGGCCGCGGCGCGCGCGATCCTGGCCGCGGCAGGCTGTGACCTCTCCGGCTGCACCGAGGAGAACCTGCACACGGCCGTCGTGCCCCTGGCGCCCGCAGCGGCCTACGATCGCTTCGCTGCCTGGCAGGCCTGGCCGTGCTCCGCGTTTTTCGCATGCTCCCAGACCGAGGGGGGCGTGGCGCGCTTCTCTTATCGTTTCTACGGGCTGATCCCGGTGGTGCGCATGCAGCTTGCCAGCGCCGTGCGGCCGGCGCACATCATCCACCGGGTGCTGTGGGGGTTCGGCGCGGGCGGCTATCACTGCTTCCTCTTCGCGCCGGCAGACGATGCCGGCTCAACCGTCGTCTCGATCTTCACGGTGTACCCGCCCCAGCCGTTCCTGACCGGCCTGCACGACCAGACCAACCGGGATATCTTCCGGCTGTTGGGCGGCGCGTGAGATCGTCGGCGTGAACGAGGGCAGACGGCGTATGATGACCAAACCGGGGATGATCATCACAGGGGGCACCGGCTTCCTGGGCGCGCGGCTGACCGAGATCTGTTCCGAGAAGTTCACCGTCTACTCGATCTCCCGGCGGGCACACCAGAAGCCGAACCTGCCGCATGGGCCGGACATCCACTATTTCGACGCCGATGTCGGCAACTTCGAGGCCCTGCGCGCTGCCTTCGAGCGCATCCGCGAGTTGGGCGGCGCGACCATCCTGTTGCACCTGGCGGGCTACTACGATTTCACCGGCGAGGACCACCCCGAATACACCACCACCAACGTCATCGGCACGCGCAACGTCCTGGAACTGGCCGTGCCCCTGCGTTTGAAGCGCCTCTTCTTCACCAGCTCCATTGCGGCCTGTCCTTTCCCTCCGCCCGGCGGGGCAGTGACCGAGGAGACCCCGCCCACCGCGCCGCCCCCCTACTCCCGTTCGAAGCGGGCCGGCGAGGAGCTGCTGCAACGTTACCGCGATCAGGTGCCGTCGTGCATCCTGCGCCTGGCGGCCATCTTCAGCGAATGGTGCGAATACGAGCCGTTGTACAACTTCCTGGAGACGTGGCTGGGGGGCGGCTGGAACGCGCGCATCCTGGGCGGCTGCGGGAAGTGGGCCGTGCCCTATCTGCACGTGCGCGACCTGGTCGCGTTCTTCCTGACCGTCATCGAGAAGTGCGACCAGACCCAGCCGCAGCAGGTGCTTCAGGCCTCGCCCAACGGCTGCACCACCGTGCGCGAGCTGTACGAGCGGGCAACCCTCCATCATTTCGGCGCGCCGCGGCGCTGGATCTACGTCCCCAAGCCGCTGGCCCGCCTGGGCATCGGCATGCGGGAGCGGTGGGGCCGCCTGACCGGGGTCATGCCGTTCGAGCGTTCGTGGATGGGGGAGTACATTGACATGAAGCTGAACGTGGACGCGACTTACACCCATCGGCGCCTGGGGTGGCGGCCCAGCCCGGAGCTCAGCATCCTGAACTGCATCCCCGCCATGATCCACAACCGCCGGGCGCACTTCGCGGAGTGGTGTCGGCGCTACGAGCGCTCGCGTAAGGGCGGACACCGAAACCCGAAGTTGCGCTGCAATCCGGTCCTGTGTTGACCTGCCGGACAAAGACAACGTGACCGGGTCGCGTTGCCGCGTTTTCGCCGGGAACCGGCTGCCCCCATTTGCAACGCACGCAGCTGCTTTCTTTCATCCGAAAGCGCGTCGCCCCTGTGCCGCCTCCACCCCATTGTTCTCTCCATCTGCCTGTTTCCCCGCCGCGCTCTGCGCATGATATTTGTCATAGACAGACCGACTGCTGTCGGCTATACTATTTGCAAATCAATTGCAATAAGGATGATTTTATGAGAGATTTGATTCCGTGCGCGATGGCCCTGTTGCGCGCCCAGGGCGGACGCATGACCGAACAGCGGCGGATCATCCTGGAGGCGCTTAACGCTCTGAACGAACACCCGACGGCCGATGAGGTCTACGCGTTTGCCCGCGCGCGCAATCCGCGGCTGAATCCGTCCACGGTCTATCGCACGCTGGCCTGGCTGGAGAACGCCGGCCTGGTGAGCCATTGTCACCTGGACTCCGGGCCTGACGGCGAGCATTCCGAGCGGTACGATCCGGTGACACCGGTCGAGCATCACCATTTCATCTGCACGGCTTGCGGCGCGGTGACGGAGTTCACCGCGGCGCCAATCGAAGCGATCAAAGCCGAGTTCGCAGCGCAACATGCGGTCGTGGTAGAGCGCGCCGCATTGACGCTCTACGGTCTGTGCGCCCGCTGTCAGGCCCGCGCACAACGAGTTGGAGGCAGCCAGAATGATTGAGCACAATGGCATCAGGCCGTTGAGCGAGCTGGCGGTGGGCAGCGAGGGGAGCATCCGTGCGTTGTTGGGCGGCCGAGAGTTCCGCAGCCGCGTTGCGAACCTGGGTTTCACCGCCGGCGCTACGGTTAAGGTCATCCAGAATTACGGTCACGGCCCGATGCTCGTTTCGATTCGCGGCACTCTGGTGGCGTTGGGCCGACATGAAGCTCAGAAAGTGTTGGTGGCCATCGCTGAGCACCACCCGGTGAGCGTCAAATGATGCACAGCCATGATACAGCGCCGACCGTGACGGTCGCGCCCGGCGCGGCCACGATCGCGTTGATCGGCCAGCCCAACGTGGGCAAGTCCACCGTATTCAACATGCTCACCGGCCTGAACCAACATGTGGGGAACTGGCCGGGCAAGACGGTGGAGCGCAAAACGGGCATCTTCCGCTCGCAGAACGGCATTGCCCTCAACCTGGTAGACCTCCCCGGCACCTACAGCCTGAGCGCCAATTCGGAAGAAGAGCGGATCGCGCGCGACTATCTGATCCGCGAGCGGCCTGACGCCGCGATTGCCGTGGTGAACGCGGCCGCGTTGGAGCGCAATCTCTATCTGGTGGCCGAGTTGCTGGCATTGGGCCAACCACTGGTGGTGGGCCTGAATATGATTGACGTGGCCGCGCAGCATGGCATCCACGTTGAGCCGCACGTCCTTCAGGCCGCGCTCGGCATCCCGGTCATCCCCATCATCGCATCCAAAAACCAGGGCGTGAAGGAATTGATCGAGGCCGCGGCCGAGATGGCCAGGCGGCCGCAGGATTGGACGCCGGTGCGGCCGACCATTCGGCCCGAGCACGAGCCGGTGCTGGCAGCCGTGCGCGACCTCATCGCCGGGCACACGCCTGCTCCCTATCCCGAGGACTGGATTGCCCTGAAACTGCTGGAAGGCGATGCGGAGATCACCGCGCTGATGCAATCGGCCCTGCCGGAAGACAGGTGGCAGCAGCTGCACGCGCTGCTGCGCCAGCACGAAGATGCCTACCTCGACATCGCAGGCGGCCGCTACGAGTGGATCGGCCGCATGGTGCGCGCTGCGGTCACTCAGCCCAAAGCCGGCGCGATCACGCTGACGGAACGGCTCGACCACATCGCCACGCATCCGCTGGCGGGGCTGGTGCTGCTGCTGATGGTGCTCGGCCTCGCATTCTGGCTCACCTACACAGTCGCCACGCCCATCGCCGAGTGGTTGTCCACCCAGGTCCTGGATGCGCTGGCGGCGCTGGCGGCTGCGGCGCTCGGTTGGGCGCCGGCGTGGCTTTACAGCCTGGTCACCGATGGCCTGATCAACGGCGTGGGCACGGTGTTCGCGTTTCTGCCGATCCTGGTGGTCTTCTTTGCTGTCCTGGCCGTGCTGGAGGATGTCGGCTATCTGGCACGCGGGGCCTATGTGATGGATCGCTTCATGCACCTGATGGGATTGCACGGCAAGTCGTTCCTGCCGCTCTTCCTGGGCTTCGGCTGCAACGTGCCGGCCGTGCTGGGCGCGCGCATCATCGAGGAGCGTCGCGCGCGCTGGCTGACTATCTTGCTGGCGCCATTGGTGCCGTGTACTGCCCGTCTGGCCGTGATCGCGTTTCTCGCACCTGCCTTTTTCGCCACCGCGGCGGCCACGGTCTCGCTCGGCCTGGTCGGGCTGAACCTGCTCGTGCTGGCGGCAGTCGGCATCGCGGTCAATAAGCTGGCTTTTCGGGGCGAACAATCGGCCTTCATCATGGAGCTGCCGCTCTACCATGTGCCGAATCCGCGCACGGTCGGGCTCTACATCTGGAACAACACCATCAGCTTCGTCAAGAAGGCCGGCACGTTGATCACGCTCGCCTCGGTCGCGGTGTGGGCGCTGTCGGCCTTTCCCGGCCCGGACATCAATGACAGCTTGCTGGCGACCTTTGGCCGCAGCCTGGCCCCGCTGGGCCACTTGATGGGGCTGGATGACTGGCGCGTGATCGTGGCGCTGCTGACCAGTTTCTTCGCCAAGGAGAACACCATCGCCACCCTCGGCATCCTCTACAACCTGGAAGCGGAGAGCGCCAGCCTGGCTGCAGCCATGGCGACGGCGTTGGCGCCGGCCGCGCGGCTCGCCTTCCTGGTTATCGTGATGCTCTTCATTCCCTGTCTGGCGACCACGGCGACGATTCAGCAGGAAACTCGCTCCTGGCGCTGGACGGCCGCGGCCATCGGCCTGACGTTGGTGCTTTCGATAGCGGCCGGGATCGCCGTTTATCAGATCGGCGCACGGATCGTGTAGGAGGCGCATGGAATCACCGATCGCATCGTCGCCGATGACCGCCCTGTTGCGCCTGTTGAGCGATGGCGCGCTCCATGCGCCTGCGGATCTGGCGCCGCAATTGGGCCTGAGCGAGCCGCTTGTCATGGCCATGATCGAGGACCTGACCCATCGCGGCTATCTGGCCCCGATACCGCAGGGATGCCCGATCTGCTGCGCCGGCTGCGGCCGCAAGCAGGCATGTCATGTCACCTCTCCGCTGCTGGCTTTGACGCCGAAAGGCCTGCGCGCAGTCAAAGCCGGCCGTGCGTAGACGGCAGAGGGCACGTGTGGGGCCGCCTCCGGGATTGATGCCTCTCCATTTACCATCGTTTTAGGTCTAATCCTGCGTTTTGTGTTACAATACATAACATAGTGGCTTCGGGCACTGGCCGCCCCGGCTGATACCAATACTGTTCTACAAGGTTTTCGTCATGCGGACCCTGAAATTCCTTCTGCCCTATACACGTCGCTATCTCGTCCCCCTGAGCCTGACCGTGGTCAGCATGTTCGCCCTCGTCGGCGTACAACTTCTCGTCCCGTGGATCATTCGCGCCCTGATCGGCGCGGTGACCGATCAGGCCGCCTGGAATCCGGAGAACATGGCCTTCGTCACCCGCCTGGCCCTGGCGTTGCTCGGCGTCTTCGTGGCGCGGGCGGTGTTACAGTTCGTCCGCTCCTATATGGCACATGTCGCCGGATGGGGCGTCGTCGCAGATGCGCGGCGCCATATCTACGAGCATATGCAGCGGCTTTCGCTGCGTTTCTACGAGGACAAACAGACCGGCCAGCTCATGTCGCGCATGGTCAATGACTCGGATATGTTCGAGCGGTTGATCTCGCATGCGTTGCCCGATGCGCTGGTGAACGTGCTGACCCTCGTCGGCGTCAGCATCGTGATGGTTTCGATGAGCTGGCCCCTGACGCTGCTCAGCCTGGTGCCGATTCCGGTGATCGTGTTGGCGATGCGCAGCTATGCGCGCTACGTTCGGCCGGCGTTTCGGCAGCGCCAGCAGGAGCTGGGCCAGCTCAACGCGACCCTCAACGACAATCTTTCCGGTATCCGCGAGATCAAGGCGTTCACGCAGGAGGAGCGAGAGGCACTGCGCATTACCACGCAGATCCATCGTTATCGCGATTCGTTGTTGCGCGCGCTGCGGCTGATGGCGACCTTCGGGCCGTTCATTGACTTCGCCTCCTCGCTGGGCACCGTCATCGTGATCTACTTCGGCGGTCGGCTGGCTTTCCAGCAGACGCTGCCCGTCGCCGATCTGGTTGCATTCTTTCTCTATCTCGATCTGTTCTACCAGCCGGTGCGCGCGTTGAATGGCGCGTGGGAGAGCATCCAGGAGGCGCTGGCAGGGGGCGATCGCGTCGCGGAGCTGCTGGAGGAGGAGCCGGAAATCGCGGAGACGCCGCATTCCATCACGCTGCCCGGCCGGGCAGCCGGCCACCTGGCTTTCCGCGATGTGAGTTTCGGCTACAACGCCGGGGAGACAGTGCTCGAGCACATTGACCTCGAGATCCCGGCGCACTCGGTGGTGGCGCTGGTAGGGCCGACCGGCGTGGGCAAGACGACGTTAGCGAGCCTGATCCCGCGCTTTTACGATGTGACCGAGGGTGCCATCACCCTGGACGGATACGATATTCGCGATCTCAAGCTCAAGAGCCTGCGCCAGCAGATCAGCATCGTGCTCCAGGATGTCTTCCTGTTCCACGGCACGGTGCGCGAGAATATCCTGTTCGGCAATCCCGACGCTACCGAGGAGGAGATGATCCGGGCCGCGCAGATTGCCAACGCGGAGGAGTTCATCGCGCGACTACCTAACGGTTATGATACGTTGATCGGCGAGCGTGGGGTCAAGCTGTCGGGCGGGCAGAAGCAGCGGTTGGCCATCGCGCGGGCGGTGCTGAAAGACGCGCCGATCCTGATCCTGGACGAGGCGACTTCCGCAGTGGATACCGAGACGGAGATGCTGATCCAACAGGCGCTGGAGCGGCTGATGGCGGGCCGCACCACCATCATCATCGCCCATCGCCTTTCGACCATCCGCAACGCCGACATGATCGTAGTGCTGGATGGCAAGCATATCGTCGAGCGCGGCACGCACCGCGAGCTGATGGCCCGCGATGGCCTGTATCGTCACCTGAACATGATCCAGACGGAGGTCGAACGCCAGTGGGCAGCCACTCACGCCGATCCGCTGGTGGCGACGAACTGAATCCGCTCGCGTTATTTTTTGATCCGTTCGCTGGCGGGCGTGTTCATCAGCTGCGGATCGGGGGTCCCTGGGCCGCACTCCGGCGCGTAGCAGGTGACGTCCACGAAGACGCACTTTTGCTGGCAGCCCGGGCACGTGTCTGGAGGCGGCGGCTTGGCCTGGAAGGTGTAGCCGCACTCCGAACATTTCCACCAGGGATGGGGTTTCTTGGCCGGCATAGGTTTGCTCCTTATCTCTTCTGGCGTGTGTTCCGTGTTTGTGCGTGTGTTATCGTGCTCCTGGTAGAACCCTCTCGCGGAGAATCAAGTCGGCGACAGGTAATGCCCTCAATTCTAACTGTGACAGCTTAATGAATTTGCTGGCGTCTTCAATCTCAACGCCAATAACTCGATTGCTTGCGTCAAAATCCAGCACAACCCCCGGCGCGGTCTCTTCGGATTCTGTACTTGTTCCTTCGGCAAGTTTGATATAGAGCATGTCGCTATCGCGATAGTATTCAACCGGCATAGTTCTATCTCCCCTAAGCTTTGAAACGACGGTCGAAAAAGGCATTATGCACCGTCTCTCCGTGCAGACTCGGTCACAACCCGCAAGTATTTTCCCACTTCTGAGATAAGTGCCCAGCGACGAATACGTCCATTTGCTTGAACCACCGTGCAAATCGGATTATTCAGCACATGTTCAATCCATTCTGTCTTGATGTCAGGACGACGTGCCACGACGCTAGCCCTGAAATAGTTCGTTGTTTTCATGCTCACCCTTTGCCAACACTATCAGAGGCGACACATATTGTACGATGCTTTCAGCTCGAAGTCAACCGCCGCAAAAGAGCGCAAAGTAGACGGCCCAGGCCGCCGAGATTCGCGAACGGGCAGCCTGGGCCGAGATACTACCGAATGCGCAGCCATGGCGAGCGATATGTGCGAAACGATCTCTCCCGAACATGAAGAGGATTGCTTCGACGCACCCAACGCTCCTCGCCATGACAGCAGAATGGTTACTCGCGCTTCAGCACGTCCTTCAGGTTCCCCGCCGCGTCGAAGATGCGCACCTCCAGTGGCATCTGGCCCGTCAGCGTGTGCGTGGCGCAGCCAAAACACGGGTCGTAGGCGCGGAAGGCCATCTCTACCCGGTTCAAGATGCCCTCGGTGATTACGCCCTTCTGGATGACTGCCTGGGCGGCTTTGCGCACCGAGATGGCGATGGGCGCGTAGTTGTTGGTCGTGCCGACGATCAGGTTGGCCCGCTTGACGATGCCGCGCTCATCGGTGACGTAGTGGTGCGTCAGGGTGCCGCGCGGGGCCTCGACGATGCCCACCCCCTCGGTCGGCTTTTCGGTGGGCAGGTTGCGCACGTGCGGGTTGGTGATGTCGGGGTCGGTGCACAGCTCCAGCAGCCGCTCGGCCGCGTAGAGCAGCTCCACCAGCCGCGCCCAGTGCGTCGCCAGGGTGTGGTGCACCGGCTTGCCGCCCAACGTGGCGTAGAACTCCTCGTAGGCCTCCTGCGCCCGCGGTGTCGCCATGCCGTCGGCCGCGTTGAGCCGAGAGAGCGGGGTGGCCTGGTAGACGCCGCTGTCCTTGCCGGGCACCAATCCCTTCCAGCCCACCTTCTTCAGGTAGGGGAACTTGAGGTAGGTCCACGGCTCGACCCGCTCGGCCACCACGTCCAGGTATTCGTTCGGGCTGTACTTGAGCAGCTCTTTGCCATCTGGCCCGACCACGCGCACCTTGCCATCATAGAAGTTGGTCTTGTTGTTGGCGTCCACCATGCCCATGTAGTAGGTCGGCAGGGTGAAGGCCTCCGACAGGATCAGGTCCACGTAGCCCTGGTTCTTCAGCACCACGTCCTTGAAGAGCTGGATGCTGAACAGGCCGAAGTCCACCAGCTCGCGCGCGGTCTTCTCGAACCCGGCGCGCTCCTCCTCGGTGATGCGCTTGGCCACGCCGCCCGGCACGCCGAAGGTGGGGTGCACCTTGCGGCCGCCCAGCGCGCCCACGATGTCCATCGCCTTGCCGCGCGCCTGGATCACGGCCGTGCCGGTCTCCACGCCGACTTTGTGGATCAACCCCAGGATGTTCCGCTCGGCCGGCGGTGCATCTGGCCCCAGCACGTAGTCAGGCGCGGCCAGGATGTAGAAGTGCACCGTGTGATCGGCGACGTAGAACGCGGAGTAGAAGAGCTCGCGCAGCTTCTTGGCCGTGGGCGGCGGATCCAGGTGGTAGACCGCATCGGCGGCCTTGGTGGCGGCCATGTGGTGCGCTTCGGGGCAGACGCCGCAGATGCGCGGGGTGATGTCGTTCATCTCCTCCACGCGGCGGCCCTCCGCAAACTTCTCGAAGCCGCGCAGCTCCGGGATCACCAGATACGCGTTGGCCACATCGCCCGCGTCGTTCAGGAAGATATCAATCCGGCCGTGGCCCTCCAGCCGGGTGATGGGGTCAATGCTGATCTTTTGCATGGATTACCTCCTCGCCCGATGCAGCAACGACGCCGGCAGGCTGAAGCGGTAGAAGGTGCCGATGGGATCGGGGATCTCGCTGACGATGCGGCGGGCTTCCTCCTCGGTGTCGGCATCTACTACCGATGCCACCGCGGCTAGAAGGGACGCGCCCTGATCCACGACGTTGGGCGGCGGGCCATAGCAGCCGCGGCACGGGATGTCCACCTTGGTGCACAGCGCGCCGCAGCCTCCGCGCGTCGCCGGCCCCGCGCAGATGATCCCCTGGTCGAACAGGCACCTGGTCGAGTCGGCGATGATCTCGTGGTAGCGGTAGAACTTCTTGATCTTCTTCTCTTCCCGCACGTGCTTGCACTCGTCGCACACCGTCTTCTCGTTGGCGCCCACCACGCTGCCCTTGGGCGGCAGGTTGCCCGACACGATGGCCTCGATCACGGCCCAGATCTGCGGATCCTGCGGCGGGCAGCCGGGCAGGAAGTAGTCCACATCCGTCACCTGGCCCAGGGTCTTGACCGTGTTGTAGAACTTGGGGATCTCGATCTCGCCCTCGGGCATGTGGTAGGCCGTCTGAGGGACGACCTTGTTCGGGTTGTCGGCCGACTCTGACTCCAGGTAGACCCGCCGGAAGATGGACTCGCGGTCGAAGAGGTTCGCCAGGCCGGGGATGCAGCCCTCGTAGGCGCAGGAGCCGAACGCCACCAGCACCTTCGATTTCTTGCGCAACAGGTGCGCCAGGTGCTCGTTTTCGCTGGTGCGGATGGCCCCGTTGAACAGGCAGACATCCATGTAGCCGTCGGGGTAAGCCTCGACGTCCTTGTACTTGAAGTCGGTAGCGCAGGGCCAGAAGACGATATCGGCCACCTGGTCTACGATCAGCAATTTCTCGCGCAGCTCGACGACCGCGATCTCACAGCCGCCGCAGGAGGCCGCCCAGTAGAGGCCTAGTTTCAGCTTTCCATTACCTGGCATGGCTCAATCCTCCTTGCTGGCAAACTGCTTCTTCCAGTTGAGGGGGCCCAGTTTGCGCACCTGTTCGGTGAACTCGCGCGTCAGCTCGGCCCATTTGGGTGCCTCCGCGCCGGAGATCCAGCCCCAGTGGAAACGGCCCGGCTCGATGCCGTACTGCTGGAGCAGCATCTCGACCAGCGGCATGCGGCGGAAAGTCTTGTAGTTGCCGTTGGTGTAGTGGCAGTCCCCTGGAGGATGGCAGCCGGAGATAATTACACCGTCGGCGCCTTCGGCAAAGGCCTTGAGGACGAAGACCGGATCAATGCGACCGGTGCACATCACGCGGATGATGTCCACGTTGGGCGGCTGCTTCATGCGCGAGACGCCCGCCGTGTCGGCCGCGGTGTAGGTGCACCAGTTGCAGAGAAAGGCAACGATTCGGGGTTCGAATTTGCCGTTATTGCTCATCTCACGCCTCCACCAGCTCCGGCACTCGGAACAGCCCCTCGATCTGGGCCATGATCTGATCGTCGGTGAAGTGCTTGCCCGTGATCGCGCCGGCCGGGCAGGTGGCCACGCAGGTGCCGCAGCCTTTGCACAGCGCCTCGTTGACCCGCGCCACGTTGTCCTCGACGATGAAGCTGATCGCCGCATACGGACAGATGTTCAGGCAGGTCTTGCAGGCCGAGCAGAACTTCTCGTCCACCACCGCCACCTGCGGCGAGATGGTGACCTCGCCCCGGTTCAGCAGCGCGACGGCCATCGAAGCGGCTGCGCCGGCGTGGGCGACCGTGTCGGGCACGTCCTTCGGCCCCTGCGCCGCGCCGGCCAGGAACACGCCGTCGGTGTTGGTCTCCACCGGCTTCAGCTTGGGATGGGCCTCCGCGAACCAGCCATCGGGCGTGCGGGAGAGGCCGAAGAGCTGCGCGATCTTCTGCGCGTCGGCGGGCGGCTCGATGGCCGAGCTGAGCACGACCATATCCACGTCCACGGCCACCAGCTTGCCCAGGTTGGCGTCTTCGCCGGTCACGCGCAGCTTGCCAGACGGCAGCACCTGCACCTCGGCCCCGCGGCCGCGCACCATCACCACACCCTCTTCCTGGACGCGCTCGTAGAACTCCTCGTAGCCCTTGCCGAACGCGCGCATGTCCATGTAGAACTCGTACACTTCGGCGTGCGTCTTGTCCCGCACCAGATGTGCCTGTTTCAGCGAGTACATGCAGCAGATGCGCGAGCAGTACTCGTGCGCGTTGGGGTTCTTATCGCGCGAGCCGACGCAGTGGATGATCGCCACCCGCTCCGGCTTCACCCCGTCGGCAGTCAAGATCTGGCCGCCGGTGGGGCCGGCTGCGTTGGACAGCCGCTCGAACTCCAGGGCGGTGATGATGTTGGGCGACTTGCCGTAGGAGTACTGGCTCAACTTCGTCGAGTCCCACATCTGGAAGCCGGTCGCCACGACGATCGCGCCCACGTTCAGCTCCAGGATTTCGTCCTGCTGAGTGAAGTCAATCGCGTTGGCCTCGCAGAGCATCTGGCAGGCGCCGCAGGCATCCTCGATCTCGCCGTTGGAGCGATCGCGCTGGCGGAAACGGATGCACGAGTCGGTGTCAATCACCGGCACGCGCGGCACAGCCTGCAGCGACGGCACGTAGATGGCCGCCGTCGGTCCCAGCGGCTTGGCCGCGTAGATCGCGTTCTTCTGGAGCACGATCTCGATGGCGCCGGTGGGGCAGACGATGGTGCACGCGCCGCAGCCGATGCACTCGCGCGTCTTTTCCATGAAGGGCGGGCCGACCTTGCGATCCACGCCCCGACTGGAGAAGTTGAGGACATGGGCCTTGACCATGTCGTTGCACACGCGCACGCACAAGCCGCAGAGGATACACTTCTCGTTCGGGTCCTCCACCGGATAGGACGGCTCAGTGACGCCATACTCGGCCGCCATTTCCTGGATCAACGGCACGTTGGGGGTGCGCGAGAGGAACAGCTCCATCAGGGTCTTGCGAACTGCGCGCACCTCCGCTGTATTGGTGCGTACTACCAACCCATCCCATGCCGGGTGCGTGCACGCGGTATGTAAGCTCGGCCAGCCATGCCGGGTGACCTCCACGGTGCAGAGGCGGCACGCGCCGTACGGCTCCAGCACGGGGTGATAGCAGAGGGTCGGGATGTAGATGTTGTTCTTGCGGCAAACTTCCAGAATGGTCTGGCCTTCTTCGGTCTGGATGGGCTTGCCGTCAATCGTGATCGTGATCTTCGCCATACGGTCCTCTCCTAAGCCTTCCCCTTCGCCGCACCCGGCTTGTCCTTCGCTGGCGTCGCAGCGGGCGTTCCGTGCCCATTGCCGCCGTTACCGCCAAGCGAGACGGCCGCTTTTGGCACGATCTTGATGGCGTCGAGGCGGCAGACATCGTAGCACGCGCCGCACTTGATACACACGGCCTGGTCAATGTAATGAGGCTGCTTCTGCTCGCCGCTGATGCCCTCCTGGGGGCAGACCTTGATGCACAGGCCGCAGCCCTTGCACTTCTCGTCCACGATCACGTAGGCAGTGAGCTCGCGGCAGGCGCCGGATGCGCAATAACCGTCCTTGATGTGCTGCTCGTACTCTTCTCGGAAGTATCGGATGGTGCTGAGTACCGGGTTGGGCGCGGATTTGCCCAGGCCGCACAGCGAAGCGGTCTGCACGGTCTTCGCCAGCGTTTCCAGCCGTTCCAGGTCGCCGGCTTTGGCGGTGCCATTGGTCATCGCCACCAGGATCTCCAGCATCCGCTTGATCCCCTCGCGACATGGCGCGCACTTGCCGCACGACTCTTCCTTGAGGAACTCCAGGAAGTAGCGAGAGATGTCCACCATGCAAGTGCGGTCATCAAGCACGATCATGCCGCCGGAGCCCATCATGGAACCCGCTTCCGTCAGGCTTTCGTAGTCCACCGGGATGTCCAGCATGCTGGCTGGGATGCAGCCGCCAGAGGGACCGCCGGTCTGCACGGCCTTGACTTTGCGGAACTTGGGCGGGCCGCCGCCGATATCGTTCACGATCTGCTTGAGCGTCATGCCCATGGGGACTTCGATCAGGCCGGGGTTGCGCACCTTGCCCACCAGGCAGAACGCCTTGGTGCCCTTGCTGCGTTCGGTGCCGATGGAAGCAAACCAGTCCGCGCCGTTGAGGATGATCTGCGGCACGTTGGCCAGCGTCTCTACGTTGTTCAGGCACGACGGCCGGTCGAACAGGCCGCGATCGGTGGCATGGACGTGCTTGGCCCGCGGCTCGCCGACCTTGCCCTCCAGCGATTGCATGAGCGCCGATGACTCGCCGCACACGAACGCACCCGCGCCGCGCACGATCCTAATGTCGAAGCTGTGCCCCGAGCCCAGGATGTCCTCCCCCAGCAAGCCGTATTCGCGAGCCGCCTGGATGGCCAGGGTCAGGTTCTCGACGGCCAGGGGATATTCGTCGCGGACATAGATGTAGCCCTGGTGGCTGCCGACCGCATACGAGGCGATGATCATGCCCTCGATGATCGCGTGCGGGTCGCCTTCCATCAAGGCGCGATCCATGAACGCACCCGGATCCCCCTCGTCGCCGTTGGCGATGACATACTTGATGTCGCCTTTGGCCCGTCGAGTGGCCTCCCACTTTCGCCCCGCGTGAAAGCCCGCGCCCCCGCGGCCGCGTAGCCCAGACTTCTTGATTTCGGCGATCACTTCGTCGGGCGTCATCGAGGTCAGGACCTTGCCCAACGCCTCGTAGCCGCCGACTGCAATGTACTCGTCGATGGATCTGGGGTCAATCATGCCGCAGTTGCGCAGCACAATGCGCATCTGCTTGGCGTAGAACGGCAAGTCTTCATATCGGGTGATCGCCTTGCGGCCCGCTGCTTCCTTGTAAGCCAACCGCTGGACGAAGCGGCCCTTGACCAGGGTCTCTTCGACCAATTCCGGCACATCGGCGGGCTGGACGCTGGCGTAGAAGTGGCCCTCCGGTCGCACGGTGATCACCGGTCCTACCGAGCAGAAGCCGCTGCAGCCGGTTTCTACGACACGTATCTCTTCGGCCAGGCCGCGACGCTCGATCTCGTCGCGCAGCGCCGTCACCAGCTCCGGCGTCCGGCCGTGGCGGCAGCTCACCAATACGTCAGCACGATGTAAATCGGCCATGCTATGCCTCCTTGACCAACCGGCCTACGGCCCACTCCTGCACCACTTTGCCGCCGATCAGATGTTCTTCGATGATCCGGGGCACCATCGCCGGGGAAACGTTGCCGTAGGTGATGCGCGGTTCGTTTCCCTGCTGGATGTCTACCAGGGGCTCCTTGGAGCACATGCCGATACAGCCAGTAGTCACCACATGGGCGTCAATCTGCCGCGCGCTCAGTTCATCCAGAAACGCCTGCATCACCTCACGGGCGCCCGCAGCGATGCCGCAAGTACCCATGCCGACGGTGATGGTGGTGGCCGTTTCCGTGCGCGCTTTGATCTCATGCTTGAGCCGTGAGCGGAGTTCACGCAGCTCGTCGAGGCTTTTTAGCTTGGGCATTGGTACATCTCCTTACCTCGGTGGCACGGCCGACATATCCACCCCGCGCTTGGGCACGGCAGCGGCGGGCTTCGACGCAGGCGCTGGGGCCGGGGCAGGTGATGGCGCCGTCTTGGGCGCAGCCAGCTCCCTGATCTTCTGGACTGCGGCGTCGGCGGTAATCTGGCCTAACGGCTGGTTGTCAATCACGATGATCGGCGCGAGCGCACATGCGCCGAGGCAGCGCACCCCCTCAATCGAGAACTTGCCGTCGGCTGTGGTGGCGCCTGCTTTGACCTTCAGTTCCTTCTCCAGCGTTTCCAGGATCAGCGCGCCGCCTTTGACGTGGCATGCGGTGCCCAGGCAGACTTTGCACTGATGCTCACCCTTTGGGGAGAGGGTGAAAGCCTTGAAGAAGGTGGCGAGCTGATAAACGTGCCCCTGAGGCATCCCCAGCCGCTTGGCGACCAGCTCCAACGCCTGGCGAGGCAGGTAATTGAATTCGCGCTGGATGTCCTCCAGGATCGGCAGGCTGTTCATGCGGTCTCGGCCATAGGTCTCGATGATTTGTTCGACGCGCTCGAGATTCATCGGTCTCCGGGCCTCCTTTCGCCGATGCTCATCTTGCCCATCTTGATGAGCTTGAGTTGTGGAATGCGCACGGTGAAGCACTCGGACCAGCACAGGCCGCAGCCGGTGCATTTGTCTACGTCTACGTAGCGGGCCTTCTTCCGCACCTTCACTTTGAAGTTGCCCACGTAGCCGGAGACTTCTTCGACTTCGCTGTAGGTCAGGAGCTCAATGTTGGGATGCCGACCGGCATCCATCATCTTGGGCCCCAGTATTCAGGTGCTACAGTCGAGCGTCGGGAACGTCTTGTCCAGCTGGGCCATGTGCCCGCCGATGGACGGTTCCCGCTCGACCAGGTACACCTTGTAGCCTGCATCAGCGATGGTCAGGGCCGCCTGGATGCCCGCGATGCCGCCGCCGACCACCAACGCGGCCGGGGTTACCGGCTCTTTGCGCGAGTGGAGCGGCTCTTGCAGCGCCACGCGCATCACCATGGCGTTCACTAGGCGCTTGGCCTTTTCCGTGCCCTGCTTCACGTCGTCCACCACCCAGGAGACGTGCTCGCGGATGTTGGCCATGCCGAAGTGATAGGGGTTCATGCCGGCCGCGGCCGCGGCGCTCTGGAAGGTCGGCTCGTGCATGCGCGGGGAGCAGGCCGCCACGACGACGCGGTTCAGCCCCAGCTCGCGGATGTCCTGCTGGATCATCTTTTGGCCGGGGTCGGAGCACATGTACTTGTACTCGCGAGCGACAACGACGTTGGGCAGTCCTGAGGCGAACTTAACCACCTCGGGCACGTTGACTGTGGCCGCGATGTTCACGCCACAGTCGCAGACATAGACACCAATTTTGGGTTGTTCCATGAACGGTACCTCCTGCGTTGGGGTATCGCGTGCAAACGTCTCGTTCTGTTTCGAGATTGTCAGAAATACTCCACCGACACGATCTTCCCACGCGCTTGCAGCGCCTCGACGAGCCTGGAGACTGCCGCCTTGCGCAGCGGCGTGCCACCATGTTCCGTCTGCGCCGGATTGACCGCCAGGCCGACCAGGAAGTGAAGCTTGTCGGCGGTCAGCAGCAGCTGCGCCAGTCGCGAGGCGCCATCGCGGCGGCCGGCCAGGTCGCGCGGGCGCTTCGCCTGGACCAGCCGCTCCAGCGCCACCCGCATGGTCACCACGCCTTCGGTGATCAGTGCCAGCGGTTCGGCACCATCCGCCGTGATCATCCGCGAGACCGGCGGCACCTCCTTCCACCCATCGGCCGGCCGCGGCTCCATGATCAGCCGGGCGTCCAACAGCCGGGCCGCGATCTCGGCCGTCGTATCGCCGCAGATGATGCGCATGTCCGTTTCGGCCAGCAGCCGGGCCAGCACCTGCCGTTCCGCCGACCGTTTCGCCGGCGGCCCGCTCCACACCGTCGCCGTGCGCATGGGGCGGACGAACATGGCGAGAACGGCGAACGGCGAATAGCGAATAGCGGATGCGGCATTCGTGCCCTGCCGATTCGCCGATTCGCCGATTCGCCGATTCGCTGATTCGCCGACTCGCTGATTCGCAATCCGCACCAGTGCCCCGGCCAGCTCCTCTGCGTCGCAGCCTGTGGCCGTCAGCCGGCGGACCGAAAGGGCGATCTCTCGCCAGTTCCACGGCCGGTCGCCCCTGCGGGAACGGATGTAGTCCTCGCTGGCCAGCGCCAGGTGATCGCCCGCCTGCACGGTGAAGTCGCAGCGGCGCACCAGCCGGCCGGCCATCTCCTCCTCGACGACGGGCAACAGGATGAAATCCCCTTTGCGCGCCATGAAGGAGGGCGGCGCATTGATCTCGACCAGCGCCGCTTGGCCATCCCGGCCGATGCGCAGCAGCGCCACCGCGATGTGCTCGCCCGCCGGCAGGACGGCGAGCACATCGTCCACGACGGCATCCGGCGGTCTGCCTGTCGCCAGAGCGGATGTGGCACGTTGCGCCAGCCGATCGGCAGTGTCCGCTGCCTGATCCCCGACGCCCGGCTCCCAGCCACTGACCAGAGCCGCTGCAAACTGATCCTCGGTTGTCAAAGTGTTCACCGCAAAGCCCGTCGCCGAGACTTCATCGCTCCCTGACGTCCGCCATGCATGTTCAGTCCAAAGTCTCATGGCTTTATGGCGTGGTCCGTATCCCGTCCACCCACACGCCGCGATCGCACTTGCCCATTAGGGCCAACCTGAGCTCGGCGACGGTGCGGTGGGCCATCTTGAGCGTCGTGCGGCGGGACATCTCGTTCAGCCGATGGGCATCGCTCCCGGAGATCAGGCCGTAACGTGTCAGTTGCGGGAACTTCGTGCGCGCTTCCTTCGGCCCCAACAGATGCGAGATCTCGACGCCCGGGATGTCCAGGTCGGGCGGGATGAATCCCAGGCTGGCGATCACGCTGTAGGCCGGCCGATCCACATGGGCCGGGACGCACAGCCCGCCCAGCTCTGCCACGCCACGGACGACTTCATCCACCGAAAGCATCGTCGAAGTGGCCAGCAAACGCTCGTTGTAGCCGATCGGCTCGCCGTCCTCGGCCAGGATGACCTGCTCCCCGAAGACGGCGGGTTTGTTCTTCAGGGGCGGCAAGCTGGCATAGACCGTTGCTTGCCAGGCCAACGCCTGATCCAGGCTGTCGAACAGGCAAAGCAGGTGTGCCTCCTCGCGTGACTGCACCTCCATGCCCGGCCAGATGACGATGCCCGTGCCTTGCGCCGCCCGCATCATCGCCGCCGCATTCTCGCAGGCGTTGTGGTCGGTCACGGCGAGCAGATCTAACCCCAGCGCATGCGCCCGCTCGATGATGAATTCCGGCAGCATCTCGCCCTCGGCGCAGCCCGAGAGGACGGTGTGCAGGTGCAGGTCGGCGGTAAAGAAAGCCATCGGGCGAATCGGCGAATTGGCGAATTGGGCGAATCAGTGAATCGGCGAATGGGCGAATTAGCGTGTGAAAAGCGCCGCCTCGCCCTCGGCGATGAATTGACGCAGCCATTCTCTCACGGCCGGATGGCTGAGCGGCACATCGCCCAGCTCAGCCTTGAGCTCCGCGGTACTGAACTCGAACTCCCTGAGATCATCGCCGCCCTGGTCACCGATTGCTCTGTCGCCTTGTCTGCCTGTTCTCACCCGATGCACGTAGTGCACATCGCACGTTCCGCCCAGGATGATTGACAGCAGGCTGCCGGTGATATCGCCCAACGGCGCGCGGTCTATGTGGCTGTGCTGGAAGGTGGCCTGCAGGGTCGTGCCACGGCCGACCTGTGACTCGATGGTCAATCCGCCGCCACACCGTTCGGCAGCAGCCTGAAACAGCGGAATGCCCAGGCCCACCTTGCGCGTCGTGCGCGTGGTGTAGAACGGGTCTCTCACGCGCGCCAGGGTTGCCTCGTCCATGCCGCGGCCGTTGTCGCGCACCGTGATGGTCAGCTGGTCGGCGGGAAGATCCTCGTCAATCACCAGCGCGACCAGCGTCGCGCCCGCCTCCAGCGAGTTCTGTACGGCGTCCAGGATGTGCAGGCTCAGCTCGCGCATACAGGCCGACCAGTGTCTCAGTTCAGGGGATTCGATGCTTCTTGCCGAGCAATCGCCCGTCGCTCCCTGCGGCGGATCAAGTTCCACATCTGCCACATGATCCATGATGCCATGTCTCCCGGGAAGACCCGGCCGCCTTTTCGCCTCGACTGCGCGCGGGTTCGCGCCCGCGTCCCGTCAGGCCGAATCGGTCACGCCCAGCGCATACAGCCGGCCGGCGATGGCATACGTCGGCAAAGACGTGGTCAGGATCGGGATGCCCTCCTGGTTGGCCTTTTCGATCGTGGTCGGTTCTACCCTGGCATCTTCGGCGACAACGATTCCGGCCAGGCCCACCAGGCTGGCCACAGCCACAATGTTCGGATGGCCTTGCACCGTCAGCCACAGATTGCCCTCTTTGGCTCTGGCCATGACGTAGCTCAGCAAGTCGCAGGCATAACCGCCTGTGACTTCACGATCGAGGCAGTTCGCGGCTGCCGCGACCTGGAGCTCTAGCCGCCGAACGATCTCTTCCAATTTCATGGGCTGTCCTCCCGCCCGATTTCGCTCAAGCCGGCACCTTCGTCAGAACCGGCTCCACCGGCACTACGTGTCGTTTGAACAGCAGGTCCTTCTCCGAGAGGCCCAGCGCGAGACCGATCAGCTGCGGCAGAAAGACGACCGGGATTTTGATCATCTTGCCCAACACTCTGGAGACTTTGTCCTGGTAGCTGTCCAGGTTCATATGGCACATGGGACACACCACCGTAATGCAATCAGCCGGCTGTGCGGCATCCAGGATGCTGCCGGCGATGCGCAGGCCCACTTCCGGCTTGGTGGTGAGCAGGGCCGTGCCGCAACAAGTCGCTTCTTGTAGATGATGATACACGGTCGCGCCGAGCGCCTCCAGCAGCGGCACCATGGTCCAGGGTTGCTGCCCGTCGTCGTATGAGGCGTAGGGTCGCACCGTCTGGCAGCCATAGTAGGGCGCTACCTTCAGGCCAGAAAGCGGTCGCACCACCCGTTCGGCGATGGCGGCCGGGCCGAAGTCGTTGGCCAGGACGTCTAGCACATGGCGCACGACGATGGTGCCGCCGTAGCTGAGGTTTTCGACCTCCAGCGCCTGGTTGACGCGAGCCAGGGCGGTCGGATCGGCGACCGCGGCATTGGTGCGCGCAAAGCTGGTGAAGCAGGCGCTGCAGCCCACCACCATGGTGCGGCCGTTGCTCATTTTCTCCGCGATGGCCAGGTTGCGCGCCGGCAGCGCCAGCCCCAACAGATCGCTCATGACCGGCGCCACGCTGGCGCCGCAACACGTCCAGTCCTCGATCTCGAGGATTTCGGCGCCCAGGGCCCGGAAAACGGCCGTCATGGAAGCCTTGTACTCCAGCGCCGACGCTTCCATGGAGCAGCCGGGATAGAACAGGTAGCGTGTCATTTGCGTCCCTCCAGCTCTGCCACCCTATCGAACAGCCTGGCCAGCTTGCCCTCTCCGCGCAGCATCGGCAGTTCCGGCTTAAGCTTGCCGCGGCGCAGCAACGTCAGTCCCATCGTGGCGTAGTTCAGCGCTTCGAACGGGTTGGTGGACATGAAATAGCGCGCCATAAATTCGGTCTCGCGCATCCGGCCGTAACGGCGCATGACATCGCTGAAGGCCAGATAGAAATGGGTGCTTTCGCGCCATTGTTTGATCTGTTGCTGGATGGCCAGTTGCTTGAGCTTGGCGATGGTCTCGGTGAGGGGGATGCCGCGCGGGCAACGCACCTGGCACTGATAGCAGATGCTGCAGAGCCACATGGTCTTGCTGCGCAGCACTTCGTCCACCATGCCGAGCTGGACCATGCGCCACATCTTGCGCGGGGTGATATCCATCGCCGAAGCCGAGGGGCACGATGCCGTACAAGTGCCGCACTGGATGCACGTGCGAAGCTGTTGTCCGGCCGGGGTCAAGCGGTCGCCGAAGGCAGGGTCACGCTTGATGTCGGTAAGTACGATGACCTCGGGCGTTGCCACAGAAGCCTCCTGAAAATCTTTTTTGCGACGCGCCGCGGCGCAACGTTCAACCAGATGAGATCAAGAAGCGGTCAGAACGGGTGCGCCAGACGAGACACTGAATTCCGCTCGAAAACGCAGGATCAAAGTGCGATATTGCAGCCTGTCAGGGGTACAATCTGCAGTCAGCCTGTCGTCGGGTGCTGGCGACCTTCGGAAATCATGGAATCGTTCGTTTTGTGATAAAATATACGACTTCTGTTACAGGAGGATACTCCTAGCGATGAGAAAATCATATGACGGGCATCATAATATCCTATGGATTGAGCCGTGACGCCCTCTGGGCCGTCCTCACGCGCGATGGAGGGGGAAGGCGACCGTGAACGTTGTGCCCACGCCGACCGTGCTTTCTACCGAGATGGCGCCGTGGTAGAGATCCACCAGTCGTTTGACGATGGCCAGCCCCAATCCCGTGCCGGTGATGTTGGCGGCGCGGGCATTGGGCGCGCGATAGAATTCCTCGAAGAGGTGCGGCAGTGCTTCGGGAGGAATGCCGATGCCGGTGTCGGCCACCGTCACAACGGCCTCGTCGCCGGTCTGGCAGAGGCCCACTGTGACCCGGCCGCCCGTCGGCGTATATTTCACGGCATTGCCCACCAGGTTAGTCAGGATGCGATCCAGGCCGTCCTCGGTCGCCACGATCACGATCTCGTCCCGGCAGGCGTGATATTCCAGGGCCACGCCCTTTTCTTCCGCGCGCGGCTGCCAGAGGAGCACCGCCCGGCCCACGGGACCGTTCAGTGCCATCGGGCCCGGTTCGCGGACCGCGCGCGCCTGGCTGGCCGCCAGATCGAGCAGGTCGTTGACCAGGCTCTCCAGGTGATCCAGTTGGGCGGAGATGCGGCTGAAGACGTGGCGCTGCTTGTCCGTGATGGCGCCTGCATAGCCCTTGAGGACGTTGCGCACCAACGACTGCGACACCGCGACCGGCGAGCGCAGTTCATGCGTGGCGACGTGTATGAATTCAGCCTGGCCGGCCTCCATACGTTCTGCCTCGGCGGCCCGCTGCATGGCTTCCAACAGCATGCCGCCCAGATTAGCCAGGGCTGTGGCGCGACAGATCAGATCGGGTGTCAGGGCGTCGGGGGCGGAGAAATGGAGGTGGAGTGTGCCGAGCGGTCGGTGTGAGGGACCCAGGCGCAGATAGAGGCGGGCGGGCAGCGGGCCAGGGAGGTCGGTTGTCTGGGCGATGCCCTCGG
>Ga0116210_1001024_pt1 | contig 23031 bp, 18 predicted proteins | sample TshhotsprinmetaG_FD_94483 | JGI IMG/M metagenome (GOLD analysis project Ga0116210, IMG submission 94483) | Hot spring microbial communities from South Africa to study Microbial Dark Matter (Phase II) - Tshipise hot spring metaG | ecosystem: Environmental > Aquatic > Thermal springs > Hot... | reverse complement strand
CCGCACAGCCCAGTGCCCACCGGAAGCTTGGTAGGCCAGGCGGGTAAAGGCCATGACCTGCCCGTTAGCAGCCGCGGCTGAAGGAAAGGGGGTAACCACGAGTGGATAGGGCAGGTAGCACAGTAGCACATCATCGATGAGGGGAAGAAGAACCCGCTCGGGGAGCGAGAGGGTAATCTGGCGCGGATACACCGAGACGAGTCCAGCCTTCCCCTGCTCCATCAGGGCTAGCAAGGCCCTAACCCCCTCGCTCTGCCAGCGTACGTCGGCATCGGTAAAAATTAATACCTCGCCCCTGGCTGCCTGAGCCAGTTGGTGGCAGGCCCAGGTCTTTCCCATCCAGCCTTCGGGCTTGGGCTGGCCGGCAATCAGACGTACCCTGGCATCCTGGCGGCTGAACTGCTCCACCACAGCCGCGGTTTCGTCGGTGGATTGGTCGTCGAGCAGCACAATTTCTTCCACCTCCTGCTTCAGAAGCCCCGGCAGAGTCTCGGGTAGGTTGTGGGCCTCGTTGCGCGCAGGTATCAGCAGCGAGACGGTAGGGCGCTTGCCCTGCGTGGGCCTCTTTTGCAAGACCGGGAACCACAGCAGGTTGAGCGACAGGATTAGAAGCTTGAGACCCAGCCAGAACATCGCAGCGTAGAGAAAGAAATCGAGCATAAAGGGAAAAGAGGAGGGGCTTGGGTGAGAAGCGGCTGGCTGTGGATCTGCTTAAACCATGCCCGCTCCAACGAACGTCATGTTTGCCGTTATCGACCCCCCGTCAGCTTACCCAAAGCCGCGCCCCATCGGGCCATGCGCTCGTGGGTGCTCTTACGCCCCGCAATGATGAGCTCAAAGCCGGGAAGGGCCACCTCGGCAGGGGCGCTACGAATCTGGTTATCCAGGTCGTTGAGCATCTGGGTTAGGCTTTGGTAGATCAGGCTCAGGTCGGGAACCAGGGGCTGGCCGAACACTAGGTAGGCCTCGGGAAACTCGTGCCCGCGCACAGCCACCCTCGAGGCCACCGGTACCACCGGCACCCCAGCCTTGTCGGCAAACCATACCGTCCCCTTGTTGAGTGGACCCAGGGGCCCTGGTGGGCGCAACTCGCCCTCGGGGAATACGATCAACACCTCGCCCCGCCTGAGTGCGGCCAGGGCATCGCGGGGCCTGCTGGCCGAGACCGTGTCGAGGTGCCGAAAAAAAATGAACTCCTTCAAGCGGCGCTCCCCGACCACAATCCGGAAGGGCTGTTTGCGATTCCAGAACAGGACCGGCAGCAGGTAGCTGTCCCACCAGGAGTGATGGTTACTAGCCAACACACAGGCCTGCGCGGGCGGCACACCCTGCGCCCAGACCCCGCGCAGCCCGCGCTGTAGAGTGTGTCGAAACAGGGCTTTGAAGGAGGCTGAAAGCAATTGTTCCCAGGGACGCATCATACAAGGGTGGCGATGCCGCTTGTGATCCTTACGGCTCGAGGTGGGCCGAGCGTTCGCCCCTAGCTGGCCAGCGCGGTCGAGCCCACGCTAGCATATTCATGGCCAGACCGCACACCAGCGCCGCGGGCCACAAACCAAACAGGGCCAGGCCCACCGGAATAAAGAGGGCCTCGAGCCGGTAAGCCCAAGCAAAAGCCCCCCTCCGCAACTCTGGACCCCACCTATCGTACATCCACGAGATCACGAAGCCCACCGCAAACCACGAGAGGTAGTTCTGGAGCGGAGCCCCGTACCAGAGTGGGTTGGCGTCTTGCCAGGTCCAGTAGCCCTTGGCTGGCATCAGGGCCTCGAGGCCCAGGTCCCAGGCCACCACCAGCAAACCGGTCTGCCATGGCCGCCCCCCCGCCAGAACGTGCGCCGAGAGCACCAGCGCAAACCAGCCCAGCGGCACAATCAGGGGCACGCCCAGGACGGTGGGCTGCGGCGCGCCCTCGTAGGTGTAAAAACCAAAAGGAGCACCGGTCTTGCTACCAATAAGTTCCACCCCCAACCCCAGGAAAAAAGCCAGGCCCGCCAGCCCCAGGATTCGCACCCCGATAAGCCCCCAACCCCACAGCAGGGCACTCAGGCTGATGAGCACCATCTGGGCTGCACTGATGATCGGAAAACCCTCTGGCCACAACGGCACCGGAACCCGCACCAGCACCGCCAGACCCAGCAGCACCATCCAGGGTTTCAGGTAGAGCCTCAGCCACCGCAGCCGGGCTAGGGCCAGGTCCTGGCGAATCAGCCACAACCCTTGGGTGAAAGCCGTTGCGGTCAGCAGGGCCCACACCCAGATGGCCGGAGAGCTATTCAATCCCCAGCCCACACCACCCGCCAGCAGCGCGGCCGCTGTCACCGCTACCAGCAAAACCCTTCGCCCTGCCCAGAGCAGATCACCACCCCAGACCGCCAGTCCTGCCAGCACACATCCCCACCAGGCCAGGGCCGCGCCCAACAACCCACCCCACCCCAGCACCAGCAGCACCGCACCCAGAAGGGCCAAACCGATGCCGAACAGCCCACCCGACCAGCGCAGCCAGGCCGGGCCATCCCCGGTGCGCCATCTCGGTCCAGCCCAGCTCAGTCCAAGCGCAGCCAAAAGGCCCGCCAGCAAAGTGGTGCTCAACCAGTCCAACCCTACCCCCGATCCGGCTCGAGCGGCCTGGGTGCCCACCTGCACAGGCGGGCCCCGGCCACGGCCAAGGTAGCCCTCAGAAACGCCGGTATGTCCACGCTGGACATGATCAGCACATCCTCCAGCAGGCTGGTCTCCTCGTCCAGAAAGCGCAGAACACGCTGGGGTGGGTTTTTGCGGAACAGGTCGCTGAAGACCCTCTTGCCAGAGCTGCGTCGGTTCTCTAACACGTTTAGAAGGACACTGTCCATGAAAGCATGGCGGTTGAGGGCAGGCTCCGGGTAAAAGGGCTGTCCGGTTCGAATGAGGGCATCGGCAATGCGTCGAGACTGGTGCTGGATGCGCTGGAATGTGTATCCGGTTGAGGCTTTGGTGCGGCCACCGGCCATCCCGATATTCATAATGTGGGGGCTTGTCTGGCGACTAAACGGAACGTCGGTCATGGGGATGATGCCGAACTCGCTCTCCAGAATCTCGTAGTGACTCTGGCCCAGCCAGCGTTCCAGGTACCCGCGCAGTCCGGCGTTGTAGTCGTCCTGCGAGAGTAGCTCGGCAGAGAACAGGGTATACTCCACCAGCGCGGTTTGAGCATCGAAAGGCAGCACATAGACAAAACGCACCCCACCCTGCTGCCCTACCCGAAAATCCATAAAAGTGGCTGCTTCGGGATCGAACACCGGGCCTTCGGTGCGAACCACCCAGCCTTTGAAGTGTTGCAGCAGATGGTGATGATAAGGGCTCTTGGGAACGGGCTTGTACAGACTGTTGAAAGCCCAGCACCCTCGGAAACTAGCGCCGTCCAGCTGTACCTCCACCCCCCCCTCAACCTCCCGAAGATGGGCAATTTCGCCGTATTTGACCGTTATGCTGGGTTGTTGTCCTACCCACCGGTTCATGTAGTTGTAGAAGTCGATCCCCCGGATCATCTTGTAGGCGTATGGCGCAATATCGAGGCGTCGGGAAATCCCTTCAGCATGAAACCAGATCTGCTTCCATTGGCGAAACACCACCTCCTCAAAAGGGTGCTGCTCTGCATCCCAGAAGCACCAGGTGCGGTCGTTGGTGGTTTTGGGCGCGCGATCAAGCAGAAGTATTTTCCCCGGCAGACCGGCCTGCACCATGTGATAGGCCAGGCTGAGACCGGCAGCCCCCGCCCCGGCAATGATGTAGTCGTAGTGCTCGCCCACCCCCTATAGGCTACGCTGCGGCACCGAGACCGCGCTAGCCGGGATTACAAAACGGAGCCCGATCAAGACCCCGATTGACAAAGTGCTCAAGACCGGGCTAGAGTTAGTTAGTTCGCCGAACTTACTATGTTGTGATTGGCTCGAGTGAGGAGTTGTGGCACGCGCAATACCCTTGGATCAGCAAGCCATCAAACGGCAGAACCGCCGCTTGATTCTGGAGGCTCTCCGGCGCAGTGGACCGCTGAGCCGCGCAGAACTGGCGCGCAAGGTAGGGCTCACAAAAAGCACGGTCTCATCGCTGATTCAGGAGTTGCTCGAGGAGAATTTACTCGGTGAGGGAAAACTACACAAACCAGGGCTGGGTCGTCCTGGAACTCGACTCGAGTTCCGTGTCGAAAACGTCCTTGCGCTGGGAGCCGAGTTGGGTGTGGAAAACACCCAGGTTATCGTGCTAGATCTGACCAGCCAGAGCCACGATGCGTGGGACTGGGTGGAAAGCCCCAACACCCCGCTCTCGGAGCGGCTGTACAAGCTCGCCAACCAAATTCACCTGAAGCTGCCGCACTACCCAAGACTCCTGGGCATTGGCTTGACCATCCCTGGGGTGGTTCACGGGCCAACCCTGATTTATGCGCCGGGGCTGGGGTGGCGCAACCAGCAGCCGGCGGCCTCGCTGGAGGCGCTGCTGGGGTTACCGGTGGTTTTGGAGAACGACGCCAATGCAGCGGCTCTGGGTGAAACCTTTTGGGGTGAAAGCCACAGCCCGCTGGTCTACATCGTAATGACCACCGGCCTGGGCACCGGGCTGGTAGTTGACGGCCAGGTCTACCGAGGCCGACTGGGTGCAGCCGGCGAGCTTGGCCACTGGCTTACCTGCGCAAAACAGGGGCGCCGGGTCAGCGATGTGGAGGATCAGCTCTCACTGCGGGCCATGGTGAAGCAGTACCAGGCAGCCAGCAAACGCAACGAGGGTTTTTGGGGCATCCTCGAGCGGGCCAAGCAAAACGATACGTACGCACTGGAGGCCTTCGAGGACCTGGGCCAACAGCTCGGGCACTTCATCGCCAACCTCGCCGTGACCTTCGACCCCGCCATGGTCGTTCTGGGAGGGGCTGGGGCCGAAGCCTGGAAATGGCTCGAGGCCCCCCTGCGCGACACCCTCAAAGACCTGGCTTTCATTCCCGAGCACGCCAACCTTCCCGTAAGGCCCAGCGCGTTCGGACACCTTGCTCCGGCTATGGGTGCTGCGGCCTTGGTGCTGCAGCGCTTTCTAGCAAATGGTGGAACCAGGGAATGGAGCCCGCCAATCTCCACCCTGGGGACCCGGCCAACCATTGGCGCTCATTACACACGGAGGACATGATATGCGTAAGTTTTTCTTGACCCTGGCAGCAGCAGCTCTGACCACACTGGCGCTGGCCCAGTCGGGAAGGCTCGAAATTTTCTCCTGGTGGGCCGGCGACGAGGGCCCTGCTTTGCAAGCTCTGATTGATTTGTACAAGAAGCGCTACCCCAATGTGGAGGTCATCAACGCCACCGTGACCGGTGGTGCGGGCGTCAACGCCAAAGCGGTGCTCAAAACCCGCATGCTGGGGGGCGACCCCCCCGATAGCTTCCAGGTACACGCCGGGCAAGAACTCACCGGCACCTGGGTGATCGCCGACCGCATGGAGGACCTGACCCCCCTCTTCAACCAAGAAGGCTGGATGACCCGCTTCCCTAAAGGTCTGATCGACCTGATCTCCTACAAAGGCAAAATCTACAGCGTGCCCGTCAACATCCACCGCTCCAACGTGATGTGGTATGTACCGGCCAAGCTCCGCGAGTGGGGCGTGCAGCCGCCCAAAACCTGGGCCGAGTTCCTCAGCGTTTGCCAGACCCTCAAGAGCAAGGGCCTGGAAGCCCCGCTGGCCCTGGGCGAGAACTGGACCCAACAACACCTGTGGGAGTCGGTAGCGCTGGGGGTGCTGGGGGCAACAGACTACACCAACCTCTGGAACGGCAAGCTGCGCTTCAACGACCCCAAGGTGGTCGCGGTGTGGAATACCTTCGGCCGTGTGCTGGACTGCGCCAACAAAGACGCCTCGGGCCTGAGCTGGCAGCAAGCTGTGGACCGGGTTCTGGACGGCAGCTCAGCCTTCAACATCATGGGCGACTGGGCTGCTGGCTATCTGACCACCACCAAAGGCCTCAAGCCCGGCGAAGGCTTCGGCTGGGCCCCGGCCCCCGGCACCGCTGGGGTGTTCATGATGCTCTCCGACTCCTTCGGGCTGCCCAAGGGCGTCAAGAACCGAACCAACGTCCTCAACTGGCTGCGGCTGGTCGGTTCCAAGGAAGGCCAGGATGCCTTCAACCCGCTCAAAGGCTCGATTGCCGCCCGCACCGACTCCGACCCCAGCAAGTACAACGCCTACCTGCAGTCCGCCATGCGTGACTGGAAAACCAACCGCATTGTGGGCTCGCTGGTGCACGGGGCGGTGGCTCCGGAGTCCTTCATGAGCCAGTTTGGCACCGTGATGGAAATCTACCTCTCGAGCCGCAACGCCCAGGCTGCCAGCAACGCTGCCCAGGCTATAGCTACACAGGTTCGTCTTGGACAGTAGTTTTCTACCCTGGGGCAGGCTTAGAGCCTGCCCCGGACTTCACGCCCATCACTGGAGTTATCGGGGTTTGTGGTCATTCCGATGCCAGACTGGCTAGTTCGCCACCGGATGGTGGCCTCGCCCTCGCCGCGCCCCGTCGCGGCGCAGAGGCAACCGGCCTAAGTTATCGGCTGTAGCGGAGGGCGGTACCGAATTTGCTACATTATGGAAGGCGATACCGGTCTATTGCACTAACGGAACGCGACACCGCCGCTTGGAAGAGCGTCGTTTTCTTCGCAGGCTGTAGGGAGGGGTGGGGTGGACTCCGGGATTCTGGTTGCGCGGTGAGGCGCGACCAAGCCCTTTGAGGTTTTTCGTTTCGAAGATAGTCCTTTCGAATCCGGTATGAAACAAGTCTGGTTCCAACCGCAAAAAGCAACCCTTTCATCGCGGTTCGGCTTGCAGAGGTCTCATGGCCTCGAGGGTCAAAGAGGTGGGGATGCGCTGGCTCAATAACAAAGATACCCTATACGGTTTTTTGGTCATTCTGCCCTCGCTGGTGCTGCTGGGCATTTTCGTCTATGGCTTTATCGTTCAGACCTTCCTTACCTCCCTCACCGACTGGGGCAGAGATCCGGCCCAGGCCCTCGCTACCAACCCGCAGATTCGCTTTATAGGGTTTGAGAACTACCGCGAGCTCTTCACCGGCTTCGTGGATGCCCGTTTCCGCCAAGACCTGGTCAACACCTTCTTCTTCACAATCTTCTTCATCCTGGGCTGCTTGGGGCTGGGGCTGGGGCTGGCCATTGTGCTAGACCGCAGCCCCAAAGGCGAGAGCTTTTTCCGCACCATCTTCCTGTTCCCCATGTCGCTCTCGTTCATCGTGACCGGCACCATCTGGCGATGGATGCTTCAGCCGGAGGGGGGGGTCAACCAGCTTCCGACCCTGGTGGGGCTACCCAAAGGCGAGTTTGCCTGGCTGACCAGCCGCCAGCAAATCTGGCCAGTGAGCTGGAATGAACTACCCTTCATCACCGCACTGGTGGTTGGAGCGGTGCTCATCTTTATCTCCATAGCTGCCTTCCGAGGCGGTGAGCGGCGGCGGGGCTGGGTCGCGGCAGGCTCGGCAGCACTGCTGATCCTGTGGGCCCTAACTCTGGGGCGCAGCCTGCAGCCCCTCCCCTACGACGAGCCCCACGGCTTCAACCTGGCCTTCATCGGTATCATTCTGGCCGCGGTCTGGCAGATGTCGGGCTACACCATGGCCTTGTACCTGGCTGGGCTGCGCGGCATTCCAGAGGAACTGCGCGAGGCGGCACGGGTGGACGGAGCCTCGGAGTGGCAGCTTTACCGGCGCATCATCTTCCCGCTTTTGGCCCCCATCACACTCTCAGCCATGATTATCCTCGGCCACATCAGCCTGAAAATCTTTGACCTGATTTTTGCCATGGCCGGAGCCGACAACGCCCCAACCGATGTACCGGCCTTGCTGATGTACCTGACCACCTTCCGGGCCAACCAGATTGCCAAAGGTGCTGCCATCGGCATGATTTTGCTGCTGCTGGTCGCAGCCGTGATTGTGCCCTACCTGTACAGCCAGCTCAAAAGCGAGGTACGGCGATGATTGGGCGCATATTCCAGTACGCCATTCTGTTCGCGGCTACGCTGTTTTTCCTGTTGCCGGTCTATCTGGTCATCGTAACCGCTTTCAAGGAACCCTCGGCCATCACCCTGAGCAACACCTGGCAGCTTCCTGAGCGCTGGCACTGGGAGAGCTTTGTCCAGGCCTGGACAGCCTTTTTACCCAAGCTGCAAAACAGCTTGTTCTTGACCCTCACGGCGACCATCCTCTCGGCTCTGTTGGGCTCGCTGAACGGCTATGTGCTGGCCAAATGGAGGTTCCCAGGAGCCAATCTGGTCTTCCCGCTTATGCTCTTCGGGATGTTCATCCCCTACCAGGCGGTGCTTATCCCGCTGTTCCAGTTTGTGCGCGAGATCGGCCTAGGCGGCACGCTGTGGGGTCTAATTCTGGTGCACGTGGTGTATGGCCTCCCCATCACCACCCTCATCTTCCGCAACTACTATGCTGAGATCCCCGACGAGATGATTGAGGCCGGGCGCATCGATGGAGCCGGTTTTTTTGGCATCTACCAGCGCATTGTCTTTCCGCTCTCGATGCCGGGGTTTGTGGTGGTGGTCATCTGGCAGTTCACGCAGATCTGGAACGAGTTTTTGTTCGCCGTAACTCTGGTGAGCAGTCCCGCCAACCAACCCATCACGGTAGCCTTGGCCCAGCTCGCGGGGGGCGAGGCGGTCAAGTGGAACCTGCCGATGGCCGGGGCCCTGCTGGCCGCCCTACCCACCCTGCTGGTGTACATCTTTCTGGGCCGGTACTTCATCCGCGGCCTGTTGGCTGGGTCGGTGAAAGGTTAATGCAAGCTGCGCATGCAGGCGGGTTGCCCCTAGAAGCCACCGGCTACAACCCAAAAGCGCCCAGGCCATCCCTTATGGCAGCCCTTGCAGGGGGTGTGGGGGCCAGCAGGCTGTCGGTCTTCGCAGGCACGAAGGAAAACGTCATCCTCGCAAAGAAGGTCTAGAGGCTCCACCAGGGTGCAAGGAACCTGTGGCCTGTCGTTGCCAGGCTTGCGATGTTGAGCAAATGCACCGTACCAAATTCAAAAAGACAATCAACCAAACCAGAAACTCTAGAGGCTTGATTGCACCGCGCGCGGCGCAACCAGAATCCTGGACACAGCCCTCTCCTCACTGTCGGTCGACGCGTCACGCGTCACCCCTCTTTATGGTCGGCGAAACCGGCATCTCCCCTTCCGGTCGGTTAAGAAAACGTCTCCCTTCCTAAGAGACGGTTCACGATCGGTTGGTGCAATAAATCGGCATCGCCCGCCGCTGCGCGGATAAATTCAGTCGGGTTAGTTCGTCACCGGATGGTGACGAACTAACCGATCTAGTATCAGGGGTTTGCGGCGCTACGGGCTGGTGCTGAAGCTGCGCAGGGGCGAGTTGGCCTGGAAGAAACTGACGTCCCAGCCGAAGGTGGGGTAGCCCTCGGCCCAGGCGGGGCTGGTGAAGGCGTTCATGTCGGCGAAGGGCCCTACGACCCGCACCAGCCAGCTATAGTTGGTAGCGCTCTGCAAGCCGGGGGCTAGGCTGTCGCCCTGGGTGTAGAAGGTGCGGGTAGGCTGGCCAGGGGCCGAGAGAGTGAGCAGGCTGATGCTCTGGGTTGGGCGGTTCCAGCTCAGGCTGGCGCTGGGGCTGACGTTGCTCTGGTTACTACCGGGCGAGATCGGCACCGGGGGGGTGGCCAGGCTGGCCTCGAGCGCAGCGCTGGGGCCGAGTCCGCTCAGCTGGAGGCTCGAGCTGCGCCCATCGCTGGCGTCAGCATAGGCCGCGAAGGTCAGGGTCTTGCCGGGGATGATGGGGGTGGGCCAGGACAGGCTGGCCGGGCTGCTGGCGGTCTCGCTGGCCACCAAAAAGAGCGAGCGGGCCTCGAGGTTCACATAAAGCTGCCGCGAGCGCAGGGTGAGCAGCCCAAGGTTTTTCACCTCGACGCTCAGGGCCCCGGTCTGGATGGGGCTCAAAACCAGGTTCAAGGTCGCGCTGCTCCCAGCACTGAGGCTGGTGGTACGGCTGCCAAAAGCCAGGAACTCCTGGGGGGTGCCGGGGGCCCCCGGCGCGTGGCGCCACTGCAGGGCGTAGACCCGCCCATCCACACTGGCATCTCCGTACCAGACCGCCGTCAGGCCGTAGGCAGGGCCCTGGCTGGGGAAGAGCGCCGCCAGGTTGTTGCCAGGGGGCACAAACTGGGTCAGCTTGGCCGAGGGTGCCCCAAAGACCACCTGGGCCACGGTGTTGCTCGGGTTGGGCAGGGTTACGCCACTATTTGCCATCAGAGTCCCGTTCAGGTTGGCGCTTCGTTCGCTGGGGGCCCCAATGCTGCTAAACAACAGCAGCAGGGGGTCGGGGCGCTCGAGGCCCACAAAGGTATGCTCCTGGGTGCTGGCCGGGCGCACCGTGAGGGTGTAGGGCACGCTCACGCCGGTGTGGGTGAAGCGGCCCTGGGCGTTGGTGTTTACACACCGGCTGCCCCGGCAGACCGGCACGTTTACCAAAGGCGATCCAAAGCGGTTGCGCACCTCGCCCGTCACGGTAATGCCGGTGGGGCCGGGAACCACCAGTCTGATCTCGGCCTCGCGCTGAAGGAGCTGCCCGCCGGCCTCGGCGCGGCCGCGCACCAGCAGGGTGTACTCGCCGGGGGCCAGGCCCGAGCCCGCGCTCAGGCTCAGGGTGCTGCTGTCCGGGTTGCTGGGGTTGGGACTGAAGCTGCCGCTCACGGCCAGCGAGCTGGGAATGCGCACCAGGCCCAGGGCGATGGGAGCCTCGAGGCCGCCGCTGCGGGTCAGAACCACCTGCAGGCTGCCGCTGGCTCCCGCCGAAAGGGTCAGGGTATCGCTGGAAAGCCCGATTTGAAAGTCGCCTACGCTGGGGGGTGGGGGGGTCGAGCCACCCCCACCACAGGCCGCCAGCCAGGCCGCGAAGGGTATCAAAAGCCAGTACAGGCGCACAGACACCTCCTAGTTGATGCAGGGGGGCAGGGTGAAGTCCTGGGTGGCCCTCACCGGACGGGCTGGGCCGGCGACGCCGTCGGTGACCTCGAGGAAGAGCCGGAAACGCTTACCGCAAGCCCCGGGGATAGAAAAAAGCGTCTGCAGATTGGCAATAATTACGGCAGTCAGATCGGTGCCGCTGCTGGTGAAGCTTGCACTGCCGCTGCCCCCCGGAACGTTTTGTTCAGGGCCCGCCACCCCGCTGCTGTTTAGCTCGGCGATCTTCCAGGTGTAGGTGAGGGTCTGGTTCTCTTTGTCCTGCACCCAGCCCCGCAGGACGATCTGCGTGCTGGAAAGCTCGGGCAGGCTGCCGCTGGGCTGGGTAATCAGGGCGACCGGCGGGGAGTCGCCGAGCGGCTCAAGGACGGTGATATTTACTGAGGCAAGGCCCTTCTTGCCCCGAGCATTGGTGACCTCGAGGGTCAGGGTACGGAGGGCGGTGCTGCTGCTCAGGGTGAGCTTGGGGGTGCCGCAGGCGTTGGCGGGCAGGGTATCTCCCGCAACGTTGCTTCTCCAGACTGCTTTGGCGCATTCCTGGGTGGCCAGGCTGGGGTCGAGCCAGAGGCCTTGCAGCAGCACGGTCTGCCCGGCATAGAAGCTCTGGTTTGCTTTGGGGTTCAAAATTTGCACGCTGGGGGGCGGATCCTGCACGTTCAGGCTTAGGGTTCTGCTGGTCGAGAGGCCCAGGCTGTTGCTGGCTGTAGCCGTAACCACCACCGGCCCCTCGGCAGTAAAGGTATGGCTTAGGCAGGACTGCGAGGGGCTGAGCGTGCCCAGGGCGCCGCCGGGGCTGGCGCTCAAAATCACCGGGCGTGCGCCGTCTTGAGGGTCAAAGGCGCTGGCGCACAGCGAAAAGGGCTTCTGGATCTGCGGCTGGCCCAGGCCCCCGGCGCTCAGGCTGAGGCTGGGCGGCTGAGGGGACGACTGGGCCAGGGTGCCCAGGCTCTTGTCCAGCACCTTGACGTCCCAGTCCAGGCGAATCTCGGTCACCCCCAGATCCACCCCCAGGTGCAGCCCCACGAAGGCCTCTACCCCGGCATCCAGCTTCCACAGGGGATTGCGCGGCACCTGGGCGTCGAGCTCGAGGTAGGCCCCCAGCTTGGCGTAGGGTCCCACCAGCCCATACAAGAGCAGGTTGGCCTGGCCTAGCAGGCTGGCCCGGGCTTTGGCGTTGACGCTGGCCACGCTGGACTGGACGCTAAAGTTCTCGCCGAAGCTGCTGCAGTTTTTGAAACCGCCCTTGTACTCCATGCAGGCCTGGGCATTAAGGTTCTGGTTGGCCGCAAAGCTCAGCCCGGCGCTGACCTGCCCGGTGCCGCTGATGCTCACCACCAGCTGCGGCACCAGCACCACCGGCACCGGCCCCACAAAGAAGACGATCGGTTCGAAATTGTACTTGGCCAGCTGGATGGACTTGTTCAGGCTGTAGCCTACCCCAGAGGTCAACTTGACCTGGGCGCTTTGCTTGATGCCCAGAGCGGCCTTGAGGTACAGATCTATGTCTACCCCGCTCCAGTCGATGTCGATGTCCACCCCGGCGCTAAAGCCGCTTTGCGCATCAAAAAAGACCTTGCCCTCGGCGCGCACCTGGTCGGCGGTGGTGAAGGGGTTGCCGTCCTGGTCGTGGAGCACCTCGTTGAAGCTGAAGTCCAGGGTGGCCATGGGCCGCACCCCGCTCTGGGCGCTGTAGGCCGAAAGACCATTGCCAAAGCGCACCCCCTGGGCAAGGGCCTGGGCCGACTGCAGGTCGGAGACCTTGAGGGTCTTCTCCAGGCGCACCCGGCCCCGCTGGATGGCCTCGCCCAGGTTGGCCTCCTCGGTCTGCACGGTTACCTGACCCCCGCTGCGGCTGATGCCCGTAACCTTCTGCAGCAGGCCATAGGGGGCCGCCGGGGTGGGCTGGCTGACCAGCACCTGGCCGACCTCGAGCGAGGCGAGCTGATCGTTGTCGCTGCTGAACGTGAGCACCCCCTGGCAGAGCGGGCGGTCTTGCCGGGTGAAGTCCTGGCAGACCCCGGCGTTGGTTAGGGTAAAGCTGCTCAGACTCTGGCGGCTTTCGGCGCCCAGGATGCGGGCCTGGGGGGCCACCTTGGGCTCGGGTGGGGCTGGCGGGCCGCTACAGGCTGCCAGCAGCAACACTAAGGCTGCGAGACCGGTTCGGATGGGCATGTTTCCTCCCTCTGTTGCTCCAGGTAGGCCGTCAGGTCGAGCCAGCTTGCGAAGTAGCGCCGAATACCCCCACGCAGGGGCTCGAGGCTGAAGCGCCACTGGCCCTCGCCATCGCTCCACATGCGAAAAACAAAGCTTTGTTCCTGGTGGCCTTCCTGCATGTCCCCTAGCCTGCCAGGGGGGGCGTCAAGCGGGCGTCAAAACCCTCTGGGCGGAGGTGACGCGGCAGGCCCTGGGTCTGCTCTTCCCAAAGCTGCCGGGCCCGCTGCTGGGCCGATTGGGCCAGGGCCACCTGGCCGATGTGGTGGTAGGCCTGGCTCAGCAGGGCCAGGGCCGGCACCCCCAGACAAAGCGGTTCGGCCTGCAGGGCCTGGGCCAGGGGGGAGGGATTGGATCGGCCTTGGGCTAAGCCCAGGCGCAGGGCCCCCATCTGCCAGGCCAGGTGTTGCAGGGGGGTCTGGGGGCAGCAACGCTCCAGCAGGCTCTCGAGGGTCGCGGGGTCGTGGCAGAAGGCCAGCAGATCGAACTCGGCCCCCACCGCCAGGTCACCCAGCCGCTCGCGCAGGGCCGGCAGGAGTTCCAGCACCGGCTCGGGCCGCTCGGGCGCGCCCAGCAGGGCCAGCACGGCCTGGTTGTAGCGGGCCGCCCAGAGCAAGCGCTCGTCCTGGGCGGCCTGGGCCAGGGTTCTGGCCTGCTCCAGGCGGGGTACGGCCTGCTCGGGCCTGCTCAGGTAGCCAAGCAGTTCGACCTGCACCAGCAGGGCCTGGGCCTGCAGGCCCGGCCCCAGCGGCTCGGCCAGCTCGAGGGCCTCCTCGAGGGTGTTCCAGGCCAGACCAAAACGCCCTTGCAAAAAGTGCAGGTAGCCCAGGTTGCGGTAGCTGGTGGCCTCGGTGCGGGGGTCGCCCAGGCTACGGGCCAGCTCGAGGGCCTCGGCGAAGCGCTCGGCGGCCCTGGCGTAGCGGCCCTGCCGCAGGGTGCTGGCCGCCAGGTTTTGCAGCAGGCTCGAGGCCAGCGCCCGCTGCCCTTCCTGCCGGGCCAGGGTCAGGGCCTCCTCGAAGGCATCCACCGAGGCCCCATAACGCCCTTGCAAACCCAGCAGGGCCCCCAGGTTGCTGAAGGCCCGCAGGCGGGTCTGGGTGCTCTGGGCCTGGGCCGCCTGGCGCAGCCAGGGCTCGGCCTGGGCCAGATCGCCGGCTACCAGGTTGGCCGCTCCCAGGGTCAGCTGGGCCAGATGGATGCGCTCAGCATCGGCCAGACGAGTAGCGACCCCCAGGGCCTCCTGGGCTTCTTCCAGCGCATCGCAGGGCCGCCCCTGGCGCAGCCACAAAGCTGCCCGGCGGTGGTGGTACTCGTAATAGCAGAGGTCGTCCTGTAGCCACCGAGCCAGGCTGAGCAGTTCGCGGCAAAGGTCGTGCAGAAGGGCCAGATCGTTCTTGAGTTCGGCCAGTTGAGCCAGCCCCAGCAATGCTTCACGACGCTCGCCGCCCGCAGGGGCGGCCCACAGGGCCCTAAAGTAGGCCCGCTGGGCATCCTCCAACCGGCTTTCCCGCAAGGCCTGGCTCCCCGCTCGTAAGAAACAGGGCAGGGCTCTGGCGGGCTGTCGGGCTCCAAGCCAGTGCGCTGCTATGTGGCTGGCCTGCTCGGGGTAGAGCCGCTCCAGGGCCCGGGCAATCTGGTCGTGCAGAAAGATGCGCAGGGGATCGGTGAGGCCGGGGGCCTCGAGGGGCAACTGGGCCAGCTCGGCCTGGGCCTGGGCCACCTGGTAGGGCTCGGCCTGGAGCACCTCGGCCCAGAAACGGGCCTCCGTACAGTCGGGGTAGAGGCTCTGGGCTTCCCAAAGGCGCCGGGCCAGGGGGCTCAGAGACGGCCCCTGCAACGACTCGGCCATGGCCCGGGTCGCGGCCAGGGGCTCCACCCCCAGTTCCCGATGCAACACCGCCCGCAGGTTCTCGAAAAGCTGGTGGGCCACCAGAGGCCGCCCCTGCAGGGCCTCCAGGCGCATGGCCTCGCGCACCGCGCTCTCGTGCAGGGGGTCCAGCGCGATCAGCTCGTACAGGTAGGCCAGCGCCTGCTCCGGTTCGGCCTGGGCAGCCTGCCAGAGCCGCTCGCGGCGCAGCTCCTCCAGGTAGCGCCGCTGCTGCTCGAGCCAGTCGGCGAAGGCCGCTGGAAGATCGGAAGGCAGCCCTGGCGCCAGGGGCCACCGGAGCTGCTCGAGGGAGGGGCCCAGGGCATCTACCTCGGCTTGCAGACAGGGGTATTCCCCATCTACCAGCCAGCTCGAGGCCCCCGGCAACTGGCGCAACCGATACAGGGCCTGGCGCAGGCTGTGGGCAGCGTGCTTTTCCCACAACAGGCCTCCCAGCTCGCGGCGGGAAAGGCCCCCTCCCAGGGCCAGCAAAACCAGCAAGGCCCACTGCCGGCCCTTGAGGGGCAGCGGCTGGCCCTGCCAACTGGCCTGCATCTCACCGAGCAGCTTCAGGCGCAGCATACCCCATTATCGAGCAAGACCCCAGGGGGGCTGGTTCATCTGGCCTAAAACAACCGCTGCGCAGCTCTGGACAGCTCAAAACCCCGCTTATCCCGGTTGACACAGCGCAGCCGGGCCTGGGTCACCTCGCAGCTAAAGCCCCCCGCACTCCAGACCCGGCCATAAGGCAGGGTGCGCAGATTGGGGTTGGCCACCGTATCGCCCACGCACCAACGCTCGGCCTTGCCCCGCTCGCCCATCCCGAAGGCATTGCCCCAGTCCAGCACGCAGTCTTTGGGCTTGGCCGGTATCCGGGCCTGGTTTTGCAGCACATCGCAGCGCAGCACCGCCTCACCGGCCACCCGGTCTACAAAGGCCTGGCAGTGGATGTTCCCCGAAGGGGTCTTGAAACCACCCAGCTCCTCGTAGCCCTGGGCCAGCGAGAAGGCCGCAAACGCAAGACAAAACCACAGCAATAGCTTCTTCACAATTACCTCCGAGGTTTGAGCGAGTCTACAGTGGGCTTGATCAGGGGGTCGTAGGCAGCCTTCTGCGAGGCAGGGTACTCGAAATAGAGGGTTACGTAGGCATCCCCCATAACCCTGGTGTGGTGGTACACCACAAAGCTGCCCTTGTAGCCCGAGACCACAAAGAAGTCCGGCCTGAGCTGCTTGTAGGTGACCCGTACCCCTTTTTGGGCCAGCTCATAGGTCTTGGGCAGCGAAAACACCTTTTGGCTGCCAAAGGCAATAAAGCGAATGCCCCCCTGGCGGAACTCCATCCCATCGCCGTTCTCTGGCGGTGGCTGGGGGGTCAGGAAGGCCGGGCGCTGAACACAAAAACCAAAACGCTCGTTGCAGTAGGCCGTCCACTGGGGCGCTGCCCAGGCCACCCCCCCAATCAGTAAAACCCACACGGCGCGCAGCACACCTCACCTCTTTTCGGGGGCCAAATCGTTGAACAGGTTGGCCCAGGTGACGCCATCGACCACCCCATCGGTGCGAACCTTGATGCCAGCCACGCCGGCCAGGCGGCGCTGGAAAGCCTGCACAGCAGCCTGGGTTTTGGGGCCAAAAAAGTCGTCGGCCTCACCCAACTCACGGTAGCCGAGTTCCAGCAGCCGCTGCTGCAAGCCGCGTACCTGAGCGCCGCTCAGGCGTGGGGTTTGCAACTGCAGCGGACGCGAAAACACCGGAGCCTTGAGCTTGCCAGAGTAGAACATCGCGCTCCAGGTGTTGGGCCCCACCGTGCCGTTGGCATCGCCCTGCACGGGCCTGGTTTGCTGGAAGTTGATCACCGCTTGCCAGGTGCGGGGGCCGTAGATACTGTCCAGCTCCCCCACTTCTGGATAGCCCGCATTCAGCAGGTAGCTCTGCACACTGTAGACGTCCGGCCCTTTGAGGCGGTTTTTTTCCAGCGTGAGCGGGCGGCTGTAAAAGCTGGCCTGGGCCAGTGCGGGCAGCAAGAGGCTAAAGAAGACAACGGCAGCTAGGATGGCCTGTTTTTTTTGCACGGTGTACCCCCAGTTCAGGCTACCGTGCAACAACCTTTGCCTTAGTTCATTTGCCCATCACGCACTTCCAGGACATTCCACCCGCGAGAACAAAAATGCGACGGAGTCAAGACTCTTGTTCTCGAGTCTAGGCAGCAACCGTCCGGTTTGGGGCAGAGAACGCATGACCCTAGAGGGCACCACGTATGTCAAGAGCGCCCCATCTCACCCGGCTTGGGTTGCTGGCCGCCTTCGCCAAGGTAGTGCAAAACCAATATACTCTGGCTGTTCGTCATGTTTGGCTACGTTGTCAATCGCTTAATCGCTGCCATCCCAACCCTGTTGGGCGTGGCGGTCATCACCTTTTTGCTCATGCGGGCCGTGCCGGGCGATGTGGTCACCAGTCTGGTGGGCCTCGAGGCCAACGTCTCGCCCGAGCGCATGGCCGAGCTGCGCCGCCTGTTCGGCCTCGACCTTCCACTGCACGTGCAGTTTGGGCAGTGGCTGGGAGCCGTCGTCCAGGGCGATTTTGGCACCAGCCTGCGCACCGGACGCGAGGTCGCCCAGGATCTGGCCCTGCGCTTCCCCGTGACCCTGCAACTGACCCTGATGGGTCTGCTGACCGCCCTGCTGATTGCAGTCCCCCTGGGGGTGCTGGCGGCCATCCGGCGGGGTGGGTTCGTGGACTACTTCGCCTCGCTGTTTGCCATTCTGGGCTTGTCGGTGCCGGGGTTTTTCCTGGCGCTGCTGCTGATTTTGCTCTTTGCCCTGGCCCTGGGCTGGCTGCCCCCCGCCGGTTTTGTGCCCTTTGCCGAAAACCCCGGCCAAAACTTCCGGCACATGATTCTGCCAGCCCTCTCGCTGGGGCTGATTCTGGCGGGTGCGGTGACCCGCATCCTCCGCAGCTCAATGCTCGAGGTGCTCTCCCGCGACTACATCCGCACCGCCCGGGCCAAGGGGCTCTCCGAACGGGTGGTGATCTTCCGCCATGCCCTGCGCAATGCCCTGATTCCGGTCATCACCGTTATTGGCATTCAGTTCGGCTCGCTCTTAGGCGGCGCGGTCATCATCGAGCAGGTCTTCAGCTTGCCGGGGGTGGGTCGCTTTGCCCTCGAGGGCATCAACCTGCGCGACTACCCGGTGGTGCAGGGCACGGTTCTGTTCGTCGCCACCGCAGCCGTGCTGGTCAATCTGCTGGTAGACCTGCTCTACTCCCTGATCGATCCCAGGATTCGCTATGAGTAACCCAGAGCGCCGGTCGGTAGGTCAATGGTCCAAATCGGCCGCCAGATGGTTCTGCACTGGAACACCCAGGAGCCGGGCCGCCAACCCCCACGACACAACTTCTTTCTGGCTTTTTGCGATCATGACACCGCCTCAATCTGCCCAACCCTTCGGAGGAGTCGCATGACCACCCCATCCTCTGCCAGTTCCTCTGCACCGGCCCTGATCTGGAAATCCCTGGTTCGCAACCGCTCGGCGGTCATCGGTGGCACCATCACCCTGGTGGTGCTGTTGGCCGCACTCCTGGCCCCCGTTCTGGCCCCCTGGGATCCCCTCAAGTTCGACCCCCCCAACCGCCTCGGCGGCCCATCAGTAGAGCACTGGCTGGGCACCGACCAGTACGGGCGCGACCTGCTCTCGAGGGTGCTCTTCGGTGCCCGCTTCTCCCTCTCGGTGGCGGCGGTCTCGGTGCTGGCCGGGTTGTTGGTCGGCGGGACGCTGGGCTTGCTGGCTGGATATTTTCGCGGATGGTTCGACCTGGCCATCTCCCGCCTGGCCGATATCCTGATCGCCTACCCGGCCATCCTGCTGGCCATCGCTTTCCTGGCCTTTCTTGGAGGCGGTTTCATCAACCTGGTCTTGGCCATCTCGGTGGTGTTTGTGGGGCCCTTCATCCGGGTCGCCAGGGCCGCGGTTCTGACTGTACGGGAAGAACTCTACGTAGAAGCCGGGCGGGCCATGGGTGCTTCGGACGGGCGAATGATTTTCCGCACCATCCTGCCCAATGCGGCCGCCCCGCTGATTGTCGAAGTCACCCTGCGCTTCGCCTATGCGGTGCTGGCCGAGGCTGCCCTATCGTTTCTGGGGCTGGGTATCCAGCCCCCTTTCCCGGCCCTGGGTTCGATGGTCTCGGAGGGCCGGGCCTTTCTCTCGCTCTCGGCCTGGGGTTCGCTGGTTCCAGGGTGCGCCATCGTGCTGATGGTGCTGGGTTTCAACCTGCTGGGCGATGGCCTGCGCGATGCCCTCGACCCCCGGCTTCGGTCCCGGTAGGCTTCGGGCCTAATAGCACATCTTTGGTTATATACCGGTATAATCTCTTGCTACATAAGGAGGCGCGATGAAAAAACTGTTGGTTTTCCTGGTTCTGGCCCTGGCTGCGGTATCGCTGGGGCAAAAGTCGGGCGGCATTCTGCGGGCCGGCATGCAGACCGACCCGGTGGGCCTCGACCCCCACACCACCAATGCCACCGCCAGCCGCAATGTGCTCGAGAACATCTACGATACCGTGGTGATGCTCGACAGCCGGGGCCGGATTGTGCCGGGTCTGGCTCAGTCCTGGTCGGTCTCACAGGACGGACTGACCTGGACCTTCCGCCTGCGCCCTGGGGTGACCTTCCACAACGGTGATCCGCTCAAGGCCTCCGATGTGGCTTTCTCCATCAACCGCATCAAAGACCCCGCTACCAGGAGCCCCCGCGCCAACGACTTCGCCCTGGTGCGCTCGGTGACAGCCCCCAACGACAGCACGGTGGTGATCACCCTTTCCCAGCCCTTCACGCCCCTGCTGGCCAAGCTGGCCTTCAGCACCAACGCGGTGGTCTCGGAAAAAGTAGCCAGGGAAAACGGCAACGACCTCAACAAGGCCGTGATCGGAACCGGCCCCTTCCGCTTTGTGGAGTACATTCCCCAGACCCGCCTGGTGGTGCGCAAGTGGGACAAGTACTGGCAGAAAGATAACCAGGGCCGTCCCCTGCCCTACCTCGATGGGATCACCTACACCTTTTATCCCGACCCTGCTGCCCGCTCTACCGCCCTTCGGGCGGGGGCGGTGGACTGGATCGAGTACGTGACCGCCGCCGACGTGCAGCCGCTCAAAGCCGACCGCAACCTGATCGTGGTGGGCGGCCCCTCGGCCAACTTCCGGGCCCTTTACTTCAACACCACCCGTGAGCCCTACAACAACCCCAAGGTGCGCCAGGCCATCGCTTACGCCATTGACAAAAAAGCCATCGTAGACCTGGCCCTCTTCGGGACCGGCGGCATTGTAGCCAGGGGCACCACCATCCCGGCTGGAGCCTATGCCTACGCCAACAGCCCCTACAACACTCGCGACGTCGCCAAAGCCCGTCAGTTGCTGGCTGAAGCCGGCTTGCCCAATGGCTTCACCATGAACCTTTACGTCACCTCGACCTACGACTTCCTGCGCACCCCCGCCGACGTGATCCGCGACAACCTGGCCGAGGTGGGCATCCGGGTCAACATCCAGGCCGAGGACTGGAACGTCTACCTGCCCAAAGCCCTGCGCAGCGAGTTCGACGTGACCCTGCTGGGCACCTCGGGTCAGGCCGACCCCGACGACTACCTCTTCAATACCTTCCACCCCTCCTCGGCCCTGAACCTTTCCAAGTACCGCAACGACCGCGTGACCCAGCTGCTCGAGCAGGGCCGCCGGGTCTCCAGCCAGGCCGAGCGGCAGCGCATCTACACCCAGGTTCAAGAGTTGGTGCTGCAGGACAGCCCCATGGCTTTCCTGTTCCACTCCGCCCAGTACGAGGCCATGAACCGCCGGGTGCAGGGCTTCTTGCACTTCCCCAACACCAGCTACCTGGCCTTCCGCTACACCTGGCTGCAGTAGCCGTTCTTCGGCTCAGGGGCGAACCGGAAGGTTCGCCCTTAGCTTTGCCAGTTCCGTAGGTGATCGCGCCGCAACACATTTCTGCAGGGTAAGTCACCTGATAATCGGGCCATGCGCTGGGCGGTACCTGTGTTTCTGGCCTGGGGAACAACCCTGGCGCATGACGCTGCACCCCTGCCCGATTCGCAGATAGCCAGGCCCGCCGGCCAGTTTGGTCTCCCTCTACAGGGCCCTCCAGGGCCTTCCACCTGGCTGTTGGGGCAGCTCTATGGCAATACCACCGGGGCCTACCGTCAGCGCAACACCGGCTACCGGGCCGGGCAAGGAATTCATTTTGGCCTGGACTTTTTGGCCCGCTGTGGCACCCCGGTCGTGGCCATTGGGGATGGCGTGGTCACGGATGTGGACGGGCCGCACGGTTCCCCGCCCCACAACCTGGTGATTGACCACGGCAATGGGCTATCCAGCCTGTATGGGCATCTGCTGGAACGCTCTCCTTTGCGCCCGGGAAGCCGGGTCAAGCGCGGGCAGGTGGTGGGCAAGGTGGGAGATTCGCAGTTTAGCTGTACGGCAGCCCCGCACCTGCACCTGGAAATCCGCGATAGCTCACACCAGCGCTTCTTCAACCCAATCCCCTACATTGCCGCCGACTGGGATTCCCTCAGTCTGGTGGGGGGGTTTTCGCGAACCTTCCAGCGCGACCTGGACAACCCCCACCGCTGGCAGTACCCCGACCGTCAACCCCAAGCCAGGCGCGGAGGCCCCCTGCTGAACAACTACGCCCGTACCTGGCCACCGGTGCCGGGAACCAACGCCCAACCCAGAACTTTGCCAGGCAATTTTGCCGGGCTCAGCGGCCCTGCGCTGCTATCCCGTGCAAGCCGTTCAGAAACCCAAAACCTGCCCAACCCCCGCCCAATCACCAGCGGTGGCTGCTGTGTCAATCACATCTGGAGTCCGGACTCCTCGACGGTGTTGTTCCTCGACAAACCCAGCCCGCAAAGCCCCGCTGCCATCTATGGGGTTTTGGTAGGCCAGCCCACGCTGCCCAGAGCCATGCTCCCGCTGGCCCACTATGCACCCAACCTTGCTTACGCCATCGTGCCCGGCATGCCCAGCCTAATCCAGCGCATCTCGGATGGGCAGCGTTTTTTCCTCAACACCCAGGGCAACAACGTGTTCTGGTCGCCAACAAACGAGCGAGTAGCCTGGAACACCACCAGCACCCAGGGCAACTTCGACCAGCGCAGCACGCAGGTCTGGGTTGCCCGCCTCGAGGGTGCCCCGCAGGAAATCACCACCCTGTACGGAGGGGGTCTGGTTGGCTGGCTCGATGAGGAGACCCTGTTGCTCACCGGCAAGCGTACCCCTACAGATGCCCTGCGCAACCTCGAGACCCTCCACCTGCGCTCGGGCGAGCGCCGCATCCTGACCAGTGCTTCGGGCATGCGCAGCATCCTGACCAGCCCCGATGGGCGCTGGATTGTCTACTATGTGGCCTTTGACCGCCCGGAACGCAATGGCTTGTTCGTGGTCTCCCGTGAGGGCGAAAAACGTCGGCTGGACTGGTTTGGCTCCTACCGCTGGCGCGACGCCCGGCGGCTGGTCTACATTCCGCTGGTGCTGGACGAGCCCAACCACCGTCTGTACGAGTACGACCTGCGAAGCAACGCCTCGCGCCGGCTGGCCGACCTCAGCGCAAAGGTCGTGGGCGACCAGTGGCAGATTTCACCCGACGGCCAGCGGGTGGTTTTCGTTAGCAGCCGCGACCGCAACCTGTGGGTGTTGGAGCTGCCCTAAATTTCGATCTGCGCGTAGCGGGCGTTCTCCTCAATAAACTCGCGGCGGGGCTGCACATCCGAGCCCATCAGATCGTCGAAGATTTGTGCGGCATAGGAGGCATCCCGCATGTCCACTTTTTTCAAAACGCGCTTGGCCGGATCCATGGTGGTCTCCCAGAGCTGGTCGGCGTTCATCTCACCCAGGCCCTTGAAGCGCTGGATTTCGTAGGGCTTGTCGCCAATAGCTGCCAGGGCTTTTTTGAGCGCT
>Ga0116210_1001010_pt1 | contig 23250 bp, 24 predicted proteins | sample TshhotsprinmetaG_FD_94483 | JGI IMG/M metagenome (GOLD analysis project Ga0116210, IMG submission 94483) | Hot spring microbial communities from South Africa to study Microbial Dark Matter (Phase II) - Tshipise hot spring metaG | ecosystem: Environmental > Aquatic > Thermal springs > Hot... | reverse complement strand
CCGGTTGAACCGATATAGCCGATCAGTTCACCGGCATTGACCCATTGCCCATCGCTGACAGCAAAACCGGCAAGATGGGCATAGCCAGTACGGTATTGATCGTTTGTCACCCAGATATGGTTGCCTCCTGGCCAGCTATCGCGCGTGATCGTCACTCGACCGGCATGAGTCGCGTAGACCGGCTGGTTCCAGGTCCCTTCCGGGTCGGCCCTGCCGTCACCATTGCCATCAAGCGCCAGATCAACCGCGCCCCACACGCTGGCCGGCGCATGCGTACCGACGCCGTAGCCCTGCGTTAAAACGGTATTGGGGGCGCGCAGCGGATTCCCGGCTGGCACCAACGCGGCATCGAGACCGCGACCCTGAGGTTCAGCGACACCTACCAGAGCGTTGACCGGCGCTGATGATTCCGGGGCTGCCAGCGCTTCACCCGCCGCGAGCGGACCACGCCAGCCGCTCAACACCCGCTGCTCAGTCCGGCTCAGGCTCAAAATGCCGGCTCCTGCCAGGATGACAATCGCGATGACAATGATCAATGACTGGATACGCATAAGGCTTTACCGAACAGCGACAAAGGTAATGCAGACAGCGTCAGATGTTCTACTCCAGATCGCGCAATATGCCGTAGTCTGTCAATAGGCCGGTTGACTCGCAGCGCAGTTAACCCGCCTGCCCCGCTGCCGCAGTGCCAAAACATTTCTTGAGCGCCGGCCAGACTGACGCTCAGCTAAAATTGATAGCTATCATCGCGCCAGCTTTGCCGGTCACACTTCTGGGAAGTATATCATGAATATGCGGTCTTCCTGTGTCGAACTACATTACAATGAGCTGCTACAACATCGACAGGCAGTCATTGTAAGGCCAATATCCGTTGAATTTTCCTTGAAAGAGGACATACCAAACGGCGAGGATTGTTACTAGCTAGATGGAAGCGATAGCAGGCGAATTACAGGATATTTTGAAAGGTTGCAACAATTCGTCCCGCAAGCAACAGAACTTCGCGAATGACAACGGCGTATGCAAAATACGTAAAGACCAGATTCAAAGAGCTGAATACAAGATCTGAGATTTTTGGTCTAACAAATGCTATGTTCTCTACTATTCCTGACGCGCAAGAATTGAGCTGACGCACCGTCTGGCCTCTTGCAATAAATCCTGACTCGACACATTCTTGCGCACCATTGACGGTACGCTCAACATGCTTAAACCTTATCGGTAAACTCACCGCCGTATAGAAATCGGCCCGATCCTGGAGTTGGAAGTGCAAATGCGGTTCTGAAGAATGGCCTGAATGGCCACATTCGCCTATTTTCTGGCCGGCGACAACGGTATCTCCCGGCTTGACGACAATGCTACCCGATCGAAGATGGGCGTAAAGCGTATATCGATCAGGAGCGTGTTTGATCACGACATAGTTTCCGCGCATATCGGGAGTCGTTATATCTATCCAACCCGTTCCTGCCCGGCGATAATCCCTTATGGCGTCTCGCACTTCATGCACAACTCCATCTGCTGCCGCGAGAACAGGCTTGCCAAAAGCAAAATAATGTTCTGGGTTGCCCGGACGCTGTTCATACGTTTTCCCAGAACTATCAGCTATGACGAAATCATAGGCATATCGTTGTCCCACTAAACCCCACGAATGAGATGTTTGTCGATGAACGCCACCATTAGCGACCAGCCAGGCGCCTTCAAATGGTAACGTGAAACTCATGGTATCTTCAAATGTTATCCGTCCGGTCAACCATCGCGCGATCGCGATCAATTGCCCGTGGATCTGGCGCAAAATCCCTGCTATGCCATAAGGATTAAAAATCATCCAGATAAGAATAGACGCGACATACTCAACGTATATCCTTATCACGGTGGTGACCGAAGGTGTTGCCATATTTCCCCTTCCCTGACAATGCGGCACAGACAAACGGCTGCGGCAACGCCATTCCCAACAGAGGGAGAAGAGATCAGGCCCCGGAGTCGCCGCCATGCAACGTAGCGCTATATCAATCGCCTGTCAAGAGGAATTTTTCGCGCATTCACCGAGATACCGCGCCAGCGTTGCCGGAAGTGTTCGATCAATTTGCCCCGTTCAAGCGCCGATGAACCAGGTCAATAAACCGCTTTGCAACAACGGGTCTACGGAACACTGGCCGCCTGCCGTTGAGGCACTTCGTAGCGCAACTCCGCGAACCCCGCGCCAACCTGCCGCGCCGCAATCAGACGGAACGGCGGATTTGTCACTCGGCGAGGAAAGAGCGGCTTCCCCTTGCCCAGAGTCACTGAACCTACGTGAACAATCACCTCATCGAGCAATCCGGCGTCATAGAACTGACCGGCCAGCTCGCCTCCACCCACAATCCAAATGTTCTTCGCTCCCGCCACCTTACTCATGTCGGCATGAACAGGCCGCACATCACCCTGAACGAAACGTATGTCTGCCCCGGCAATCGATGGCAACTCCCGGCGCGAGAAGACCCAGGTCGGACAGACATAGGGCCATGGAGATCCCGTTTCGGCAACGACATGGTCAGCGTGGCGTAGTATCCACTCATAGGTCACCGAACCCATTGCCAATGCGCCAACTTCGGCGATGAATGCCGGATAGCCTGTATCGGTCGTATCACCCAGAGAGAACAGCCAGTCCAACGAGTCATCTTCGGTAGCGATAAACCCATCAAGACTCGTCGCCACATAATATTGAGTCTTCGTCACAGCGAGCGCCTCATGTGTTATAAACGGCCACACTACGCGAGAAAAAGCCTTAGTTCATCGAGTAAAGACACACAGAGTTGCCCATTCGTCCTGACTTGAATGAGCTACAGCACAGAAAGTCTGATCAGGCGGGGAGCACAGCAGCCTCATCAGAGCAGACCTGCCGTGAACCGGAATCAATCCAACCGCAGGCACGCTCAACTACCACCTCACCCCTGCCCACAGATTACACAATTGTATCACCCGACAGACTTACGACTGCGCTATGCGATGCACACCATTCAGCCCTTTGGACAACATACACTGAGCCAATAGATTAGCGCTCAAAGAACATTAATGCCAATCTCATTTTGTCCGGAAATATTTTCTATTTGTTAAAATAATTAATAAATTTCATTTCCTCGCAACAGAATAAATAGAGCCATCTTCGAGACGAACTATTTCATTCAAATCTGCAACAGTCTGTAGCTCACCAATTGTAGACAAATACCATCTCTGTATTCTATCAAACCATATCAGACAGACACTATCTTCCCCTGGCCAGGATCCTTTGAGAATAGAAATATCGCTCTGCTTACCAGGGCTCATCCTACCCGTAATTTCTGTCAAGATGTAAAGTGCATAAGGATCGTTAGTATAAACAATGCAATCAGATACTACTTCAGGATTCTGCTGTAAATACCTGACAGTTGGACTATTTCTCCAGGATTGACTGGCATATCCAAGACCTTCCTCCATCGATTTTAGCAAGAATGATCTTGTAACTACTACACTGGGGTATAAAAACCATACAACAAAGATGCAAATAAACAAAATATTTATAGTTTTTTGGGACAGATACCGCTGCGCAAGTGGCATTATTGCTTTTAATCCCAAAAACAAGAAGAGCAAAGTCATGGGAATAAATACGGGAGACATCAACCTGTCATCTATGCGATCATAGGAAACAAGTGTTGAAGAAATTACCAAGAAACTCATATATACAACAACGAATAGCACTAATGAACCAAATTCCAAGAAATGAAACCAAACTTTTGACAATCTTTCCTTAAAACCATAATAACCTATTACTAAGCCTATTGCAAATACCAACGTCATAAGAATAGATGGATTCTCACGAATTATTCTAGGCATATACCAGCTTGTGATGGTTAAGAAAACAAAATTCAAATTTTGGATTAGAGAGTAGGTAGATAGCGAACGCGGGCCAAACAGCGTACCCGAGATCATATAGTTTCTTATCAACCAAATCCCAAGCGGCAAGGTAGAGATGAATGTGAAAAGAAACAAATGTTGAAACTTAACTCGCAAGTTATCTTGACGAAGTAGTAGAATGCCGATAATACCGGTGAGAACAAGAGTGACACCGATATATCGAGTAAGGCTTGCCAGCGCAGCCGATAACGACATGAGCAAAATGGAGCTGATATTCACTTCATTCTGATATGTTTTCAGAAATATGAGATATAACAGGGTAAAGCATATAAATGGTGGTTCGCTCCACGCCATTAGTGAAACATGCACTACCGGGATTGAAAACATTATAGCCAGCACCCCCGCAATTCTTATCAGGAAAGATTTTAAATACTGATCTAGTAGTATTCCTCCTAGATAAACTATAGAACCAAACAACATAGCATTAACAATGTGTGCCGATTCAAGTGGATCCATCCCGAAAACATAGTCAATAGCTGCCAGTAGTGCAGGATAAAGTGGAGGTTGAACAGTTAATGGATCACCTCCCCACGTGACAACTCCTAAACCTGACGCGATATTTCGCGCAGTTGATATGTATCCCACAGAGTCGGGAGATAGACCTGCTCCGTTGTTATTTGTAAATAATAGAATCAGTATAAAACTTGTTGCGCTAAAAATCGCAATAAGTATCCTGTAGTTCATTAAAATACCACTAATCTTCATATCTACAACCTGAGCAAAAAACATTTGATTATTTCTAATAACGTGAGTTACGGGTAAGGAAGCCGCCTTGGGCTATACTTTTCAGGCTGCCCACAACAACCCAAGGAGGCTTCCTACCATGAGAATAGTTGACATCGTCACGCTGTTCTGCCATGTGGACGATTTCTGCAGGACCTTCGCGCCGCAATACCTGGCCGCACTCAACGCAGCGGGTCTACGACAGCGGATGCGCAGCACTGCAAGACGATCCGATGTTCTTTACCTGAACCGACCCGCTTTCGCCAGACAACCCGCAGTATGTTCTACGGCCAAACCAGTTGCACTTCAGCAAGAATTGCTTCCTCACGCTGAGTTCAGCATCAAATGGAGTTTCATGAACTCCACGAAAATGAATCAGGTGGCATTGGGATTGTTTGGACACGCCAGGCAGCTTTAGACTTCAGTTGCCGGAAGCTTAAGCGAACCCTAAACTCTTCGCCCAAAGAAGGAGCATTTCGTCCAGCCATCCATATCGTTTCTTTCGGGTCAGGATTGTACCTGTCTTGCAACATGCCATTAGGCACAGCAGCGATGATGATACTTTTCAGCGTATTGCTGCCACTTTTTTCTTTGTCATAGTTGTATTTCACAAACACAGTTGTAGTCAAATACTTCTCACCACTCAAAGTAATAGCTATCGGTAATTTACCTTGAATATTCACCTCTTCCCCTGAACGAATTTGTCTGACAGACATGGATAGCTGTGATATTTGCAAAGTTGCTGTATGTCGTCCTCTCACATTCTCCGCCTTCGAGTCTACAAAAAGAGCCTGTTTGATCGCGTAGTTTGGATGAAACAAGTAACAAGCGCGTTTATAATCTACTTTGCCAAACAAACGCTGGTTAATCCTCGGCATTCCCATCCGATCTAGAGCCTCCCGCGTTATATCTTCACCAATATCTGCAACAAGATCGCCTTCGTTTCGAAAGATTTCAATCGCAGCCTCTCTGTAATCACAGATAGCCTGAGTTACCAACCTTAAGGTAACTTTTTCTATTTCTTCAAGACGATCCAGATTATTCTTGAGATCTTCGGGATCGAGGAACATGGTCAACTCTCTGCGGGATGATGTTCCGCAGCAACTCGTTGGCGCGCCAGGTTTACATATTTTTCCAGGATTTCTATGCCAATGTACTGCCGGTTTTCACGTATAGCCGCCACAGCGGTCGTTCCGCTACCCATAAAGCAATCAAGCACAATCTCTTCAGGATCAGTAAGTAACCGAATGACTCTGGATGGTATCTCGACAGGGAATTTGGCTTCGTGATCATCATTAACCCTCACCGAGGGAATATACCACACTCCCCTGGACCCCCAGTTCCTCCATTCGTCAGCAGACAGCCGTGTTCGGTCGAATCTGGTAATTCCTGGTTTCCAGAAGAAGTACAGATACTCGAACTCATCTACTGACCGATACGAGAGACTAGCCCAGCGTGAGTTCTCCCAAGCGGGATCTTTGACCCAGATGCGACGATCATACGGATAGAACCCGGCGCTTAATGCCCATTCTTCAACGAGACCCCCAACGATCTTGACCCGCGTCTGCGGCCCGTACTTTCCACCTCGGATATTGTTGCCATTGAGTCGGCGGTCGATCGTCTGCTCGCTGCACTTCAGGAGCTTCGCCAGTTGGTAACGATTATACTCAGGATGATCGGCCATTGCTTTCAATACATCTTCTCTCGTGACCGGCGATCTTCTCCTGTTCACTGCTTCGGCCTGAATGCCAGGCATCGAAGGATCTCTAAAGACGAGAATGTCAGCGATATTGATAACTAAAAATCCTCCTGGTTTGATGATCCGGAAATGGAGATGGATAACCGTTTTCAACAGGTTCTGCCAATCGTCAAACGATAAATGCGCTTCGTATGCTTTACCAACGAAATACGGTGGCGACCAAATGCTCAACGCAATGCTGTTAGGCTCTATCTGTGGCAAGAGTTGTCTCGCATCTCCCAGGTAGATTTCATTGGGAGACAAGTATTGAACGATCTCATTTCCATTCTCGTTCGCATAGAGTTCGCGGAATTTTTCCTGCAACGCTTTGGGCAATCGTTCTATCTTGAAGTTAACTTCCCTCATCAGGTCGCTCATTGCTCACCCCCAATTTACAGAAACAAACGAACGTTCTACATTATACCATGTCCTGAAAACTGCCTGCCATCACACGAAACAGACAGTCATCTTGTTGGCTTTTATCCACCACGTTGACCACCCAACACTCTGGTTGAGCGGCGCAGCGTTCGATCGGTTCAACCGGTTTCAGGTGCGCGATGCGCTCGACACATCATCAAACAATGGTTCCTGGCGATGCGTCAGATGGTTGAGTTCAGGCCATGTCTCGATGAACGCCGACGCGGAAATACGAGCGAGTTCACCTGGCTCAATCTTATACAGGCCACCACCATAGACGCGACCCTCGCCGCGAAGTTCGTGACCGGTCACCTGCTCAAGCAGAGCAAACACCCTGGCACTATGCCCCGGATTCTCGCGCAGCAGCCGCGCCAGCTCGCCCTTTGGATAGAGCATGAGGTAGAGATTGGTCGCGATAGCCCTGGACTGATTCCAGATGAACCGGAATGGACGCTGCTCGTTGGAGCCGCGTCCCATATAGGTGCAGAGAAAGGGGGCTGGGGCACGTTGTTCCTGTCGATACCAAGGGGTTCGCCTGCCAATAAGGTAGCCATTCTTGATACCCATCGTCTCGGCGGTCTGCAGGTACTCCCAAAGGCCTGGATATCGCATTTGCACGATCGTTTCTGGCAGGTCGCAGTCAATGAGACACAGTTGCGGTTCGATGCGTGGATAGCCATCGTGATCCGTCTCAATGACATTCGTTTTGAGCGAGCGTGGACCAGGTAGGATAGGCCGAAGGTGACACGTCGGGAAACCGCGACGCTCAGCCTCGCGGCGTTCGAGGATGAAAAACGTGTTGTTGCCGGTGGCGATACCTCGTTGAATGCGGAAGAAGTCACCTAACGTGACATCGTCGTTGGCGCTCGACATTCGCCTATCGTTGTGCGCATGTCTCGGGTAGATGGTCCACTTGCGCGATCTGCGGAGCCATTCCAACGGGATCGAATCACGAGCGCGCGGTTCCGAAAGAGTCCCCCCGTAGGTGAACTCAACGACATGCCCTGAGAGGGGCGCGGCTTTCCGGAATACGATCACAACCGAAGAGACAAGCGCATCGTTAAATTGAACATCTTCTGGATCGAAGCGATGGACTCGAATGAGCGTGACTCGATCAGTCAGATAGTGTTTCACGGCCATACCGTAGTTCACGTCCATAACCTCTGAAGGAACCAGCCACGCCGCATAGCCACCGTCCTCCATCCATGCCGTCGCGAGCAGCAAGAAGTACACGTACACGCCTGCAAGGCCACTGACGTTGACCCCAGTCATTCGGTGCGCCAGCGATTGCAGGCGTTCCTTCTCCCCACGATCGAGATGGTGATGCCGCGTGTATGGCGGGTTGGCAAGAATCAGGTTGGGAGCGTCTGGACAACAGTCGCCGGTCACGATGTGGGTAAAATCGCCGTGTATCACCTCAAGCCCGCGTGATCCCCACAAGTCTCGCGCCACATTGCAGAGTGTGGGATCAAGCTCCACACCAAGAGCGCGTTCAATCCGCTCGGAACCAAACACCGCGCGCGCAGCGGAGTACAGACTCCCAGTGCCAAGCGCAGGATCGGCGAACCGAACTACCCGCAGTTGGCTACCGGCGATAGTGTTGACGTAGTGAGCCATCTCCATCGCGAGCGCGTATGGAGTCGCGAATTGGCCCAAGCGGTTCCGCTCGATAGCAGATTTGCTTGAGTCAAGCGCCACTTGTATCGCTTGTCGCCGCGTTTCAATGGCATGCTCGGATTCCGCGATCATCGGTTCTACAATCCCAGTTCTACTAAATCGTCGATCCTGTGTTCCCATACCCAATCGATCCCCTCAGCGGCTTCGTAACCGAGATAGTCACTTCCAAAATATCCGCAAAGGAATAGCACGAACGTCACAGATTCTCCGTAAGTCGCCTGAAGCTGGCGAATCTTGGTAGCCTCTTCTTTGCGCCGCTTATTTGTGTTTGTGAAATCACCTGCCGACTTGGCCTCGATAAGAATTGGCAGCCGATCCTTGCGCAGTTTCCTTGGCTGGATAACAACGTCAATCGGGATATTAACTCTATGTGTCTTTCCGACGGACACATTCAAGTGGAAGGTATACGTGCCTGGCGCCATATCCGTGAGCGGCTTATCTGACGAGTGGTGTTGCTTTCGATAACCCAGTCGGTCGAGGTAGTCGCCGATTAGAGCAAGCTGCCGTTGCTCCTGAGCGTTACGGATAATGGGATTCGCCACCGCGCTGCAAAGACGGTCGGCAACAATCGTTGAGGCGCGGTCGCGTTCCTGCTCGGTTGGGCCATCGCGATTGTCCAGCCAGGGGAAAATATCCCGATCCAAGAGTCGCGTGAGAACACTGCATATCTTTGTCAGCTCCGTCTCGAGGACAGAGGCTTTCATCTTGACCGGCAGCTTACCCTTCTCCATTCGCTCGACGAGATTCTTGCTCGAACTCGCCAAACCGACGAGTCGGTCGACGGCGAGCGGCGGGGCGGTACACATACGCAGCGTAGGGAGCACACCGGGATTAACCTTCAGTGTGGCTGCATTCAGAGCGCGTAGATCGTCGGTTGCAAGGATCGCTTGTTTAACATGTTCGATAGTCTTAATCCGTGTAGATCGAAATGTATTGGGCGCAAAGCCCAGGAACCACCGATTAAAGCAATCAACAGAAGCAGCTATATTCTTTTTCCAGAGATGTGGTTTGTTGGCGTTGATTCGTTTCATCTTCATGCCAGTCATTCATGCATTATCACCTATGTGTTTACCAATTCAGTTTCGATCTTCAGGCGCCTGAAAGCCTGCGCTTTAGGATCGGCGAGCTAAGCGCAGCGAAACGAAGCAGCCTGCTGAGGGCGCGAATGGGGCGCCGGCGCGAACGAGAGGTAGACCTTCTCGCAATCCCTCCGTAAACTTCTGGCAACTTGCTGACAATACTGCGCACTCCGCAATCGTTATAGCATGACGACAGGCGCAAGACAACTACCCAAACACCTACCGACCGTTCAACGTCAACGCAGACCAGGCCACGGCAGTTTCCGCCTCCCGACCTGACAACCAGCCCAGGTTCAGCCACAAAATGAACGGCGCATCCGGCTGCAACCGCTTGTTAGACCACTCTCAAGGTTGAGTAGACATCCGATTCACCTGTTTCATCAGACTGCGCACATTTCCCAAACAACATGAACCTTGTGGATTTCGCAAATCACAGGCGCATTGATCAGACTGAATGCCGGCAATGATGTCGTTTACTATGACAACACGGGTTTCAGATGAAGCATTGCGAATTTCCGTTACGGTGTACCGGAAACAGTAGCATACATATACATCATCTGCGTTTGGTTCTTTTTGATAAACACGCTCACGCAACTGGGGAATTGTAAATGTAGATTTCCAATCTGCCGCGTAATACACAACAGGACACGACTGTGTGCGGCAGAAATAGTATTGCGTATCCTGAATAGCGCGAAGTGAAACGGATACCAGTGCCTTAACAGTTTGACGTTGTACAGCCTTTCCTCTTTGATGACATTCAAAGCATACCGTTTCTGGGTAAGACAGGCGCTGAATTGTTGACGATGGAAGTTCACAAACTGCGCTTCCCGCGGACGCTTGCGAACAACAATTCTCGCTCATATCAACATCTCCTTAACCTTGACGCAAAAAATACCACGCTCATATGTTAACATGCCGGGCGTTCATCGTTTTGCGCGAGCGCGCTCCTGCGAGTATCCACCGTCCGGCAGGCAGCGAACGATGCGCGTGCCAGCCCCGCGCTGTCGCGAGTTTGACAGACCGAATGTGTTGAGCATCAAACAGGTCGGCAGGCGCACTCGACCGGAACGACACCGTTGACACGGCCACGCATCGTCGTTGAGGCGCGACGTTATTCAGGGCAGGCGCGCCATTGGGAGCGCAGTGGCCAGCGAGCGTGCCACGTGACCTTGAGGCCGAAACGAGTGGGTCGCGCTGCCTGCGCGCGATCTGTCGTCATCGTCACGGCTCAGCAAGACACCGTTATCGCTGCGACCACCGCCGCGCCGGACACATTTGCCCGCGCGATAGCGGGGGCGACCCATCGGATGGTGGGGGAAACCCATCCGACCGCAGGGTAACGCATGCGATAACGGCGATAGGGGCGACGCGGCGCGTCGCCCCTTCCCCCAATGTTATTCATCGTATTCTATAATCTCTCTATGTATTCTGCGCCCTCGGCGGTTACTGTTTCCAGACAACATTTTCGCGAGCGTCTTATGACCGACTTGAACCACAACATCTTCTGGCAAGTCCACCGTGACCTGCCACGCGAAGCCCCCGGCAGCGATGACTCTACTTTGCGAGCGTTGTCGATGCTGCCTGCCCTGCCCGCTTCTGCCCGCATCCTCGATATTGGCTGCGGTCCCGGCGCGCAGACGGTTGCTCTGGCACGCGCCACGAGCGGCCACATTATCGCCGTCGATACGCATCAGCCTTTTCTGGATGAACTCGTCCATCGCGCCGATCAGGCTGGCGTAGCTGACCGCATTCATCCGCTCCAGGCTTCCATGTTTGACCTGGATTTCGATCACCCCTTCGACCTGATCTGGTCAGAGGGTGCTATCTACATCATCGGCTTCGAACGCGGATTGCGTGAATGGCGCAGGCTGCTCAAACCGGGAGGTCTCATTGCCGTGACCGAAATCTCGTGGCTCAAGCCGAATCTGCCCGAAGCGGCGCGCGCGTTTTGGGATGAAGCCTATCCCGGCATGGCCTCTGTCGAAGCAAACCTGACGCGCCTCGCTGCGGCGGGTTATCGTTCCCTGGGTCATTTCACCCTGCCCGAACGCGACTGGTGGGACAACTATTATCATCCGATGGCTGCCCGCATTGAACTGTTGCGCCAGGCGTATCGCGAGAACCCCGAAGCTCAGGCTGCGCTGGATTCGGAATGCGCCGAAATCGAGGTCTACCGCCAGTATTCGGACTGGTACGGTTATGTGTTTTATTTGGGGCAAGTAGTTGGGACTTGACCAATTCCCTACCTGCCATCAGGCCAGGATCCGTTCCTTTCGCTTATGACCATCACCGGTTTGAAGCAAATGTTGAGCAGTGACCACTCTTAGCAGACGTTTTGTTCCCCCGTCAACAGGAGAACTATGACACTAAATTATCCCATCCTTGAGCACGACTTCGCTGCGGAAGCGAAGATTGAACCCTCCCGGATCATCAAGCCGCGTGATGTGCCGGAGCATTGCATCATCTCGTTTTTCCGCGACGTGAATGACAACGTGGTTTCCGAACAACAGGCGCGGGTGGTAGCGGTCAGTCGCTGGGAAGATGGCGAGCACCCCATCTACGAAATCGAATATCGTGGCAGGCGGCTGGCGTTCTTTCACCCCGGCGTGGGCGCGCCGCTGGCCGCCGGTCTGCTCGAAGAAGCGATTGCCTTCGGCTGTAAAACGTTCGTCGTCATCGGCGGCGCAGGCGTGCTAGACAAGAGCCTGGCCGTCGGCAAACTCATCCTGGTCGAGAGCGCGGTGCGGGACGAGGGGCTGTCCTATCACTACATCCCGCCTGGTCGCGAAATCCAGGCACAGCCAGAGGTTCTCGCAGTGATGCGCGCCGCGCTGCAAGCGCGGGGGGTGCCATTCGTCAGCGGCAAAACCTGGACGACCGACGCCCCCTACCGCGAAACCCAAGCTATGATCGACACCCGCCGCGGCGAAGGCTGCCTGACCGTTGAAATGGAAGCCGCCAGTCTGCTGGCCGTGGCGCAGTTCAGGAACGTTCGGCTGGGGCAGATTCTGTACGCAGGCGACGACCTGAGCGGCGAGAACTGGGACAGGCGCGGCTGGCAATCGCGCAAGGAAGTGCGCGCGAGCCTGTTCTGGCTGGCGGCGGATGCCTGCCTGAGGTTGTGAGTGCGCATACCCGATTGCGCCATCCTCACTAACTGACCAGGTGAAACGCTACCCTCCCACCTGATGTCTTGATAGGCGCGAAGTGCAGAAAGGAGACTCTCACAGCGGAACCGGTTGACCGCCAGCCAGTCGTTACCCGTCGGGTCGTCGAAATCAATCACCCGCGCCTGCGCGCCGCGAACCTCACCCGCGCGCGCGGTACTCGACGGCGACGCCGTTCACCAGCATCCGGTGAAGAGTGCGGTTGCGCTGAAGCAAGTCGGCGCCTTCGGGATGGGTGAGCTTGCGGAAAGCATCCTCCCGCGCCTCGGCAGGCAGCTCAGGGTTGAGCTGCGCCAGCGCGTTGCGCAGGCGTTGGGCGAGGATCACCTCGCCATAGTCGCGCCGCTCGGCAAGAGACGTATCCAGGGCGATGGCGGGGCCGTGGGCAATTTGCCAGCCCGCGGCTTTCAGCCAGTCCAGGGCAGCAGATTCAACGTCGGATTCGGTCAGATACGCCATGCGTCCTCCGGTTCAGGGTTGATGGCGGTTGGGTTTTCACGGTCGAATGTCCAGCGCAGTGGGTTATCCGCAATGTATTGGCGAATGCGGTTCAAGGCATCGTCGGTGCGAATGATGTGTTCATAATACTTGCGTTGCCAGACAGTCGTACCGGGCGTGCCGCGCAGGGTGTTGATACCGCGCGCAGAAAAGGTTTTGAATCCGCGCACGATTTCGGGCAAGCCATATCGTTTGGGCAATGGCGTGGCATTGTCTGGCGATTTGCAAATCGTCGGGGCGGTTTCTGTAGGGGCGGGTTTGAAACCCACCCCTACGTTGGGGTCGTGCAACATAACTATACCATGCAGATGGTTTGGCATGACAACAAACGAGTCCAATACAACGTTAGCGTAATGATTGGGCAAACCCTCCCACGTTGCATGCACGATTTTTCCCGCCTCATTCAACCGCATTTCCCCATCCACCACCTCGCCGAACAGACAGACCCGATCCTGCGCGCAAATCGTGATGAAATACGCACCAGTCTGTGCGTAATCGTGCCCCTTCAGGCGGATGGAACGGTGGTGGTGGCGTTGAAGATCGAGGTCATAGGCCGTGCTCCTAGAGGAATTTCTCCGCATCCTTCACTCGTATTTCGCCGGAAATCAATTTCGGCAACAGCGCGTCGCGCAGGCGGCGAAGGTGCGGGATTCGTAAATACTGGTAATGATACGTCCAACCGATGGACGGATCAAATCTGTGAACAATGCTTCTATGCGTCTTGGTGGCCGAATAAGCTCGTACCGTGATATATCTGTCTAGCTTGTACGTGGCATCTTCGTGCCTGTCGAGCCGGCGTCGGAAGATACCACGCGGTCGGGGAAGCGGCGTAGGGCGGGTTTGAAACCCGCCCCTACATTTGGCGCGCGGGCTCGACATCCACGAACCACGCCTTGAACAGCGTCCGCGCCATTTCTTCCAGCGTTTCGCTCATTTTGCGGTTCGGTTCGCTTTTGTCGTCCAGCGTGCCGAGAGGGTTCGGTCGAACTCGCAGACAACGACCAGAGAACAGCCAGCCAGTTTCCTCATCACGCACCAATGCGCGGTCGCGCGGTCGCATTCCGCAGTCTTTTTGTGTGCTGTGACGTGATGAAGGTGTATCGAGATCTACCTGTCCGGCTTGAATGCTGCGACGGGGATGATCTGCAACAACACTGAGACATCCCACCTCCCACCCCTCCGGAATCGCTCCCAGTTCAGCAGGTGCCAGGCAGTCAGAGAAGAGGACAATTCTTTCAGAGATTTTCGCTCATCTAATGTATGATATATATATTAAAGAGGTATCAGTCGGAAAGTCGAAACAACAATCTTTCATTCTGTTATACTGCTCAAGAGCATTAAGAACAGTTTTATTTCTTTTTTCTATACTGATTTTCATGCCAACGCTCGAATTCCCCGTACATAGCACCACTTTCCTGTAATTGTACAGCAAGTGTAAGACTCATTTGTGAATTTGTATCTACAACCAAGACCCTCTTACTTTGTTCTGCTGCATATTTGGCAAGAAGTCAGGTCACAGTTGTCTTGTCAACTCCACCTTTGAAATTGACAGTTGCGATCCCTTTCATTTTTCACCTCCTACAGCTATAGCTACCAGGCGGTAGTAAGGTCTAATTGCCTGCGCTTTATCTGCGCCGCGCAGCGTCAGGTGAAAGCGCGGGTTAGTTGGCAATTTCTGACAAACAAACCCTTATCTGCTGGAAAACCGCCACAAATCTTGAACCAGAAATGTTTGAAAGTCTTTGATCTGTTCTCGAAGTCTCTCATTGGCGCTCATTTCTGGACGTAGATCGACATAGTATACGCCGTCTAACCTATTCAACGCTACGGTATAGCCTATAAAATGATTACTTTTGAAAGTCGAATTGACACCAAAAATGCTATGACCAGCTTTCGCTCTTTGAACATCATGCAAAAAGACAGCAATAACAGGTACTTCTCTTCCCAGCAGTTTGGTCAACAAATACTTGTCAAGAAAAATCTTGTCAATTCGATCTTTGCTTGTAGTCTTTACAGAGCCAACGATTTCTGATTCATGGATGAATCTGGTCTGGGTAGCAACAATAGCCTTGTTGCGAGAAAATACCAAATCCAGCTCGTAAGACATCTTATGGCCTGTATAACCAGGTATCGGAATGCTTATGGTGCGATGTTCGCATTCTAACCCCACTTCCTTGATGATAAGCTTGACAAGAGCTTCAAAGAGTTGTCCCACACGCTTTCTTGACGGATTAGGATTCTCAAAAGAATCCGCAATACTGCCGATAGATTGTTGCACTGTATAAACGACTCTATTGATCTCGGAAGTTTCGATATATCTTTTGGCTTCTTCTCGATCAAGTATCGTATCCTGATATTGTTTGAGATCAGCGAGGAATGACTTAAATCGTTGAAAAGCGGCCATAAATTCTACTTTTGAGTCGACAAATAAATTCTTATTTAGAGGTCGAGTGATTCTATAACTGTAATCTTCGTTATACTGATAGAACACATAATCATTGTTCGTTGGAGAAACAATGGGAGTTAGTCGCATTTTCTGCATAAGTTCGAGGAAAGTTTGGCATAGCTGGCAATAATCTTCCAGTCTATTGAAAACGCTCGTGTTTCGAACACTGTTTTGCAAGTCTGCCAATGTGATTTCTGTCATCGAATGGCTTTCCTTCTCTCTGCATTTTCAAAATCATATTGAATCCACTTTTCTATCGGCCAATCTTCCACCAACTCAATACGCCGAACGGCCCATCGGCAATACTCTAACGACATATCACAGCCTTTCCAATTGCGTTGAAGCTGTTCGGCAACCACAGCAGTTGTTCCAGAGCCAAGAAACGGATCTATGATGAGATCTCCAACATTAGATGATGCTAGAACCAACTTGCGTAAAAGTTCTTCAGGTTTCTGCGTTGGATGAGGCGTTTTCTCGTGCATTCCATTACAAGTTGTAGGTATTTCAATAACATCCCTGGGCTTTGCGCCGCGTGGGTGTGGTTTCCATACAGCCCTCTTTCTCCCATTTCCCCTTCCATATTGACTGGTTTCAGCTTGGGGATGTTCTGGATATTTTAGGGTATGATTGCCATAGGGAATGCGCACATCATCAATGTTGAAAGTAAAATTTTTGCTCTTTCTGAAGTGAAGAATACTCTCATGGGAACGACCCCAGTCCGAGCCAAGATTGGCTTTGTTCTTATAATACCAAATAAGCCAACGACATCCCTTGAAAAATCGAGATGCTGGCAATTTTAAGTCGGCAATAATTTCAGAAAACCCACATATGTATAGACTGCCAGTAGGCTTTAAAACTCTGGCTGCTTCCTGTATCCACATTAATGACCACTCAACGTATTCTTTCTGAGATTCAAAGGTATCCCATTCAGCTTTTTTGATATTGTAGGGTGGATCGGCAAAAATCATATCAACCGAACCAGATTCTAGCGTGCGAAGCCAGATAATGGCATCTCCGATCCATATTTCGCCGTGGGGATGGGAATAGAATAACGTGGGTGTATTGATATCTACCTTTGATTCATCAATATCAAAAACAGTTCCTCTAAGCATTTGTTGCCCAAAAAAGTTGGTATTCCCTTATTTCGATCATATTCAGCAGATAGTTCTTTGATCTTAGAAATAAAGGTTTCCATGGCCTTATTATACTCCGTTTAACGCTTGGAATTGCTGACCAACACAACGAAGATCTTGCTGCCTGCACCCCAAGTATACCAGCGACACCGTGATCAGGCAACCCAATAACCCGTCTTCCACGCACAACACCGCCATCCGGTCGCCTGACTCCACGCGACGCGGCGATTCGGCCACCCAGATCACGCTGCTCACTCTGCGCGCACTGCGCAGAATCGTCGCATCCTTGATGCCATTCATACAGGATCGTTCACCACAGATTTATCCCGAACTCTCCTGGACACGTCCGGGTCCCTATCCTCACAACACGCCCTGGTCAGACGCCCGCTGCGCCGCAATCCAGGCTCTTTCTTTCCTCAAAATAACTCATCCAACAACACGTGGTATCTTATCTTGTCCCAATCTGGTTCGAGATCAAGCAGCTCGAAAAATAGTTCAAGATACTCTTCGTCATTGCCCATGTCGTGTTGAATGGAACGAACACAAAGAGCAATATCACACCATTTATCCGCTTTTCCGCTTCTTCCCAAATCGATAAACCCACTTATTTGATGGTTCATGATGAAAATGTTACCGTCTCCGAAATCGCCGTGCGAAAAAACCAATTCTTCGCCGGGCTTATGCATTTTGAGAAAAGCATATAACTCATTGGGATCTCTAAAAGGTGTATCCTCTTCCCAATTGCCGGTGTCGGTATCCGCCAGGTTATGCCGCAGCAAATAATCCAATTCATTCAGTCGATAATCGATGTCACTGACAAAGGGGCAATCAAACACATCGATGGCCTGCAAAAGTTTGATACCTTCGCTGTAGATGCGGATCATTTGTTTGGGATCGCGCTGTTTTTCGTAATATGCGTAACCTGCATCACCGATCGCTTCGCGCATCAGCAAAAATTTTTCGTCTTCATCCGCTTCGAAGTGCAATACTTCGGGAACCGGCAGTTTACCCTGAAGCCAGAGCATGATGTCTTTTTCACGCTCGACATCATATGTTGTTCCTTGATAGCGGCGATCGGATATTTTTAAATAGAGATTTTCATGTGGCCCGATTAATCGATACACGCGAGCCGGAGACATGCCCGCTGTATCCTTGACAAAGCGATAATTTTTTGTCATTTCACCCAATTGCCTGGGCAATCTTAATCCCGACATGGCATTATCTTCTTTGGAAAAAATCTTCGCAACAATCGACCGGTGGCTATCTGCGCAGCGCAATGAAGTATCTGGTCGTATACAAGCTGTCTTCCAACTGCGCTGTTGGTTCGAGAGGTTCGCTTTCGCTAATTGTACCTGAAGAACATTACTGTGTCTCAGCATTGCCCTCAAACATCGCTTACGGTATCATATGCCGCAAGTGAGCGCACCAATGCCGTGAAAATTATGTCTGCTATCGCTCAATCTTTTCTGAACGTCGCATTGACAAAGTAATCACAAAAGACCACAATATTCGATGGCAACGGGACGGAGACCGTTATGCAAAATAACATTCGCGTCATGGTGATTGACAACCATGCCGTTGTACGCAGCGGCCTGGCGATCTTTCTGATGACCTGTGACAATATGGAACTGGTGGGCGAAGCCGAAAGCGGCGCACAGGCGTTGGAGCGCTGCCCGCTTATCAAGCCCGATGTGGTCCTGATGGATCTGGTCATGCCTGACATGGACGGGACAACTGTCATCCGTCAGTTGCGCGAGCACTGCCCCGATGTGCAGGTCATTGTATCAACCAGTTCCAAAGAGCAGGAACTGGCGCAAAGCGCGCTGCAAGCCGGAGCGATTGGTTGCCTGCAAAGAGATGTGACCGCCGCCGAACTCGCCAGCGCCATCCGCGCTGCCGCAATGGGCAAACCAATCCTTGCGCCAGAAGCTGCTCAGGCGCTCATTCAGCCTGCCCGTCACCCCGCCGAAAACAGTGGCTTTGATCTGACCATGCGCGAGTGCGAAGTGCTGGAGCTGATGGTAGAAGGCCTGAACAACGATCAGATTGCCAAACGGTTGGGGATCAGTCCCTCAACGGCTAAATTTCACGTCAGCAACGTGCTTTCCAAACTAGACGCAGCCAACCGCACCGAAGCTGCGGTCATTGCCTTGCAGCACAAACTGGTCAAATAATGGGATGTCTACCCACCATTGGCAGGTAATCTGACCCATTTCGTTCCATTCCATTTCCCCGCGCGCCACCGCGCCGAACAAATCGCCCGCGCGATGGCGGGGGCAACCCATTCGACCGCAGGGTTACGCATGCGATAACGGCGATTGGGGCGACGCGCTGCGTCGCCCCTGAAGCATTGATGATCCCTGAATCCCTGATTGGGCATCACGATCAACCATCCAAATCCGATCCCCGTTACGTGATTAAACAGATCATGCCATGTGGATTCGACAATCGTGCCGAATTCATTCAACCCCATGGCGCCAGCCACCAAATCAGGGGATTTGACCGGCGCGCCATCGATCGACCAGGCTGGTGACCACATTAATGTAGGCCTGCACATCATTTTCGATCGACGGCGCGTAGATCGGGATAACTTCAGCGACTGTCTGCAATCCGCGGCCTCGAATGTATTCAACATCGATCAGCCGGTACCAGTCGGCAATCCCTGTTTCCCAGTTGGGATAATCACGGAACCGGCCATAGCAGGTCGGATAACCGGCGCAGATAATATTGCCGACGTTGTGGGTTGTGCTGCCATCAGGCTTGCGCCCGGCCCAGTTTGGGTTAACACCAGCGCTGCTCTCGTGGATGAAAAAGGCGACAGCGTAGGCCGGGTCGATGTTGTATTCCAGGCCGAGCCGGTACCAGATCGCGCCGGTGCCGGTTGCCGGTGAGCCATAGCTGCGCAAAATCTGATCAATCTGCTCCGGCGTTAGACTTGGGCCGGCACGCAAACGGTAATCGCCTGTCGCTGGCGGCGCTACTGCGGCCAGAGCGATATTTGCCGCCGCTTCGCGCTCGCTAACGCTGGCATACTGAAAACTTAAAATTGGCGCGGCTGACGAAAAGAACCAGTACAAAGCGATTACCACCAGGCTGATAAGCCCAATGGTAACTTGCACTAGCGGGCGATTGAACCATTTAGCCTGAACTGTCGGGTCGATCCAACGTTCTCGCGATAACGGCAATTCAGCTTCGGGAAGCAGAGAAACCGGCACATATGCAGGAACGTTGCTCCGTCGAAGCGGCATCTCAGCGACTGTCGATGTGGTCGCAGCGCGAGCGGGATACGTCTGACGAGCAGTCACGTTATCCGTGATTGGGCGTGAACCCGGTTGCGCTGGCGGTGCCGGCAGCGCATCAGTTCGCGCTACCTCGCGCTTAAGGGTAGCAGTCACGACAGTGGCAGGCCTGGCTGCGCGATGCGAAACGGCAGATGGCGCGTTGGCTGCCGCCGAAGCAGATCGCTCACTATTTCGGCCCGGATCGTTTCTGGTTGAGGGTGGCGCCACAGGCTGACGGGCTGTCTGGTCAGGCGCATTGCCCGAACCGACAGCGCGCGTCGATTGCTGAGCGCGTTTGAAGGCTGCGCGCACCTCCGGGGGCACTCGCAAACCAATCGGCTCCGAAGATTCATATGCAGGTGGAAGACGGTGGCGATCGGCGATTGTCTCGTCGAGATCGGCGATCATTTCAGCCAGCGGCTGCGCTGGCGCGCGCTCAATGCCTGCATCTTCAATTTGAAAGAGTGGCTGTCCCAATCGCCGGGTTCGCCTGCGGTTCGAGTGCGCGCTCACCTGGAATGCTCCTGCGCCAGCCGGTGCCACTCTTCGGGAGTGGGCAACCGAAACGTGCCATCACGATTGAGATAGACTAGTCGCTCTTGATGGATTGTAACCAGTAGATCGGCTAGCCCATCGTTGTCGGCATCTTCCAATGATAATACCACAGGCGTGAGATCTTCGTGTAACCCGAAGAGGTATGGTCCCTGCCAGGTTTGTATCTGGGTCAGGTCGCCGCCGGGCAGAGCGATGATCACGACCTGCCGATCGAGATTCAGCGCGACGAAACGCGACGGCTGACCGGATCGTTCCGCCGGCAGGCCGGCATAGCCGGTCAGATGGGTCGTGCGAGGCCGACCGTAACGCCAGTCATCGAGCAGAATGCGAGCCGATTCGCTCAACGCCCCGATCACGATTGCCAGCGCTGTCGCTGCCAGAATCATGATTATTCTGTTGAACACGCGACTGAGCAAATGTATTCGTCGCGCCGGTTGAAGCTCACGGCTGGTTGTAGCCATCGCCGCCCTCCTGTGTTAAACCTCGCGCACCGTCGCTCGATCCTGGATTGATATGCGCCGTTACAAGATAGAACATTTGTTCTGATTTTACCAGAAACCTGGCCGTTCGTCAACCGCATTTTTCCGGCAATGTAACGGTCGCCGAACATCATCACTATAGAAGGTCACAATACAAAAATCGCACCTGACGCGCGCCACACTTGCCGACTCTAGATTGACAGAGATTACGGTCAAATAACGTCTGCTCGGGCATGTTTTAACTATGGCAAAGCAGGTCTGTCATCGCAGGCTCTCATTTTTCTACGCTGATCGAGTGTTGTTTGCGATTCCAATTCTGGAGCAAACCATTACTGCCATGTCAGGAATTGCTTTGAACGAACGCGCAGATGCCAGAAGATGCCATTTGATCGAAACAGATATTCCTTAAATAGTGGAATTGTAGTATTCTACAAAGTAGTAATTTCGTCTTTTCCCGGTATAGCTATGTATCGAATTGGTTATGTGAACACGCAACGGAGTTCAATGATGACAGCTCGTCATCGCTTTGGTGGCAACTGGACTGAAGAAAAGCTGGAAATGCTGCGCAAATACCTCGCAGCATATATGAAGATTTTCACGAGAAATGAGCGAGCGCGCTTCTTTCACACCGTTTACGTTGACGCTTTCGCCGGATCAGGTTACCGATCGTTGCCAGAAGAATCCACTATGTTCGATGAGTTGCTTGGCGAAGAGCCTCAACAGTTTCTTGCCGGAAGCGCTCGCATTGCGCTGAACCTTCCAGAACCATTCAACGAATACCTGTTTATTGAAAAGAATCAACATCGCGCGCAGCAACTGACCGACCTTTGCAATGAATTCCCACAATGTCGTATCGTCATCAAGCAAGGTGACGCCAATGAAGCCTTGAGTGACTGGTTGCAAACGGTTGACTGGAAAAAACTCGCGCAGTTGTCTTTCTCGATCCTTATGGAATGCAGGTCAAATGGCATCTGTTAGAAGAAATTGCCGCAACGAAAGCAATTGATCTCTGGGTACTATTTCCCCTTGGCGTAGCAGTAAACCGTCTGTTGACCCGAAAAAGTCCTCCTCCAAAAGTCTGGGAACAGAAACTCACCGACTTTTTCGGCACCGAGGACTGGAAAGATCGATTTTATCAGCGACAATCAGACATGTTCGGCAACGAGATCAGCTCAAAAACAGCAAACTTGCAGCAAATCGGTCAATTTTTCATCGAACGATTGCAAACCATTTTCGCTGATGTGGCTCCAAAACCGCGCATGCTCGCTAGCGCGCGCAATACCCCGCTATACCTGTTGTGTTTCGCTGCGGGCAATCAAAGAGGAGCGAAAACAGCAATAAAGATAGCAGATCATATCTTGACTAAGACTGAACCAATTTGAACATTTGTGTTACAATGAAAGAAGTTATCCCGACTAATCGCCGGAGTACCCTTGCATGGCGCGCTCCAGCATTGAATGGACAGAAGTTACCTGGAATCCACTGACCGGTTGCACCAAAGTCAGCCCCGGCTGCAAACACTGCTACGCCGAACGGATGGCGCTGCGGCTCCAGGCTATGGGTTTAGACAAATATCGGAACGGGTTTCGCCTGACGCTCCATCCAGCCGCGCTGACCGAGCCGCTACGCTGGAAAACACCGCATCTCATCTTTGTCAATTCCATGAGCGATCTCTTTCACCCTGAGGTGCCTGTGGAGTTTATTCAAGAGGTGTTTTCAGTCATGGCAACCGCGCACTGGCACACCTTTCAGGCGCTCACCAAACGAGCCAGCCGCCTGCGAGAACTGGATGCCCTTCTCTCGTGGCCGCCGAATGTCTGGATGGGTGTAAGCGTTGAAGATCAGCGCTACGTTGACCGCATCGACGATCTGCGCGAAACCGGCGCGGCAATCAAGTTTTTGTCGTGCGAACCACTGCTCGGACCGCTGCCCGATCTGCCATTATCTGGGATTGATTGGGTGATTGTGGGTGGTGAGTCGGGACCGGGGGCGCGACCGATGGAAGCTGAATGGGTGCGCGAGATTCGCGATCAGTGTCTGGCTGCCGGCGTGGCCTTCTTCTTCAAGCAATGGGGCGGGCCGCAGAAGAAACGCGCCGGTCGTGTTCTTGACGGGCAGGTGTGGGAAGAGATG
>Ga0116210_1001007_pt1 | contig 23319 bp, 22 predicted proteins | sample TshhotsprinmetaG_FD_94483 | JGI IMG/M metagenome (GOLD analysis project Ga0116210, IMG submission 94483) | Hot spring microbial communities from South Africa to study Microbial Dark Matter (Phase II) - Tshipise hot spring metaG | ecosystem: Environmental > Aquatic > Thermal springs > Hot... | reverse complement strand
CCCCATCAAGGGTGACTACGAGCTCTCGGCTTTCATGATGGCTATCGTCATTCCGGCAGGGCTGGCGCTTTGCGCGTTCCGCAAGCGGCACATAAGGGTCGATGTTTTCACGATGAGGCTCCCCCGCCGGGCCCAGGCCGGGCTGAGCGTTCTTGCCTATCTCATCACCCTGGGTCTGCTCTGTCTGATGGCCTGGCAAGGGGCGAAATACGCGTCGGTTCTTCGGGCGTCGCAGACTGCGGCGACCAGCATTCCGATCAAACATTACCCCTTTGTGATCGTGGTCACCGTCTGCCTGGCAGTTTTTGCGTTGGTCGCTCTGCGCCACGTCATCGACTATGCTCGGCAGGCCGTAACCGGCGCGGTCGCAGCTGAGGAGGAAGAGGCGAGCTCGGGGGGTGTGGAATGACACCCGTCGAGATCGGGATCCTGGGCACGGTAGTGTTGTTCTTGCTGCTGTTCCTAGGAGTGCCGGTAGGTATTGCCCTGGCCGGAGTCGGGTTTGTCGGCTTTGCCGCTGTCTCCGGGTTACAGTCCGCCCTGGGCATCATCCGTATCGTGCCCTACTCCACCTTCTCCAATTACAGCTTGATTGTCATCCCGCTTTTCATCCTGATGGGCAACTTCGCCTTCCATTCGGGCCTGAGTTCAGATCTCTACACCACAGCTCGGGCCTGGTTTGGGAGAGTGCGCGGCGGATTGGCCATGTCCACGGTGGCCGCCAGCGCGGCGTTTGCGGCAATCAGCGGTTCGAGCGTCGCCACCGCTGCGACCATGGGCAAGATCGCCGTGCCGGAGATGAAGCGCCACGGGTATGACGACGGACTGGCCACGGGAACGCTGGCGGCCGGAGGGACCATCGGCATCCTCATCCCGCCGAGCGTGATACTCATCATCTACGGGGTTCTCACGGAGAACTCCATCGGCAAGCTGTTCTTGGCGGGATTCATCCCCGGGATCCTGGAGGCGATCTTTTACATCGTGACCATAGGTCTCCTCTGCTGGTTCAGGCCTCGCCTTGGTCCGCCGGCAGAGCCGACTTCGTTATGGCAGAAGGTCAAGTCGCTCCGTGGGTCCTGGGCGGTGTTGGTCCTCTTCTTGCTGGTGATCGGAGGAATCTACTTCGGTATCTTCAGCCCTGTGGAGGCTGCCGGTATCGGTGCTTTTGGGGCCTTTGCGATCGCTCTGGCCCGGAGGCGTCTCAACTGGGAGAGGTTCAAGAACAGTCTGGTGGACGCGCTTGAAGCTGCAGCGATGATCTTCTTGATCATGCTGGGCGCCAACATTTTTGGTTACTTTCTCGCCGTCACCGGGCTACCCCAGGCGCTTGCCGATGTTCTCGCCGGGCTGCACACGAGTAAGTACGTGGTACTTCTCATCATCTTTCTCATATATCTGGTCCTGGGTTGTTTCATGGACTCCATGGCCATGATCCTCATCACGCTGCCGATCTTCTATCCGGTGGCCATGCAGGTGGGCTTCCATCCCATCTGGTTCGGCATCTTCATCGTGCGTATCTGTGAGATTGGGCTCATCACCCCCCCTGTGGGCATGAATCTGTACGTGATCAAGGGGATCACGGAGAAGGTGCCAATGAGCCGTATCTTCCGAGGGGTGGTGCCGTTCATCACGGCGGACTTCGCGCACGTGGCGCTGCTTGTTGCTGTGCCGTCCTTGGCTCTGTTCTTGCCGGATATCATGAAATGACGCACATTGAGTGACGGGCGAGTGAGAGCGAGGCCGGGCTCTGTCCCGGCCCCGCTCTGCCTGCAATTGGCGATGACCTGGTTGCGATGCTCTGGGCTTCCTAGCGCTCCTTGAGCATCCCCCACAGGGTCCTAAGCGCCCCCAGGCTGAGCGACTGCATAAGTGGCGGGTTGCCCAACGACCGGTCCATCGCCATCATGCGGGCCTTGGCCGGTGGCATCTCGTGGGGATCTATGGGCACACTGACGAGCGCCGGACGGTTCGCAGCGAGAGCAGTGGTGACGGCCTCGACTACCTCACCTGGGCCCTCGGCTCTCATACTGAGGGCACCGAAAGCCTCTCCGAGCTTGCCGAAATCCGGACCCTTGAATTCGGTAGCTACGTGGCGGCCCTTGTAGGTCATGGTCTGGATGTCGTGGACCATGGCCAGCCTGTCGTTCAGCATGATCACCCAGGTCACCGGAATGTCGTGGCTGACCGCGGTCATCACTTCCATGCCATGCATCTGGAAATCGCCGTCGCCGCACACCACGACGGTCGGGCGGTCGGGTTGCGCCAGCTTGCCTCCGATACCGGCCGCCACGCCGGAGCCCATCGCCGCGAGACCGCACAACGACATGATGGAGTCGGGTCGTCTGACGGGGAAGCACCTCTCCACCCAGGTGACGGTATTCCCGATGTCGGTGAACACGAGTGCGTCGTCGGGCAAAGCCTGCCTCAGCTCGGCCATCACCCTCTGCGGCTTCAGAGGGACTTCTGTGGAAGTCATGGCGGGTTCCGAGAAGTACTCCGTCTTTGTCCTCAACGCCTCGAGGTCCTCGGCAGGGCGGCGCTCTTGCGTGGCCGCCGCAGTGGTCAGGTATTTGATGCGCTCGAGCAGGGCGGCAAGGACTAGCGAGGCATCACCCAGAAGGCCCACTTCGGTCGGGTAATTCTTCCCGATTTCCTCGGGGTCGATGTCTATCTGGATCAAGCCTTTCGATGGGCGCAGCGCCGGGTCCCAAACGTGAGTGCTGAATTCGTGCATACTGGAGCCCACCACCAGTAGAACGTCCAATCCCGAACGCATGTAGCTGTTGGCGGCCCGGGTACCGTAAAGGCCTATGCAGCCCAGCGCCAGGGGATGATCCTCGGGAATCGCGCCCTTGCCGGGAAGGGTGGTGGCGACAGGGCAAGCCAAAGTCTCGGCTAGCCGCAGCACGAGAGAAGGCGCTTCGCCCGTGCGTCCGCCTCCTCCCACGAGCATCCCGGGTTTTTCCGACGTGATCAGCAGTTCCGCCGCCCGGCGCAAGGCGCTATCGAGGGGCTGGGTGGGGAGTGGAGGTCTGTATCGGTCCGGGGCGAGGATCTCGTCCTCCACTTCGCCTCGCTGGGTGTCGGCAGGCAAATCCAGGTGCACCGGGCCCGGGCGGCCCGTCATGGCGATGCGAAGGGCGCGGCGCAGTGTCTCCGGGAGCTTGCTGGGGTGCGTTACCATGGTCGAGTACTTGGTAACAGCGGATAACAATTTCGTTTGCGAGAAGGTACGTCCTTCGCCGGCCGCTTCCTGTAGGGCCCCTTTGCCTATGGAGGAGGTTCCCACTTGGGCGGTGAGCACTAGCAGGGGGAGTGATCCCATGTAGGCGGCCGCCACGCCCGAAACAAGATTGGTTGCCCCCGGTCCCACTGTCCCACAGCACACGCCCAGCCCTCCACCCGCTAGGGCATGCCCTGCGGCCATATAACCGGCACCGCCCTCGTGTTTGGCTAGGATGGGAGTGATGCTGGAGTTGCGCAAGGCGTCGTAGAAGGTGAGAAGGTGGCCTCCCGGAAGTCCGAAGACATACTTGATGCCTTCATTCTCGAGATAGCGCACCAGGATCTCAGCACCGGTCCCTTTCATGGCCGTTCCTCCTTGGCTGGCGTCGAGCTACAGGACCTGGAGGCCCTGAACCCAGTCTAGGGCAATCGGGCGTAACTGCAACTACCACAGGGGGTGCGGAGGTCGAGAATGCGGAGAGGGACAACTGGGTCAGCCTCGATTGTCTCGTTGTTGTCCTGCTTCTTGTGGTATGTGTGTAGAACAGGTTCCAAAGCGGGCTCCAAACCGGGGCCAACACAGGGAGCCTATCGGGCAAGCAGCCTATGCGACAACAAGGCGCTTTGAAGGAGTGTCACCGGTTATGAAACTCGGCATACTCACGGTCCTCTATCAGGACCGCCCGTTGGACTGGGTGCTCGACCATGTTGTGGACCTAGGACTGGAAGCCGTGGAGCTGGGCACGGGGGGCTGGCCCGGCGACGCTCACTGCCGGCCCCAGGAGCTTCTCGGCTCCCCCTCGAGCCTCCGAGCCTTCCAGAATAAGTTCGAGGGTCGTGGACTGGCCATCAGTGCTCTTTCTTGCCACGGGAACCCGCTTCACCCCGACCACGAGACCGCCGCCATGTACGACCGCGTCTATCGGGACACCGTCCGGCTTGCGGCGGAGCTCGGGGTGGAGGTGGTCAACCTTTTCTCCGGCTGCCCTGGGGATTCTGAAGCGGCGAAGTTCCCCAACTGGGTCACCTGTGCCTGGCCGCCTGATTTCGAGAAAGTCCTTGCCTGGCAGTGGGAGGCCAAGGTGATCCCCTACTGGCAAGAGGCCGGGAAGTTCGCGGTTGAGCACGGGGTCAAGCTCGCCTTCGAGATGCATCCCGGGTTCGTGGTGTACAACCCCGCTACTCTTTTGCGCCTGCGGGAGGCCGTGGGCCCAGTTATTGGGGCCAACTATGATCCCAGTCATCTCTTCTGGCAGGGGATCGACCCTGTGGCTTCCATTCGTGCCTTGCAGGGTGCGATCTACCACGTTCACGCTAAGGACACCTACACTGACCCGGCGAACATCGCGGTGAACGGGATCCTGGATACCACTCCCTACAGCAAGGTGGGGCAGCGTTCATGGACCTTCCGCACCGTCGGCTACGGCCACGACCAGCTCACCTGGCGGACGCTCGTCAGCACCTTGCGTTCGGTAGGTTACGACTACGTTCTGTCGATCGAGCATGAAGACCCTTTGCTTTCGGTGGAGGAAGGTTTCCGGCGGGCGGTGGCCTTTCTTAAGGATGTCCTCTTGACAGAACCGCCGGCGAACATGTGGTGGGCATGACCATGCGCGTATTGGTTGCTGACATAGGAGGGACCAAGACCATCCTGGCGGTGTACTCCAACGAGCGGGGTTGTCACACCCCGCTGGTGAAGAAGACCTACCCCAGTCAGGCCTACCCGACCTTCGAGGCCATGGTCGCGGAGTTCCTCGCCGAGGCGGGGACCCCGGTCGAGTGCGCCTGCCTCGGGGTCGCAGGACCGGTCGTTCTCGGCACTGCTCGCATGACCAACCTGGGCTGGTTGATTGAGGGGGAGAAGTTACGGTCCGAGTTCGCTTGGTCGGCGGTGCACCTCCTCAACGACATGCAGGCGGTGGGCTACTCGATACCGGTGTTGAGTAGCGAGCAGGTGTACACGCTCAGTGCAGGGAAGCCGGTGCCGGGGGGAGCCATAGCGGTGCTGGCGCCGGGTACCGGCTTGGGCGAGGGGTTCCTGACTTGGGACGGCACCGCATACCGTGCTCACCCATCGGAAGGCAGTCATGCCGCCTTCGCTCCTGTGGGCGAGCTGCAGATCGGTCTGCTTCGCTACATGAACGAGCTGGGCTACGACCACGTGAGCTTTGAAAGAGTGTGCTCTGGCGGTCTAGGCATCCCCCATCTGTATGCCTATCTCAGGTCCACGGGGCTGGAAGAGCCGGCCTGGCTGAGGGAGCGCCTCGCCGAGGCTGCGGACCCCACCCCCTTGATACTGGAGGTGGCCCTGGATCCCAGCCGGTCCAGTGAGCTCACCACCGCCACCTTGGAGCTTTTCGTGAGCATCCTGGGAGCGGAAGCAGGCAATCTGGCCCTAAAGGTGTTGGCTACGGGAGGGATCTACTTGGCGGGAGGGATCTCTCCGCGCATCTTGGAGCAGCTCAAGAAGCCCCCGTTCCTGGAGGCTCTTCGCAATAAAGGACGCTTTCGCCAGACGCTTACTGACATGCCGGTCCGCGTTGTCCTCGATCCCGAGGCCGGTCTCTTAGGGGCGGCGGCGTATGGGCTGAGCCTGGCGGCAGCCTGCTGATCGCCAGACCATTGGTACGGCACCACACTCGGCGCGGATGAAGGCTGCGAGAGGACCAGCGGGAGCTCACCCGAGGGCTGCCGCCATATGGACCGGCTCTCTCTACTACTTGTTGTTCTTTCTGTGCGCAGGCGCCTACTTTCCTTTCCTATACGTCTACTTTGCCGACTTAGGACTCAAGGGCAAACAAATCGGCTTGCTCTCCACGCTGGCGCCGCTCATGACCCTTCTGGTCTCCACGCCGGTCGCAGTCTTTGCCGACAAGACCCGGCGCCGCGTCCGGGTGGCCCAAGTGGGGCTGGCTTGCACTGCTCTCACGGTGCTTCTTCTGCGCTTCCCTCTCGACTTCGTGTGGATCGTGCCGCTGATGCTGGGCCTTGCCATCTTCTCTACCCCCAGTTCTTCGGTTGCGGAGGGCCTGGTGGCGAGGATGGCACAGCGCCGCCACCTCAATTTTGGGGCCATGAGGCTATGGGGCTCGCTCGGTTACGCCGTGAGCGCGCTAGGCTTTGGGGCTCTATGGGAGCACCTCGGGCTCAAAGCGATGTTCCTGGTGTCAGCTTTGCTTCACCTGCCGCTGATTCTTGTTATCGGCCGGCTGGAGGAAGGACCGGCGCACTCTCCCCGCAGGCGTGTACCGGCCAGATACCTGCTCAGGGACTGGGGATTGGCCTTGCTACTCACGGCTACTTTCTTAGCCGGGATTTCGAACAGCCTGGCCATGACTTTCAGCGGTGTGTACGCGCGGTGGCTGGGCGGGGGAGATGTTTTGGTGGGCGGCATGATCGCTGTCAGCGCGGTGGCCGAGCTCCCTACCATGTACTTCAGTGGCCATGTGGCCCGGAGGATCACCTATCCGGGCGCCACTGTCCTTTCCTATGTGGTCATGGCTGCGGCCTTCGTGGGCTTTGCGCTCATCAGTACCCCAGTTCTTCTTCCCGGTCTGGCCGTGATCAAAGGGCTTGGGTACGGCATATGGATTCCGGTTACCATGCGCATGCTCACCGGTCGCACGGCAGACGAGTGGGCGTCAACTGCTCAATCCTTGCTGACCCTGTGCCTTTTCGGTGCGGCGCCCTTGCTGGCGGGTCCGATAGGCGGTCTGCTCCATGACGCTGTCAGTCCTGCCGCGGTGTTCTGGCTCGCGGCGGGCTCACTAGGGCTTGCGTGTCCGGTCTTGATTGCGGCTGGCGGCTGGATGAAAGCCCAGGCAGGGGAGAGAGAGATGCGCCCGGAAGGGGCCGACTGAGTCCGCCGGTTGGCTCAGGCAGGTAGCCACCGTGTGGAAGACCTTTTTGCGCTGAGAATCGGCGTAGGCCACAGAGCTGACGTCGTGCCCGATCCATTGGATGCGATCGCTACGCCACCACATTCCCGATAGGCCTCGGTTGCTGCGGACAGTAAGCTCGGAAGAAACGACCGGGATACCAGGGCGATAAACGGTCCACTGTAAGAACCCATTGACAGCGCTGTCGGCGCCTGCTAACGTAAAGCTACTGAGCCATGACAGCGCTGTCAGACCGGGAGTTGAGCAAGGGAGCGTTACGATGCGCGTCACTTTGGAGGATGTGGCGAGAGTCGCCCGAGTTTCCACCAAGACCGTATCCCGCGTCATCAACAATGAGCCGGCCGTAGCAGCGGACACCCGTGAGCGGGTAGTGCAGGCCATACGCTCCCTCAACTACGTGCCGAATTCCGCAGCTCGTAATCTGTCCAGGGGCAGGGCCATGGCGATAGGCTTGGTCGTTGGTTGGTCGGTCAATTCGGCCTTCTCCAGCATGTTGATCGACGCCATGTTGCAAGACACCTTGCACAAGGGTTACAGCCTAGTGCTCTTCTCCAGCAACCAGGGGACGGCGGGACGGGTGACCAAAGCGCTGCTGGGCAATCAAATAGATGGGGTGATTATGGACTCGGCTGCGGCGAATGATCCGGAGCTCATCGCGCAGCTGGAAGCCATGAAGCGGCCGCACCTGATCATCCATCCGGACTTCCTCGACCGCTATAGCCGAGCCTCGTTCGTGCGGATCGACAATTTCGAAGGAGCTAAGAAGGCGACCGAGTACCTTCTTGGGTTGGGCCACCGGGCGATCGGGCTGGTTTCGTATCCCCCTGATCGTCCAGGCAATGAGCGGCACAGCGGCTATCAAGCAGCGTTGGCAGAAGCTGGTGTCACTCCCGATCCTGCGTGGGTCTACGACTGTTCGCTCGAATTGCCTGTGCAGATCGGCTACAAAGGAGCGCTGGAGCTGGTACCCCATCATCCGGAGCTGACGGCCATCTTCGCCGCCACTGACGAGATTGCAATCGGGGTGCTAACAGCCTTGTGGCAGCTCGGAATGAGGATTCCGGAGGATGTCTCCGTGGTGGGTTTTGATGACATTTCCCTCGCCTCGGTCATAACGCCACCACTCACCACTGTGCATCAGCCTATCGATGTGATCTCACGTGTGGCGGTGGAACTGATGGTGGAGATGATCGAGGATCCGGGGGGAGCTCGCAAAGATGTGGTGCTGCCTACCAGCTTGGTGGTGAGAGACTCATCCGCTCCACCCAGGTCGGAAGGCCGAGGGCCGTGGGTTGGAGACACGCCCAATAGCTTGTCTGCTCAAGGCCGGTGTCTGGCCTGAGCAAAGGGCGGGCGGTTGCCGGAGTAAGTGGAACGGGCACGAAGGAGGGGATAGGGACAGAGATCAGATGAGGAGCACACACTGAGAGTCAGATTGGTCGATTCGTTAAGCAGAGGCGCCGTTTGCAGCTACGCAGGCGAGCGGTGCACAAGCAGGGAGGGTATATGGCGAAGAAACTGCTACTGATAGCGCTGGCCCTGGTGGTGGTTGCCGCGCTGGTTTCGGCCTGTGGAGAAGGGACGACGACTACCTCCGGGCCTACTACCAGCGCGACCCCCACCTCAGCGCCGGTCACCACAGGGTCGACAGAGACCTCCTCAACGGTACCCGCGCAAAGCGACATAATACTCAATGTGACGCCGGCTGGCCAAAGCGCCACGACGTTCACCTATAACTTCAACCCCTTCACCACCACTTATCTCTTCCCCACGCTAGCGGGTATTTACGAACCTCTCATGATCAACAACCGGGTGGCGGGGGAGCTGGTACCCTGGCTAGCTACGGAGTACAAGTGGAGCGATGATTTGCTGACCCTGACCTTCACCCTGCGCGATGGGGTCAAGTGGTCCGACGGTACCGACTTCACTTCTGCCGACGTCGTCTACACCTTTGACCTGTTGAAGAGCAACCCGGATGTGGCGGGAAATGGAAAAGTGGCAGTTGCAGAAGGCGGCTTTGTAAGCTCTGTCACCGCACCGGATCCCAAGACGGTGGAGTTCCACTTCAGCAAGGTGTACACGCCGGGCTTTTACGACATCATCGCCCAGTACATCGTCCCCAAGCATGTTTGGGAGAACATCGCTGACCCGGCCAAAGACCTCAACCTGAAGCCGGTAGGTACCGGCCCCTTCACCGAGGTCGTGGTCATGCAGGACCAGGTCTATGAGGTAGACCGTAACCCCTACTACTGGATGCCCGGCCAGCCGTACGTCAAGGGGCTGCGCATGCCTGCCTACAGTGGCAACGAGGCGGTTGCGACCATGCTGGTCAATGGTGATGTCGACTGGTCTGGCCAGTTCATCGCTAATATCCAGAAGGCTGTGCTCGACAATAACCCCAACGTTCACGCCTGGTGGCCGGCCACGTCGGTCCAGTTCTTTGCGGTCAACGGCACTATCAAGCCGTTCGACGACCCGGTGGTACGGAAGGCCATAGGGCTCTGTTTCGACCGCAACAAGATCATCCAGCTCGCCAATCAGGGTACTAGCGATCCAGCTGATATCACCGGCCTCGCTCCCGCGGGTTACAAGGGCTGGAAGGTCGAGGACGTCAGCTCTCTCGGTGTAGAAGACTGGTGCACCTATGATCCGGCCAAGGCCAATGCCATGCTCGATGCCGCCGGGTATGCCAAGGGGTCAGACGGCGTGCGGACCAACAAGGACGGAACGCCCTGGAAGTTCGAGCTCCCGATGGTCAATGGGTTCACCGACTGGTTGGCGATCGCTCCGACGCTGAAGGAAGAGCTTGAAGCCATCGGCTTCCAGATCAACATCGTCAACTATGATCCGCAGCAGTGGTTTGGGAAGCTCTTTGTGGGCGACTTCCAGATGACCATGTTCTTTGGGCTGGATGCCGATACTCCGTTCGGCTACTACCGCAACATCATGTCATCGCAGACGTTCAAGCCGGTCGGGACGCCCACCGGTTTCGGCCAGAACTTCTGGCGCGTCGTGGTACCAGAGATAGAGCCGCTGCTTGAGAAGTTCGCTGGCACCAGTGACAGCGCCGTTCAGCACGAGGTCGCCATCGAGATGCAGAAGGTCTTTGCTCAGAATGCGCCCGTGATCCCGCTGTTCACCGCTGGCACCTTCTATGTCTACAGCGACGCTAAAGTGTCGGGGTGGGCTAACGCGGAGAATCCGTTCGTGCGGCCGATGCCCATCGGGCAGAACGCCACTTCCGAGCAGCTCATCCAGATGACGTCTTGGAAGCCTAAGGAGTAAGCGGAAACAGTAGAGGCTGCCTCGGGGGGCCTTTACGCCCCCCGAGGCACAGGTTCCGCTAACGATCGGCTTGCTGCTCACGGAGTGCGATAGTGAGATTCCTTCTTAGGCGGCTACAGTTCTACATCGTGGCCTTCATCGCTGCCCTGGTGACTGTCTTCTACCTGCCCCGACTCTTGCCAGGCGATCCCGCGACCGCGATCCTGGCTCCCATGGGCTCTCGACTTACCCAGGCGCAGATCGATGCATTGCGAAAAGCCCTCGGTCTTGGTGAAGAGCCGCTCTGGAAGCAGTTCGCCAGCTTTGTGTCGCACCTGTTCCGGGGTGACCTGGGCGTTTCGTATTCACAGTTCCCAACCCCGGTGACAGACGTTATTGCCACCAGCCTGAAGTGGACGCTTCTACTGGGTCTTACTTCACTCTTACTTAGTGTGGTGATCGGACATCTGGTCGGCATCATGGGAGCCTGGCGCCGAGGCGGACTTTTCGACACCATCGTGCCGCCAGTGTCGAACTTCATCGGTGCCTTTCCCGCCTTCTTCTTAGCCTTGGGGGTTCTCTACTTTCTAGGGCTCAAACTGCACTGGTTTCCCATCAGCCACGCCGCTGACCACAGTATTCCCCCGGGTTTCACTCTGGCGTACATCGGGAGCGTGCTGCGGCATCTTGCCATGCCGATGTTGGTTTCGGTCCTGGTCAACCTGCAGATCTGGATCATGACTATGCGTAATTCCATGGTGGTGGTTCTCGCCGAGGACTACATCACCATGGCCGAAGCTAAAGGGCTCACCCAGCGCCGGATCATGTTCAACTACGCTGCTCGTAACGCTATCCTGCCGAGCGTTACCGGCTTCGGGATCTTTCTCGGTTCGATACTGGGTGGGCAGGTCCTCATAGAGCAAGTCTTCTCCTACCCGGGTCTGGGCTTCCAGCTGGTACGAGCGGTGGGGGCGCGCGACTACCCCTTGATGGGTGGGCTCTTCCTGGCCATCACCACCGGCATCCTGCTGGTCAACTTCTTGCTGGACATCCTCTACACCTACATCGATCCCCGCGTACGCAGACAGTAGGGCCCCGACTGTGGACAAGAGACAGGGTATCCGGGACACCAAACCCAAGAACGGCCGCCTGAGAGTTCTGGAGCAGCGGTTTCCTTGGCTGTTCGTCATCGTTCGCCATCGGCAGGCGCGGGTGGGCCTGGCCATCATCTCCGTGCTCATCCTCATGGCCCTTTTCGCTCCTGTCATCGCTCCCGGTGATCCCACTGAATACCACGGGGTCACCAACACGCCGCCCAGCAAGGAACACATCCTGGGCACCGACCCCTTGGGTCGGGACGAGTTCAGGTTGATGGTATGGGGAGCACGAGTCACTTTGCTAGTGGGGTTCGGTACTGCGGCCTTGGCCATGGTGATTGCTACCGTGGTCGGTGTGGTGGCTGGCTATTTCCGGGGCATAGTCGACGATATCCTCATGCTGATCACGAACCTCTTCTTGATAATCCCCGGACTTGTTCTGCTGATCGTTCTTTCGGCGTATCTACATCCGGGGACAGGGACGGTCATCCTAGCCCTGGCTTTCACGGGTTGGGCTTTCCATGCCCGCATCATCCGGGCTATGACCCTCTCCTTGCGGGAGAAGGACTTCGTAGCGGCAGCGGTGGTGGCGGGCGAGAGCAGCTTCTCCATCATCTTTCGTCAGATACTCCCCAACATGGTCAACCTTATCGTGGGGGGCTTCATCGGAACCACCATCTATGGCATCGGGGCTTCCACTGCGCTTGCCTTCCTGGGGCTTACCAAGATGACGGAGATCAGTTGGGGCACCAATCTTTTCTATGCGCAGAACGGCAACGCGCTGCTACTCGGAGCGTGGTGGGCTTTTGTCCCTTCCGGGTTCTGCGTAGCGCTGGCCGCTCTTGCTCTTACTTGGATCAACTTTGGCATGGACGAGATCACAAACCCGCGGCTCCGCGCGGAGAGGGAGCTACGCAAGGCTTTAGGTAGGAAGTTCATGCAGCGAGTGCGCGCTACTCCTGTACGGTTCCGGGAGCGCTGACATGGACGACCGCTCAACACCACTCATCGATATCCGCAATCTCTACGTAGAGTATTTGACCAACCGGGGCCCGGTGCGGGCAGTAGAGAACGTGTCTTTCGCTGTGAAGTCCGGCGAAGTCTTCGGACTGGCCGGGGAGTCGGCCTGCGGCAAGTCGACCATCGCCCACGCGATTCTGAGGGTCCTTAGACCTCCGGCTGTCATCACCGGAGGACGGATCTTGTACAAGGGAGTAGATGTACTCGGATTGGAGCGCACAAGCCCGGAAGAGTATAGGAACAAGGTTCTTGGTGGGGTCACCCGGAAAGGGATCGGCTCTTCGGCGGAACTCATCGAAAGGTATCGCTGGGCGGAAGTCTCCATGGTGTTCCAGAGCGCCATGAATTCGCTCAATCCAGTGGTGAAGATCGTGCACCAGATCACCGATGTGCTGATGCGGCATCTGGACATCGACCGTGCCGAGGCTCGCCGGCGAGCCGAGGAGCTCATGGAGATAGTGAACATCGACAAACGGCGCCTGGAAGCCTATCCGCATCAGCTCTCAGGAGGAATGCGGCAGCGCATCGTCATCGCCATCGCACTGGCTTTGCGGCCGTCGCTCATGATCATGGACGAACCGACCACGGCTCTGGACGTGGTCGTGCAGAAGGACATACTACAACAGATCGACCAGCTCAAGAGGGAATACGGGTTCTCCATCCTTTTCATCACCCACGACCTTTCACTCATGGTGGAGTTCTCGGACCGCATCGCCATCATGTATGCAGGTGAGATAGTGGAGCTTGCACCCGCCAACGAGATTCTGAACAATCCCCTACACCCTTACACCAAAGGGCTGCTCGCTTCGTTCCCCTCTATCACGGGGGAACGGGTGAAAATGTCGGGGATCCCCGGAGCGCCCCCGAATCTATTGAACCCGCCCGCGGGGTGCCGTTTCCGCGAGCGCTGTGCGGAATGGACCGGTGTGGACATCCCGCGTTCCCCTCAACTACAAGAAGTCATTCCGGACCATTTCGCGGCTTGTGAATGCAAGTATGGGAGGGCTGACCATGCCTGAGGCGCAGATGGTCGGCTCCTCTCTCGAGGTGAGGCGCCCGCTGCTTGAGGTGCGTCACCTGGTTAAGCGGTTCCCTGTGGGGGGCCTCTTCGGCAAGAAGCAGCTGCACGCGGTCACCGATGTCTCCTTCACGCTCGATCGTGGCGAGGTGGTGGCTTTGGTGGGAGAGTCAGGCAGCGGCAAGTCCACGACCGCCCGGTTGATCGTGCGGCTGTACGAGCCGACCAGTGGCGAGATCATCTTCGACGGCAAGGACATACTCAAGACCGAGCCTCGCAAAGCCTCCCTTTCTTTCCGGGGTCGGGTGCAGATGATATTTCAGGACCCCTTCGGCTCCTTGAGTCCTAATCACTCCATCGGGTTCCAACTCGAACGTCCCATCCGGATCCACAAGCGGGCCCGCGGAGAGGCCGCAGTCCGGGCGAAGGTCTACGAACTGCTTGAGACCGCTGGGCTCAATCCTCCTGAAGAGATGGCCCGTAAGTACCCCTTTGAACTATCCGGTGGGCAGCGGCAGCGAGTGGCCATCGCCAGGGCTCTGGCGGTGGAACCCGAGATCATCCTGGCGGACGAGCCGGTTTCTATGTTGGACGTCTCGATCCGTATGGGCGTGCTCAACCTTATGCACAGACTGAAAGAGGAGAGAGGTATCGGGTTCCTCTACATCACTCACGACCTGGCCAGTGCCCGCTACCTCGCTGATCGCACCTTGGTGATGTATGCGGGACATGTGGTGGAAGCGGGTGAGAGTGTGGACCTGATGGACAACCCCCAGCATCCTTACACGCAGCTGCTGCTATCCGCCGTGCCTAATCCGCGGGCAGGGTTACGCACGCGGGAGGTCCAAGCTCGGGGAGAGATCCCCTCGTTGATCAACCCTCCACCGGGATGCCCGTTCGCCCCGCGTTGTCCGCGGGTGATGCCCCAATGCAGACATACCATGCCCGAGGTAGCGCAGGTGGGTCCCGATCACTGGCTGCGCTGTCACCTTTTCCCGCCCGGGTAGCGGCGGGCCGTTGCGGTTGGTCGCTTAGCCATATAGCCATGAATTGAGAGAACCGAGGACACGGATGGAAAGAGGTCAAGAATGAAGACGGCGCACAACATCAAACGCAGTGTCAGTCTCTACAGCTTCCAGGAGGAATACTTCCTCCGCAAGATGACCCTGGAAGACCTCATCGCTGTGACCCAGAAGCTCGACATTCCCGGCGTCGAGGTCATCCCTGACCAGATGATCCCCGGCTATCCCGAGCTCAGTGACGATTTCGTCAAGCAATGGCACGGTTGGATGGAGAAGTACGAGCGGACCCCCGTCTGCATGGACATGTTCCTGGATTGGAACAAGTTCAAGGGCCGGGTCATGACTGAAGACGAGCGGGTCGAATCGATCGCCAAAGACATCGTGAACGCCAACAAGCTCGGCTGCAAAGTAATCCGCGTGATCCACGACGTGGAACCCCAGATTCTGGAAAGACTGGCCCCCGCAGCCGAGAAGTACGGGGTCACGCTAGCCCTGGAGATCCATGCCCCTAGCTATTACGACAGCCCGCACGAACAACGACTGATGGAGATGTTCCAGCGGGTCCAGTCCCCCTACTTGGGTTTCACGCTGGACCTGGGGGTGTTCGTCAAGCGGCTGCCGCGGGTGATCACTGAACGTTTTCTCCGAGACGGCATGAAGAAGGAGATCGTCGAGTACCTGGCCGATGGGTACGAAAAGGGGACCTTGCCACGAAGCAGTGAATTGGGTAAGCCCAACACAGGGTTGATGGACAAGGTCCTGGAGATGGGGGGTAGCGAAGAGGATGCCCGGAAAGCCATGATAGGCGCGCACATGATCTACGCCGATCCCCAGTTGATGCTCGAGTACCTACCCTATACCTACCACATCCATGCCAAGTTCTACGAGATGCTTCCGGATTACACGGAGTACAGCATCCCTTACGAAGAGATCGTCCCGCTGTTGATCAAGGGCGGCTACAACGGCTACTTGAGCAGCGAGTACGAAGGCAATCGCTGGATACAGGACGCTTTCGAGGTCGACAGCGTGGAGCAGGTCCGCCGCCACCAGGTGATGCTCAAGCGTCTGCTGGGCGAGGAGTGAGGGACCGAGTCTGACAAAGGAGCGCGACCATGTTCGACAAGTACATGATAGTGGGCGAGGAATTCCGCAACGTCAAAGAGGGTGGCCGTATCACCGGCTTCCAGCTGGGGGTGAGGCTGCCCTACTACCGGGGGGTGGTCCTATCCCTCGTGGGTGACATGGAGCTTATCGTCGATGGCGAGAAAATACCGGCGGAGAAGATGACCGTTACCGTGGGCGGGAAAACCCTGCCCGTGACCGAGCTGGAGAACGAACCCGTGGCCAAATGGGAGTTCGGGGAGGTCGGCATTGTGAAAGTTGACAAGCCAGGGGGGCTGGCTCCCGGCGAGCACACCTTGGAGCTGCGCCAGCACATGAAGATCTCCTATGTCCCCGGCGGCTTCTGGGGGAAAGACAAGAAGACGTTGGTGTTGGCGGAGTGAGTCGTTCGAATGCAACCGGCCTCGAGGACCCGGAGGGGCACGCGATGGAAGAATCAAGGCACGTCACGGGGGTAGGTCTCCGTCGGCCGCAGCCGAAAGAGCGCGAGCTGCTCTGCGCGGAGGCCATCCGACCATCGGTGCATGAGGGCCAGCTCGGCTATCTCCTGCGGATACGCCTTCCCAGCTACCGCTCCCTGCCCCTTTCTTGTATCGAGCGGATCGAGGTGAAGATCGATGGCCGAGGTGTGGACCCGGAAGGGATGCGGCTGTTTCTAGGCGGCCACAGTCATCGGTTGGATGAGCTTGCCAGTCTTAGCAAGATCTTCTGGTGGATATTGGACCATGCGGACTTGTTTGTGCCGTGGGCTGAGCCACTCGAACAAGGGGAGCATGAGGTAGCGGCGGTGATGGTCACGGTCGAGCCCTATATGACCGGTGGGCGATTCCCGATGTACTACACCTCGCGTCGTAGGCTTCCCGTCGCTGGCGAGGACTGAGGAGGTCGGTGATGGAAAGCGCGGCTGCATTCCGGGTCGGGATCTCCTTCCATACCTTTGTCCAGGACTACATCTCCTTTGTGTACTCCTTTGAGGACATGATGGAGATGGCCTCGGTTCTAGGGCGCGGGGTCGAGATCGTGGGACCGTCCAACCATCGGGGTTTTCCTGAAGTCACCGACGAGTTCGAGCGCACCTTCAAGAGCGGCGTCGACCGCTACGGCCTCATCCCCACTTGTTACGGTAGCTACTCCGATCCCTTCATGCTGCCTGACCGGGATCTCACGCCCGCGGAGATGTACGAGTATTTGGTGCCGCAGCTCAAGGGTGCGGCTAAGTTGGGGTTCCCTGTGGTGCGACTCCAGTACTTCTCCCATGTGATCGCCGAGAAGCTTGTGGCCTTGGCGGAGAAGCTGGACCTCAAGCTGGGCTACGAGCTCCACACCCCCCTTACCCTGGAGTCGGACACGGTAGCCATGCTGCGTGAGCAGATCGAGAGGATCGGTTCGAATCGTTTAGGGCTTATCCCTGATTTTGGCATTTTCGCTCGCTCTATTTCCCAACATCATCTGGATCAGGGGCGCAGGGCCGGGGTGGGGGAGGACCTCATTGCGCTGGCTCAAGAATTATGGGCGACGGGTACCTCCAAACACGACGCGGTGGAAGCTGTTCAGGAGGCAGGAGGAGACGAGCGGGCCGTGAGCTGGGTCAACATGCTCTGGGGCTGCTTCGGGCGCTCGGACCCGGCCAAGCTTGTGGAGATAAGAGACCACATCGTCCACTGCCACGGCAAGTTCTACAGCATCGTCGATGGAGACGAGCCCGACTTACGCTACGAAGAAGTGGTGAAAGTCCTTGTGGACATCGGCTACACAGGCTGGGTGTCGACCGAGTACGAGGGTGGGCCTACCGATACCTTCACCATCGCCATGGCTCACCAGGAAATGATGAACCGTTACATTCGCAAGTACGCACAAAAGTAATCGGACGCAGAGGTAAAGACTATGGACAAGATCAGGATCGGCATCGTGGGTTGTGGCTTCATCGCCAATGGGAAGCATCTTTTCAGCATGTCCCTACGCGACGACGTAGAAGTAGTCGGCTTTTGCGATATCGTGCCGGAGAGGGCGGAAGCTGCTGCCAAGAAGTACGGCACTCCGGATGCGCTCGTATGTACCGACTATCGGGACTTGTTAGCCCGGCCCGACATCGACGTTGTTCACGTGTGCACCCCCAACAACTCGCACGCCGAGATCTCCATCGCTGCTTTGGAGAGCGGGAAGCATGTGATGTGCGAGAAGCCCATGGCTAAGACGGCCGCCGAGGCCAAAGCGATGCTCGATGCCAGTCGGGCGAACGGGAAGCTGCTCACCATCGGCTATCAGAATCGCTTCCGCGAAGACTCGCTGTTCATGAAGAACCTGTGCGGCAACGGCGACCTGGGGGAGATCTACTTCGCCAAGGCTTTCGCTCTGCGACGGCGCGGAGTGCCGGTCTGGGGTGTGTTCATGGACAAGGAAAAGCAGGGCGGCGGTCCCCTGATCGACCTAGCCACGCATGCCCTGGACTTGACCTTGTGGATGATGGACAACTATGAGCCGGTGACCGTCCTCGGGGTTACCTTCGACAAGCTGGCCAAGATCGGAAGCTCTGCAAACATCATGGGTCCCTGGGACCCTGCGAAGTTCGAGGTAGAGGACAGCGCTTTCGGGCTCGTCAAATTCAAGAACGGGGCCACCGTGATTGTAGAGGCTTCGTGGGCTCTCAACACGGTACTGGCCAATGAGGGAATGACCTTGCTTTGCGGCACCAAGGCTGGAGCCGACATGTTTCCACCTACGGGACCAGTGGTAAGGACCTCGGACTGGCAGGCCGCTCCGGCCTACTATGTACGCGTGAACGGCGAGCACAACGGCAAACTGTATGTGCAGAACTACACCATGGGTGGCAGTTTCCTGGCCGATGGCGGAGTGAAGGAACAGTTCGTGGGTGGCATGAAAGAGCTGGACGTCTGGCTCAAAGCCATCCGTGGGGAGGACGATCTGGTGGTCAAGCCGGAGCAGGCTTACGTGGTGACCCGGATACTCGAAGCTATCTATCAGTCTGCGCTGAGCGGGGACGCGGTGCATCTGGACTGAAGTCTTACGACACACACGGAATCGCGAGAGAGTGGGGCGAGCTTACATGAAGAAGTTTGGCGTGGGGGTCATCGGTTGCGGGGCGATCTTCATCGTGCACGCATATCCCCTACTACGCATGGAAGAGACGGAGATCAAGGCAGTCTGCGACATCAAGCTGGAAGCTCGGCGGGCGGCGGCCGAGTTGTTCCACTGTGACGCCTATAGCGACTACAGGGAACTGCTCGCGCGCGATGATATCGATGTGGTCCATATTCTGACGCCGCACTACCTGCACGCACCCATGGCTATCGCCGCAGCCGAGGCTGGCAAACACGTGTTGACCGAGAAGCCGATGGCCATCTCCATGGAGCAGGCCCACGCCATGTTAGAGGCCGCTCGCCGTAACGGGGTGACACTGGGGGTGATCTTCCAGAACCGGTATAACGCAGCCTCGGTAGCCATCAAGAATGCTCTGGTCAATGGCAGTCTTGGCCGGATCATAGGCCAGCGGGTCGTGCTGTCTTGGACGAAGCCAGCAGAGTACTACAAACGCAGCGACTGGCACGGGACCTGGGACAAAGAAGGCGGCTCGCTCATGATCGACCAAGCCATCCACGTGATGGATCTGGCGCGCTGGTTCGTGGACGAGGAGATTGCGAGTGTCCAGGCTTCGATCGCTAATCGCAATCATCCCGAGATCGAGACCGAAGACACGGCGGAAGGTCTGATCACCTACAGGAACGGGGTCAAGTGCGTTTTCTTCGCCACCAACAATTTCACTTACAACGCCCCCGTGGTAGTGGAGACGCACTGCGAGGACGGCACAGCCTTGCTTGAGTTCGACAAGGCCGTGATCACCTACCGGAACGGCCAGGAACTCACCGTGGTGAACGATCCTGCGGAGACCGTGAATGAAGCCGAGTACCGGGCCTTCTTCAATGAAGAAAGCTCCCAGGTGGCTTTGAGGACCCTCAAAGAGTGGGGAGTGATCATGCTCCCGGTGACCTGGAAAGCTCCCCGCTCCTACTGGGGGGTGACTCACATCAAGCAGATCCAGAACTTCTACACGAGCCTGGCCGAGGGGGTGCCTCCCGACATCACGGGCGAAGAAGCCCTCAAGACTCAGCAACTGATCATGGCCATCTACCAAGCGGCCAAAGAGCAGCGGACCATCGAGTTCTAGGTCTGGGCAGACAAGCGATCAAACAGAGATCAAACGAAGGGGCAGACATGAGCGCAGTCAAGATCATCGAGGACGACAGCCTGCGCGTCACGCCATCAGGATTTGAGATAAAGGTGCGCTATAGGTGGTATCGCACCCTGCCTCTGTCCTGCATGGAGTATCTGGAGCTGGCCGTGGACGGCGAGCCGGTTGATCGCGAGTGCATCCGCTTTGCTATCAACGGGAAAAGCTATGAGCTGCATGAAATGGCGGATCTAGTGGAGGAGTACTGGTTCATCCTGGATGCCGCTACGCTGCAAGTGGAGCTGCCAGGCAGGATCAGGCCGGGGCAGCCCCACCGGCTTGACTTATCCTTAGGCATGCGGGCCCCGTATATCCGCACCGGACCCGGTAGGTTCCTGACCATCATCAACCGGTATTCGACCACCCAGGTCGCTGCCTAGGGCAAGGGAGGAAGACGGTGAACGCTAAGCCGATCCTGGGGACCACCCTCTACAGCTTCACCAACGAGTGGCTACAAAGGCTTTATACGTTGGAGGAGTTGGTCGACAAAGTGGCCGAACTGGACCTGGGGCCGGCGGTCGAGGCCGTAGGCTTCCAAAGCTTCCGAGAATATCCAGATGTGTCCGACGAGTTCGCTTACCAGTTCCGCAGTCTGCTCGACCGTAACGGGTTGATACCAAGTTGCCTGGGTGGAAACTGCGATGTCGGTCGGCATCGGGACAGGCTCATGACCGAGGACGAGACGGTGGACTACGTGCAGCGACAGCTGTTGAGCGCCCAAAAAATGGGCTTTCCCGTCCTTCGTATCCAGACCTTTGTCGGTCCCAAGGTCTTCGAGCGGCTCGCCCCTTTGGCAGAGAGGGCCAGGGTGCAGGTGGCTGGCGAGTTACATTCCCCACTCCATGCGCATCATCCCGAGGTGCTCGAATTGCGTGAGTGCTTCGATCGACTGGAGTCCGAGTTTGTGGGGTTCGTGCCGGATTTCAGCTGCTCCATCAGTTTCCCACCGCAGGTCTACTGGGAGCGTTTGCGCCAACTGGAGGCCCCCGAAGGGTTGGTTGAGGAAGCCAAACAAGTCTGGCTCGCGGACCTACCGGTGCCCGACAAATTCGCGGCGTTGGCGGAGGCGGCGGCTCGTTACGTGGTGGATGAAGCGGTCAAGGCCCAGCTCAACATGAGCCTCACCATGTTCGGTCGCATGCCAGTCGAGCAGTTAGCGGAGCTGCTCCCGTATACCAAACACATCCATGGCAAGTTCTACCAGGTGGACGCAGCAGGACTGGAGCCTTCGCTACCCTACCCGGAGTTCATGGCTCTGCTGCGGCGCCAAGGCTACCAAGGAACGATCTCCGCGGAGTGGGAAGGGCACGCTTTCACCGAGGAGACCATAGGTTTTGAGCAGGTCCGGGCCTGGAAGGCCATGTGCCGGCGGCTGCTCGAAGGCTAGAGAGCTCAGTGGATCACGCATTAGCATCAGGTCAAGCCCGAGCGGGGTCGCCCGGGTCTGGTTGGAGTGCGCGCGAGGAGCGACTGGCTGCAGCCTGTGGTCTTCACCGCCCCGATCGCGTACCGGTCGCGCCTTTGGTCCACTGTTTCCCGGCGGTGGGGCGCGGTTTTCCTCGCAGGGTGATGCACTATGACCTCGCTCGGCGCATTGGCAACCCCCGTGTCTTCATCGCCCTACACCGAGGCTCGGCAGGTTTCATGTCCAACGAGCAGTTTGCCCGGTTCTACTGGCCTAGCCTGAAGGCGCTGCTTCTGGGTCTGATCGACGCGGGCCTGGTGCCGATGGCGTTTTTCGAAGGCGATTACACACCGCGCCTTAAGTTCTTGGGAGAACTCCCCCCGGGCAAGATCATCGGCCACTTTGACCGCATCGACCGCCAAGAGGCGAGAAGGGCCCTGGGCGGGGTGATGTGTTTCTGGGGTAACGTCCCGGCGTCGGTCCTGTGTGCTGGCACGGTGGACGAAGTCAAGCGGGAGGTCTGGGAGTTGATGGATCTGTTCGCGGAGGGAGGATTGATCCTAGACGGGAGCATCGGCATACCTGACGAGGCGAAGCCGGAGAACGTGCTGGCTTTGACCCAGGCCGCCAGGGAAGGGTGAGCTGAATGGCGGAGAGGCTTCCGCATGACGGCATCGTGCTCCAGCAGGTGAGCCCTTGCACGGTCGCGGCTATCGATCCCAGGCTGGGCTCGAACGCGGCTGCGGTCATCTTCGATGACTTCATCGTTGCTGTGGACGTAGGAATGCGTCCTTTCGCGTCGCGCGAGTTCCGCCGTGTTCTGGAGGGGAGCTACCAGCGCCCGGTCCGGTTCGTGTGCGTGACGCACTATCATGCCGACCACGCTTTCGGACTGGGGCCCTTCAAGGACTGCGCCATCATCGGCTCCGCTGACATCGTGCCGGCGCTGGCCAAGAGTCCAGACTGGACCCTTGAGGGGCAGAAGAGGTGGCGAGCAACTGATCCCGAGGGGGGTGCCTGGTTGGATGAGGTCGAGCGGGTCTGGCCGAGCTTGCTGGTGCATGGCCGATTGGATATTGTCGGTGGGGAGCAACCACTGGAGCTTCGCGCCTCTCCGGGGCATACGCAGTGCTCTCTGTACGGCTACTTCCCTGCCGAAAAAGTGCTCTTCACAGGGGACCTCGTCTTTGCAGGCCAGGTGCCCTTTGCCGGTGACGACACCGCTGACCCCGAACAATGGATATCCACTTTGCAAAGCTGGGTCGAACTTGAAGTCGCTCACGTGATACCAGGGCATGGCCCGGTGAGTGACGCTGCGGAGATAGCGCGCCAGCTTGAGTTCCTGGAAGCACTGCGAGCGAACACCTTGACGGCACTTGACCGAGGGCAAGTACCAGAGCAGATCGTGGTGCCGACGGTCTACGCTGAAGTCGGGGAACCTTGGTTCGTGGAGAAGACTCTGCGGCGCTGGCATGCCTACTACGCCACTGAGCGACACCCCCGGGACGAGAGTGGTCACCCGTCTGAGCTGCGGTCTGTGACTGACCTGGTGTCTGCGGCCGACCAGCCATGCGGAGAAGCGGGCTCAGCCGCGGACTAGGGATCGGGCATGGCCAACGAGGCGGTGGCTGGTAAGAAGGGACACCGGCGGCCCGGCGCCAGCGCGGGCCGCTACGGGCTGGCCTTTGTCATGGCGGCCCTCTTCATCAGCATCCTGTTGGCCGCTTTGGACCAAACCATCTTTGCCACTGCTCTTCCCACTATAGTGGGGGAGCTGGGCGGAGTGGCCCAGATGTTGTGGGTGACGACCGCTTACGTGCTCGCTTCCACGATCATGATGCCGGTGTACGGGAAGCTGGGCGATCTTTTCGGACACAAGCCGCTGCTCCTCAGCACCCTGGTGCTGTTTCTGGCGGGATCGATCTTAGGAGGCCTAGCTCCCAACATGGCTGTGCTCATTACCGCCCGGGCTGTGCAGGGGCTGGGTGGGGGTGGGCTGAT